>Ga0160495_100519_pt1 | contig 17423 bp, 16 predicted proteins | sample DID4MG_4_FD_108251 | JGI IMG/M metagenome (GOLD analysis project Ga0160495, IMG submission 108251) | Enriched soil microbial communities from UW Madison campus, WI, USA - DID2933_E24_FP4 MG | ecosystem: Environmental > Terrestrial > Soil > Unclassified | place: USA: Madison, Wisconsin | collected... | reverse complement strand
TTCAGGCCGGTCTGGTAGTAACTGTTGAGGTAGGCGTATTGCAGCACTTCATCGTCGGGCTCGCCGTGGATGTCGGTATGACGTTCCAGGAAGATCTTGTCTTGCGTGAGCGTGCCGGTCTTGTCGGTGCACAGCACGTCCATGGCACCGAAGTTCTGGATCGCGTCCAGCCGCTTGACGATCACCTTCTTGCGCGACAGCGCCACCGCGCCCTTGGCCAGGGTCGAGGTCACGATCATGGGCAGCATCTCGGGCGTGAGGCCCACGGCCACCGACAGGCCGAACAGGAAGGCCTCCACCCAATCGCCCTTGGTGAAACCGTTGATGAAGAACACCACCGGCGTCATCACCAGCATGAAGCGGATCAGCAGCCAACTGACCTTGTTGACACCCGCCTGGAAGGCCGTCGGCGTGCGGTCAGTGGCGGTGACGCGCTCTGCCAGCGCACCGAAGTAGGTGCGCTTGCCAGTAGTCAGCACCACACCGGTGGCCGAGCCGCTGACTACGTTGGTCCCCATGAAGCAGAGGTTGTCCAGCTCCAGCGGGCTGCTGGTGTTGAGGTTGCTGGCAGTAACGAATTTCTCCACCGGCAGCGATTCGCCGGTCATCGCGGCCTGGCTGACGAACAGGTCCTTGGCGGCCAGGAGGCGCAGGTCCGCCGGGATCATGTCGCCCGCCGAGAGCAGCACGATGTCGCCCGGCACCAGGTTGCGGATCGGCACTTCGACGCGGCGCGCGCCCTTGGGGTGCAGGGTCACGTCGAAGTAACGCTGGGCTTCGGCGGCGATTTCTTCGACCTGGTCATGGCGCATCACCGTGGCGGTGTTGCTGACCATGGCCTTGAGCTTGTCGGCGGCGGTGTTGGAGCGAGCTTCCTGGACGAAGCGCAGCAGCGTCGAGACCACTACCATGGTGCCGATGACCGTGGCGGCCTTCATGTCCTCGGTGTAGAAGGAGACGGCGGCCAGCAGCGTGAGCAGCAGGTTGAAGGGGTTCTTGTAGCAGTGCCACAGGTGGACGTACCAGGTCAGCGGCTTCTCGTGCTCGACTTCGTTGGGGCCGCTGTGTTCACGGATGGCATCGGCTTCCGATTCGGTCAGGCCATCGGGGCGCGAATGCAGGCGTTGCAGCAGAGCCTGGGCCTCGCTGCGGGAGGCTTCGCTTAATTGCTCGGCCAGGGTTTGCGGGACTTCGCGGGTTACCGGGGCGCTGCGGAACATGTCCATGCCCAGTCGGCGGAAGTGACGGTCCATACCGCGTGCGCGGATGAAGCTGACAAAGGTTTCTTTCAGCAGGTTCAGATTCATGGCGTGCTTCTTTTCTTGTTGGTCTTCGTCCCGGGGACGAAGCGGTTTGCATCGCGACGGCCTGCTGCAAAGGCAGGCCGTCATCGGGGTCAGCGCCGTGTGCGGCCCCCGCGAGAACGGGCGGCCGGACGCGGCGCGCTGGGTCTTCGCGTATTCATGATGGATGTGTCTGTCGCATTGCAGCCTCCGCCTGGTTGAGCGGAGTACCTGTCATCGGCGCCTGATGGCGCAAGCAGACGTGCAGCCGCATGGCGGCTGGCCATGCGGAAGGCGGTGCGTCGTCGCGCGCGGCATCAGGCGATCCGGCTGCCGGCTCCAAGGGGCTGGCAGGGCGGTCGTGGTCGTGATGCAGCTTGCGTTCTGGCGCCGTGTCTGCGGCGGTCGATCGTCGATCTGTCGTTGTGATGGAATATCGCTGTCAGGCGGCGCTGCTGAAACCAGGCCTGGAAAAGGCCATGCGCTGCCGACATGAGATGCCGTCATCTGCCTTGTGCAAGATGACGACAGGAGAAGTCCTGCTGAAATCCTTGCCTAGGCTTAACCGGAAATTAACCGGCAACAACTGTCACCCGAACAAGTGCCCATGAGAGGGACTCCAAAAAATGAGAACGGGCGAATTCTACGCCCGGGCAGAAAACAGGGTCAAGGCAATTCACCCTCCGATGCCGAAAATTTGTGCATCTGCAACAAGCGCTGAACTGACGTCTTATGCTTCATCCAGGCGCGGGACGCCTCTGTGCGCTGCTGTGCAGCACTGAATCTGGGAGTGTTGCTCTTGTCTTCTATGGTGTGCGTCCTATACTCAATTCGAGGCAAGCCCCGCAAGAGTATGGTCAGCATCATAAAAACTCGACAAGGAGACGCATCATGCCCAACCTCATCATGAACAACCTGATGTTCTTCATCCCCATGGCGCTGGCCGGTCTGTTGCTTTGTGGCGAGGTGCCGGTGGCATCGCGGCTGGTGCGCACCAGTTTGAGAGCAGTGGGCGCGGTGTTCGGCGCACTGCTGGCGCTTTTAGTACTGGAGGCACTGCCAGTACTAATCTAGCGGGCTTTTCGCAGCCCGCTTCGCCGCTCGTTGCGGCTGTGGCAGGGGCATCGGCACAGGCATTTTTCCAAGGAACCTAGCCTATCTGGTCTGCCGATCGCCCCGCCCTTGATTTCCCTAGGCCGATGTCTTCACAGTGGTCTCGTGGCGGCCCCGAAGACATCGGTCTTTTTTGCGTCTGCACGCTTCAGTTGCTATGCCTGGGCTCCGGTTTGCGGACCAGCGTGGCCTCCCACACCACCAGACGGTCGCGCCCGTTTTCCTTGGCGCAGTACATCGCATGATCGGCCCGCTGCAGCCAGACGAAATGCGCTTCCATGTCCGCCGTGAATGGCACCAGCCCGGCGCTGACGGTGCAACCGTATAAATGATTTCCGTCCTCGCTGCCTGCCCGCGCCCGCTCCACCAGGCGCTGCGACAGGTGCAGTGCGTCGGCATGGGCGATGTTGCGCAGGATGACCACGAATTCCTCGCCGCCATAGCGTCCGATCAGGTCTTCTTCACGCAGATGGGTGCGCAGCAACTGGGCGAAGTTGCGCAGCACTTCGTCGCCCACCAGATGACCAAGGGTATCGTTGATGCGCTTGAAGTGGTCGAGGTCGAGCAGCAGCAGGAAGGCTTCTTGCTGCTGCGCGCCGGGCGTCTTGCGGCGCTGGCCGAATTCCTCGATGAGCAGGCTTTCCCAGTAGCGCCGGTTGAACAGGCGGGTCAGGCCATCTATCTGGCTGACGATCTCGAACTGGCGCGAACGCTCGGCCAGCTTCTTGGACATCTCGTAGGTGGACTTGCCCAGCGCCAGTGGATAGAGCGCCATCATCGGCAGGCAAGCGAGGATGGTGGGCAGGTCCGATTGCGGCTGGAAGCGCGCATCGAGCAGCCACCAGCCCAGCGCGCAGGCGGCGATGCTGGCATACAGGCCGCGCATGAACAGGCGCATGCCGCCGGCGGCGATATTGTCCATCGACAACATGGAGATGGTGACGGCGCTGGGCACCAGATTGCCCTGCATCGCGGCGATCCAGAAGCCGCCGACCGCGGCGTCGATCACCAGGTTGCGGCGTTCGGCACGGTAGGGAATATCGCTCTTGAGCGCCCAGGCGCGGGCTATCTGCGGCCACAGGTAGCCATGAAAGACCAGCAGCGCCCACAGCGGCCACGGCACCGGGTGTTGCACGAACGCTGCCGCCACGCAGAAGAAGCCTATGCCCAGTCCGATCGTGCGCAACAGGTAGATGCGCTGGACGAAACGCACGCCCTTGCCGATGAGCGCCTCTGGCGGCGCATCGGCGGAGCCGCCTGGGCGTTGCCTGAACAGCGCGAAGGGATCGACGAATTCGCGCAGGCGGGCCAGACGCTCACGCAAGGGCGTGAGCTCCGGCGAGGGAGATGAACTGGAGGGCATGGTGGTATTTTTCTTGGATCCTGTTCGCCATCAGGGCGGGGGGAGCCTGACAGTAAAGCGAGATTGTCGCATATCGCGATGACACACTTGTGTCATCGCCCTGACGATGCTTCACCCGGCCAGCAATGACGGGGCATGCGGGCGAGGCCATCGCCGCTTCCCCTATAATGACGGACCCTCATTCCAGGTTCCATCATGCTTCATTCCGTGCTGCGCCACCCTGTCCGCCTCGCTCGCCACCGTCTGTCTTGCCTGCCCTTGTTAGCGGCGCTCTTGCTGCCCCTGGCCAGCGCCTCGGCCCAGAGCCTGCCGCCCCCGGTGGTCGGCGCGCTGCGCGTGGCCCATATTCCGCAGCAGAACACCGGCGTACTGGTGATCGATACCGAGGGCAGCAAGCGCGTACTGGTCTCCAACAACATCGCTCAGCCTTTCAATCCTGCATCGGTGATGAAGCTGGTGACCACCGACGCCGCGCTGGAAATGCTTGGCCCCACTTTCACCTGGAAGACCCAGGTCTATATCGATGGGACCTTGTCGGCAGGCGTGCTCAATGGCGACCTGATCCTCAAGGGCGGTGGCGATCCCAAGCTGGTACTGGAGAATTTCTGGCTGCTGCTGCGCCAACTGCGCGCGCGCGGCATCCAGGATATTCGCGGCAACCTGGTGCTCGACCGCAGCTACTTTGCGCCGGCCAGCTATGATCCTTCGCAGTTCGATGGCGATCCGCAGAAGCCCTATAACGCCGGCCCCGACGCGCTGCTGCTGAACTATCGCACCCAGGCCTTCCGCTTTGAACCGGATGCTGCCAGCGGTACCGTCTCGGTCAGCATGGACCCGCCCATGGCGGGCTTTTCCATCACGCCGCCCCGCCTGTCGCAGGAGCCTTGCGGCGATTGGCAGGGCAAGCTGATGCTCAACAATGATGCCAGCGGCGCCAGCTTCGGCGGTACCTACTCGGCTGATTGCGGTGCGCGGGTGTGGTACGTGCATCCCTATCGGATGAGCAATGTGCAGTATGTGGGGGCGAGCTTTGCGCAGATGTGGGCCGATCTTGGCGGACGTTTCAATGGACGTGTGCTCGACGGCCAGGTCACGCCATCGGCGCGGATGATGGTGGAGGTGCAGTCGCCGCCGCTGCCGGAAGTGATCCGCGACATCAACAAGTACAGCAACAATGTGATGGCGCGCCAGGTCTTGCTCACGCTGGGGGCAGAGATGACTGGCCAGCCCGGCGACCCGGTCAATGCCGCGCGTGCGGTGCGTGGTTGGCTCAGCGACAAGGGCATCGACACCAATGGCCTGGCCATCGAGAATGGCGCGGGCCTCTCGCGCATCGAGCGCGTCACGCCCGGCCTGCTGGCCAATGTGCTGCTGCAGGCCTGGCGCTCCCCGCTGATGCCGGAATTCGTTTCTTCGCTGCCGCTGGTCGGCTATGACGGCACCATGCGTCGCCGCCTGAAGTCCCAGGGCGTGGCCGGACAGGCCCACATCAAGACTGGCACCCTCAATGACGTGCGCTCCATCGCCGGGTATGTGCAGGCGGCTTCGGGCAAGACTTATGTGGTGGTGTTCCTGATCAACCACGCTGCCGCTCCCAATGGGCAGAAGGCGCAGGATGCGTTGTTGCAGTGGGTGTACGAGAATGGCTAGGGCCTGCCGTCGCTGATTCCCTCAAGTAGTACCGAAGCTACGCGCCGCTGATTCGTCTGAATCAGCGGTTTTTTTTTGATTACGCCCGACCCGACGGACAACACGGCGTCCGTTTTCTGCCCCGTCATTGAGCCCTCGTCCATCGCCCCCGGTCCGTCGGAATTGGTCAGCCAATTCCATACTTCACTGGGCATCATGACCCTTTGACGAATCACTGCACGATTGCTGTCGCCCGCATGCGGTGGCAGTCATACGCGTCTTTTGCTTCACTTCTTCCTTCTTTTGCTTGGATGACGGCGAGCATCGTCCCGATCGCAGCCTTGTTCCAAGGAACGTTGTAAATGATTCTTATTATTGATATGGTCATCCGAGCCATGTGGCGCACGGCCATCCCGTTCAAACATCGATCAATGTGGGGCTGCTGAATGAATGGAGCACGAGGACAAGACATGAACCAGTTCGCCGAAGCAACCAACAAGGGCCGTCAGCACGCGCTGGCCTGCCTGCGCGTCGCAGCCTCCCTGCAAGGCATCGTCATCGACCCGGACCGATGGCAGGCGGCCACGGTTGGCATGAAAGCAGGTAGCGATATTGCAGTCATGGCGCAGCAATGCGGAATGCGGGGCAGGGCAAGGCGCCGCGATGATGTGCGGGATGGGCGCATCAGATTGCCTGCGCTGGTCGAATGGCCTGCTCAAGGATGGCGACTGCTGATCAGGATGGAGCCACAGCACCTGATCTTTTTCGACCCTGCTGCACCTGAGCAACCCTGCTTCATGCCTCTCGACGCGTTCAGTCTGGATCCACCGCGGTGCCTGATTGAACTGGATGCGCTGCCCGAAGCAAGCGGCCGCAAAGAGGCCTTCGGTCTGCTGGAACTGCTGCGGCCACTACTGGCCCAGCGCGTACTGGTGTGGGAAATCCTCGCTGCCTCGCTGGTCATGCAACTGTTTGCGCTGGCCATTCCCTTGTTCAGCCAGGTGATCATCGACAAGGTGCTCAACCATCGCAACCTGGCCACCCTACAGGTGCTGGGTATAGGCATGATTGCGCTCATCAGCTTCGAGGCGACGTTCTCGGTGTTGCGAGCAAGGTTGCTGTCATACGTCTCCTCGCGCATTGATGCCCAGCTCGGCATGCGCGTGCTGCGCCATCTGCTTCGCCTGCCGTTGCGCTATTTCGAATCACGCACGATAGGCGCGCTGATGTCGCAGGCCAAGGAGATGGAGTCGATCCGGCAGATCCTGACCGGATCTTCTCTTTCCGGCGTGGTGGACCTGATCTTCACGGTGGTTTTTCTCGCCGTCATGTTCGGCTACAGCACTACCCTGACCTTGCAGGTGCTGCTGGCCGTCCCCGTGCTCGTGGTTTTTTCCCTCGTTGCGAGGCCGATGATGCGCCGTGCGCTGGCCAGCAAACATGCAACGGCCAGCAAGGCCGGTAGCGTGCTGCTGGAGCTGATTTCAGGCATCCACGCCATCAAGGCCCTCGCCATCGAGGCCGCCATGCTCACCCGCTGGCAGCAGGCACTGTCTGCCCAGGTGGCCGCGACGCGCCGAGCCAGTGGCGTGAGCAGCATGAATGCGGCCTTCAATCTGCTGGTCCAGCGCGCGGCGGTCCTGGCAGCGCTATGGCTGGGGTCCCACCTGGCCTTGGCCGGAGAGCTGTCGGTAGGGCAGGTCATTGCCTTCCAGATGCTGGCCCTGCGATTCATTCACCCGATGACGCATGTGGTCCAGATATGGCAGGAGTTGCAACAATTGAAGATTTCCAGCGATGCACTGGGTGAGATCATGAGCGCCTGGCCCGAGGTGGAAAGCGAGGGCACGCAGTTGACCTCGGCAGACCTGATCGGAAACATCCAGGTCACGGACCTGGTATTTCGCTATGCGCCGCAATCCCCCGCCGTACTGGCCGGCATCTCGCTGGTGGCGGTGCCCGGCGAAGTCATCGGCATCGTCGGACGCAGCGGCTGCGGCAAGAGTACCCTGGCCAAGTTGCTGCACCGTCTGTATCTCCCCACCGAGGGAAGCATCCTGATCGATGGCATCGATATCAGCCGCCATGACCCGCTTGCCCTGCGTGCGCAGATCAGCGTGGTACCGCAAGACATCTTCCTGTTCAGCGGCAGCATCGCCGAGAACATTGCCATCCGTGATGGCAATACCGACCTCGACGACATCATGGCCGCCGCCGAACTGGCCGATGCCCACGCCTTCATCATGGCTCTGCCGCAGGGCTATGACACGGTCGTCGGCGAGCGTGGCGGCATCCTGCTCTCGGGAGGCCAGCGCCAGAAAATCGCCATCGCCCGGGCACTCTATGCGCGTCCCCGGATACTCATCCTGGACGAAGCCACCAGCGCCCTCGACTACGAATCCGAAAGCCGGGTGCAGCAGAAGCTGCGCACTGCCTGCCAGGACTGCACGCTGCTGGTCATCGCGCACAGGCTAAGTACGGTGCGACACGCCAACCGGATTCTGGTCCTGGACCAAGGGCGGTTCGTCGAGGCGGGAACCCACGACGAACTGATGCAGCAGGACGGCCTGTATCGTCGTCTCTATGCCCATGACGGGCAGCAGAACGGAGGAACCGATCATGCGCCCCGGTCCTGAGTTCAAGGTCCGGAGCGGACGTCCCTGGCGCAACCGCATGCAGCCCGACAATGCGGACAACACACCGCGAGAGACATGGCAGGACATGGTAGGCGACTGGGGGAATCCGCCAGGCAGACCAGTGCTATGGCTGCTGCTGTGCTTGCTTGCCACGCTGCTGGTCTGGGCTTGCCTAGCTCGGATCGACGTGGCCGCGATGGCGCCGGGCAAGGTGCTGCCCGAAGGCAAGGCCAAGTTGCTGCATGCGACGGAGATCGCCCTCGTGCGCGCCATCCATGTCAGGGACGGGCAGCGCGTCAAGACGGGCGAGCTGATGCTGGAACTGGATAACACCATCAATCTGGCCGAACACAAGGCGGTGATGCAAAAGCTGATCCAGTTGCGCCTGGAGATGGAGCGCCTGCAGGCCACGCTGGAGGACCGCGACCCCGTCTTCGACGTCCCCGGCGCATTACCGGAAAGCCTCCAGGCCCAACGATCCTTGTTCACCGCGCAGCGTCTTGCCCATCAGGCCAGAGCGGCGGAGGCCGTGCGAAATCGCCAGCACCGGCTGATGCAGGAGACCGCCGCCACGGCATTGATTGCCAAGCTGGAAGCCAATCTGGCCTCCGCGCAGGAACGCGTGGACCGTGTCCGCCCCTACGCTGGGGAGTCCATCTCCCATTTCGAATACCTCAGGTTGCAAGACAACGCCGCCAGCCTGGCCAGCGAACTGGCCTCACAGCGCGCCGCAGCCAAGGCGGCGCGCCAGGAACATCTGGCCGCGCAGCAGCGCCTGCAGTTCCTGGAAGCGGAACACCGCAGCTCCCTGCTGGCGCAGGTCCAGGAGAAGCAGGCCCTGATGGTGGCAGCGCAGAGCGACCAGGCCAGGATCGAGCAATTGATGGCGCAGAAGGTACTGCGCGCTCCGGTGGACGGACAAGTACAGAGCATCTCCGTCAACACCCTTGGTGGAGTGGTCATGCCGGGCCAGGTCATTGCCACCATCGTTCCGGACAACATGCCGCTGATGATCGAAGCCACGCTCTCCAACGAAGACGCCGGCTTCGTGCGCGTGGGCCAGCACGTGGACATCAAGGTCGATGCCTTCCCCTACCAGCAGTACGGAAGCTTGTCTGGGGAAGTCACCTGGATCAGCCCCGATGCGGAATTCCGTGCCCCGGGCGGCCTTGATCCGGCCATGACGGCGAAGGGAGCGGACATGTCAGCCCTGCCGCTCAAAGGGAGCCTCGTGTATCGCCTGCACATCAAGCCGGACACCACCACGCTCATGCGCAATGGCCTGCCCCATCCGGTCAGCGTAGGGATGAGCGTGCAGGCCGACATCGTCACGGATCGGCGGCGGGTCATCGATTTTCTGCTTGGACCAATTATCAAGAATCTTGATGAAGGTTTGAAGACGCGCTGAGGGTGGGGTGAATTCGGCGATGTCGTTCAGGACTTGTTCAACTTAAGGAAAGGAGGTACGAGGCGCTGGTGAATTTTCTGGTTTTAAAGCTTTGAAAAATTTAAGGAAATGAAAAATGATGATCAAGAAAAAACTTAGGAAATTGATGGCCCTGATTGGAATGGGATTGGTGGCAAAAACTGTCCATGCGATGGGAAAGGACAGCGGAGCACCAGAAAAAATTTATGAAAGCCGATACCACACGCCGTTTCCATTGCAGAAGGGCGGGGAAAAAGTCAATGTGCTCGTACGGGTCGAGGAGACTAACCGCGTTTACGGCTTGTATCTGATTTTCGTTCTACAGCAGAACTGGCCGGAAGAAAAGAAAGAGGAGTTATATCGATTTTACAAAGGCTTCATCGACTGGCGAGAACCTCATAAACCTTACCCCGCAAAGATTCATCTGCAGATCGATTCGGCTGACCCGAAAAATAACGTTCATATCGATCGGCTGGTGACGGAGCGATCCCTCAAATTCAGTCGAAGTGTCAACAATGGAACGGAGACCTGGCACGCAAATGCACTGTTCATGGAATGGCTTCCCGCAGGTGTCTATCGAATCCGGCTGGAGAACATGGTGGCGGCACCCGAGATTGGTTTTGAAACCTTGTTCGCGTTCGAAAAAGACAATCGTAAATATTGAGGAAAAAAATGAGCGATGTGAATCTTAAGTTGCACATTGAGAAGCCTGGTACGGACTATCTGTACAAAGATGGACATGTTGCACCTTCTGCTGCTGGCCATGTATGGATGGAAATCACTTATTCCAATGGAAGTGTTTCACGAGGGGGATTTGCGCCGGAAGATCCGAAAGGGGGTATTTACTCGGTTCCGGGCGAAGTCAAACATGACGACAAAGATGCCTATGCTGGCGATTCCAATTTCACCGCTACCTACCAGATCACTGCGCTGCAAGCGAAAAACCTAGAGAAATATTTTCTCTCGCCGTCGACCTTTGGGTTCGATGAATCCCACTACCACGCCATCACCAACAGCTGCGTCGATTTCGTCTGGAAAGGCTTGCAGCAGATAGGAATGAATCCGACCGGATTCGAAGGCCATACGCTACCGATGGCAAATCGTGACGAGTTTTCCACCCTCAAGAATCCGCAGATCCCTGGCGGCGGCCTGATCAGTATCGCCTCCAAGGACCCGATGCCGGTTGTCGACGAACCCATGGTCTCGCCCTTCAACGACTGGTGGTGGGCCGCGCCCGCGCCCTGGGCTTCCGTTTCACATGTTCCCGTGGATGACGCCCACCTGCCTCAGGGAACGATCACCGTCGGTCCGCTCAGTCCGCCCATTCCGGTTCCCCAGGATGGTACCGATTACGCGGATGGGACCGCTTACCAATGATGTTTCAGCCACGCGTAATAGGTAAAGGAACTGTCTGAGAACTGGACGTAACAGGAAACCAAAAAATGATGATCAAGAAAAAACTTAGGAAATTGATGGCCCTGATTGGAATGGGATTGGTGGCAAAAACTGTCCATGCGCTGGGAAAGGACAGTAGAGCACCAGAAAAAATTTATGGAAGCCGATACCACACGCCGTTTCCATTGCAGAAAGGTGGGGAAAAAATCGATGTGATGGTACGGGTCGAGGAGACTAATCGCGGTCACGGCCTGTATTTGATTTTTGTTCTGCAGCAGAACTGGCCGGAGGAAAAGAAGGAAGCGCTATATCGGCTCTTTAAGGGCTTCATCGACTGGAGAGCGCCATTCAAAGAATATCCGATAAAAATTCATCTTCATATTGATGCAGTTGATCGGCTTGGCGTGCTGGCAGGAAGACCGGCATGTCCTGGCCGATATGGGTCAGCAGGTGAGTGCGTTCGTGCAGGCGGCTGAGAATTATCAGAGGTTCATGGAGCAGTTCCATGCAGGCAAGCGCGATGAGGCAGCATTGGCGCTCGAACATCTGGGCGACCCCGGGCAGGATTTGCTCGATACGCAGGCGGGTCTGAATCTGCGCGCCCATTGCGCCTTCGGTCTGTCACAGGATTGCCTGATCCATGACGGCAACAAGATCGCACTGGCGCCGAGGCTGGCGGACCTGATGCGTCTCATCGCCAACTCACCCGGCGTGCCGGTCGCGACCTTGCTGGCGCGAACCCCAGTCGAGGAAAGGAAGGCGCTGCTGGCCTTGCTGACCCAGTTCTGCCGCCAGGAATTGTTGTTTATTTCGGAACCCTTGAGCGCCGTACTGAGCGCGGATACGCGTCAATCAGAGCAGCACGGGTCTGTCTGAAAGCTCGTTTTCCCCATCGCCACCCTCTCGTAGTGGCATCGCCTCCGCCAGCAGGGCATTGAGCCTGGCCAGCCCCTGGAGGCTAGATTCCTCGAATTTCCCTTGCGTATAACCGCTCGTCATCAGCCGGCACACCTGCTGCCACTGCTCACGCGTGACATGACGATTGATGCCGCGGTCGGCGACGATTTCCACCTTGCGGTCGGCCAGGTTGATATAGACCAGCACGCCGCAGTTTTCTTCGGTATCCCAGATGCGGTAATGCGAAAACAAGACGTGCGCGCGCTGCCGGGCGCTTTCGCCACGCCGCACTGCGCCCAGTGACAACGCTGCTTCGACGATCACGCGCACTTGGGCGCGATGCGCTCGTTCGCCAGCGCTGATGCTGGCCTGGATGGCCTTGAGCGTAGTGGAGGGAAAAGCCCGCCGCGCCGTCGTGCGGGTCATGCGCAGATGGCGCAGCAGGCGCGCCAGCAGGGTAGGGGATGCGTTGTTGTTGGGCATGTCACCAATCTCCTGAAGCGCCGCCGCCGTCGAAGCTGCCGCCGCCACCAGAGAAATCTCCGCCGGAAGAGCCGCCCATTGTGCCGCCGAAGCCACCGCTGCCGCCACCGCCAGAGCGCGGCCAGCTGCGTCCTGAACTGGCCTGGCGGGCGGCTTCATCGAGGATGCTGCCGATGATGACGCCTGCGGTGGTGCTACGGCCCCGGCCCCAGTCGTTGCTGCCTAGCGTATTGCGAGCCTGGCGGCGTGATCTCAGCAGGCCAAAGAAGAACACTGCCAGGAACAGCACGATGGCCAGCACCGGCAGCCAGTCGCTCAGGCTGGCGCTGTGGGCGGCAGGGGCGTGGTGCTGGGCCGGCGGCAGCTGTTCCTGTTCCAGCAGGGTGGTGATGGCGGTCACGCCGGCCGCCAGGCCGCCATAGAAATCCTCCTGGCGGAAGTGCGGCGCGATCACGTCTTGCAGGATGCGCTTGGACTGCGCATCGGTCAGGCTGCCCTGCACGCCGCGTCCGGCTTCGATGCGCAGGCGCCGCAGCGACTTGGGATTGTCGCGGGCGACGATGAGCAGCACACCGTCATCCACACCCTTGCGCCCCAATTGCCAGGCGTCGGCCACGCGGATGCTGTATTGCTCGATGGCTTCCGGGGCGGTGGAGGCCATCAGCAGCACGGCGATCTGGCTGCCGCTGCGCTGCTCGATGTCGGCCAGCACGCCTTCCAGCGCTTGCCGTTGCTGTGGCTGCAACAGGTGGATCTGGTCGATTACGCGGGCCGACAAGGGCGGCACGGGGACCAGGCCGTCATCGGCGCGCACCATCCCGGCCAGGCCGAGCAGGGACAGCAGCCAGCAGGCGAGGAGCAGCTTGCGCATCGTCAATCGTGCCGCCCTGGCTTACTTGCCGAAGTTGACCGTGGGGGCGGTCGAGATGGCTTTTTCGTTTTCGACCGTGAAGGAGGGCTTCACTTCATAGCTGAACAGCTTGGCCGTGAGGTTGGTGGGGAAGCTGCGTGCCAGGATGTTGTAGTCCTTGACGGCGGCGATGTAGCGCTGGCGGGCTACGGTGATGCGGTTCTCGGTGCCTTCCAGTTGCGACTGCAGGTCGCGGAAGCTGGTGTCGGCCTTCAGTTGCGGATAGTTCTCCGACACTGCCATCAGGCGTGACAGCGCCGAGGACAGTTGCCCCTGCACTTCCTGGAATCTGGCGAAGGCCTTGGGGTCGTTCAGCACTTCCGGTGTGATCTGGAAGCTGGTGGCGGCGGCGCGGGCGCGGGTCACGGCTTCCAGGGTGTCCTTCTCGTGGGCGGCATAGCTCTTGACGGTGGTGTTCATATTGGGGATCAGGTCGGCACGGCGCTGGTACTGGTTGACCAATTGGCCCCAGGCGGCCTTGGTGGCTTCATCCTTGGCCTGGAAGTCGTTGTAGCCGCAGCCGGACAGGGTGAGGGCGGTGATGGCGATGGCCAGCCAGGCGAAGATCTTGTTCATATTGTCTTTCCTCGTAGCGAAAATGAAGCAAAGGGAGCGCATGGGACAGGAAAAGCCGCAGCAAGTGCCTGAACTCCGCTAAAGATCGGTGATCATCAGGCAAAAATAGGGATTCCGCCATGCCGGCGCGCTACAATAGCGCATCTTTCAGTTAAAGGCATCACCGTGACATTCATCGAAAAACTCAACGCTGCGTGGACTTCGCGCAATTCGCTGCTGTGCGTCGGCCTGGACCCCGACCTCAAGAAATTCCCTGCCGAGCTGCAGGGCAAGCCTGACGCGATCTTCGAATTCTGCCGCGCCATCATCGATGCCACCGCTGAAGCCGCCTGTGCCTTCAAGCCGCAGATCGCCTATTTCGCTGCGCTGGGCGCGGAGGAACAACTGGAACGCATCTGCGCCTATCTGCGCACTAACTATCCCGATATTCCCCTGGTGCTGGACGCCAAGCGCGGCGACATCGGTGCCACCGCCGAGCAGTACGCGCGCGAAGCCTTCGAGCGCTATGACGCCGACGTCGTCACCGTCAGTCCCTACATGGGCTGGGATTCGGTCTCGCCCTACCTGGAGTGGAAGGATCGTGGCGTCATCGTGCTGTGCCGCACCTCCAACGCCGGCGGCTCCGACCTGCAATTCCTGGAAGTCGATGGCAAGCCGCTGTACCAGCATGTGGCGCGCCTGGTGGCCGAGAAATGGAATACCAATGGCCAGTGCGGCCTGGTGGTCGGGGCGACCTTCCCGCACGAGCTGGCCCAGGTGCGCGCCATCATCGGCGACATGCCGCTGCTGGTGCCGGGCGTGGGCGCGCAGGGGGGCGATGTGGAGGCGACGGTGAAGTCCGGCAAGACCGCCGCTGGCACCGGCATGATGATCAACTCGTCGCGCGCCATCCTCTACGCCACGCCGCAAGCCGGTGAAGACTTCGCTGCTGCCGCGCGTCGCGTGGCCATCGAGACGCGCGACGCCATCAATCGCTTCCGCTGATCTGTTGCGGGCGGCAGGCATGAAAAAGGCGGCGGCTCCTCACGGAGCGCCGCCTTTTCCTTTGCTTGTCCAGCGCGCCGGTTGGCCGGTTCAGTCGGCCAGCAGCTTGAGCAGGCCTGTGAGACTGTGCTCGACGGTCTGGGCGCGCACCTGCTGGCGGTCGCCCTTGAAGACCAGTCGTTCGGTATAGGTCTTGTCGCCCACGCGCCAGCCGAAACAGACAGTGCCTACCGGTTTGCCCGGCACCGCGCCGCCAGGGCCGGCGATGCCGGTGGTGGAAACGGCTACGTCGGAGCTGCTGTTGGCGACTGCGCCTTCTGCCATGGCGCCGGCAATCTCTTCGCTGACTGCGCCGTGCTGGGCGATCAGCGCTTCGGAGATGTCCAGCAATTCATTCTTGGATGCGTTCGAGTAAGTCACGAAGCCGCAGTCGAACCATTCCGACGATCCGGCGATTTCGGTAATGGCGTGGGCAATGCCGCCGCCGGTGCAGGATTCGGCGGTGGCCAGGAGCAGGCCTCGGGCTTTGAGCGTCTGGCCGACGCGGGTGGCTAGGTCTAAGGTGCTGTCCATGGGTCTCATCCTCAGCTGTGCCGCGATCCTGGCGCATTCAGCGGGCCGGGTCGCGGTCGGTTGATCAACGACTTGCGTGGACTAGCATACTCCCATGTCAGGATTTGTTGTATCGGACATAGGATGATTGTTCACTTGCCATCACCAGTAAGTGCGCCAGAACGCAAACACCAGCAGCGTGTAGAAAGCGGCCACGATGTCATCCCACATCACGCCGAAGCCGCCCTTGATGCGGCGGTCGAACCAGGCGATCGGCGGCGGCTTGACCATGTCGAAGAAGCGGAACACTACGAAGGCGGCGAACTGGGTCTTCAGGCTGGCCGGCGTGACCAGCACCAGCACCAGCCAGAAGGCAATGATCTCGTCCCACACCATGCTGCCGTCATCGGGCGAGTTCAGTGCCTGGCCGGTGCGCTGGCAGGCCCAGACACCGATGATAAAGCCGGCGGCAATGATGGCCAGCCAGTTGGCCGGGGTGAACACCTGCGGCCAGCGCGTGCAGAGCACGGCATAGGAGAGCCAGGCGAAGAGCGTGCCGGCCGTGCCGGGCATGATGGGCGAGAGGCCGCTGCCAAAGCCCTGGGCGATCCAGTGGGCCGGATGGGCCAGCATGAAATGCGGGGTGGGCTTGCGTTTGCTGGGAGCGGCGGGCGGCGGCGGGAAGGGCGGGGCAGCTTGGTTCATGAACGGAAATGGTCGAAGGAATCCGGCGTCTCTTGCAGGGCTTCGCCGGAGGCGTCCAGCAGGCGCAGACCGAGGGCGGCATCAATGCTGCCGATGCGGGTGACGGCGGTGCCGGCGGCCTGGGCGGCGTTATAGACGGCGTCGCGCTGGCGCACCGGGGCGCTGAAGCAGAGTTCGTAATCGTCGCCGCCGGACAGCGTGAAGCGGCGGCGCAGGTGCAGGTCGCGCTGTTGCAGCGCTGCGCCGGCGGGCAGTGCGTCCACGTCCAGCGTGGCGCCGACGTGCGAGCGCTGCAAGATATGGCCGAGATCGCCGGCCAGACCGTCGGAGATGTCGATGGCGGCGTGGGCAATGCCGCGCAGGGCCAGGCCGAGCGCCACGCGCGGGGTGGGCGCATGCATGCGCGGTGCGGCCAGCGCTAGTTCTTCGGCGTTGAGCGGGTATTCCTGGCGATAGGCGGCCAGCGCCAGGCGGGCGTCGCCCAGGGTGCCTGAGACCCACAGGTCATCGCCGGCGCGCGCGGCATCGCGGCGCAAGGCCTGCTGTGGCGGGACTTCACCGAAGACGGTGATGCTGATGGTCAGCGGCCCCTTGGTGGTGTCGCCGCCGATCAGTTCGCAACCATGCTCATCGGCCAGCGCCAGCATGCCGCGCGAAAAGGGTTCCAGCCACTCGGCGCGCGCCTCGGGCAGCGCCAGCGCCAGCGTGAAGGCAATCGGCTGCGCGCCCATGGCGGCCAGGTCGGAAAGATTCACGGCCAGGCACTTGTGGCCCAGCATGACGGGGTCGGCATCGGGGAAGAAGTGGCGGCCGGCGACCAGCATGTCGCTGGAAATGGCTAACTGCATCCCCGGCGCGGGCGTCATCAGTGCGCAGTCGTCCCCCACGCCGAGCGCAGTGCGGCTGTCGGGAGCGGGTGGGCGGCTGAAGTAGCGCGCGATGAGTTCGAATTCGGAAAGCATGCGGCGATTGTAACCAATCCGTCATCGCTTCTGGAGCACAATATCGCCCATCTGCGCCGATGCTGCGGTGCGGGCAGGGCTGGTTGCGCTGCATCAGCGCGCTAGGGGTTTTCCTCAATACCGCAGCCGAACAGGGGCTGGCAGCCTGCGGGATGAGAAATCCAGCTGCGTGCAATTGCGTGCATCACACGACAATCGGACGTCATTTATCCTTTGAAAGCCTATGTTCGCGAACATCATGGGCTTTGTGTGAATGGCCGCAAAGCCAGTCCGGAAAAGGCTTTGCGCGGGGCAGCATGGGTCCGCCGGCCTATGATTAGGGGCCGACCTCTGCTAGAATCAACCCCCTTCGCAAGTCAACTAGAGAATACAGAGTATGGATTCGATGATCAGTAAGAAAGAAGAAGTGCGTCAGCAACTTCGTCAGGCAGCGCTCGATTACCACGAGTTTCCGACCCCTGGCAAGATCGCGGTCACGCCCACCAAGCTGCTGACCAACCAGCGTGATC
>Ga0160495_100518_pt1 | contig 17541 bp, 12 predicted proteins | sample DID4MG_4_FD_108251 | JGI IMG/M metagenome (GOLD analysis project Ga0160495, IMG submission 108251) | Enriched soil microbial communities from UW Madison campus, WI, USA - DID2933_E24_FP4 MG | ecosystem: Environmental > Terrestrial > Soil > Unclassified | place: USA: Madison, Wisconsin | collected... | reverse complement strand
GCCCTGCTGCGCAGGGTCCCCGCCGCAGTGGAGCAAAAAGTGGGAAAAATAGAGTCGCTTCGCTCCGACTATTTTTCTGATCCACTTTTTACTCCACTGCGGCGGCTGGCTCTAAGGGGAAAAGCCACGGGCTCGCCTGCGGCCTTGCTCTTCTCCGACTCGCCTGCGGCTTTGTCTTGGCTCGCCTGCGGCATCGGATTTTTCTTCGACCCACCTGTCGGTGGTCTATATCCTTCCTGATCAGTTGCAGGCCGTTCGGACTGAGTAGCGGCTACGCCGCGTATCGAAGACGCGCCGCGCTGCGGGCTCGGCAGCACCGATAGAAACAGACATCGTCATCCTTGAGCGGCGCGCACCTGATGGCGCATAGCAGAAGGAAATCTTTCACCGGTGCTGGTGGCTGGCGCAACAAGTCCGCGGCGGGGTCTTCATTTATCGAAGAATCCCAGTTCAGCTGATCCGTTGACTTCGATCTTGCTGCCGACCAGGGCGCTGCTCGCCTCTTCTTCGATCCACACGGCGCTGTAGGCCGGCCCCAGCTTGCCACGCACGACGTAGTTCTTGCCCGGCTCAGGAGTGAAATCGACCTCGCCCTTGACCTGGTAGACCGTGCTCGTCATGGCCATGATGGGCATGGCATAGACTGTCCTCGCCACGACCTGCACCTTGACCGGCGTTGTCGGAATACGCCGCTCCACCTTCTGCAGCAGCATCAGCGGACCGCGTCCCTCGCTCGCGCTTCGGGTGGCGAAACGGACGTTGTCGACTTCGATGCCATTGATGCTGGATGCATAGTACATGTCGGCCTTGCTCATACTGAACATCGCGGCCGAGTCCTTGAGGACAGCTGTCGGTCCGGCATAGTCGGCGGGCAGCAAGGGTGTGCGCGTGGCACAGGCCGTCAGCGCAAATGCGATGGGAATCAGCGCGCACGCACGGATGCTGCTGGTGATAGCAGTTCGAACTTTCATTAGTATTACTCCCCTGATTGATTTTTTATAGGCAAGCGTGGCGAACATAGCGCCGCTCGCCAACTGTCGCGCATATTACCTCATGTGATTGTGTTGCGCGGCACTTCCGCTGCGTCGCATAGCAACGGGTGTCATCGCGGTTCAAGGCTCGGGCGCTGCCCAGGGTGGCTGCTTCCAGTGCCGGGCGCACGGTCATGGCGTCGGGGTCGAAACCACGCGTTGCAGCGTGGCCTGACGATGTCGGAAGCCAACTGCGTATCAAGGTGAAACTACCTGTAAATGATATAAATAATTAGCTTTTTGCCCGGAAGTTACGCAAGAAATCCAGCAGAATCTGCCCCGACACCTCCGCATCATCGGCCGTCATCGTCTCCAGCGGATTGTGGCTGATGCCGCCATTGCCGCAGCGGGTGAAGAGCATGCACACGTCGGTCAGCCTGGCGATGGCCATGGCGTCATGCCCGGCACCGGAGGCCAGTTCGAATGGCGGTACGCCGGCCCGCTGCGTGGCGGTGCGCAATTGCTCCATCAGCCAGGGGGCGCAGGGGGCGGCGGGGGCGCTCAGGGTTTCTTCCAGTTTGATATCGATGCGGCGGCGGGCGCAGATCTCTTCGATCCTGGCCAGGATGTCTCGCACGGCAGCCAGGCGCACATCGTCGGCGGCGGCGCGGATGTCCAGCGAGAGCTGGCAGGCGCCGGGGATGACGTTGGTGGAGCCGCGCGGCACCTGCAACTGGCCAACCGTGCCGACCAGGGCGGCATGCTGGTCCTGCGAACAGCGCTGCTCCACGTACAGGATGATCTCGGCGGCGGCGGCGGCGGCGTCCTTGCGCATGTCCATCGGGGTCGTGCCGGCATGGCTGGCGACGCCCTTGAGATCGACCAGATAGCGCGAGCTGCCGGCAATGGAGGTGACGATGCCGGCCGGCAGGTCGCGGTTGAGCAGCACCGGGCCTTGCTCGATGTGGACTTCCACGTAACCAAGAATTGCGGCCGGGTCACGCGCGATCTGCGGGATTGCGGCCACGTCGTGGCCGGCCTGAGTGATGACTTCGCGCATGGTCACGCCGTCCTTGTCCTGAAGGTCTAGCAGCGCCATGTCGAAGTGGCCGGTGACGGCATTGCTGCCCAGGAAGGTGCTCTTGAAGCGCACGCCTTCTTCTTCCGAAAAACCGATCACTTCAACATGGAAGGGCAGGGTCTCGCCACGTTCATGCAGATGCCGGATCACGGCGATGGGCAGCAGAATGCCTTCGCGACCATCGTACTTGCCGCCGTTGCGCACCGTGTCGTAGTGCGAGCCGGTGAGCAGGGTCTTGGCCTGCGGTTGCGGCGACAGATAACGGCCCACCACGTTGCCCACCGCATCGATGTGGACCTGCATGCCAGCCTCGCGCATCCAGTGCGCCAGTTGCGCGGCGGTGCGACGGTGCGTGTCGGTCAGGTAGGTGCAGGTGAGCGCACCTTCGTCTTCGGACAGCGCACCGATCTCTTCGGCCCATTGCATCACGGTTGCGCCCAGACTGGGCTGGTGGCCCAGCAGTTCGTTGAGGCGGATCTCGGCAATGCGGCCGATCTGGCGCAGCGACTCGCGCAATTCGTCTTCCACCTGGTTGCGCAGGCGGCGGGTGAAGGTGGCGATGATCTGCTGGCGCGTCAGGCCCGCGCCGGTCGGGCCTTTGACGGCCAGAATGAAGGGGAAGCCAAACCTGGCGTTGTAGTCCGCATTGAGCTGTTGCAGCCGGGCAAACTCATCCGGGCTGCACAGGTGCAGTCCGGCCTTGGCCTGCTCCCCGGTGGATTCGGCAGTGAGTTCGCCGGCGATGGCAGCCTTGCCGGCCAGCTCGGGGTGGGCGCGGATCAGGCCCAACTGCTCCTCGCGGCTGGCCTGGCTGACTACGCCCTGCAGGGCCAGCTTGAGCGCCGTCGTGGTGCTGAAGGGGCGCAGCGGCGCGGCGCGCTCGGCGATCCAGGGGGAGTGCTCGTAGATGCCATGCAGGGCGACGGTGAAATCCGAGGCGCTGGCTTGGTTCAGGTGTTGCAGTGTGTTCGTCATGTGCTTGCCGGCCGGTAGATGGCCGGCTCCCTCGCTGGTTCGTGGTTGGTGCTGCCAGAAACGGCGCGGCCAATCCGGCAATCCAGATTGTCGCGGCCGATTGTTGTCTGTCATTGTCCTCGCGGACGGTGCGCCCAGGCCCGCCCGGTGGGCGCTGCGGCACAGATGAGACTTTAAAACATCTTGGCCTGGATGGCATCAGCGGTTTTGTCTGACGGCTATGGATTTGCGCATATCAGCTCAGCGCCGGGACGGGACCAGCAGCTTGGCCGCCGCGCTGACCTGGGCGCGCAGCCACTTGTGCTCGGTGGCCTGGTGGCTGCGCTCATGCCAGAGCTGGTAGAAGCGCAGCGGCGGAAACTTGATCGGGACGGTATAGCTTTTCAGGGACAACAGCTTTTCATAGAAGCTGGCGAACTGCTGTCCGGCGGTCAGTACCAGATCGGTCTGCGCCACCATGTAGGGCAGCATGCGGAAATGGGCCGACTCCACCACGACATTGCGGCGCAGGTCCTGCTTTTCCAGGAAGCTGTCGATGCTGCCGTGGTAGCCCGGCAGGATCTGCGACGGCGCCGCATGGGGCAGGCTCAGATAGTCTTCCACGCTCATGGCCTCGCGCGCGGTGCGCCTGGCGTAGGCGCAGTCGGCCCGCATCAGGCAGACGATGGGGTCGTCGAACAGCTTGGACAGATGCAGGTGCGCAGGCGGGGCGTCCCAGTTGGCGATGACCAGGTCCAGTTCGCCATCCGACAGCAGGCGCACGTAATCGCTATCCGGCCCCAGCGCATGGATGACGATGCGGCTGCGCGGCGACTCGCGCCGCAGGCGGGCGATGACCTCAGTGAAGAAGGGTGTGTTCATGTAGTCCGGCGCGGCGATGTGGAAGATGCGTTCTTCTTCCTGCGGCACGAAGGCGGTCTTGGGAATGAACAGGCGCTCGGTCTCGTCGAGGATGCGCTTGGCGGGCTTCAACAGGCTCTCGCCGTGCTGCGTGGGCACCATGCCACGTGCGCCGCGCACCAGCAGCGGATCGCCGGTCAATTCGCGCAGCTTGCGCAGCGAGGCCGAGATCGAGGGCTGCGGCTGGTTCAGCTTCAGGGCTACCCGCGACACGTTCTTCTCGCACAGCAGGAGATAGAGGATGCGGATGAGGTGGATGTCGAGATGGTCAGGCAGCCTGGACATGGGGATGTCTCCGGGGACTTGTGTGTTGTGGAGTGTGGGAGATGAACGCAAGCGCGTCCGATCGGGCGGCATTCTTGTATATCGGCTTGCGTATGTCAAATATACGCTATTGGGAATGTCGTTGGCAGCCAAAAAACAAAGGCCGCGCGGGACTCACCCGGACGGCCTCGTTGTCTTGTCGTTTGTGGTCTTGCAGTGTTTCTTCCGGATTCCTGCGGCTGACTGAATGGTATAAACGATTTATTCTATTTGCTCGATTTATTCGATTTAGACCTCGGCCCACTGCCGCAGCAGGTTGTGATAATGCCCGGTCAGTCCCAGCACTTCCTCGGTATCGCCGATCTTTTCGCGCAGGCCGAAGATGTTGCGATCCAGTTCGAACAGCATGCTGCGCTTCCAGTCGTCGCGCACCATGCTTTGGGTCCAGAAGAAGGAACAGACCCGCGCGCCGCGCGTGACCGGTTCGACCCGGTGCAGGCTGGTGGACGGGTACACGATCAGGTCGCCCGCCGGCAGTTTCACTTCGTGGGTGCCATAGGTATCGACCACCACCAGTTCGCCGCCATCGTATTCCTCCGGATCGGACAGGAACAGCGTGGAGGACACATCGGTACGGATGCTGCCGGCTGCATTGGGCAGGTTGCGCACCGAGCCATCCACGTGCAGACCGTAGTGCTCGCCTCCCTCATAGCTGTTGAACAGCGGCGGGATGGTCTTCTTGGGCAGGGCGGCGGCGAAGAACAGGGGATTCTTGCGCAGGGCCTCCAGGATGATCTCACCCAGCTGGAAGCCCAGCGGGGAATGTTCCGGCAACTGGCGGTTGCGCTTGACGCGCGCGCCCTGGTCGCCCACGGTGGCACGTCCGTCCACCCAATCGGCGCGCGCCAGCTCGGCGCGGATGTGGCGTACCTGCTCGGCGCTGAGGACGTCGGGGATGTGCAGCATCATGATGGGATTCTCCTGTGGCGAATGAAAAAGCCCCTCCAGCGGAGGGGCCGTCGTGGCCTTGCCGTCAAACGCAGGCCCGGGCCACTACTGTAGAGAAGAGCAGCAGCGCCGGGGCTGAGGCAGATCAAGCCGCCTGCATCAGAACTTCATGTTGGCCGTCAAGGTCACCGCGCGCGGCGTGCCAGGAGTATAGCGGTAGCCGCTCTTGTTGATCGATGCAACGTAATCCTTGTTGAAGATGTTGTAGAGATTCAATTGCAGATCGAAGTTCTTGTTGACCACATAGCCTGCCATGGCATCGAAGACCCAGTAGGAGTCTGCGTACCTGGGAGTGCCTACCGCACTGTCAGTCCCGCGCACAAGGGAGCTGACATAGCGCGCACCGCCGCCCACGGTGAAGCCCTTGGGCAGGCGATAGGTCGCCCACGAAGTAAAGGCCTGCTTGGGCGTGTAGGCCAGGGTGTTCTCGCCGCTAGCAGTGACGATGGCACCGCTTTCCACCTTGGTCTTCATGTAGGTGTAGCCAGCGGTGAGCGACAGGTTCGAGGTCACGTCACCGGTCACGCCCAACTCCACGCCTTGCACGGTCTTCTTGCCGGTCTGGAAGTTCAGTCCCGAGGTGGCATCCTTTTCGACTTCGTTGGTGATCTCGGTGCGATACAGGGCCGCCGTCAGCGCCAGTTTCTTGTTGAGCAGATCCCACTTGCTGCCCAGTTCGGCAGTTTTAGTCTTTTGTGGATCGAATTTGGGATTGTCGGCGCTGCTGTCGCTGGAGCTCAGGCTGAAGTTACTGCCACCCGGAGGCTGCTGCGAGGTCGCATACAGCGCATAGATGCTGCTGTAGTCGGTAGGCTTGTAGATAGCCGCCAGCTTCCAGTTCAGCAGGTTGCCGCTGGTGCTATAGCTTTGGCGGAACAGTGTCCCCACTGGCGTGCCAGGTGGACAGACGTTGGTGCGTCCCGAAGCCACGCAGCGATAACCATTGGCCAGGCTAGTGTCGTAATGGTCCACGCGTACCCCGCCATTGAATGACCATTGTTCGTTGACCTTGACGGTGTCGAACAGGTAGGCCGACACGGTATCGGTCTTTCCCCAGGAGTTCACGCCCGGATCGCCGCCCATTATCCATGTGCCGCTTCCGCTGCTGGGGTTGGGGTTGTACAGGCTGACTGCCGGCAGAGTCCCGCTTTGCTGCACGCCGTTAGCGGTCTGTCTCTCTTGCGTCAGTTCGACGCCACCCATCAGGGTATGCTCCAGGCTACCGCTCTTGAGCTTGGCGGTCAGATAGGTCTGGTTGGTGATGATGGTGTTGGTCTGGTTCTTGATGGTCGGCAGAGAGCGCGCCAAGGTCCAGCTGGACGGATTGTTGGCGTTCGGTGTGAGCAGGTTGGCCGTGGACGCCATGAAGGCCGTCAGCAGATAATTCTGGTGCGTCTTGCCGAAGCGAGTGGTGTTCTGCAGCTTCAGATCCGGCGAGAAATCATGTTCCACCCGCACAGTCAGACGATCTGTATTGACCTTGTTGTAGTCGCTGGTGAGGCCATAGAAGTTGGACGAATCCACCCGTGCTGCCGAGGACAGGAACGGGCGAGCAGCATCCGGTGAGGTATAGCCCGGCAATCCGATGGTCGGCACGCCGCCATCGGGCACGTCGTCCTGTTCCATGTGCAGATAGTCGAGGAAGACGCGGGTATCGCTGCCCAGGCCATGCGCCAGCGACAGGGCCAGACCGGTGCGGTCGTTCTTGACTTCGTGGCGGCCCGGCACGCCGCTGTTCTGCTTCATCAGGTTTAAGCGCATCGCAGTGCCGGTCTCGGCATTGAGTACCTTGTTCCAGTCGGCGGTGACGCGCTTCTGGTTCCAGCTGCCATACATGGCGCTGGCGCTGAAGGCATCGATGGCCTCGGCCTGCTTGGTGACCAGGTTGATTGAGCCGGTCGGCGAGCCACGGCCCGTGTCGGTGCCGGCCGGACCCTTGAGGACTTCGACCTGCTGGATGTTGAACATGTCGCGCGAGACCGAACCCAGGTCGCGCACGCCATCGACGAAGATGGCGCTGGAGGTGTCGAAGCCGCGCATGTAGATGGCATCGCCGGTATTGGTCGCACCGTTTTCGCCCAATGAGAAGGTCCCCACGCCGGGGCTGTTGCGCAGTGCTTCGGTCAGGGTGGTTGCGCCTTGCTGGTCGATCAGCTGGCGCTTGATCACGGTGATGGTCTGCGGCGTGTCCACCAGCGGCTGGGTGTATTTGGCCGAAGAGGCCTTGTCGGCCTTATAGGCCGATTCCTGGGTCGCGGTCACCTCCACGCTGGGCAGGGTGTTGTTGGCGCTTTGCGCCTGCGCGCCGATGGCCGGCAGCAGCAGCGCCCCGGCCACGGCGGCCGACAGGCGGGTCGATGCAAGAGAGGTAGCACGCGTGCTTGGCGCGTGCTTGCGGCTTTTGATGTAGCTCATGAGCAAGGTTCCGAGAGAATGGTTGCGATTTCTCTTGGCTGGCGGTGATTTGCCCGGATGCAGGGACGCGCATGGCGTTGTCCGGCATCGGTGCTCTGGCTGGCTGATATCGTTTTTGTGAATCCCGCAGCGTGTTAGATGTCGCTTTTAGACGGGATGACGACAATTATAAATAAAATGTAAATAAAAGTAATTCTTATTTATTAAATTTTTTCAAGGCTGATTCGTTGCGGGCATGGGTCACGCTGCCGCAGGGCTTGCGGAAGGTGCTATCGCGGAGGGGCGGAGGGTCGGCGAGCGGGGAGGGAGGGGCGGAGCAGGAGGGGTGGAGGCAGCGCCGGATGCGCTGCCTGCCCTCAGAAGTAGAAGTTGCCTGTCAGTGAAACGCTGCGGACATCGCCGGGGAGATAGCGATAACCGCTCTTGTTGATGGACTTGACGTAACTGTTGTTAAACAGATTGTTGATGTTGAACTGGATATCGGCGTGACGATGAATCACATAGCTGGCCATCACGTCAGCCACCCAGTAGGACCCAGTGGACCTGGGCGTGCCGATTGCATTGTTGTCCTTGCCGCGCAGCAGCCCGCCCGAATAGCGCAGGCCCCCACCCACGGTGAAGCCTTGCGGCAACCGCCAACTGGCCCAGGAGGTAAAGGAATCGCGCGGCGCGTAGGCCAGGAAATTCTCGCCCGAGGCCGATACCAGCGCACCGCGTGACACCATGCTGTGCATGCGGCTGTAACCCGCCGTCACTGAGAGGTTGGCGCTGAGTTCGCCCGTCACGCCCAGTTCCAGCCCCTGGGTGATCTTCTTGCCGGTCTGGAAGTAGGTATTGGTGAGGGCGTCCAGTTCGACTTCATTGTTGACCTCGGTGCGGTAGAAGGCTGCGGTGGCCATCAGCTTGCGGTCCAGCAGTTCCCACTTGGTGCCGATCTCGCCGGTATCGGTCTTCTGTGGAGCGTAGTCGGTATGGGAGGCGTTGCTGCGGCTGGCGCTGAGGTTGAAGTTGGCACCTCCCGGCGGCTGCTGTGCGCTCGCGTAGAGGGCATAGAGGCTGCTTTCGCGGGTGGGCTTGAAGACGGCCGCCACCTTGGCATTGAACAGAGCACCTGACTTGTGCAGCGGTGCGCCTGCGTCTGGCTTGGTGTCCTCGAAGGAGGTGCGATAGAAGTCTTCGCGCAGCCCCAGGCTGACCGACCAACGCTCGTTGAACTTGAGGGTGTTCAGCGCATAGAGCGAGACGGTCTCGGTCTGGCCTTTGTTGCGGCCACTGACGCTGATGTTGGTGCTGGAGTCATCGAAGTTGGGATTGGGCTGGTAGAGATTGGCGTTGGGCCGCACGGATCTTCCGGTGAAGGACAGCGCGTTCTGCCGTTCGCGGCTCAGCTCCAGGCCGCCTACCAGCGTGTGCTGGACGGATCCGGTCTGGAAGGCAGTGGTGACATGGGTCTGGTTGCTCAAGATCTCGTTGCTCTGGTCGCGCCGGATGATGATGTTGCGGGCCAGCTCCCAGGTGGAGCGGTCCGTGGGCGAGGGTGTCAGCAGGCCAGCCTCGAAGCGGGCCGACCTGACCCCGGTCGCCAGGAAGGAGCTGAGGCGATAGTCCTGGTCAGTGCGGGCGTAGCGGGTCGTGTTCTGCAGTTTCAGGTCGGGCGAAAAATCGTGCTCCACGCGCAGCGTGGTCATGTCGGAGTTGACCTTGTTGTAATCGTTGGCGTGGCCGTAGAAGTTGCTGGTGTCCACGCGCGGAGCGGCGCTGATGAAAGACCGGCGCGGGTCTGGCGAACTGTAGCCGGGCAGGCCGATAGTGCTCACGCCGCCGTCTGGCACATTGTCCTGCTGAATGTGCAGGTAATTGAGCAGGATCCGGGTCGGCGTGTTCAGGCCGAAGGCCAGCGAGGGGGCAATGCCGTCGCGCGCGTTGTGGACCACGTGACGGCCCGGCGAGCCGCTATGTTGTTTCATCAGGTTCAGACGCAGGGCCAGGCCGCGATCGGCGTCCAGGATGTGGTTCCAGTCCAGCGTGGCGCGCTTCTGGCTCCAGCTGCCGTAGCTGGCCGAAGCGCTGAGCGCATCGGTCAGCTCTGGCTGCTTGGTGACCAGGTTGATCGAACCGGTTGGCGAGCCGCGCCCATTGTCGGTGCCGGCCTGGCCCTTGAGCACTTCCACCTGTTCGATATTGAAGACGTCGCGCGAGATCGCGCCCAGGTCGCGTACGTTGTCCACGAAGATCACCCCCGAGGCATCGAAGCCGCGCATGTAGATGGTGTCGCCAGTGCTGCTGCTGCCATTTTCGCCGAGGAAGAAGGCGCCCACGCCCGGGGTGTTGCGCAGTACGTCGGTCAGCGAGGTCGCCCCTTGCTGCGCCATCAGCGGACGTCGCAGGATCTGCAGCGTCTGCGGCGTATCCACCAGCGGCTGGGTGTATTTTGGGGAGGCCGAGTAATCACTCTTGTAGAGCGATTCACGGGCGGCATCGATGCGGGTAGGTGGCAGGGCACCTGAGGTCTGGGCATGCGCACCCAGTACCGGCAGCAGCAGCGCGCTGGCCACGGCCAGCGAAGGAAGGCGTGCGGCCTGGGCCGGCGACGTGTGTTTGCGACTCTTGATGAAGCTCATGACGGGTTCCGAGAGAAAGGGTTGATGAATCTCTTGGCTGGCGATGAGCGCGGATGAAATAGAGCGCGAGGGTCGGCAAAGGCCGACAGGGCTGGCTGGCGAACAGATCGGTGAAGGTATCCGGCAGCGGCGGGCATGGTTGCCTGCATCGTTACCTGCATGTCGGATTCGGGCGAGTATAGGTAGCCGCTACTTGGCTGTGACCGCTAAAAATTCGATTTATAAAAGCAGAATTCAGATGCTCGCAGAGGGCGAGAATGTGCGGGAGCACGTCATCGAAAAATGTGGAAAAAGGAAGGTCGCTTGGCCGCTGTCATGATGGCCGATATAAGCAGGCGCATATAGGCAATCTCGTGCGGCGGTATATCATCGCGGTTCATCATCCACCCAACCATCAGGCAGAGGACGACATCATGGGCAAGCTGAGCACGCACGTATTGGACATCACCAAGGGCAAGCCCGGCGCGGGCGTGAAGCTGGCCTTGTATGCGGTCGGGCAGGGCGGCAAGACCCTGCTCAAGCAGGCCGTCACCAACAGCGATGGCCGCTGCGACGAGCCGCTGCTGGCCGGTGATGCGCTGCAGGTGGGCAAGTACGAACTGGTATTTGCCGCTGGCGATTACTTCGCGGCCCAGGGTGAGCAATTGCCGGAGCCGCGTTTCGTCGATGAAGTGGTGATCGCCTTTGGCATTGCCGATGCCTCCCAGAATTACCATGTGCCGCTGGTGGTCTCGCCCTGGGCTTATTCGACTTATCGCGGAAGTTGAGCGTGGCCGTGCCGTTGGCAGGTCCTTGCGGCTGGCGGTGGTGCACAAGACGGCCGTCCTGGTGGATGGATTCTTAGGGCCTGTTCATCTTGTTTAAGTGCGGAGTGCTAAGCGGAATGAGGTGCTTGCCAATCTACGAAAAGCCTGGAGTTAAGTCGTGAGCTGATTTGACCACGCGATCGGTGCCGATTATAACAAGGCAGGAAGGCCAACTGGGGGGGGCACAGTCCACTCGCTGTACAGGCAATTCAATCATGCCCATGCAAATCCATCCGCCGTCCAGCCTTCAGAATATGGCTAGGCACGTCATGACCAATCAGGCCAGGCAACCGACCAGAGGCCTGAAGAAGCGCCTGCAGATCAATGCCGGTCTCATAGCCCATCAACTCCAGCATATGCACCAGATCTTCGGTGCAGACATTGCCGCTCGCGCCAGGCGCATAAGGACAGCCACCCAGGCCGCCCAGCGAGGAATCGAAACGGTCAATGCCCGCTTCAATGGCAGCCAGTGCATTGGCCAATGCCATTCCGCGCGTATTATGAAAGTGCAAGGTCAGTTCGGCAGACGGGAAGAGACTGCGCGCACGCCCGCTTAGCTGCTGAACCTGGCTGGGGTAGGCCATCCCGGTCGTATCGCAAAGCGTAAAGCCGTCAACGCTCAACTCGGCAAAGCGCGCCATCCAACGCAGCACATCCGCTTCCTCGATATCGCCTTCCATCGGGCAACCGAACACGGTCGACAGAGATACGTTGATCGCGATCCTGATACCGCTGCCCTTTACTGCGACGATCACATCCTTCAGCGCTGAGAAGGATTGCTCGCGAGTCATCCGCAGGTTGGCAAGGTTGTGGGTCTCGCTGGCGGACATCACCAGATTGATCTCATCCACGCCACACGACATCGCACGCTCAGCACCCCGGACGTTGGGTACCAGGACCGTATAGACCACGCCAGGCTGACGCTTGATACGATGCATCACCGCCTCGGCATCACGCAGGGCAGGAATGGCCTTGGGAGAGGTGAAGGAAGTCGCTTCGATCTTTGCGAATCCGCAAGCCGACAGTTGATCGATAAGGCTGACCTTGTCGTCTGTCGCGATGAATGCCGCTTCGTTCTGGAAACCGTCGCGTGCGGCAACTTCCTGAATGTAGATACGCTTGCCGTTGCCGGATTGTGCGGGGTTAAACATGATTGCTCCTTCTCAGATAATGCCGCGAGCACGCCATTGAGCGCGGGTTTCATCGGCGATGCCCAGCGCAGACAACACCTCGTCCGTATGCTGCCCAAGGCGCGGAGCAGGACGTTCAACAGTGCCTGGTGTGTTGCTCAGTTTCGGTACGATACCAGGCAGCTTGACCGGGGTGCCGTCATCCAGCAGGGAATCCAGAAGCATCTCGCGCGCCTGGTAATGGGGGTCCGCGACGATGTCAGCGATGTCGTAGATCTTGCCGGCCGGGATATGTGCGTGATTCAACAGACTCAGCACCTCATCCAGGCTGCGAGTACCAGTCCATTCGCTGATGGCAGCGTCAATCCGCTCGACTTGCCTGACCCGGCCATCGTTATGCATCAGTGCAGGATCTTCGGCCAGGTCGTTGCGGCCAATGGTGTCCATCAGGCGACGAAAAATGCTATCGCCGTTACCGGCGACGAGAGCGTATTTCCCGTCTGCACAGCGATAGGCATTGCTGGGCGCGATACCGGGCAAGCTGGAGCCAGCTGGTTGCCGGATCATGTTGAAGACGGAAAATTCCGGCAACAGGCTTTCCATCATGTTGAAGACCGACTCATACAACGCCACGTCGATGACCTGGCCTTCTCCGCCATGCTGGTCGCGTTCACGCAGGGCCAGCAGAATACCGATAACGCCATGCAGCGCAGACAGCGAATCACCGATGGACACGCCCACACGTACCGGCGTACGGCCTGCTTCGCCGCTCAGATGGCGCAAGCCGCCCATCGCTTCTCCGATGACGCCGAAACCTGGCCGGTCTCGATACGGCCCCGTCTGGCCATAACCAGAGACACGCAGCATGACCAGGCGGGGATTGATCTGATGGAGTACGTCCCAGCCCAACCCCCACTCCTCCAGCATGCCCGGACGAAAATTCTCGATCAGAACATCTGTGCTCTCGGCCAATTTGCGGATAACGTCCTGCGCTTCGGGTTGCCTGAGATCGAGGCTCAACGACCGCTTGTTGCGCGACTGAGCGGCCCACCAGACGGAGGTCCCTTCATGCAGCAGCCTCCATTTACGTAGGGGGTCACCGGTTCCCGGAGGCTCGACCTTGATGACATCGGCACCAAATTCGGCGAGCATCTTCGCGGCGAAAGGACCGGCAATCAATTGCCCCAGCTCCAGCACACGAATTCCTTCCAAGGGTTTTGACATGCAGTCTCCAACACGCAGTGAATGACACCGCTATGTTGGCCTAGCCGACCTGGATGGGAAATGTCCATTTCGTTAAAGATCCTTTCCCAACTGGAAAGGACAAACGCAAGGAAGAAAGGAAAAACCGCTATTGCCGGCCTGAGAGGAATTCAAAAAGTCGGGTGGCTTCCGGCTGAATCGCCAATGCAGAACGTCCCACCCATAGCGTACGGTTGGCCCACGGATCACTCAGGGCGATCGGGCTCAGACGCGTTCCCAGGATTTCCGGACGAACAGCCGCACGGGGCAAAACGCCGATGCCAAGACCTGCCTCAATCATGCGGCAGATACCGTCGAAGCTGCTGACCTGAATGCGGATTCGCAAGGTCTTGTCGGCGGCAATCGCGGCCGTGACAAGCCGACTGAGCAAGGAGCTTCCTGCATTCAAGCCCACGTAGTCGTATTCCAACGTGTCGGCGAAGCCGATTTCCGTTCGCCCTTCGAGCGGATGGCCGCGAGGAACCAGCAGAAGCAGATTGTCCGAGCGATAGGGTCTCTTGTCGATTCCGGGGGCCGGTACGTTGTCGGCGAACACACCCAGGTCGGCAAGACCGCGCGTCAGGGCGTCTATGATCTCGCCGCTGAGTTTCTCTTCCAGCCCGATATGGACGCCCGGGTTATCGACTAAATACCCGGCGATATCATCAGGCAGGAACTGTACGACGGCAGAGGTATTGGCCCACATTCGCACATGACCGCGAACGCCCACGGCAAAATCACTCATCTCCCCGGCCATGCGGTTGACATCGTCGATAACCCGCTGCGCATGTTCTCTCAGGCCGACTCCCGCCGGCGTAAGCTCAATGCCGCGAGGAAGACGAACCAGAAGCTCGCAATCAATGTTTTTTTCAAGTTCAGCAATACGCTTGCTGATGGCAGACAAGGTCATGTGCGCTCTTTCCGCGGCCCGTGTGAGGCTGCCCGAATCCGCCACCAACAGAAAGATGCGAAGCGATTGCAGGTCGAAGTGAGCGGGATTTATCATTTTGCGATAATCATAGATTCGTTCGGCAGTCGAAAATATCTCAATTATGAGAGAAATGCCAGATGTGCTCCGCCTTGCGCTTCGCCTCGCAGCAGGCTGCCACTCGGATAGCGGCGATCCTGCATTTGCCGACGCCGACATGCCTGAGCGCAGCGACGGGCAAAGCTCGCAAGTGCAAGCATGCGTCAGAGATTTCCAATCAAGACAGGGTGCTGGACGATATGGAAATTTTCATTTTCCACCAACTGATTCAGAGTCTCCCGGCCCCACCCGATTTTTCGGGATTGAGCCAACGTGCAATAGCTCCGATTGACCTGTTTTTCCTACTCTCTTCCTGAGGTAGATCAAGCAGGAAATCGACCTTGATTTCAATCGGACAGACCAACAAAAAAGAAAAAGCAGTCAGGAGACCTTATGGACAATACCAGTACGCCTGTTCGCGCAGGATATGTTGAACCGGTCGCATCCCCCGACGGGGCGACTCAGCCAAGCCCGGCCCAGAGGCGTCGGCGGCGCATTGCCGTGTGGTCGAGCGTGGCGGGAACCACGATCGAGTGGTATGACTATTTCCTTTACGGTGCGGTCTCGGCACTTATTTTCAATAAGGTTTTCTTTGCAGACCTTGATCCGTTGACAGGAACGATCGCCGCCTTTGGCACGTTTGCCGTGGGTTTCATCATCAGACCTTTTGGCGCCGCTTTCTTCGGGCAACTGGGAGACCGTCGCGGCCGCAAACATGCCCTGATGTGGACGTTGGCCATCATGGGCATCGCGACCGTCGGCATTGGTCTCTTACCGACTTCAGCCACGATTGGCCTATGGGCAGCAGTCTTGCTGACCCTCTTGCGCATGGCGCAGGGCTTTGCTGCCGGGGGCGAATGGGGCGGTGCAGTACTGATCACGTTTGAAAACGCCGGAGGTGTGCGGCGTGGCCTGATGGCGAGTCTGCCGGGTATTGGCGTCGGATTGGGCTCGGTCTTGTCCACCGGATCCGTGGCATTACTGAGAAGCATCATGTCTGCGGAGGATTTTTTGGCGTGGGGATGGCGTGTGCCATTCATCGCGTCTTCCTGCATCATCATCGTCGGGGTCTTGATGCGCCGATCTCTTGAGGAGAGCGAAGAGTTTCAGGATGTGAAAGACCAGCCGCAGTCCGAGGCTGAAACAGCAGCGACCAAAGCACCTCTGGTGCGACTCATCCGACAGTATTGGAAAGAACTGCTCGTAGTGATCGGCACAAGGATAGGTGAGAACGGCAGCTACTATCTGTTCGGAACATTCGTGGTCGCCTATGCCGCGACCATGCAGCTCGATACCGCGACGGTACTCGCCGCAGTCAGTGTCGCCTTTGCGATATCCATCGTGACAATCCCGTTTTTTGGATGGGTTTCCGACAAGCTGGGGCGTCGCCTTGTCTATGCTGCCGGCGCCCTTTTCCTGTCGATATGGGCCTGGATATTCTTCGCACTGCTGGATACCAACCAGACCATTTACATCTTCATGGCGATCGTTTGCGGCATTGTGCTCGGTTACAGCGCGATGTTTGGAGCGCAATCCGCATTTTTCGCTGAAATCTTCCCCGTACAGGTTCGCTATTCCGGCCTTGCTTTGGGTCATGCCATTGGAGCGATCATCGGAGGCGGCCTGGCCCCCTTGGTCTCGGCAGCGCTGATGAAAGGGTATGGTTCTTCCACGCCTGTTTCGGTCTATGCCTGTACCATGGGAATACTGACACTGGCGACCTTGTTCTTCAGTAGAAAATTGAGGCCCGCATGTTGACATCAGTATCTGGCAACGACAGAGGCAGGGTGACAAAGCTCCTTGCGATCCCCGGCACATTGACCCCGCCAAGCAATTTCGATGCGCTCGCGCAACTGCTCGGGAGGCCCATGGAGGTATTCGACTGGATGCGAACTTGCCCGAACAGCAGCGTGGACGACATCGCACAAATGCTGAGCCAGCGACTGGCGCACACCGGAAGCGAGGTCATTCTTGTCGGGCATTCCACCGGGGCAGTCATTGCGGCCTTGGCGGCTTGCCGCCTATCACCGCCTCCCAGGGGACTGGTCCTCATCAATTCCGGCCCGCATATGCACAGGCACACATTGATCAGGGAAATGCTGATGACCTTGCGCGGGCTGGATGCGGCCAGCACGAAATGGGATGACTTTGCCCGCGCCAACGTCGCCACGCGCAACGATGGCAAGGATCTGCGCTGGATCCAGGAAATGGTGGCCTACAGCAAAGAAGTGGGTGGAGAATCCGCTGCCACGGCACTTGCAAGCCAGCATGCGCTGGATCTGCGGCAATTACCTTCGGCAGATATCCCGGTGCTGGTCATTCATGGCATGGAAGACAGCAAACGTTCTGTCTCGGACGCGCAGGAATGGAACCGGGTTTTCAATCAGTGCCAGATCAGCGTCATCCCCCAGGCAGGGCATACCCCTCACCTGGAAAGTCCGATGGAGGTCTCCGATCTCATTCTTTCGTTTATGCGGCTATTGGGAGATCCTGATGAAATCAGGGGTGCTCGTTGATCTTGGGCGATTTTGAGCCTCCCGGTGGATATGCTGAGTTTCAAAAGAAGTTCTGTGTTTTTCTTGATGAGAGATTTGATTACTGGCATCAAGATGTAGCCGAGGGAGTCGGGAGAATAAGTTATAAAAATTTGCCCATCGATACTTATTGGACCGACTTCCCTTTTGCCTTTAGTTTTGAGTGCCCGAGTGAAACGACCGCACGTCGCTTGAGAGTAGATGTTGAACGTTATTTGGGGCTGACCTGCGTCGGTAATTTGTAGCCAGTCAGGCAGTGAGTCGTTTGTTGATCATATTCGATTTCAGCCGGGCTCGACGTGACCTGCTCCTCGAGATTAGTACGGTAATGATCTAGAGTCTGCCCCCCCTCGCTTACCTTATGCCGCTAAAGCAGCAACCAATAAAAAATCCGGCCTTCCTTTCCCCAGAAGCCGGATTTTTCATTCCTACACCACCTCCACAACCTCAAAACTCATTCTGCAATTTCTTATACCCCAACACCAACTCATTATTAGTCCGCGCCACATCTTCAGAAAACTCCGACGCCGCCACCGTCACACGCGGAATGGTCGACAGATCAGTCTT
>Ga0160495_100516_pt1 | contig 17565 bp, 19 predicted proteins | sample DID4MG_4_FD_108251 | JGI IMG/M metagenome (GOLD analysis project Ga0160495, IMG submission 108251) | Enriched soil microbial communities from UW Madison campus, WI, USA - DID2933_E24_FP4 MG | ecosystem: Environmental > Terrestrial > Soil > Unclassified | place: USA: Madison, Wisconsin | collected... | reverse complement strand
ATCCCTTCACGTCGCCTGATTGGTCTCCTTCCAGGGGCGTGGGATATGCCGGATATTTTTTCAGCACGGTCTTTGCCGTAATGTTTAGCGCTACTGCCGTTCTGCCTGTTGTCGTTGGCACGATGCGCGTGTTTCTGACGATCATCGCCAATATCGGGAATCTATTTGCGCCATGTTCGGCTCTCGCTCTGCTACGGGTGAGGGTTGTGGCGGGGGTGGTGGATCGTCAATGTCGTGACCATTTCTTGTGCCGGTCTTGCCGGCTCCGCCGCGCTGGTCATCTTGGGTCGTCTGCGGAGTTGTAATTCGGCCGTCATGCGCGCATTCAATGTGCCGGATGGACTACAGTGGGCCGACTGCACGGCATAGACCGGGCGGTTGGCGGCTAATGTCTGCTCTTCTTCGCATCGTTCGAGCTTACAGAAACGGCTCCCGTTTCTGGGATCTCGCCTTTCCTTGGATGGGCGGTCGCGAGCGGGCGCGGGTTCGTGGATTGCAACGTTCTGCTGTGTCATTTCTACCCGCCGTCTGCTATTCGCTCTTTCCGCTCAGCTTATCGTTGCCGAAGCGGTTTTGGGTCTCACCTGTGGTCTCATGTTCGAGCAACGGGTGCCATCTACTGCCCAAGTCCCAAGCATGGCATTACAGATTTTCGAGGTGTGTTTCGCGATAGCGGTTTTCAAAAAACGGTGTCTTCAAGAGCTTTGAGCGAAAGAGCTAGATCGGATGCTCAACCACAGCATCATCCTTGGTCCCGGCATTGTGGTCGCTTGAAAGTTCATTGGCCATATCCGTGTCAGCTTCTAGAACCTCGCTACGGGCGCCGAACGCTGGGTAGCCGTTCGAGATGATGGTAAGCGATGGCTAACGGTTTCATCGAGCCTTGACGCATCTTTTCTGTGGGCGTCTTATTATCAGATCCCCCTCACCCACCACCAGGTTCGTTGCGATGAGAGAGAGTTGCATCAAAGCATCGGGCGTTTACCACCGTAAACCGTTCGGGCTCCCTATGCTATCCGCAGGCTCAAGAATGCCGCCATGCCGGATGTGATGGGCTTAGCTTACTCGCCATCGATCATGTTGCGCAGAAAGTCATTTGGCTGTAGAAAACTTGATAAACATCAGAAGGTATATTTGGACGGCACAATGACCTTCCAACCACGCATGGAAAACAGAATCGAGGGCTTTTCCGTCGTGGGCGATCTCAGCCGGCGGCATTGGAACGGAATCGTGGCCGATGTCTGGAACGTGGAATGTGCACCAAATGCCGGCGGTTATTATGTCGGACGTGATCCCCGCATTTTCGTGCTCCTGGACAAGCAGGGACCCGGATCGTCGCGGATGCGGCTGTCTTCTCGCGGCACGGAAACGGTAACAGATTGGGGGATGCAGCCGATCGCCTATATCCCCGCGGATTTCGAACTCTGGGCCGAACTCTCCGACCATCGTTTCATGCGGCACCTCGATCTGCATTTCGATGTCGAGACGATCCGCCGGCGGCTCGCTGAAGATCTTGACGCCGACCGCCTTGCGACGCCGCAATTGTTCTTCTCAGACAGTCGACTTCTGGCCTTGGCGCATCTGATCGCCGCCGAATGCAGCAATCCCCTCCCCTTGCATGATCTCTACGGCGACGGTCTTTCCCTTGCCCTGCTCATTGATGTCATGAAATTGGCAAAGGTGCAGGGCCGTAAACGCAGCAAGCTTGCCGGCTGGCAACTGCGCCGCGCGACCGACTTTATTGAAGAAAACTGCTTGCGCAATATCCGGCTGGAAGAACTGGCGGGACTTGTGGGACTTTCCCAGTCGCATTTCAGCCACGCCTTCAAGGCCTCCACCGGAATGGCGCCACACCAATGGCAGGTCAATGCAAGGCTTCGTCGGGCCAAGGTATTGATTTTGCGCGCGAATTTATCGCTCACCGATATTGCTGTCGAAACCGGCTTCTCCGATCAGGCGCATTTCACGCGGGTCTTCCGCAAGAATTTCGGCACCACACCCGCCCATTGGCGCAAGGCATACATACGCTGAAAGATTGCGCTGCGCGCCGCACACCGGCTTCTGAAAATAGCCCAAAAACGTTCAATTTTCGCGGAATGTGACAATCCCACGTGTTAAAACTGAGTTAATTACTCATCTTATTGCCGTTCGCCCTGCCCCAGTGGCTGGGGGCGGAATTGCTGGGGTGTGTAGGGATGATCACGTTGAAAAACCACAAGAAAATCAGATTGGCGCTCGTCTGCGGGACCGCCGTTTCCGCCATGGCCACCGCGTGGAGCGCATCCGCTCAAGATCGTGCGACCCAGCTTGAGGAAGTACGGGTCGAACAAGGCGCACAGAACGTGGATATCGGTATCGAGCCCGTCAAGGGCGTTGTCGCGAAGACATCGCGCACGGGCAGCAAAACAGCGAGTGAACTAAGGGATATTCCCCAGTCCGTTTCGGTTGTGGGCCGCAATCAGATGGAGATGCAGAGCCCGCAAAAGATCGACGAGGCGCTTCGCTACGTGCCGGGTGTAAACCCGTCAACATATGGTACGGACTCTGACACTGACTGGATCTTCATACGCGGGTTCCAGGCGGATCAGACCGGCGTGTTTCTGGATGGTTTGTCCTTCTACCAGACGGGCTTTGCGACCTTCCTGATGGACCCGTTCTTCCTTGAACGTATTGAAGTTGTTAAAGGACCGTCATCTGCGTTGTATGGCGGCGGCAACCCGGGCGGTTTCATAAACTACGTTAGCAAGCGTCCCGGTGAACGCCACAGGTATCTGGAAACGGGCGTCAACAGCTTCGGTAACGGCTACGTTGCGGCTGACCTTGGTGATGCGTTGAACGACATCCTTTCCTATCGCGTGAACGCCAAACTATCGGGTGGCGGCTGGGAGACAGACCATTCCAGCGATTTTCGCGGGACGGTCGCGCCAAGCTTCAAGTGGCAGCCAGACGAGTCGACAAGCCTGACGGTACTCGCCTCACTCTCGCGCACCGATTTGGTTCATACCAGCACCGGCTTCCTGCCTTATGAAGGAACTGCAGTTCCAAATGCCGCCGGCTACACGATACCGCGTGACTTCTTCTATGGTGATAAAGACGTCGAGCAGTATGACCGAACACAGGCGATGATCGGTTACGAATTCGAACACACATTGGATAACGACTGGACAGTGCGCCAAAACCTTCGTTATGGCACGGTGTCACTGCAGGAAGATGGCCTGTACAGCAACGGTGTCTTTACCGGCACGACACTGCAGCGTTATCGCTGGGCGCATGACACACGCGCAAATACTTTTACCGTCGACAACCAGGTAGAGGGCAAGTTCGAAACTGGTGCGGTGGAGCACACACTGCTCCTGGGCGCGGATTACCGGTGGTATCAGCACGGCGCGTCGACATTCTATGACGCAGCGGTACCGTCGATCGACATCCTAAACCCGGTCTATGGCGGGGTATACGGTCCGCCAACGCTGACGCCGGGAAGTGAAACGACACTCAACCAGTTCGGTATCTATGCGCAGGACCAGGTTCGCTTTGGCGAAGGCTGGCTGGTGACGCTGAACGGTCGCTATGACTTTGTTTCCACGAAGCTCGATACGCCTGACATAGAACGTTCCGACAGCGAGTTTACTGGCAGGGCCGCCCTCGCCTATGACTTTGCGAATGGCATTACGCCATATGTGAGTTATTCGACCTCGTTCAGTCCGCTCACCAGCGACAACGGACAGGGAGCGCTTCTTGCGCCTGAGAAAGCAGAGCAGTGGGAGGCAGGTATCAAGTATGAACCTACCTCGTTCGATGGTCTTTTCACCCTCGCCTACTTCGACATCACGCGCCAGAACGTACCGACCCAGGTCTCGACTGCACCGCCTTTGACCGAAACGATCGGGGAAGTTCGCGTGAAGGGTATTGAGATCTCGGCGCAGGCCAATGTCAGTGACGGGCTGACGGTTATCGGTGGGGTTGCTTATCTCGATGCTGAGGTTGCTCGTGCATACGGCCCGAGCTACGACTTCGCGAATGCGGGCACAACGCCGACTCAGGTTCCAGACCTTACCGCTTCGCTGTGGCTGGACTATGCTGTTCAAAGTGAGCAATTTGAAGGACTTAGCCTCGGCGCAGGTGTGCGCTATCTCGGAGAAAGCTGGGCGGATCGCGCCAATACGCTTAAGGTGAAAGACGCCACAATCTTCGATGCGGCTATCCGATACAAACGTGACAACTGGAGTGTTGCACTGAATGTGTCCAATCTCTTCGATAAAGAGTATGTCTCGAGTTGTCAGGGGCTTGCCTTGTGCGGCTACGGCGCGGGGCGGACCTTCATGTTGAAGGCGAGCACGAGCTGGTAGTATAGTGGGGTAGCCCCTGCCCCCGCAGCAGGGTTGCGATAAAAGGCCCGGCGATTTTATCGCCGGGCATTTGTCAGTTTACGGCGGTCAACTTTACGACCCGGCCGTGGTTAGCTCCAGGCGTGACGTGGCGGGTTGAGGTCGTTCAGGTAGAAATTCCCGACGTGAAAATATTTCCAGCGTACGGGATCGTGCAAGGTATGCGCCCGAGCATTGCGCCAGTGGCGGTCGAGATTGTGCTTGGCAAGGGTGGAGCGCGTGCCGGCCAGCTCGAACAGCTTGTTGGTGGCCAGAATGGCGATCTCTGTCGTCAGCACCTTGGCTTCCGCTGTTTTCACCGTCGCCTCCGCGATCGTGTCCTCGGTAGCGTTCGCTAGACCGGTATCGATGGCTTCCCCAGCGATGTCTAGAAGCGCTTCGGCGGCGTGCAGACGTATCTTCAGGTCTCCGATTGCGGCGATGGAAGGGGTCCTCCCCCGCCGTTTCCTTGGCGCTGTCGATCCATGGCCTGCTCTGTGTCTTGATAAAGGCGATGGCATCGTCAATAGCGCCGCGCGCGATGCCGGCATCAATCGCGGCCTGTATGATCTGTGACACGGGTCCGGCAACTGTCGGCCGGTCGAAGGCGAGAACGGGCGACAGACGACTTTTCGGTACGCGCACATTCTCGATCCTGACCGAGCCGGACGCGGTTGTGCGCTGGCCAAAGCTCGACCAGTTGTTCGTGACGGTGATGCCCTGGGCGTCCCTGTCAACAAAAACGAGGTAGCTTTTTCCTTCATCGTCCACCGCGACGACCGGTATGATATGCGAGAGCAGGGCGCCCGTTGTGTAGAACTTCTCGCCGTTCACCACGGCCACGTCGCCATCGAAGGCCACCCGCGTTTCGAAGGTGCCGACGTTCTTGCTGTTCAGTTCCGAAAAGGCATTGCCGAAGCGCAGGCCGGACAGGACCCAGCCGAAGAACTCGCGTTTCTGAGCTTCCGTACCGTCAAGATCGATGTGGCCATTGATGGACAGATGGTTCTGGGTGATCTGCGCGATGGATGAGTCCGCAGCCGCAATGATGGCGATCACGCGGGCGAGGGTGCGGTAGGATACGCCGGCCCCGCCATGGGCCTTTGGCACGTTGATGCCCCATAGTCCGCTCTGGGAATAGGCGTCGATCTCGGCGAGGGGAAGCAGCCCCTCACGGTCGCGCAGCGCTGCGCCGGCGGTAAACTCGTCGGCCAGTCGCCGCGCAATCTCGATGGCCTCAGCGTCACTTTTGATGACATGGGCGGGCGTCTGCGGTCGCGGTCGAGGCGGGACCGGATCGCTGGAATTGACGCGCGGATGAATATTGTAGTCGATCGGCTGTTGTTCGATGATCCCCATGTCGGTGCTCCCTGTTGGCGGAGACCGTAGCCTTTCAGGCTTTTGATAAAATCAGTAGACAATCTATTTTACGGAAAGGCCTGCGGGAGAAATATCCTTCGCTGCGGGTCCATGGAGAGCGAGAGCAGGGATGGCATCATTGGACGATGAGGCTGCTTCCGGGAAGGGGAGGGGATTATGGTTGCGCCGGCGATGCTGCGTTTGTGCAGATAGGAACCAGGGAACGGCTGATAATAGAAACGCCGCCGGAGCGGCGGCGTTTCAGTTTAGTCCTTATCAGTCCGCTTTGGCGGGAGGCAATGTCAGCGGTTACCAGCCTCGATGATGCCGCGCGTGACGCTGCCTGTTGCCGGATAAAGTGGGATGAGGCAGGCCTGAAGGGCGTGATAGATATCGCTCTTGCCGGCAAACAGCGTGTAGCTCGGCGTGAGTTCTTCCGTAAGCTCCTCGTGCCAGCCGCCACGCTCATTGTCGAGGACATGACGGGAAATCGTGTCCCAGATCCGCCGATACCAGAACTCGTGCTTGTCGTCGGGCACGTGTTCGCACAGGAATGCCGCAGCACCCACGCCCTCGGCCATGGGCCACCAGAGCTTATTGCGCTTGGCCGGAACGTCATCCCAGTCGAGCGTATAATAGAAGCCGCCCTTTTCTTTATCCCAGCCCAGCGCGATGGACTGGTCGAACAATGCCTTCGCTGCTTCCGGCATCCAGGCGTGCTTGCGGCCACCGAGCGCATACAGCTGAAGCACGAGGCGGGTCCATTCCAGCCAGTGGCCGGGGGTAGTGCCGGAGGGGCGGAACATCTCATTGCCGCGGTAATCGCGATCCAGCACCCAGTTTTCATCGAAATGTTCGGGTACGCGAAAACCGCTCTCAGCGGCGCGACGGCGAATGATGAGGTCGGCTATGCGTTCCGCTCGGTCGAGATAGAAACGCTCGCCAGTGGCCTCGTATGCGGCCATGAGGGCCTCTGTGAGGTGCATATTCGAGTTCTGGCCACGATAACCCTCAATCGGTGTCCAATCGGCCTCGAATTCCTCCGCAATGGCGCCGTGGCGATCTTCCCAGAAGTGCTTGTCCAGCACTTCGGCTACGTCGGCGATCATGCGGTCGGCATCAGGGTGGCCGGCAAGCTTGGCGCTGGAGGCGGCCAGCAGCACGAAAGCATGGCCGTAGCCCTGCTTGGTGGCATCGAGCAGTCCGGAATTATCGAGCGACCAATGGTAGCCCCCACGCTTGTGGTCACGGTGCTTTTCCCAGAGGAATTTCATGCCGTGGTCGACGATGTCATCGGATCCGGGGCGGCCGAGCAGGCTGCCGATGGCAAAAGAATGCACCATGCGGGCGGTGGAATGGATGCCGCGCACCGGGTTGCCGGCGTTGAGCGGGCGACCGTCGACGTCGAGTTCGTGAAAGCCGCCGAGCGGATTGAAGGCCCGGTTCTGGAAGAAATCGAAGAGGCGGTTTGCCTCCCGCCAGAGCCACTGGCGATGATAGTCGCGCTTGCGCCAGGCCGTGCCAAGATGTCCCGTTGCGCCCATGATGCGTTCTCCTTTTTGGTCGGTCCGCAGTCGTGTCCGGTGCTGTCGGGCCAGGCGGGAGCGCAGGAGAGGTGTCGTGGCGTGTTGTTCACGCACGGCCCGCAACACTCGCAATGACGGCTGCCTCCGACAGGTGGGGCGGGATTTATGGCTCAGAACGCTCGGTCCTGCAAGCCGTGAGCCGTGGCGCAAGCCCTTGGCGCGCGAGCGAGAAACGCGAATTTACGATTGCGGCCAAAATGAGAAAAAATACCCTACCAATATTATAGGGATCCTATAGAAATATTCCCCAGAGCAAAACGAAGCGCTCTCCCGGGCGGCCGGCTACGAACGGTCGTCTGAACAAAGGACGGTGGCAATGCGCGATATGAAACTCGACAGCCGTGCGACTTACGCGACGTTCGGTTCGCGCCGTGCCCGTCGTGCCGAGCGGCAGGCATTCGTCAGCACAGTCCTGTTTGCGGGTGCTTTCATCTTCGTGAGCGCCGTGGTTTTCGGCCTCGTTGGCTGAAACGGCCGTATCCGCCTCTTAAAGAATGAACGACTGACATTATCGCCCATTGCCTACGCTCGACAGGCTGTGCGGTTTTGCGACTTTCGCGACGCATAACCGCACTTGTTGGCACGAGAGTTCCGCGCTCGCCTGATGGGAGTTCAGGCGCCGACTGGGCAAATGCTTCATCGGCTCTGGAGCGGGCTCTCATCAAAAGCCATCCGAATGCAAAAATGAAGGTGACGCAGACGGTGCGCATCGGGCCGCCAGGCGTTGCGGGCGCTAAGACGAGCATGTGCAGTACCGCAAGCCCCGCGTAGAGCAGAACTTGCGCTTGGGCCGGGATCGTCACGACGGCCTCAGTTTCGCGCGACCATCATCCGGCAGCATGGATGGGAGTGACCATCAGATGTCCGGCGATAATGCAGGCGAGAAACGGCGGCTAGGGGAGGGCGCTCAACGGCATGTTCTGCTCTGTGCTATCAATCCCGTTGAGCGGCGAGTATCATTCGGTCGAGTGCCAAGACGATGGCGACAGCCAGCATGACGGCGCCGGCGAGCGTCCAGATGCCACGACGGCATGATACCAGAGCGCACCATTTCAAACCTGAATCAGAGTGTTGAAGGACGAAGCGCTCTGGTCTGATTCAGCGGAAACGGACGGGTCGTTTCGTCAGGTTCATCTGTATAGACATCCGGTCGGCAAAGCGGCCGATCAGACGGACCAGTTTTCTAGCTTCCGCTTCGTCGATACCGTGCAGCCTGCAGTACATGACGACGTCATACACCCTGGCCTGCGGTGTAGAGCGATTGCTGTCGACGTGTTGCATGATGTTCCTCCCGGTCGAGCGTCCAAATGCATCCGGCGGTCGGAAGTTCCAGCGAGGAGGACTCCGTACGAAACCGTACAAACGACGCGTCGTGGCGCGTCTGTCCGCTTTCGTACCGACCCTGCGGGCCGGGTTGTTTCACCGATTGTATGGCCATAGATGGACAGCCATTGATTTTGAGAAAGACCGAGGCTCCGGCGGATATGCGGTCGATGAACTGCATTGGATTTGTTGATGGCAACGGGTTGCGACGGTGGGTTTCGGAACAACCTTCTTTGGCGTTTACCGGAAGCCAGCCAGCAACGGATTACCCCACATCTGGAACGGGTTCAGCTGCCTCGCTGGCACCAGCTTGCGTCCGCCCATCAGACAATGGAGCATGCCTATTTCTTCGAAAGCGGCATCGCATCGGTGGCTATCCGGTCGCCTGAGGGACAGTGCAGTGAAATCGGGCTCATCGGCAGGGACGGCAAGTATCCCGCCTCAGCCATTCTGGATGTGGATGCCGATCCGTTTTCCGTCCACATGCAGATCCCGGGCGAGGCGCTCCGGATCGCCACTCCCACACTCAAGGCGATCATGGCCGAAGATCGTGAGATTCACAGGGTGCTGTCCTTTTACATCCAGACTTTGTCTGTCCAGCAAGCCTATACCTCGCTCTCCAATGCGGTGCACCAGATCGGCGAGCGTCTCGCCCGCTGGATACTCATGTGCCACGACCGTGTTGACGGGATGGAAATCAGTCTGACGCATGAGTTCATGTCGATGGTGCTTGCAGTGAGGCGTCCCAGCGTCACCACGGCGCTTCATGTGCTGGAAGGCAAAAAGCTTATCTATTCTGAACGGGGCGTCGTCGGCGTCCGCGACCGGGCTGGCCTTGTTGCCTTCGCGCGCGATGCCTATGGCGAAAGCGAGCGGGAATATGAGCGCCTTATCGGGACACCTATAGCGCGGCCCTTGGACTGAACGCGCATTGCGGCTGCACCGCGCACGTCGGCGGAAACCGAGCGGCCTCGTCGATATCGAAGCCGGAACGCCTGTCCGGCTTTTTCTTCCGATCATCAGTACGCTAACGTACAGCAACATCGTTGAGCCCGCCTCGTTCACCATTGAAATGGAGGAACGAATGGATACTTTGGTTGCCGCCCCCCTAGACGAGACGGTTCACGCCCAGATCGAAGCCCAGTTGCCCGCCCTGGGGCTGTTTGCGCGCCAACTGTGTCGCGCGAACAGCGATCGGGAAGATCTGGTTCAGGAAACGGTCATGCGAGCCCTGCGATCCTCGCATCAGTTTCACCCCAATACCAATCTTCGCTCGTGGCTGTTCACGATCATGCGCAATACGTTCAACACCGAATATCGCCGCCGCTGCCGCGAGCCCGCCGGCATGGACCCGGAGATTTTCGAACGGCTGAGCATCAGCGCGCCGCAGGAATGGGCGGTATGTCGCAGCGAATTGCGCTCGGCGCTCAAGCGCATTCCCTTCAGCACCCGGCGCACATTGCTGCTCGTGGCGATGGGCGTGAGCTATATCGACGCCGCACGGCTTTGCGCCTGTGAAATCGGCACGGTCAAGAGCCGCGTCAGTCGCGCACGGAAGATGCTTGAAGACGACATCGGACGACCCGGCACAGCGCATACGTAATATGCACGCGCTTTGTCCTCGGCGACCGGCCCGAACTGTGTACGCTTCCGTACAATGTTCTTGCTTTGGATTGGGTTGCAAGTTCTCTAAGCTTTCCCCCTGACATTCAGGAGGCAACATGTGCAGCCAGACACATAAGGGCGCGTTCGACCCCGAAGAGTTGGGTGCTCTGCAGTCGGTCTTCAATGAGCTGACCGCACAGCCATGGTTCGACGCTTCGGACGATGCGCGAGAGAACTTTGCCAAGTATCTCTTCGACACTTTCGCCCATACCACATTCGACCCCGACAAGCACCGCTCTGTTATCGAGGCGTCCGCTCGGATGTTCTACGCGAAAGGTGCATTCTAGCGCCGTGTCCTGCGTGTCCAGATGCTTGACTTGGAAAATACCAGTGCAAGCTGCAATACTCGACTGTGGTGAGGCTGCGGATCAGCGGCAGATCGCTGGCTGTGCCTCCACCGGTTTGTCTGGGGGATCCGAGCTGTCGTCATCGCGGCCGTGGTTCTCGTCGATCAAGCGCGCACTGCGCTGCCTGGTAAAGTACCGGGTTATCCACTGGATGCTCACCAGCAGCCGTTTTTCGAAATTCACCAGAAGATAGACGTGGACGAGCGCCCAGAGAAACCAGGCCATGCGTCCCTTCAGCGTCCAGGATCCGAAGTCGAAGATTGCGGCATTACGGCCGATGACCGCCGTGTTACCACGGTTGTGAAATCGGAACGGTGCTGTGTGGGTGCGTCCCGTTAGTTTATGCCGCAGGCGATCCGCCAGATATGCCCCCTGCTGCTTGGCGACCTGTGCAAGCGCTGGAAGCGGCTTTCCGTCCTCGTCCTTCGCCAACGCCGTATCGCCAATGATCGAAATATCGGGCTGTCCGCGCAGCGAAAGATCGGGTTCCACACGGATGCGCCCCTGCTGGCCGCCTTCCACGCCAAGCCAGCGTGCCGCGGGCGAGGCGCGTACGCCCGCTCCCCATACGATGCAGCTTGTTTCGATGCGCTCGTCGTCAAGCGACAACGAGTTGGCGTCGATGCCGGTGACGCTGCGTCCGGTCACGATCCGAACGCCGATATCCGTCAGATAATTGTGCGCATAGGCTGCAAGTTTCTCCGGAAAGGCGGTGAGGATGCGCGGCCCGGCCTCGATCAGAAGAACATCGACCTCGTGCTTGTTGATGGCCCTGAAGTCATGTTGGATCATGTGGCGCGCCAGTTCGGAAATGGCGCCGGCCATCTCGACGCCGGTGGGGCCGCCGCCGATGATGGCGAATGTCAGCAGGCGTTTGCGAATGGCGGGATCGGTTGCGCGCTCTGCTTGCTCGAAGGCGGACAGCAGCCTGTGGCGGATGAGCCTTGCTTCGTGAACGGTCTTGAGGCCCGGCGCGAATGGCTTCCACTCGTCGTTTCCGAAATAGTTGTATTCCGAGCCGGTCGCGATGACCAGTTCGTCATAGGGGAGTGACGTGCCGTCTTTCAGCATGACGCGATGGCCTGGGTGGTCGATACCTACCACCTCGCCCAGCATGACACGAATATTGTCATACCGGCCGAGCGTCCGACGCACCGGCTCTGCGATATCGGCCGGCGACAGGGCGGCGGTTGCCACCTGATAGAGCAGGGGCTGGAAGAGATTGTGATTTCGCCTGTCCACGACGGTAACGCTGATTCCGGAATTGCCGAGACCCTTTGCGCAGGCAAGACCCGCAAAGCCCGCACCAAGAATGACGACCTGAGAATGCGTGTAAGGGTCATGGGTGGACATGGTCTCTTGCGCGCCTCTTTCGTTTCATATGCCGCTTCCCATTCGGGACAGAGGACCAACCTTGGCATCAAGGGATTGTTCCTGCCGTGGCACGGAACAATGGAGGCTGGCGGGGATTGGCATTTTAATGCCAACCAGGAGAATCGGCCATGCCGCATCAGCACGCTATCGACCCTCCCAAGGAGAGTGCAGACTATCCCGGACGCAGCGCCGACTGTGTTGCTGCGCTGAGACCCGCCGTCGCGGATCTGGCGATAGCGGCTCCGGAGGATCTTACCGCGACTATGACAACAGCCCCTGCGGGAGATTTCGCGGAGCTTGTAGCGCAAGCAGAGAGGGCCGGTTGGCGCACCGACGAGGCTGGCGCTGCGATACGGCAGCTGGCACGCGAGCAGGAAGGTGCACGCGGCACGCTGTTCGACTGACGGAAAACAGACTTGCGGTTTGTCTGATGTCGTAGAAATAACGGCGGCATCCTGGGTGCCGCCGCTTCGGCTGTGATAACCGCGCCCGATCAGGCTGAAACCATAGTGGCGCTTGGCTACGATGATTACTCTTCCAGCTTCGTGGCATCACTCTGCGCGACGTGTTTCTTCACAGTCGACGGGCTGGACGCTGAGACAGGGTCGGAGGCCGGGAACGTGTCTTCCAGCCCTTTCTGAAGCCTTCCTTCCTGACTGGGTTGCGCCTGGCCGGACTGTTCTTCGTGAAGTGACCGAACGGCGGGAGATTGTCCGGGGCGATCGCCTTTGACCTTCATCGCGTCTTTGGCGCCGCTGCGCTCCGGATCCTTGTTCGTTTCGCCGACGGCATCGCGTGCGGTATCCGGGTCGTCTTTGGCAGGGAGGTAGCCGCGCGGTCTGGATGCTTCCGGCCCTTCCCAGCGGGGGGATTGGTCGGTGGTGCCCGGTGCGCCGTCCTGCGGTTTGTTCATGCCCATATGAAATCTCCTTTCACGAGCCCAAACCGCCTGCATCGCCGGATGTTCCGTTCGCCCCAAGGATGAAAACCGATTGGTGGTTGTCGCGTCTGGTATCGGACGTGTGGCCGTGGCCCATGGGTGCATCAGCCCGCGGAGTGAAAAACCTTCAGGAACAAACCACGGCAGCTTTCTGTTCGCATGGTTTGCAGGAGGCAACAGGGTGCGATATTTCTTCAATATCCGTGACGGAGCACGCACGGAGCGGGACCTGGAAGGATCGGAGTTCGATAATTTGGAGCTTGCGATTCAGGATGCCAGGCTCGCGGCACGCGAGATCATGGCGGAACATGTTTTGGCGGGGTATGAGCCGGATGGGCAATTTTTTGACATCGCTGATGAAGACGGCCGCGTTCTTGTCAGCGTTCCATTTCGTTCAGCGCTCAGATCGAAGCCGCAGTGAGCGGCGCCAATGGTTCACACTGGCCCGCGATAAGCCGTCGATACTCCGTTTCCGGCAATCCGTATGACGCGCCGGCGAGGTTTTCCAGTCCGGCGCGGTCCCGGATCGTCACGAGTCGGCGTGTGGACTTGATCAAGTGCTTTCCCTCCAGCGTATGAAGGGCATCCGTCACACTGGGCCGGCGAACGCCGAGCATGAGCGCAAAGAAACCGTGCGTGAGAGAAAGGCGGTCGCCGAGGCGGTCCTGCGACATCAACAGCCAGCGCGCCAGGCGCTGCTCCACGTTGAACCGGCCATTCGCCAGACTGGTGGCGGCGATCTGCATCATGAAGACATGTGCGAAGCGCAGGAGAAACCAGCGTAGCCTCGGCCGCTTTTCCATTAACTCCCTCAAGGCATCCGTCCTGATGCGCAAGGCTTTGCCACCCACCTGCATGAAGGCGTAATGCGGGCTGCTGTCAACGCCCAGAAGAGCAGGCACGCCTGATAAACCCTCCGCGCCGACACACCCGACTTCCACTTCCTTGCCGCGCAATCCCGCGATTTCGGATGATAGCCCGCTCAGGAAAAAATAGACGTGCTCGATGACTTCATAGGATTGAAACAGGAACTGTCCCTGATCGAGATCGACGCGCTCCAACTGAGCGGATACTGCCGTCATGTCATCGGGTTCGATACAGGCGAGCAACCCATTGCTGTTAATGTCTTCCACCGCCAAGGCTGGCTCCTTCCCCGCGGCAGCAGGAACCCATCTCAGGTCTTTCACGAAAATGCCGCGCGTTGCCACAACGACAATTAACCGCCCAATGCCGATACGGTTCCATTTTCCGGCGCCATTCGAGCCACACCTCGAAACTTGATGTCACCTCATGCGTTGTTGAGGAGAGATACCACGACGTTCGCTTCATGCCGCACGACCGCTACACAAAGAGGCCATATACATGCGTGATCCCCGCAATGCCCGAACCGACGAACTGAACGCGATCATCGACACGAAGCTCACGGCTCTCGTTCAGGAACTGGAAGATGCCAACTGGAGCGTGGAGGACATTGCTGTAGGGATACAGCAGGTCCTCAGCCGGAATTGGCTCGACCAGATTGAGGCGATGAGACGTGCCCGTGCGGCCGTGCCCGACAATTTCGTTTCGGATGGAAATGAAGGTTGAAACAGGAGAACGGAATGCCGACCACTTATCAGATCGTTGCGCTCAGCTCACTCGACCCTGGCGGAAGCGACACGCGCGATGAGCCGAAACTGGTCTTTCCGGACGCGTTGAAAGCGGCGCAGGGGCTCAAGAATCAAGGCAAAGCTTTTCGGGTTTTTGTGGACGGTGAGCCTGCCGTTGATCAGCTGAAAGCTTTGAACGATCTTGGGGCGATAGAATAACGGCAGAGACGATGGCGACTGCCCGCAGACTTATGCTCTGTCGCCAAGTCGGCTTCAGCCGTTCCGAAACCGACGACTTTCTCTACTTTCAATGGACCGAGAACGGGGGTGTCATCGTTGAAGCGCCGGAGAAGCGGACTGTCGGCTCGGTCCTGATCGAGCCTGTCGCAGCCGAGTGTTTCGGTAGTGGGGCAAGCAGGCCAAGGCTTGAGTCGTCGCTATAGACACCGCGCTTCTCCGAAAGCCCCTTGTAGAAACACGCCCTACGACACGCTTTTGTTCGGGGAACAGCAGACCGGTCCGAGAGTTATCGCGTCATGAACCAGATGATCCGCGCGTTGGCCGATTCCTCTCCCGATACCGACCTGCACGCGCGGTTGGTGTACATCGAAGGCTTGGAAACGGGTATCACGCGAAAACAGGGCGCCAGAGGATACCTGTATTATGGGCCCGATGGGCGACGGATCACGGACCGCACAGAAATTGCCCGATTGAATGCCCTCGCGATACCGCCCGCTTATAGCGATGTGTTGATCTCCACCAATCCTTATTCTCATTTGCAGGCTGTCGGAAAGGACGCGCGGGGTCGCCGCCAGTACCGCTATCATCCTGGTTGGCATGCCGAGCGCGGACGCGCCAAATTTGACCGGCTTGTCGAGTTTGCGAACCGTCTGCCAGACCTGCGTGCGCGTGTGGAACGCGACCTGCGGTCCCCGGGGCTCACTTTTGACAAGGCACTGGCCACTGTCATCTGGATGCTCGACAATCTCTATATCCGCGTCGGCAATGCGGCCTATGCAGAAACGAACAAGTCCTACGGCCTGACGACTTTGCGCAACCGGCATGTCAGCGTCGACGGCGGCAATCTCAAGTTCCGTTTTAAAGGAAAGTCGGGCAAAGAGTGGAACCTTGTCCACAGCGACCGGCGCATTGCCAACGTGGTCCGCAAGCTTCAAGAATTGCCCGGGCAACATCTTTTTCAGTATGTGTGTGACGAAGGTGGCTGCCGTCCTATCTCCTCGCAGGACGTGAATGCCTATATCCGCGAGATCACCGGCGACGGTTTCAGCTCGAAGCAGTTTCGCACATGGGGTGCCACATGCATGGCGGTTGAGGCACTCGCCGCTGTCGACGTCTCGCCGACCAAGCGCGAACTCACCAGACAGATCAATCAGGCGATCGATACGGTCGCGGCGAAACTCGTAAACACGCGTGCCGTATGCCGCTCGTCATACATTCATCCGGCGGTCTTCGAGGACTTTCATGAAGGCAAGCTGCGCGATGTGCTGAAGCTGAAAACCAGTGCAAAACGTCTGCTGGATTGGCTGGATGAGGATGAAATCCGTGTGTTCCGCTGGTTGAAAAAGCGCTCGACTGTGGTTCAGCAGGGCACATGATCTGTCTGAACGTGTTAGCAGCGGCCAACACCTCTGCCGACTTGAGTTCATAAGATATACCGCCGGTTAGTTGCTATTCTCCGGTTGGCTGCGGAAACCCGTGCGCAGCTCCTCTTTCGCGTTCTCCAATGTTTTGCGTTTTCGTTGCGAGAATTGGCTGTCTGCGCGGGGGGAAGGCGGTTGATTTGCGCCGGCCACTCTCTTCGGCAGATTGTCCTTGAATGCTTCAAGTGGCGGGGCGTCTTACTGACTTGCGAAAGTGTGCGTGGAACAACCCTGAACACTCATCGGTTACGGGTACGACGCCAATTTTGAGCGAGGAAACGACGATGACCGATTCCAAGCACCCATCCCGCGAAGAAGACTTTCGCGACTATGAAGAGCGGGATATCCGCGACGGCTGGCCGTACTCGGACAATGATGACGGCCGCAAGGCTGGCGGCAACGCACCCTATGGCGCACGCGGATCCGAACTTGACCAGATCGATAACGAGCGCCTTGCCGTTACGTCTGACCCCGACGCACGGGACGTGGACGGAGCACCGGTGCCATTCTCCGACGAGGAGGCCGGCACGATCAGCGATGACGATCTGGAGGCTCGCATCATGGAAGCGCTCGAGGAAGACGGCCGCGTGGAACTCGACATGCTGCAGATATCCATCCGCGGCGGCGTTGCCGAACTCGAAGGCGCCGTTGACAGTGAGGATGACCGAAAACACCTTCTCCGCTTGGTTCGAAGCGTAAAGAGTGTGCGCGATGTGTCTGCCGCAGGCCTGACGACACGCGGCATCGACAGCCATATTGCTGCGGATTCGGCGGAATAAACCGGTTTCAGCGCTAGGCGTGTAGCAGACAGTCGAGATCCAAAAAAACGGAAACTGCAGGTGCGGCATGTGCCGGACCTGCAGTTCCAGGGACCGTTCCAGGCTATGCTCGAAGCAACTCTTCAACATGAAGCATGCAGATATGTTCCCTGCACCTTTGATTTATATGCGCGGAATCGCGTCGGCCGTTAGGGTTAGCGTAAAAGGGAACATCGCGGCGTACGCCGAGTTGGGTGAGCGAACCCACTCATACGGAGACCGATATGTCTGAGAACAACGTGCGTCGCCCCGTTCCGCCACAACCCGAACAGCAGCAAAGTCCTCCTGGCCTGACGAACGCAATGAACCCGCCGCCCGATCATGGCGAAGAAAGCTATGTTGGAGCCGGTCGTCTCGAAGGAAGGGTGGCACTGATTACCGGCGGGGACTCCGGTATCGGTCGCGCTGTTGCCATCGCCTTCGCGCGCGAAGGCGCCGACATCGTAATCTCCTACTTGAGTGAGGACCAGGACGCGAACGAAACCGCGCGTCTCGTCGAGGCCGCAGGCCGCAAGGCGGTGGTTCTGCCGGGCGACATT
>Ga0160495_100508_pt1 | contig 17791 bp, 12 predicted proteins | sample DID4MG_4_FD_108251 | JGI IMG/M metagenome (GOLD analysis project Ga0160495, IMG submission 108251) | Enriched soil microbial communities from UW Madison campus, WI, USA - DID2933_E24_FP4 MG | ecosystem: Environmental > Terrestrial > Soil > Unclassified | place: USA: Madison, Wisconsin | collected... | reverse complement strand
TTTCGGGGCGGGCCCGAGGCTTCGAGCTTCAGCACCAGGGGCTGCTTCATGCGACGCAGCTTCTTGATTTCACCCTGGGCGAAGGCCCGAGACAGTTTTTTGGCACTCATGGTGTGCACGTACTCCACAAACAAAAAACCCCGGCGATGGAGCCAGGGCTTGCGGAGCGCGTGAAAGAGTGCGCGGGTGCATTTGCCATGGCTGAACTGTGTGTGCACAGTCCAGCCGGGGCGGTGGACTGTGGTCAGACGGGTGCGGCGTAAAGGGCAGACATGTCGGGGACCTCCAGGGGTTCGTTCGGGCCGTGCGCCGAGGGTGGCGCTGAACAGGGGCTTGCGAAGAATGGGCACGATTTTGGCGGCGCTGGCGGGCTTTGGCAACGAAAAGCGCTGAAAACGCGGCGAAATGTCGTACCAAAAGCACAGATGCAGCGCAGGGGGCAGGGTGCTGCTATCGATAATGCGGGCCTATGTCCTCTTCTGATCCGCGTTTGCCTGCGTTGTCCCGCGTTCCTGCTCCAGCACCCGTATCTGCACCCGCCGCGCCGCCAGCGCCGCTGCGCATCACGTTCCCCGAGTCGTTGCCGGTGTCGGGCAAGCGCGACGAGATCATGGAGGCCATCAACAAGCACCAAGTGATCATCGTGTGCGGTGAAACGGGGTCGGGCAAGACCACCCAGCTGCCCAAGATTGCGCTGGCGCTGGGCCGTGGCAAGTGCAATGCCAAGCCGGGACAGAAAGGGCAGCTGATTGGCCACACCCAGCCACGCCGCATTGCGGCCAGCAGCGTGGCCAAGCGCATTGCCGAAGAGCTGAACACGCCGCTGGGCGACGTGGTGGGCTTCAAGGTGCGGTTCCAGGACCGTCTCTCGCGCGATGCGTCCGTCAAGCTCATGACCGACGGCATCTTGCTGGCCGAGACGCAGACCGACCCGCTGCTCAAGGCCTACGACACCATCATCATCGACGAGGCGCACGAGCGCAGCCTCAACATCGACTTTCTGCTGGGCTACATCCGCCAGATCCTGCCGCGCCGGCCGGACCTGAAGGTCATCGTCACTTCGGCCACGATTGATGCGGACCGGTTTGCCAAGCACTTTGAAAGCGCCAAGGGTCCGGCCCCGGTCATCATGGTGTCGGGCCGCACCTTTCCGGTGGAGCAGCGCTACCGCCCGTTTGAAGAGAGCCGCGACTACGGTCTGAACGAGGCCATTGCCGATGGCGTGGACGAGCTGTGGCAGGGGAATGCGGCGGGCGACATCCTGGTCTTTTTGCCCGGTGAACGCGAGATCCGCGAGGCTGCCGACCACCTGCGCAAGCACCTCTCGCACCAGCCCGTGATGCGCAATGCCGAGGTGCTGCCGCTGTTCGCGCGCCTCAGTCAGGCCGAGCAGGACCGCATCTTTGACGGCCACACCGGCCGCCGCATCGTGCTGGCGACCAACGTGGCCGAGACCTCGCTCACGGTGCCGGGTATCCGCTACGTGATCGACGCAGGCACAGCGCGCGTCAAGCGCTATTCATTCCGGAGCAAGGTGGAGCAACTGCTGGTGGAGCCCATCAGCCAGGCCGCGGCCAACCAGCGCGCGGGCCGCTGCGGGCGCGTGGCCAACGGCATCTGCATCCGCCTGTACGACGAGGCGGACTTCAACAGCCGCCCGCGCTTTACCGACCCCGAAATTTTGCGCAGCTCGCTCGCGGGCGTCATCCTGCGCATGAAGTCGCTGCACCTGGGCGATGTCACGCAGTTCCCGTTCATCGAGGCGCCTTCGGGCCGCGCGATTGCCGACGGCTACCAGCTGCTGGCCGAGCTGGGTGCGGTGGACGATGAGAACGAACTCACCCCCATGGGTGTGGAGCTGTCGCGCCTGCCGCTGGACCCGCGCGTGGGCCGCATGATCATCGAGGCGCGCGACCGCAAGGCGCTGGACGAGGTGCTCATCATCGCCAGCGCTCTGAGCGTGCAGGACGTGCGCGACCGCCCCATGGAGGCACAACAGCAGGCTGACCAGGCGCACGCCAAGTTCGACGACGACAAGAGCGAGTTCAGCGGGTATCTGAAGCTGTGGAAGTGGATCAACGAGGCCCGGGGCGGGGCGCCCAGCCTGCCGTCGGCCCGCGCCCAAAAGGCCATGGCCGCGCAGAAGGCGCCTTCGCAGGCGTACCTGCCGGTGGCGCAGCGCGGCGGCGGGGGCAGCCCAGCGGCAGCGCCTCCTGCACCTGCACCCGCAAGCGCCGCTGTGGCCCCAGCCGCCACCCACAAGCTCAGCAACCGCCAGTACGAGCAGCTGCTGCGCCAGAACTTCATCAGCATCCGCCGCCTGCGCGAGTGGCGCGACATCCACACCCAGCTGCTCACGGTGGTGACCGAGCACAAGTGGCAGATCAACACGCAACCCGCGAGCTACGAGCAGCTGCACCTGTCCATGCTGGCCGGGCTGCTGGGCAACGTAGGCTGCAAGAGTGACGAGGAAGACTGGTACCTGGGCGCGCGTGGCATCAAGTTCTACAAGCACCCTGGCGCGCACCTGAACAAAAAGCCCGGCCGCTGGATCATCGCGTCGGAACTGGTGGAGACCACGCGCCTGTTTGGCCGGGGCATCGCCGCCATCGAGCCGCAGTGGCTGGAGCAGATCGGCGGCCATTTGCTCAAAAAGCAGCTGCTGGATCCGCACTGGGAGAAGAAGTCCGCCGAGGTGGTGGCGCTGGAGCGCGCCACGCTCTACGGCATCGTGGTCTACAACAACCGCCGCGTGAACTTTGGCAAGGTGGACCCGCACGCTGCGCGCGAGGTGTTCATCCGCGAAGCCCTGGTGGGCGGTAACTGGGAGACGCGCCTGCCCTTCCTGGCTGCCAACCAGAAGATGATCGCCAAGGTGGAAGAGCTGGAGCACAAGTCCCGCCGCCAGGACGTGCTGGTGGACGACGAACTCATCTACGCCTTCTACGACCAGCAACTGCCGCCCGAGGTGTGCAGCGGCCATAGCTTTGAAGCCTGGTATCGCGAGGAGTCCCGCAAACGCCAGGTTGCCTCCCCGTCTGCGCAGCCCGATCTGCTCAAGCTCACCCGCGAAGAGCTGATGCGCCACGAGGCGGCGGGTATCACCACCAACGCCTTTCCCAAGACGGTGCGCCTGGGCGGCGTGGACTGCGCTGCCAGCTACCTGCACGAGCCCGGCGATGCGCGTGACGGCATCACCGTGACCATCCCGCTCTTTGTGCTTAACCAGGTGAGCGACGAGCGCTGCGAGTGGCTGGTGCCCGGCATGCTCAAAGACAAGATCCAAGCCCTGCTCAAAAGCCTGCCCCAGCGCCCGCGCAGCCGCTTTGTGCCGCTGCCCGACAGCGCCACGCGCCTGGCCGAGCTGCTGGGCGCACCCGAGCGCTTTGGCACGGGCAGCCTGACCGAGGTGCTGCTCAAGCAGGTGCGCGACGAAACCTCGCTCGACGTGAAGCGCGCCGACTTCAAGCTCGACATGCTCAGCCCCCATTTGTTCATGAACTTCCGCGTGGTGGACGAGCACGGCCGCCAGCTGGGGCATGGCCGCAACCTGGGCGCACTCAAGGCTGAGTGGGGTGCCAAGGCGCGGGGCGCGTTCCAGGCGCTGGCGGGGCTCAAATTGGGCAGTACAGCCGCCGATGCAGCGGATTTGAAGCAAAAAGCGCCGCAAGCGATAGAGAATCATACCCAGGGCGCTATCAAATCAGGAGTTAACGGGCCAGGCCCAGCGGCCAAGCCAGGCAGCACGACGCTTTCCGCACCCGCTGCACCATCGACCCCTGCAGGCCAGCGCTACACCACCTGGACATTCGGCGAGCTGCCCGAACTCATGGAGATCAGGAAGGCCGGCCAGACGCTGATCGGCTTTCCGGCCCTCATCGATGGCGGCGACGCCGTGACCATCGAAGTCTTCGACGAACCCGAGGTGGCCGCCGCCAAGCACCGCGCGGGCCTGCGCCGCCTGTTTGCGCTGCAGATCAAGGACGCTCTCAAGTACCTCGAAAAGAACATCCCCGACCTGCAGAAGATGGCGGTGGCCTATATGCCGCTCGGCACGCAGGAAGAGCTGCGCACCCAGATCATCGACGTGGCGCTGGATCGCGCCTTCTTGCTCGACCCGCTGCCCACCGACGAATACGCCTTCAAGCGCCGCGTGGAAGAAGGCCGGGGCCGCCTCACGCTGATCGCCAACGAGGTCGCGCGCCTGGCTGCCACCATCCTCACCGAATACGCAGCCGCCGCCCGCAAGATCAAAGACACGAAGAACGCGCCCGACGCGACAACGGACGCCCTGCAGCAGCTACAACGCCTGGTCCCCAAGAACTTCATCGTTGTGGCCCCCTGGGTGCAACTGGCGCACTACGCCCGCTACCTCAAGGCCATCACCCTGCGCCTGGACAAATACCGCGCCGACCCCGCCCGCGACGCCGCCAAGCTGGCCGAGCTGCGCCCGCAAGAGCAGCGCTACTGGCGCCTGGTCGCCGAGCGCAAGGGCGCAGTGGATGCTCGCATGCAAGAGCTGCGCTGGCTGCTGGAGGAACTGCGCGTGAGCTTCTTTGCGCAGGAGCTGCGCACGCCCCAGCCGGTCAGCGTGAAGCGGCTGGACAAGCTGTGGGCGCAGATTCAGAGCTGAGATGGAGAAAAGAAGCCTTCGTCTCGGCCCGGGGTGGGAGAACGTTGGCTCAGTGAACCGATCACGACCGGCGCCTGCTTAAGGAGTGTGTGTGCTGCTACGGGGCGAGCGGCTGCAAGGTAGTGCCAGTTGTCTGCGGTAACCCCACCGCCGCACTTCGGCATCTTGGCGGCTGGTAGTTGCCGCCCTCGGCGTGCGGCATTGAGGCGCTGGTATCGCAGTTTTGTTCAAGACGCAGGCTGAACCAGAAGTTCAGGCCAGCCACAACGTCAACCGTCTTCCTTGCGTGGCTTCTGCCGTCCATACTGCGCTCCATTGACTCTGTTTGGGGGCATGCAATGAACCGACTGAAGACAGGCATTGTGGTGGGCGTGCTGACGATACTGACGGCTTCGGCCGGGGCACAGACCACCTATCCGAACAAGCCCATTCGGCTGATCGTTCCGATCATCGCTGGTGGTCCGAGCGATGCCGCGGCGCGTGCGCTGGCCAAGGGTTTGAGTGCGGGGCTCGGCCAGCAGGTACTGGTGGAGAACCGCCCTGGAGGCAACACCGGGATCGGCGCGGGTGCGGTTCTGGGGGCTGCTCCGGACGGCTACACCTTGCTCTTTGCCCTGGCCTCCAACGCGGGCCTGCCGCACTTGAGCAAGGCGGCACCCTACAAGTCCCTCATGGAGTTCTCGCCGATATCGACCCTCGGTGGCAACACGCAATGCCTGGTTGTGCCCGGCAGCTTGCCAGCCAAGACGCTGACCGAGTTTGCGGCCTACGCAAAAGCCAGCGCGCAACCGCTGATGCGTGGATCTAACAACGTCTCGGAGGACATGGTGGCGGGCCAGATCACTGGCGCGCTGGGCTTCAAGCTGGAGCGTGTGCCTTACAAGGGCGCTCCGCAGATGATGCCGGACCTGCTGGAGGGGCGCGTGCAGGCGGCCGTTTTGCCGCTGGGGGCGAGCATGCCCCATGTCCGGTCAGGACGTCTGACGATGCTCGGCTGCAGCATGGCCGAACGCATCGCCTCGCTGCCGGCGGTACCTACATTGGCCGAGTCCGGGGTCTCGGCGGGCCCGCTGATCACGGCGCACTTCCTGCTGGGACCTCCCAAACTGTCTTCGGAAATCGTTGAACGCCTGTCCGCTGCTGTGCGCCAAGCCGTTCAGACGAGCGACTTCAGGCAGGAAATGGAGCAGCTGATGATTTTTGGATCTGCACGCGCGCCGTCCGAGACCCGCGAACTGATGTTGCAAGCGGAGGCCCAATATGTTCAGTACGTCCGGGAGACTGGCGCCAGCATCGATTGATTGCGTGAAGGTGTTCAGCGATGGGTCAGCCAGCTCGATGCGCGCCGACTGCTGCCATGGTGCCATGCGGGCCTGCTGTCAACGCTCGACTGTCCCAGGGCCGTTGTGTGTTGCGCCAGATCGGCGCAGCGGGCCGCAACAAAATCTGCAAAGACACGCAAGCGCAAGGTTCTGCGCAGTTCGGGGCGGAAATAGAGGGCCAGCGGCGGTGGGTCCAGCACTTCCCAGTCCAGCAGCACCGGCACCAGCAACCCACGGGTTGGATCAACGTGCCCTGAGACATGTGCAATCCGCATCACCCCTGCGCCCCCCAAAGCCAGTTCAAGCAGGTGGTCACGATGGTTCGAATGCAGCCAACCCCGCACAACCACCTGCTCGACAACGTGGCCCTGTTTGCCAGTCTGGCCATATCGCCAAAGGTCCAGCAGCTTGCCGTAGGGGTTGCGGTAGCAGAGGCAATTGTGGTCGGCCAAGTCACTCGGGTGACGCGGCATGCCGTAGCGCTTCCAGTATGCGGAAGTGGCTGCCGTGACCTGGGGCATTACCGGCAACTCTCTTCGAACCCAGTCGCCGGCCTCGAACCATCCATGCAGTGCAAGGAGATCGCATTCGCGCGCGGCGGCTTCTTCCAGATGGACGACGGTGCGCAGGTCGATCGTCAGGTCTGGATGGTTGGCATGAAAGGCCGGCAGTGCCGGCACGACAAAGTGCTGCAGGAAGAAAGGCGTACCGCCGATCACCAGCGTGCCCTGCGGGCGCTGCCGGGCCTGACGCAGCCCGTCATCGGCAGCCTGCAATTGCGCCAGCAACGGCGCGCAGGCCTCGGCGTACTGCACACCGTCGGCGGTCAGCGCGAGCCCGCGACTCCCACGCTGGAACAGCTTGGTGCCGAGCTGTGCTTCGAGCGCTCCCACCAGCTTGGCCACGGCTTGCAAACTCACATTCTGCTGGCGCGCAGCAGCCGACAGGCTGCCGGCCTGCGTGGCGGCGAGGAAATACTGAATGGCTTTGAGCTTGTCCATTCCGAAGGAGTGTGCCGCGACCATGCAGACATTGGCAACTGCCGAGCAGCGCGCCGCTGCGCACCAGCTGTTGGAGCTGATTGGAGGTAGCTGGGCGACACATGCGATCGGCGTGGCGGCCAGATTGGGTCTGGCGGACCATGTGGCCTCGGGCGTGACGCAGGTGGTCAATCTGGCCCAGGTCTGTGACTGCGATGCAGACGCATTGCATCGGTTGTTGCGCGGCCTCGCCGCGCTGGGCGTGCTGGGTCTTGACGGCCACGGGCAGTGCAGACTGACCACAACCGGCGATCTGCTGCGCCGCGATGCCGCACTGGGACTGAGTTCGCATGCGCAGTGGTGGTCGCAGCAAGCCTGGGGAGTCTGGTCGGACCTGATGGGCAGCGTGCGCACGGCGACGGATTTTCACAGCCTGCTGTTAGCCGCCGGCTTCTCGGTTCGGCACGTGCTTCTGGCGGGGGCTCGTTTTCAGTGATCGAGGCCCGTATCCTGCCCGCTGGAGAGGTCAAGACGATCACCGGATAGTGCCGCGGCGGGCATGATCATTGGGGCCTGGGGTCACTTTGGTGACGCGGGCGCGGGGCATCCCCATTGCCCGAGCAGGGCGGGGCATCTAGGCTGGAGGGCACAAGGAGTCTGTCTGCCCAATGCGCCCTCACTACAAGTTCTGGCCCCGCCGCCTTCCACACGCCATCACGCTGCCTGCCACCTCGCTGTGGGACAACCTGGCCACCAATGCACGCCGCTACCCTGACAAGGCGGCGCTGGTGTTTTTCGGCACCACGGTCAGCTACCGGCAACTGATGGAAGGCGCGGAGCGCCTGGCTGCGCGGCTGGCGCAACTGGGGGTGCAGCGTGGTGACCGGGTGGTGCTGTGCATGCAGAACTGCCCGCAGCTGGTGATGGCGCATTTCGCCATCCTGCGGGCCAATGCGGTGGTGGTGCCGGTCAATCCGATGAACCGGGCCGAAGAGCTCAAGCACTACATCACCGATCCCGACACGAAGGTGGCGATCACCACCGGTGATCTGGCCCCGGAGATGGCCAAGGCCAGCAATGCGTTGGCCCCTGGCGAGCGGCTGGCGCATCTGGTGGTCACGCAGTTCTCGGATGCGTTTGACGTGGCCGTGACCGGCATGGATGCGCCGCCCGAGGCGTGGATGGACTGGCTGGGCACGCGCCACCCCTTGCCGGCACTGGAGGGTGGGCAAGCCCACGCCTGGGCAGATGCCCTGGCTTGTACTGATGCGCCCCCCGCTTTGTTGGTAGGCCCGGCCGACCTGGCGCTGTTGCCCTACACCAGTGGCACCACGGGGCTGCCCAAAGGTTGCATGCACCTGCACAAAAGCATCATGCACAACACGGTGGCCGCCAGCCTGTGGGGCAATGGGTCTGCCGACAATGTGACGCTGGCGGTGGTCCCCATGTTCCATATCACCGGCATGGTGAGCGTGATGCACACGTCGATTTACTGCGGCGCCACACTTGTCATCATGCCTCGCTGGGACCGCGACCTGGCCGGGCGCCTGATATCGCGCTACCAGGTCACCACCTGGACCAACATTCCCACCATGGTCATCGACCTGCTGGGCAGCCCGAACTTTGCCAGTTATGACCTCTCCAGCCTGGCCTATATCGGTGGCGGGGGGGCTGCCATGCCGCAGGCCGTGGCGCAGCGCCTTCTGGAGCAATATGGCCTGCGGTATGCCGAGGGCTATGGCCTGACCGAAACGGCGGCGCCGTCGCACGCTAACCCGCCGGACCACCCCAAGCAGCAGTGCCTGGGCATTCCGTTCATGAGCACCGATGCGCGGGTGATCGACCCCGACACGCTGCAGGAGCTGCCCGTGGGCGAGCAGGGCGAGATCATCATCCATGGCCCCGAGGTGTTCGAGGGCTACTGGAAGCGGCCCGATGCCACGGCGTCAGCCTTCATTGAGTTCGAGGGCAAACGGTTCTTCCGCTCGGGCGACCTGGGGCGCATGGACGAGGACGGTTACTTCTTCCTGACCGACCGGCTCAAACGCATGATCAATGCCAGCGGCTTCAAGGTGTGGCCGGCCGAGGTCGAGGCGTTGATGTTCCGCCACCCTGCGATCCAGGAGGCCTGCATCATCGCGGCCAAGGACAGCTACCGGGGCGAGACAGTCAAGGCGGTGGTGGTGCTGCGCGCTACCCACAAGGACACGACCGAGCAGCAGATCATCGACTGGTGCCGCGAGAACATGGCCGTCTACAAAGTGCCGCGCATCGTGCAGTTTGTGCCGGCGTTGCCTAAGAGCGGCAGCGGCAAGGTGATGTGGCGCGCGCTGCAGGAGCAGGAAGCGCAGTGACGGGTCGGCACCCGCCAGTTTGACAAACGCGCCAAGAAGAAAAGAGATAAAGAGAGGCCGCTGCGGCGGCGGTGACGAGCCCTGCGGCGGCCGTCAGTGCGCCGCGCCCGCCATGGTCAGTTCGCCCAGGTCCCGCTCCAGCAGAGCGGGGTCGCCCAGTTGCAGCTCGATCAGACGGCGCAGGTGGGTGACGCTGTCCAGGTCAATGCCCTTGCACAGCAGCCCGGTGTGCAGGCCTTGCACGTGGGCCACCTCGGTGGACATGGCGATGTGGTTGCCCGTGTCGGCCAGGGGGATGGTCAGTTGGCACAACGTGCCTTGCCCCAGCGTGGCCTGCGCTGGCACCATGATCAACGCGCCCTTGAGCGACAAATCCAGCACATGCACGCTGAATGCGTCGGTGGCCGTGGTCAGCAGGGCCGGTGCATCAAAACCAACGCGGACGAAGTGGCGGCGTTCATGGGGCATCGCTGTCTCCTGGGCGGGGCGGGGTGTGGCACATGCTACCCCAACCGGCACACGGTAGTTAATTTTTGGAGGTTTTTGCAAGCATTCGTTAACATGGTTTCTCCATCACCTGGGGGGTCCGGTGTGAAACCTGGCGTGAACTGGCTGGTGCGGCGCTGTGCCGCGTGGCTCAAAGGCATTGTGTGGGCGGCCGTATTGACGGCTGGCGCCAGCATTGCTGCGGCGCCCCGCGAGCTGCGTGTGGGCGTGTACTCGAACGAACCCAAGGTGTTTGTGGATGCCGACGGCAAGGCCGCAGGCATTTTTGTGGATCTGCTGCAATTGGTGGCTGCGCGCGAGCAGTGGACCATCAAATATGTGCCCTGCAGCTGGCAGGACTGCCTGGATGCGCTGCGCGAGGGCCGGCTCGACCTGATGCCCGACGTGGCACGCTCGCCCGAGCGCGAGATCCTGTACGACTTTCACCGCCTGCCAGTGCTGCACAGCTGGTCGCAGATCTACCGGACATCAGGCGCGCCCATCTACTCGTTGTTTGACCTGCAGGGCAAGCGGGTCGCGGTGCTCAAGGGCTCCGTGCAGCGGTCCACATTCCTGAACATGGTGGACAGCTTTGGCATCCAGGTGACTTTGGTGGATGCGCCCAGCCTGATAGATGCGTTTGCCATGGTGCAGCGGGGCGAGGCCGATGCGGTCATCTCCAACCATCTGTTCGGCAATTTCCATTCGGCCCGCTATGGCGTGGTGGACACGGGCATTGTGTTCCAGCCCGCTACGCTGTTCTTTGCGACCGGCCCCGGCCGCAATGCAGATGTGTTGGCGGCCATTGACCGATCCGTCGAGAACTGGCGCAGTGGCGCCGACCCGGCCTATGCCCAGGTGATGCGCCACTGGGGCGGGCAAGACCCTGGCGTGCAGATTTCCCCCTGGGTGTGGCGGGGGCTTGCGGGCTTGGTGGCGTTCAGCTTGCTGGCTGCGTTGATGGTTGCGATCTTGCGTCGCCAGGTCCAAGAGCGTACGCGCCACTTGCGGGACAGCGAGCAAAAGCTCGCCACCATTTTGGACAGTGTTGGCGCGTTCATCTACATCAAGGGCAAGGACTACCGTTACCAGTACGCCAACCACCACACGCTGCATTACTTTGGCAGGCCGGCACACGAGGTATTGGGCCATGACGATGCGGCGTTTTTCGACGCAGCCACGGCGCAAAGGCTGCGAGCCAATGACCGCCGGGTGCTGGAGGACGGCGAGACGCTGGAAGCGGAGGAGGTGAACACGCCCGCCGCCACGGGCGAGACACGCGCGTTTTTGTCGATCAAGATTCCGCTGCGCCACGCGGATGGCAGCATTTATGCGCTGTGTGGCATCTCGACCGACATCACCGAGCGCAGCAAGGCCGAAGAATCGCTGCAGATTGCTGCCACGGTGTTTGAGTCGTTCGAGGGCATGATCGTGACAGGGCCCGACCAGAGGATCCTCAAAGCCAACCAGGCCTACGCGCGGCTGACCGGCTACACGGTGGACGAGCTGGTGGGCCAGACGCCGCGCCTGCTGCACTCGGGCCGCCAGGACACGTCTTTTTATGCGGCCATGAAGAACACCTTGCACTCCAGCGGCATGTGGCAGGGCGAGGTATGGAACCGGCGCAAGGACGGCACCGAATATCCGGCCTGGATCACCATCACCACCGTGCGTTCGCCGCGCGGCGACATCACCCATTACGTGGGTACGCAGACGGACATCTCCAGCCGCAAGGCTGCCGAAGAAGAAATTCGCCTGCTGGCCTTCTACGACCCGCTCACGGGCCTGCCCAACCGTCGGTTGATGAATGACCGCCTGCAACACAGCCTGGCCGCCAGCGCACGCTCAGGCGCGGGCGGTGCGTTGCTGTTTGTGGATCTGGACAACTTCAAGGACCTGAACGACACCCAGGGCCACGAGCTGGGCGACCAGCTGTTGCGCCAGGTCGCCGCGCGTCTGGGGGGCTGCGTGCGCATGGGCGACACCGTCGCGCGCTTGGGTGGAGACGAATTTGTGGTGCTGCTGGAGGGGCTCAGCCCGCAGGCGCACGAAGCGGCCGCCCAGGCCGAAACAGTGGGGCGCACGGTGCTGCAGGCTCTCAGCCAGAGCTACCAGCTCGACGGCCATTCACACCACAGTTCTTGCAGCATAGGCATTGCGCTGTATGCCGATGCACGCGGCTCGGTGGACGAATTGCTCAAGCACGGCGACATGGCGATGTACCAGGCCAAGGGCGCTGGCCGCAACACCTTGCGGTTCTTTGACCCGCGCACCCAGGCCAATGTGACCGCGCGCACGCTGCTGGAGGCGGGCTTGCGCGACGGGCTGCGCGAGGGGCAATTCTTGCTGCACTATCAGGCACAGATTCACCAGCAGCGAGGCATTGTGGGCGCCGAGGCGTTGGTGCGCTGGCAGCATCCGCGGCGCGGGCTGGTGTCGCCCGCCGAGTTCATTCCAGTGGCCGAAGCCTCGGGCCTCATCGTGCCGCTGGGTGTGTGGATTCTGCGCACGGCCTGCCTGCAACTGGTGGAGTGGGCACGCGACCCGCAGACTGCCCACTGGACCTTGGCCGTGAACGTGAGCGCACGGCAGTTCCGCCACAGCCACTTTGTGGACGAAGTGCTGGGCGTGCTGGAAGAAACCGGCGCCAATCCGCACCGGCTGAAGCTGGAGTTGACCGAGACCCTGCTGCTGGACGATGTGGAGGACACCATCCTGCGCATGGACACCCTGCGTGCGTCGGGCCTGGGCTTCTCGCTGGACGACTTTGGCACGGGTTATTCGAGCCTGAGCTACCTCAAGCGCTTGCCGCTGGACCAGCTCAAGATCGACCAAAGCTTTGTGCGTGACCTGCTGACAGACGCCAATGACGCCAGCATTGCCCGCACCATCGTGACCCTGGCCCAGAGCCTGGACCTGGGGGTGATTGCCGAGGGGGTCGAAACCCAGGAGCAACGCGACATGCTGGCTGGGCTGGGCTGCCACACCTGGCAGGGCTACCTGTTCGGGCGCCCCGGGCCGGCGGACGCACTGCTGCAGGCGGCTGCCAGTGCAACGGCGTCGTGATGCCGGTGGACGTATATCGGGCTTAGGCGTCGGCAGCCAAGGCCTTGCGGTACCTCATCTCGCGCCAACAACTGTCGCCATTGGCTGACATTTTGTAGCGTCTGAAAGGTGTAAGGTACAGGAAGCCTTGTGACTCACACGGGGCCGCCCTCCCTGTGCACGCACTGTTTGTGTGCACGGCGTGGCAGTCAGCAGGAGCTTTCCATGAAAAACACCATGTTTCCCACGATCCGTCTTCTTGTTTCGGGTGCGGCTGCGGCCGCGCTTCTCGGCCTGGCGGGCGGCGCGCATGCGCAGGCCTACGTCAATGCCACCGTGGGGGGCGAACTGGCACCCGGCGTGTATGGCCGCATCAACATTGGCAATGCACCGCCGCCACCGCTGATTTACGCAGAGCCTGTCATCATCCAGCGCCCTGCTGTGGTGGTGCCGCGTGCGCCCATTTATCTGTATGTGCCGCCCGGCCATGCCAAGAACTGGGGCAAACACTGCGCTCGCTACAACGCCTGCAGCCAGCCGGTGTACTTTGTGCAGGAGCCGCCCCCACGCCGTGGCAACCCGTACCAGGGTCCGCGCGGGCGCGATGACCATCGCTGGGATGACGACCGTGGACGCGGCGGCAAACACGACCGTGACCATGATCGCGGGCATGGCAAGGGTGAAGGCCGTGGCAAGGGCCATGGCAACCGGGACTGAGCGGCTTGCGACCACGGGGGCTGGCCGGTTGCGTGGATCCGGATGCGGCCCCCACACTGCACCCACCCTGTTTGCGCCATCGCAGAACCTGTGGTGGCGGCTGCGGTTAAGCTCGGGCCTCTATGGCCCAAGTCTCCTTTTCTCCCCCTTTCACTACACCGGCTGACGTCGCCAGCCAGCTGCAAAGCAGCGGCTTTGCCGTGCTCAGCCCTGAGGCCGTTGCCGAATGGGTTGGCAGTGACCTGTCGGCGCTGCTGGCCCTCAACAGCGACTGGGCAGCCTTGCCGCCCGATGAATTCCTGAAGGACGGTGGCCGCTACCGCCGCCGTCGCCACGCCTGCTTTGTGCTGCAGGAGGGCCGGATGGAGCAGGTGCCGCACCGTGCCCACTGGCAGCCCGTGGAGTACAACGCGCTGCACGGCGGCATGGAGCGCTGGTTTGCCCCCATGGAGCCCGCCACCGTGGCGCAGCCGGTGTGGCAGCAATTGCTGGCCGCGCTGGCGGGCGTGTCGGACGCCGTGTTTGCCGGGCCGCAGGCACCGGTGCCCTGGTTTGTGGAGGCGCACCAGTTCCGCATCGACACCACCGACGGCATCGGCCGCCCCACACCCGAAGGTGCCCACCGCGACGGGGTGGATCTGGTGGCGGTGTTTCTGGTGGGGCGCGAGGGCGTCAAGGGCGGCGAGACGCGGGTGTTTGAGGCCAACGGCCCTGCCGGGCAGCGCTTTACGCTGACGCAGCCCTGGTCGCTGCTGCTGCTGGACGACGCGCGCATGATCCACGAGTCCACGCCCATCCAGCCGCTCACGGACGGAGGCTACCGCGACACCCTGGTGGTGACCTGCCGCCGTGGGAACTTCCAGGGCGCGGACGTGGTGGGGCTGGCGCCGTCGGGCGCCTGAGCGTCGCAGCCGGAGTGCATCCGATTTGATGCGAATCAAGATGCGCGGTATGGTAGGCGGTCACACTGGTCACTGTGGGGCCACAAGCCCGTCACACCATTCAACCCAAGGAGAAGCACCATGTTCAAGCACATTCTGGTTCCTGTCGATGGTTCCAAGACCTCGATGCTGGCCGTGTCCAAGGCCGCAGGCCTGGCCAAGACCTTTGGCAGCGCCGTCACGGCGGTGTACGTGATCGACCCCTATCCCTTCACCGGCGTGGGCGCCGACTTTGCTTACGGCCAGGCGCAATACATCAGCGCCGCCACGGCCGAGGCCAATGCCGCGCTGGACGCCACCAAGAAGGCCATGGCCGATGCGGGTGTGCAGGTCACCACCGTGGTGGGCGAGGGGCATGCGGTGCACGACGGCATCCTGCGCGCGCTGGAAGGCTCCGGCGCCGACCTCATCGTGATGGGTTCCCATGGCCGCCGCGGCCTGGAAAAGCTGGTGCTGGGCAGCGTCACGCAGCGTGTGCTGGGTGTGGTGCACATCCCCGTGCTGGTTGTGCGGGACTGAACACGCTCCCCCATGAAGAACGGCTCCGAAAGGAGCCGTTTTTTATTTCAGTTCTCGATGACGCCGCGCACCACCCGTAGCCATCTGCGCCTGGACCAGGCACGCCCCAGGCCAGTGCACCCGTGGAGCTGGCTCTGCCAGTCCACCGGGTGCGTCCCCCTCAGGGGGAAGGCGCGAAGCGCCTCAGGGGGTCACTCAATCTTTGCGCCCGAGGCTTCCACAATGCCCTTCCACTTGGCGTAGTCGGTCTTGAGCAGGGTGTTGAACTGAGCCGAAGACATGGCCTCCGGCTCGGCGCCCTGGGCGTGGATGGCGGCCTTCATCTCAGGGGTGGCCAGCAGTTTGTTGATTTCTGCGTTGACGACGTTCACCACGGTGGCCGGTGTACCTGCGGGCGCAAACACGCCGTACCAGGTGCTCACATCAAAGTCCTTGAAGCCCGACTCGGACACGGTGGGTACTTCGGGCATGGACGAGCTGCGCTTGGCCGATGTCACGGCCAGCGGGCGCAGCTTGCCCGACTTGATCTGGGCCATGGCCGATGGCACCGAGGACATGAGCAGGTCCACGTTGCCCGACAGCGCATCCATCAGCGCAGGGTTGGAGCCCTTGTACGGGATGTGGCTGAGCTTGATACCCGCAGCCTTTTCGAACAGGTCGCCTGCCAGATGGATCGAGGTGCCGTTGCCGGGCGACCCGTAGGTGATGGTGCCGGGCGCTGCCTTGGCAGCAGCCACCACGTCGGCCAGCGTCTTGAACTTGGAGTTCGCGCTGGTGGCAATGACCACGGGCGTGTAGGCCACATGGGCCACGGCGGTCAGGTCCTTGGTGGGGTCCCAGGGCAGGTTTTTGTACAGCCAGGGGCCGATCACCAGGTTGTCTTTCTGGCCCATGACCAGGTCATAGCCCGTGGGCGCAGCCTTGACGGCCTCGCCAATGCCGATGGTGCCGCCTGCGCCGGCGCGGTTGTCCGCCACCACGGTCCATTTGGCGCTTTCGGTGAGCTTGGTGGCCACCAGGCGCGACAGGATGTCGGTGCCGCCGCCGGGCGGGAAGGGCACGATCAGGCGGATGGGCTTGGCGGGGTATGCCGCAGCGGGCGCAGGCGCCTGAGCGTGGGCCGTGCTGCCCAGCGCGAAGGCGAGGGCGGTGAAGGAAAGCAGGGTGCGCATCATGGTGAGAGGTGTCTCCATCGGTTCAGTTGTGTGCGGGCTACCGCCAGGCCGCTGGGTGCGGCTGCGGTGGCCCGGCTGATCTGGGGCAGCGGGCGCCAATGATCGCTGATCGACTGTGGCGCTCGCGTTGCCAATAGCAGGTGGCAGCATCGCGCGTGGCGATGGCAGTGTGCGCACCCGCGTGCAGGTCAGAGGCGCTCAAAAATCGCCGCAATGCCCTGGCCGCCGCCAATGCACATCGTCACCAGCGCATAGCGGCCCTGAATGCGTTGCAGCTCATGGATGGCCTTGACGGTGATGAGCGCACCGGTGGCGCCGATGGGGTGGCCCAGCGAGATGCCCGAGCCGTTGGGATTGACCTTGGCCGGGTCCAGGCCCAGGTCCTTGGTCACTGCGCAGGCCTGGGCGGCAAAAGCCTCGTTGGCTTCGATCACATCCAGATCGGCCACGGTGAGCCCGGCCTTCTTCAGCGCCAGCTGCGTGGCGGGCACTGGGCCGATGCCCATGTACTTGGGGTCCACGCCCGCGTGGGCGTAGGCCACCAGGCGGGCCAGGGGCTTGGCGCCACGGGCCTTGGCGGCACCGGCTTCCATCAGCACCACGGCGGCGGCGGCGTCGTTGATGCCCGAGGCGTTGCCAGCCGTCACCGTGCCGTTTTCCTTGATGAAAACGGGCTTGAGCTTGGCCAGGTCGTCCATCGTGGCGCCGGGGCGGAAGTGCTCGTCGGTGGCGTACAACACGTCGCCCTTCTTGCTCTTCAGGGTGACGGGCACGATCTGGTCCTTGAACACACCGGCCTGCGTGGCGCGCTCGGCGCGGTTGTGGCTCTCGACCGCCAGCTTGTCCTGGTCTTCGCGGCTGATGCCCCACTTGGCGGCGATGTTTTCGGCCGTCACACCCATGTGGATGTTGTGGAAGGGGTCGTGCAGTGCGCCGATCATCATGTCCACCATCTTGGTGTCGCCCATGCGGGCGCCCCAGCGCATGTTCAGGCTGGCAAAGGGCACGCGGCTCATGTTCTCGGCACCGGCGCCGATGGCCACGTCGGTGTCCCCCAGCAGGATGGACTGGCTGGCGTTCACGATGGCCTGCAGGCCCGACCCGCACAGGCGGTTGACGTTGTAGGCGGGCGTGCCTTCGCCGCAGCCGCCGTGGATGGCTGCCACGCGTGACAGGTACATGTCCTTGGGCTCTGTGTTGACCACATGGCCGAACACTATGTGGCCCACGTCCTTGCCTTCCACGTTGGCGCGGGCAAGCGATTCGCGCACGACGAGTGCGCCCAGTTCGGTGGGGGGCACGTCCTTGAGGCTGCCACCAAAGGTGCCAATGGCGGTGCGCACTGCGCTGACGACGACGACTTCACGGGTCATGGGGAGGTCCTTTCAGAGAAATTCAGGTCAAAATGGCTGCAAGCGCTAGTGAATCATGCAGTTGCAGCTATCAAAATAGGAGTAATCGGGCTCACGCCTCGCGCACATCGGCCACCGGGTTGGTGCCGAAGTCTGCGCGCTCCAGCCAGGCGAGCACGCGGGTGGCGGCGTCGGAAGGCGATGTGAGCTGGCCACCCGTCTTGAGGTTGGCGAAATTCTGGCGGTCCGGGAAGGCAGCCGGGTCGG
>Ga0160495_100503_pt1 | contig 18008 bp, 10 predicted proteins | sample DID4MG_4_FD_108251 | JGI IMG/M metagenome (GOLD analysis project Ga0160495, IMG submission 108251) | Enriched soil microbial communities from UW Madison campus, WI, USA - DID2933_E24_FP4 MG | ecosystem: Environmental > Terrestrial > Soil > Unclassified | place: USA: Madison, Wisconsin | collected... | reverse complement strand
TGACGGTGATCATTTCGCAGAAGGGCTGGGTGCGCGCCCGCACCGGCCATGGCCACGATGCCACGCAATTCACCTTCAAGGCCGGTGACAGCCTGTATGGCGCGTGCGAATGCCGTACCGTGGATAACCTGCTGGCCTTCGGCTCCAATGGCCGGGTCTACACCATTGCCGTCAATGCCCTGCCCAATGCGCGCGGCGACGGCGTGCCTGTGACCACGCTGATCGAACTGGCCAGCGGCAGCAGCATTCTGCATTACTTTGCCGGTCCCGCCGATACCACGCTGTTGCTGGCGTCGGACGCGGCAGCGGGCTTCATCGCCAAGGCTTCCGACATGTTTGGCCGGGTCAAGGGTGGCAAGAGCTTCTTCACGCTGGACGAAGGTGCGCTGCCCCTGGCCCCGACCCCGGTGGCGGCCGATGCCAGCGCCGTTGCCTGCGTCTCGGCCAATAGCCGTCTGCTGGTGTTTGGCCTGGACGAGATGAAGACGCTCTCTTCCGGTGGCCGTGGCGTGAACCTGATGGAACTGGAAAAGAACGAGAAGCTGGTCGCCGTCCAGGCCATCAGCCAGAAGGGTGTGGTCGTGCACGGTACCGGCAATGTGGGCAAGGCCAAGGAGATTGCCTTGTCGGCCGTCTCGCTGGGCCTGCACATCGGCAAGCGTGCCCGCAAGGGCAAGGCGCTGGAGTCGCGTATCAAGGTGATGGGATTGCGGGCGCAGGTCTGACGCCCATCAGCCGCCGCCGAGGAGCCGCCTCCTGCGTTGCTGCGCAGGAGGCGTTTTTTTATGGTGCAGAGTCAGGCTATGGCTACCGACACCCGATACAACAACACCCCCAGCAAGCCAAACGCCCCCGCCAGCATGCAATACGGCGCCCAGCGATAGCGGCGCATGCCATAGCCGAGCAACAGCAGCCCGATGCTGGCTGCGGGGATCAGGGCGGAAGGACTGGTCAGGTCGGGCATGGTGGTTCTCCGGTCAAGTTGCTCCCGCCTGCGCCGGGCAGGCGGGCGATATCGCCATCACGCCATCTGGCTGATGGTCTTCCTGAAGCGGCCCAGCGCCGCCATGAACAGCACCGCGCCAATGCCAAAGATAGCCAGCAGTTGCGGCCAGATCACTTCCAGACCAGCCCCCCGGTAGAGGATGGCTTGCCCGGCCGCGACAAAATGTGTGGTCGGAGCGGCCAGCATGATGTCCTGCACCACGACAGGCATGCTCTCGCGTGGCGTGGAGCCGCCCGAGAGCAATTGCAGCGGCAGCAGCACCAGCACCGTCAACATGCCGAACTGTGGCATCGAGCGCGCCAGCGTCGCCATGAAGATGCCCATCGAGGTAGTGGCAAACAGATGCAGGCAGGTGGCCAGCATGAACAGCGCCACCGAGCCTTCAATGGGAACATGCAAGGCCCCTCGCACGATCAGCAACAGCGAGGCCAGCGCCGCCAGCGCCACCACCACGCCCATGGACCAGACCTTGGCCAGCATGATCTCTGCCGGTGTGACCGGCATCACCAGCAGATGTTCGATGGTGCCGTGCTCGCGCTCGCGGATGAGCGCCGCACCGGTCAGGATGATGGAGAGCATGGTGACGTTGTTGATGATCTCCATCAACGAACCGAACCAGGACTGCTCCAGGTTGGGATTGAAGCGCATGCGCAAGCTCAGGCTGACCGGCGTGCTGGCGCTTGCCTCCTGGCGCTGCACGAACTGCGCGACCTCATTGGAGATCATCTGCTGGATATAGCTGTTGCCGGTGAAGGCCTGGCTCATGCGAGTAGCGTCCACGTTCAGCTGCACCGCCGGAGCACGGCCTGCCAGCACGTCGCGCTGGAAGTCGGCGGGGATATCCAGCACAAAGGTGTAGTCACCGTCATCCAGGCCGGCATCGGCCTGGCGCGCCGTGACCAACTGCGCGACCTTGAAATGCGGCGGATAGAAAGAGGCCGCGATGCGCGCCGACAGCGGCGAGCCATCGTTGTCCACGATGGCAATGGCGGCGTGGTGCAGACTTTCCGGCATGGCCGTGGCGGCCACATAGATCGACAGCGAGAAGGTGTAGGCAATCAGCACCAGCATGGCCGGATCGCGCAAGAGGCTCCACAGCTCCTTGATGCCCAGATGATAGATGTTGGCCCAGGCATTGCGCATCTCAACGCTCCTGCTTCTTGAGCAACAGCACCGACAAGCCCAGGATCACGGGCGCTGCCAATGCCAGCGGCCAGAACGACGACACCAGGTCATCCAGCGCGAGCGCCTTGCTGAACACGCCCCGGCTGATGGTCAGGAAGTGCGTGGCCGGATAGACCTGGCCGATCAAAGCGCCCATGCCCTCCAGCGACGAGACCGGATTCAACAGTCCGGCAAACTGCACGCAGGGAATGATGGTGCCGATCATGGTCACGAAGAGCGCCGCGATCTGGCTGTTGGTGAAGGTCGAGGCCAACAGACCGAAGCCGGTGGAGCAGACCACGAACACCAGCGCGGCCAGCGTCAGCGTCAACAGGCTGCCCTTGACCGGCACCCCGAACACGGTCACGGCCAGCAGCGTGAGCATGGCGAAATTGAGCATGCCCAAGAGCAGGTAGGGTAATTGCTTGCCCAGCAGGAATTCGGTGCGGCTCACCGGCGTGACATACAGATTGAGGATGGAGCCCAGCTCCTTCTCGCGCACCACCGACAAGGCCGTCAGCATGGCCGGGATCATCATCAGCAACAGCGGGATGATGGCTGGCACCATGGCCGGCAGGCTCTTCACATCGGGGTTGTAGCGATAGCGCGTCTCGATGCGGGCGGGCATGGCCAAGGTCTGGCCCAGCCGGTGGGTGGCCATGTCGGCCAGCCAGAGTTGATGCATGCCCTGGACGTAACCGCGCACGGTCTCGGCGCGGGTCGGCATGGCGCCATCGACCCAGGCCCCGACCTCCACCGCATGGCCGCGCGCGATGTCGCGGGCAAAGCCGGAGGGAATCTCGATGGCCAGGGAAATATCGCCGCTGCGCATGCGCCGGTCCAGTTCCTGATAATCGCTCAGGGCGGGCTTCTCGACGAAGTAGCGCGAGCCTGAGAGGTTTAGCGCATAGTTCTGGCTCAAGCCGGTCTGGTCGCGGTCGAGTACGGCGTAACTGAGATTTTCCACATCGAGGTTGATGCCATAGCCGATGATGAACATCAGGATCGCCGTACCGAGCAAGGCCAGTGTGGCGCGCACCGGATCACGGCGCAGCTCCAGGCTCTCGCGCTGGCTGTAGCTCAAGGCCCGGCCCAGGCTGGTGCGCCAGCGGCCCAGGCGGCGCGATGCCGGAGCGGCCGCGAGGACGGCAGGCTCTTCGATCACGGTGCGGGCCGCCGTGGCAGGGCTGCCCTTGCCTGCCGCCTCCTCCAGATAGCCGATGAAAGCCTGTTCCAGCGTATCTGCACCGCGCTGCTGCATCAGCGCTTGCGGAGTGGCGCTGACCAGCACCCGGCCTGCGTGCATCAGGGAGATGCGGTCGCAGCGCAATGCCTCATTCATGAAGTGGGTAGAGATGAAGATGGTCACCTGGTCTTGCCGCGCCAGGCTGATCATCAGTTGCCAGAACAGATCGCGCGCGATCGGGTCCACGCCCGAGGTCGGTTCATCCAGGATCAGCAGTTCCGGCTTGTGGACCATCGCCACGGCCAGCGACAGGCGCTGGCGGATGCCCAGCGGCAGGCTCTCGGGCAGCTTGTCCATCACCTCCAGCAGATCGAAGCGGGTGGCCATTTCTTCGGTGCGCGCGGCGATCTGCTCTGCGGGAACGCGGTACAGGCGCGCATGCAAGACCAGGTTCTGGCGCACGCTCAATTCGCCATACAGCGAAAAGGCCTGCGACATATAGCCCACCCGCGCGCGCGTGGCCATGTCGCGCGGATCGACTTCGCGACCGAACAGCCAGGCCTGGCCTTCGCTGGCCGGCAGGAGGCCGGTGAGCATCTTCATCGTGGTGGACTTGCCGCAACCGTTGGAGCCGAGAAAACCGAATATCTCGCCGCGCCGGATGCGGAAATCCACATGGTCCACCGCCACGAAATCGCCAAAGCGCATGGTCAGCCCCTTGGCCTCGATGGCCACGCCGCTGTCGATGGACTCATCGAGCGGCGTGACGTGCACGGCCTGATGGCCGCGCCGCTTTTCTTCTGGCAGCAGGGCGATGAAAGCCTCTTCCAGCGACGCAGTGCTGGTACGCGTATGCAACTGCACCGGTGTGCCAGTGGCCAGCACCCTGCCCTCATCCATGGCCACCAGCCAGTCGAAGCGGTCGGCTTCTTCCATGTAGGCCGTGGCGACGATGACGCTCATGCCGGGGCGCTGCTGGCGGATGTGGGCGATGAGCTCCCAGAACTGGGCGCGCGAGAGCGGGTCCACGCCGGTGGTGGGTTCGTCCAGGATCAGCAGGTCGGGATCGTGGATCAGCGAGCAGCACAAACCCAGCTTTTGCTTCATGCCGCCTGAGAGCTTGCCGGCCGGGCGCGCCAGGAACTTGTCCAGGCCGGTGCTGATGGTCAGTTCATCGATGCGGCGACGACGCTCGCGGGCATCCTGGCCGAACAGGCGGCCAAAGAATTGCAGGTTTTCTTCCACCGACAAGGTGGGATAGAGATTCTTGCCCAAGCCCTGCGGCATGTAGGCGATACGCGGGCAGGCCTGCTGGCGATGACGCTGCTGGCGCATGTCGCCGCCCAGCACGTCCAGTTCGCCCTGCTGCAGCGCGCGCGCCCCAGCCACCAGCGACAGCAGGCTGGACTTGCCCACGCCATCGGGTCCGATCAGGCCGACCATGCAACTGGCGGGAATGTCCAGCGACACCTCATCCAACGCCACGGTCTTGCCATAGCGCAGGGCGACCCGCTCCAGGCGGGCCACGCAAGCGCTGCCCGGGGAGGTATTCATTGCGGAACCTGCACGGCCAGTTGCGCCGGCCAGGGCTGGTTCTGATCGGTCCTGACCCAGGCCACGCCGGGCAGCCCGGTCTTGACCAGCGTGAGGTGCTGTTGCAGCAGCGCCGGATCGATCTGCGCCTTGACGCGGAACATCAGCTTCTGGCGTTCACTGGCCGTTTCCACCGTCTTGGGGGTGAACTGCGCGGTGCTGGCCACGAAGGAAATGCGCGCCGGGATCACGTACTGGGGCGCGGCATCAAGGAGGATGCGGGCCTCGCTGCCCAGTGCCAGCTTGCCAGCCACTACCTCGGGGACGAAGAAGGTCATGTACACATCGCTCAGATCCACCAGGTTGAGCACCTTGCCGCCACCGCCCAGCACTTCGCCCGGCTGGGCGATGCGATATTGCACGCGGCCCGCGCGCGGTGCGGCCAGGGTGCTGTCGTCGATATCCACCTTGACACGCTGGACCGTGGCCTGCGCCGCCGTCACGGTGGACTTTGCGCCGCTGACCTGGGTGCGCGCCGCGACCACGGCCGCTTCGGCCGCCGTCACCTGGGCCTTGGAGGCCGTGACCGCCGCTTCCATGCTGCGCACGCGGGCGCGGTCGTCATCGACTTCCTGCACCGAGGAAGCGCCTTCGCGCACCAGCACTTCGGAGCGTGCAAGGCGACGGCGGGCGGCGTCCAGTTCACTTTCGCGCTGCACCGTCTGGGCCAGGGCGGCCTGATAATCGCTCTGGCGCACCGCGACCTGTGCTTCGGCGCTGGCCACGGCGGAGAGCGATTGCTGCTGGCGCGCCAAGGCTTCGTCGCGCTGGGCCTGCAAGGACAACACCTGCATGCGCGCCAGCGGCTGGCCGGCGCTGACGAAATCGCCTTCGTTGACGAGGATGGCATCGACCCTGCCACCCAGCTTGGTGGCCACGTCCACTTCAGTGGCCTCGATGCGGCCATTGCCGCTGGCGAAGCCCTCACCGGGGCCGCTGTGATGCAGGCGCTGCCAGGCAAAGAATGCACCGCCCAGCAACAGCGCCAGTACGGCCCCGGCCAGCAGGGGTTTCTTGAGGTGAGAAAGCTTCATGATCATGACCCGGAACGAGAGGGGGAAGGTGACGATGGGACCGCAGCGACGCCCTCCCCGCCCAGCGCCGCATACAGCGCCACCGAGGAAGACAGCAGCGCGCGCCTGGTCTGCACCAGTTGCTGCTGGGCGCTCAGGAGATCACGCTGGGCATCGAGCACATCGAGGAAAGGCGCTGCGCCATTGTCGTAGCGCAGCGCCGACAGGCGCGCACGCTCGCGCTGCACCCGCACGGCAGACTGGGCAATCTCGAGCTGCTGGGTCAGCCACTGGCGCGCCGCCAGTGCATCGGCCACTTCACGGAAGGCTGTCTGCACCGTCTTTTCGTAGGCCGCCACGGCGATGTCGCGCCGCACCTCGCTCAGGTTCAGGTTGTTGCGCAGGCGACCTGCCGTGAAGATGGGCAGGCTGATGCTGGGCGAGAATGTCCAGGCATGGCTGCCGTCGCGGAACAATCCGCTCAGTTCGGCGCTGGCGGTACCGACATTGCCGGTCAACGAAATGCTGGGAAAGAAGGCCGCGCGCGCCGCGCCGATATTGGCATTGGCCGCCATCAAGCGATGCTCGGCGGCGGCGACATCGGGCCGGCGCGTGAGCAGCAGCGCCGGCAGGCCCGGCTGCAGCGGCGGGAACACGGCATCCAGCCCGGTGCGCGCCTGTCCGACCGGCAGCGCCAAGGGACTACCCACCAGCAGCGTCAGCGCATTGAGCCGCTGGGCGCGCTGCTGCTGCAATTGCGCCCCCAAGGCCTGGGCCTGGGTAAGCAGGGTTTCGATCTGGGTCAGGTTCAGGCGCGAGGTGGCCCCCACCTCGACCCGGCGTGAAAAGATGCGGAAACTCTCTTGCCGGCTGGCGATGGTCTGGTTGGCAATCTCCAGGCGTTCATCCAGTTCGGCCAGTTCCAGCCAGGCGTCGGCCACTTGCGCCATCAGGCTCAGGGCCACGGCGCTGCGTGTGGCCTGGCTGGCGCGTGCGCTTTCCAGCGCAGCGTCGTCGAGACTGCGCAGACGGCCCCACAGGTCGAGCTCCCAACTGCTCAGGCCCAGCCCAGCCTGGTAGGCGCTACCCACCAAAGGCCGGCGGGTCAGGTTGAGGTCGGCGGGAGTGCGCGAACGATCCAGCCCGGCCTGTGCGCCGATGGTGGGAAACAGGTCGGCATGCCCGATGCCATACAAGGCCTGTGCCTCCTGCACCCGCAAGACGGCTGTGCGCAGGTCGCGATTGTTTTCCAGCGCTTGTGCGATGAGGGCTTGCAGGCGGGGATCGGTGAAATAGTCGCGCCACGGCAGCGGCGCGCTGGTGGCCGCGGTAGCCACCTCATTGACTACCCCGTCGGGATAAACGGCAGCCACTGGTGTGGCGGGACGTTGGTAATGCGGCGCCAGGCTCTGGCAGGCGGTCAGGCACAAGGGCAAGACCGCCAGCAGCAGGCATGTTCTGGTCAGCAGCGGGCGCATGGTGGTCATCGGCGGGGGCAGATAATGTGGTGACGTCGTTCGTCTTTTGTGTCCACATTATGAAGAGACACGCCGATCCGGCCCTTGATGTGCGTCAGGTTACTGACTGATGGGTTGGTTATTTCAAGCCCAGGGCATTCCATCCATGCCGGACCGGGGCCACTCTCCAGTGGCTCCGGTCCGGTGGCGATCAGTCCAGCAAGGCCCTGATCTGCGGCACGGCGAGGTCACGCCGGACCGCATGCTTGTCGAGGAAGGCGATCATCTCGGCGACATTGCCCAGATCACCGTCCCTTTCCACGGAAGGCGGCACCGCCAGCACTTCGCACAGGTACACGCTCAGGGCGGCCACATCGAGGCTGTCCAGGCCGACGTCATAGAAGCTCTGCTCTTCGCCGGTGAGCTTGACCCCATTGCGGGCACCGCCCATGGTGTAGGGAACGACCTCATTGATGATGTTGATCCATTCCATTTCATGCCTCCTTCTGGGATTGATGATCGGCGCTGCGCAACACCTTGGGCACCTCGATGACGCTCACGCAGGGTTCTTCATCGCGGAAGCGGATGAAGGCCACGCCCTTGACCTCGCGCTGCTGCAATACCTGGTGAACCAGGTTGCGCAAGGTGAAGACCGGATCGATGTCGGTCGAGAGCAAGTCGATGATGAACAGGTAAGGCCCGTCCTCGATTTCCTGGCCCCAGTAGTCCAGTTGGGTCTGAGAGGTGCGCAATTGCTCGACCCAGCTTTCGCTGACGAACGTCCAGGCGACGAACTGCAGGGGCCGGACTTGTCCGGTTTCCTTGTGGCAGGCTTCCAGGTAGTTGAAGTTGTTGCTGGCCAGCGCTTCGCGCCAGCGGGAGAGCATGAAACCCACCGGATAGCGCCCATGCAGGACTGACTGCCCGGCCAGCAAGGTGGCGCCACCAAGGATATGTTGCAGATCGACGGAATTGACCATGTTCTTCATCCGATCACCTGATGGGAAAGCAATGCGTTGTCGAGATAGAAGTCCACCTTGGCCGCCGTGAAATCACGCAGGGAACGCACCTCCATCACGTCCTTGCCCGACACCGAGACCACCAACGACGAGGCGTTGGTGGACAGCTTGTGGTCGCCCACGGTGTAGCTGCCCACAGCGTCGTTCCTGACCGTGAATCCGATATCAGCGGCGTTCAGCGAAGTCGTCTTCATGAGGCTGCCAGCGATGTTGCTCAGGTCGATGCGATCGATGATGGCATCTTCCACGCCATTGCCACCGCTCACGAAGAGCTGGGCGTGCTTGCTCCCGCCCAGCAGATCGCTCAGGCCAAAGGAGAAGTCGTTCTCCGCCTGCCGTGAACCAAGTCCCTTCCATTCGGTGGTGGCTGGTCGCGGCGCAGTGCCTTCCGAGCGCATCTGGAAGCGCGTGGTGGCCATGGCGTCATAGGCATCCAGTTCGTTGCCCGCGCGCGCTGACAAGGTATAGGAATCGGTCACGGAGCTAGCGCCCGCCTTGTGGAGCACCACCTTGTTGCCGATGGTGTTGACGGCGATCTCCCCTGAGGAGGTATAGAAATCGACCCGGCTGTTGTCGGCCTGGTCAGCCAGGATCACCACCGGCTGCTTGCCGCTGTTGATCGAGATCTGCTTGGCCGTGTTGGTCACCAACAGGGACGCCGGGTGATTGCTGTCCAGCGAAAAATCGATGCGATCGGTCTGGTGCGAGACCGCAAAGTTCTGGATATCGGTGTAGCTCAGGCTACCCTTCTTGCTGTCCTTGCCATCCAGGTAGTCATAGGAAATCGTTCCCTCCTTGATGTTGACAGCGCTCAGGTTCAAGCTGTTGGTGAAGCCCAGGGTATCGGCCTGCTTGGCGCTGCCGGTGATGAGCTTGGTCTGGGCCGAGGCCAGGAAGGTAGTCGGCGACTGGTCGCTGCCGACCATTTCGCGTGCGCCGTCCAGGGTGCTGGCGCCGTCGCCCGCGTGCAGCACCATGTGCTGTTGCGCATCTGTGCTGGTGGCCTTGATCAAGAAGTTGCCCTTCTCCAGGTAGAGATGCTCGTCCCGGCCCTTGGCATTGTCGCCATCGCTGATGAAGTACAGATTGACACGCTTGCCCTCGGCCGTACTGAGATGCACGCTCTCACCAGCCAGCCCCAGGCTGATGGCGTTGATGACATCGGGATTGAGGTTCTTGTCGATGTCAGCCATGCGCGCAGCCGCCATGAACAGGTCCACCGAACCATCCTGATCAATGCGCCAGGACTGGTGGTACATGTGCGTAGGTGCGGCAATCTTGACCAGGCCGGTGTAGATGCCCATGTCGGTGAACAGGGCATGGCTCTGGTCGCTGACCGGATCGCCATTGGGCAACGTGATGCTCTTACCCGAAAGGACGTTGAACATGTAGCGGAAATCCTGCTGGTAGAGCTTGCTCAGCAAAGCGAGCTTTTCAGCCATGGATTGCCGGCCGCCCTTCTCGCTGCCGTACTTGCCCCAATCGATGAGTCCGCTGCCACCGTTCAGGTAGGCCACATCGGAAGTCAGGAAATTGAAGATGAGGTTCTCTGCCGCCACCACCTTGGCGAAATTGGACTGGGCATTGACGCTGTTGCCGGGTCCATCGCTGAAGTCGGGTTCGTACTGGATGCGGTTCTTCAACGTGGTCGTGGCCGCCCTCATCGCCATGGGAGCGATGAGGCCGCCCAGCGGCACGGCTGCACCTATCATCTGGTCCAACTGCGAGCGTTCCGTCATGTACAGCGCCTTGAACGGCGCACACGCGGCCAGATAGCCCTTCTCCAGCACCCAGTCGCGCCCCCCCGTGGGGTCGCCGCCGACCATGTTGCCGAGTTCCTTGATCAGCGACAGCTTGTCGTTCATGGCGCTGGCCGTGACCGCTGCCTGGAAATTGGGCAGCAGCAGTTCCAGTGCGAACAGGACCGGAGCAATCTCGGGGTTGGACATCGCGATGATATCGATGGTGACGTAGATGGCGTCCTGGATCAGCGCCAGTACCGGCCCCAGGACATTGCCGGAAGTGAAGCTCATGCCTTGCACCAGAACATCGATGCCGGCTGCAATGATCCCGAGGGCAGCCCCCACCTCCGCGCCAGTAGCACCGAATTTGGAAGCGTTCGTCAGCTCGAACAAATTACTGACGCTCGCCATGGAATTCCACCAGCCGATCACATCACCGGCCAGGTAACTGATCCCCGACAAGGTGCTGAAGAACTGCTGGATGATGGTGAACGACTTGCCGGCCTGCTCCAGAGGGGTCAGGTTGGGGTTGGATGTCAGGGCCTGGCCTGCCGAGACCGCTGAAAAGATCGAGGTCGCTATGCCCGCCAGGTCCGCCGTCAGGCATACCAGCGAAGAGACGGAGATCCGGATCGCCTCGGGCGTGCTGCTGCCGCCCAGAGTCGGTTTGGGTTCAGCATCCTTGAGCATGCTATCCAGCGCACTCTGCAAGGCCAGAGGTTCTGAGGAGAAGCGATGGGCCGCCCCCAGCTCCTCGGCCAGCCGGCTCGGATCAGCCTGTGCAGCCTTGAGGGCATTGGTATATTTCTTGATGATGGAGTCGGTATTGAACGGACTGACCATCTCGCCACGCAGCTTGAAGATGTCGGACAGGGCACTGGTGAGCGACTTTTCTTTCCAGAATTGCTTGAAGTCGGCCCAGGAACTGAGCTGCTTATGCTGCCCTTCCACGCTCTTGTTGACGACGGACTGTGCCAGAAAAGCGACCGGCACTTGCAGGCTGGAGAGGATGTTGGAGGTCAGCTTGGTTGCCGCCAAGGCCAGCGTTTTCTGGTCCGTCGCACGCTCGATATCCACGCCCATGGTGCCGGCCGCCCCGAGCAGACGATACACGGAGGCGTAGAAGCGCACGCTCTGATAGGCCGACGTAGTGCTGTCGGTCTTCTGGAGCTGGTTCTTCATGGTCTCATGGGCCTTGTCGAGATCATCGAAACTCTGCAACAGCCTCTGCTGCTGGGATGAACCTGGATTCCAGTGATTGAGGGTATCGCGAATCTGGCTCATACCGGCTTCCCAGTCGCCGGTCGGCAGTTGGGCCTTCATGTCGGCAATCCACTGCCCGAAGAAACCTCGGGCATAGGAAATCGAACCGTACGGATAACCAAACGCCCACATCTTCCACGCTGGCACCTTCAGATCCAGCATGTTCTTGAGCGCCACATCGCTGAGCTCAGGGCTGATCTGCTCCAGCACATCCGCGCTCAAGCCAGGAAGGTCATTGGCCAGCGAGAACATACCGGCCAGATGATTGCGGTCGTTGCGCGCGCTGTCGAAGCGAGTCACCGCATCCGTGATGGCATTGCGCAGGTCGGCGGAAAGCGTACCGTACACAGGCAGCTTGTTGAGGCCGCGCACGGTGGCTTCGTCCAGGTGGGCGATCACCTGGCTGTTGAGCATCTGTGCCGTCAATGGCGAACGGGCATCCTGCGGCAAGGCATCGATGCGGTGCGCTATGCGTTCATAGAAGGCATCAGCCACGTCGCTCGCCAGTTGCCGGTCATTACCCCGATAGAGCATCTCCAGAGCAGTATTGATCGGCAAGGCGTCGATCTGCGGCTGCGTCAGGCTGGCCAGGCGACCCGTCTTGCCCCACTCGACCAGCAAGGCCGCAGAGACATGCCGGAAGAATTCCGGCGCCAGGCTGGCGATGCCGACGGGATCGATATCCTTGAGCATGGCCACGCCGTAGACATTGTTGGCCAACAGGTAATTCTGGTAGGTCGTCAGGGTGCGCAACTCGCCAACTTCCTGGGGCGTCTGCGCATACAGCACGCGCACGTCGCGCACCCAGTCCTGGGCGACGCCCTGGATGGTAGGCGTCGCCACCAATAGCGACGAGTCTTGGTCCTTGGCAGCACGGTGTGAGAGCACCACATTGCCGAAACAGAAATCATTGGAATCGCTGGCCGTCTCCATATCCTTGAACTCCAGGACCACAGGGCCGCCATCGGGCGTACGGAACGATACGCTGCCCGTGACCCAGCCCTGACTGGTCATAGGACTGACCGGATTGCCAGTGGCCACCCCATTGACGTACAACTGCACTCGCGCCAGCGTGCCGGTGCCGCCATTGATCACGCTGAACTGCACGGTGTGCATCTGGTGCGGCGGCAGGTCATCGAAGGCGTGGCGCCAGAAGGCCTTGCTGGCGTCGGTGGCGCCATCGACCTGGATGAACTTGCTGTTGGGTCCGGTAGGGCCATCCTGGCTGGCCACTTTCCAGTAGGACGGCATGTTGGTGGTCTCGTAGATCTGGCCCGCCCCCGTGATCGAAGAGGAACCGGCAACACGCTGATAATCCGTGGAGAAGTCGGCGATGTTGCGGGTAAAGTCCGGCGCAGATGTCAGCACCGGCGCCGTAGGCGCAGCGCTGGCACCAGCGGGCGAGAGCGCCAGATTGCTCTGTATGGTCACATTGCCGAAGCAGAAATCGTTGGCCGTGCCCGCCGTTTCCAGATCCTTGAACTCCAAACGCACCGGGCCGCTGGCCGGTGTACGGAAAGTCAGGCTACCGGTGACCCAGCCCTGGCTGGCCTGAGGAGCGAGCGGATCGCCCATGGCCACGCCGTTGACGTACAACTGCACCCGCGCCAGGGTACCGTTGCCGCCGTTGATGACGCTGAACTGCACGGTGTGGAGCTGATTGGGTGCCAGATCATCAAAGTAATGACGCCAAAAGGCCTTGCCGGCGTCGCTGGCACCATCGACCTGGACGAACTTGCTGCCCGATCTGGCAGGGCCAACGCTGCTGGTCATCTTCCAGTAGGAAGGCATGTTGGTGGTCTCGTAGATCTGGCCCGCCCCCGTGATCGGGGAGGAATCAGTGGCGCGCTGGTAATCCGTGGAAAAATCGGTGATGGCGCGTGCAGAAGCCGCATTGTGCGTCAGACAGACGTTGGCAAAGCCAAAGTCATTGGAGTCGCTGGCCGTCTCCAGGTCCTTGAATTCGAGGCGGACCGTGCTGCTATCCCACGGAACCTGGAAGGAAATGCTGCGATCGACCCAGGCTTCACCGCCCTTGGAGCTCACGACATCGCCCTGCGCGACGCCGTTGACGTAGAGCTGCAAGCGCGCAGGAGCGCTGCCTGTGCCATTGATCAGGCTGAGATGGATGGTGTAGTTGTCCCCGGCAGTCAGACCACTCACATCGTTGCGCCAGAAGGCCTTGCTAGCGATGGCGCCACCATCGACCAGCAAGAACTTGCTGCCCGCGCCATTGGGACCCGCACGGGTAGCGAAACCCCAATCCGGCGCCAGCGTGGTCTGGGTCACAGAACCGGCACCTTCGAACTTGGTGGGATCGCTGGTGAAGCTGTACTCAGTGATGAAATCGTTGAGCACGATCGGAGCGGTTGCTGTAGGCGTCGTCACTGAAACCGCCGCCTCTGTCGCAACGCTGGCAGCCAGCTTGAGCGACACATTGGCAAAGCCGAAATCATTGGAGTTTGCCGCCGTCTCCAGGTCCTTGAGTTCGAGTCGAACCGGGCTGCTACCCTGCGGCACCTTGAAGGAAATACTGCGATTGACCCAACCCTCGCTGCCCTTGGACGTGACGAAAGCCTCAGTAGCCACGCCGTTGACATAGAGCTGCACGCGCGCAGGAGCAGCGCCGTTGCCATTGATCATGCCAAAATTGAGCGTGTACTTGTCCCCCGCCACCAGGCCGGAGACGTCGCTGCGCCAGAAGGCCTTGCTGGCATCGTTCGCCCCATCGACCAACAGGAACTTGCTGCCCGCGCCATTGGGGCCGTTGCGGGTGGCGAAGCCCCAGTCCGGCGCCAGCGTGGTCAGGGTCGCCATGCCCACGCTATCGAAACCGGTGGGATTGTCGCTGAGGCGGTAATCGCTGGAGAAATCAACCAGACCACGATTGAAGTTGCCATTGGATATCCCGCCGTTGTTGGTCAGGCCAGGCAGCGTCAGCAGGCTCTTGGCCCCCAGCATCTGGACCAGGCTGGATTGCAGCGAGGCTTGCTCGCCCTCAACAATGAAGGCGTCACTGCCGCTGCCATGCTGGTTGGTAATGAACTTGAAGACCGCATTGGCGCCGGTACCCAGCAAGGGGCGCGCCACATCGCTGTTCAGATCGGTGAGCAGCAGATTGCCCTGCCCGCCCAGATCGATCTGCACCGTCTCGGGCAATGCACCGTTGAAGATCACCGTCTGGATGCGATGACTCACGGTCTTGTGCTTGTCATCCTGATAGACCAGGTAGAGATCCAGCATGGGCCGGCCCAGATCCTTGTCCTTGTAGAGCAAGAGCTGGGCGTCGCGCGGCAGCGCGAAAGGCACGTGGATCACCAGCGTGGAGCCATCCGACAGCGAGGCCACCGCACTCTTGGTCATTGAGGCCATGGTGTGCACCACCGTCTGCCGGGCGCCCATGGCATTGAGATTGCCGTGGGTCAGCAAGGCCGCATTGTTGTTGCCGGAGCTGAACTGGTATTGGCCCTGGTTGGTCAGGTCGAGCACGAAGTTGCCGTTACCGCCAAAACTGTAGCTGCTGCCGTGGTCGCGGGCATTGAGGACATAGTTGTAGCTCTCGCCCATGGAGATGTTCGAAGGCAGCCAAGCGCCGAATTGTCCATCGATGACGCCATTGCCACTGCGACCGAAGCTGAGGTTGGCGACCACGCCGCCATTGTTGAACAGGAACTGGTTGCCCGCGCCGGTGTTGTTGCGCACGTCCAGTTTCTGGCCCAGCAGATCCATGGTGGTGGCACCGTAGGCGTTGCGCTGTACGAGGGTCCAGACAGTATTGGCGCCGTACTGTACCCCGGTGGTCAGGTAGTTGTTGCCGCCGTTGTCAGTGATGGTGGTGCCGATGAGCGCCGAGATCCGCAGCGAGTTCTGGCCAGCCAGACTGGCCGTGGCGTTGGAACCGCCGAACACATCGGCATACCAGGTCGAGGCGCGGCTGTTGACGGCCAGGTCAGCATAGCCCAGGGCATAGGCTTTCCAGCGTCCTACTTGCCAGGGCTGGCTGGCGTCCAGGTTATCGATGTTCAAGCTCAGACCGTAGGAATTGCTCGCCCCATTGACCATGGCCGTCTCGGTGGAAATTTGCAGCACGCCTGACAGGTAGAGTCGTTGCGAGAAGTCAAGGCTACCCCGTCCCTTGCTGACGGAGGCGTTAATGCCGCTGTCGAAATAGACTTTGTCCTTACCATTGCCGGTACTGATGACGGAGTTGCGCCCGCCAAGGACGACGGCGATGTCGTCGTCACCATCGGCGGTGCTGACGGTATTGTACCCACCGGCAGCCACGCGCACGGTCTGATTGCCGGTGCCGGACTTGGCCGTGTAGATGTTGCCTTCCAGTGCGTAGATATCAACGCTCAGTGCGCTATCAGCGCGTTGTATCGTGAATGTATTGCCGTAGCTGCTCGACTGCAAACTGCTACCCTTGCCCAGTGAAACGGCATCAAGGGTGGTCCACCCGCCCCGGTAGGCTGAGCCGTCCAGTCGCAGGGAGCCAGTCCCTTTGACCAGGTTGGTCGCCAGGCCGGAGGTGAGGTGAATGGTGTCGTTGCCGTCACCGACGTTCACGCGGGTAGCGATGCCCCCGCCTTCATCGATGCTGACAAAGTCATCGCCGTTGCCGGTACGCACGTTGATCTCGCCGGGGCTGGCAACATGAAGCTTCTGATTACCGCCGGTGAGTTTGATGTCCACCCATCCCAGGCCATAGACATTGATGGAGGAGGAGTCCGCCGCCCCCCACACTCCGACCCCATAGGCGCTGAATCCCAGCTCCATGTACCTGACCTGGGTATCGGTCCACAGTTTGACATTTCCAGTCTGATAGGCAGAGGCTCCGAGCGAGATGGAGCCTCTACCGTGGTAGTAGAGGTCAGTCCAGATACCCGTGCTCCAATGGTAATTGACGTTATCGTCGCTAAAATCTTTGCGGCTTCCCATGTTTTTCTCCCTATGATTGACGGATCAGCCGTGGCCCCGCAATTCGCTTTACGCAAGCCACTCCGTCTACGCCTGGTTCGCCACAGACCGATCAAGACACGATCAATCTGCTGCGCAGGCGCAATTACTTGTTTTAGTGGATGAACGTACCCAGGAGAGACCAGCGTCGCTGGCCGCCTCCCGACAAGCAAGCCGGATTGCGGCCAAGGCCGCGCGCCACGCACAGAGGGATATCGAGACGATCGGAAGCGGGCTGGATGACCTGGTGGAAATGGCGCGTGGGACGTGCCGTTGCAGAGGTCTTCGCCCTGGAGATAGAGGCGGCCATCGGGGTATCCCTCCCATCGTGGATTATTGTTCTAGCTTGTTTGCGCGATGGAGTATTGGTTTTGCCGGGCGAAGGAACAATTACACCAAAGGACAGGAATACGAGCGTGAGTTCACTTGGACAAGGCAGCGTGTTCTTCTTCTTTCACACGCAAGGGAGGGCGACTGACATTTCGAGAGAAATCTCGAACTTTTTCGAGGCTACGTACTGCGGCGAGCGCTGCAGGGAAAGGAATGGACAACGGTCTCAGACGATCTTCAATGGGCCACGCCCACCTGATCCACATAATGCTGCACTTCAGCCGCCGTTGCCGCAAACAGCGACTGCAACTCGGCCAGACGTGGCTGGGCACTCTGCGCTGGCTCGGCACGCGACTGCACTTCGATGGTCTTGAGCAGCTCCGTCAACACGCCCGCGCCGACCAGGGCGGTCATGCTCTTGAGGCTATGGGCTTCACGTTTGACCTGGACTGCATCATCGACCAGGATGGCCGCTTCCAGCCGCGCGAAGTTGGCCGGCGCACTCTTGGCGAAGGTGCCGAACATATGGCGGCAGGCAGTCGCATCGCCACCCATGGCCTCGAGCAAGGGTTCAGGATTGATGTGCTGGTAATGGTGGTCGTTCACGCTTTTCTCCCTGTGGCAGCCTCAATATACGCAAAATATTGCACTTCTGCCAACTTTTTTTGAGCAGCTTCCGGGGCGGTGCGATGAACATGAACTTGCCCGGTTCGTGAGCCGAAACACAAAGTAGAACCATAACGTAACCAAGCACGTAAGCGCCGTCAATCAATACTGCCGCCGCCCATGCAAAAAAACCGCCCGGTGAGACGGGCGGTTTCGACTACTCTTTCCTGCAGGACAGGATGGTGACGATCAGGCTGCGCGTTCGAGGCGCTGGACGTTATCGTCCTGGCTGCCGATCTCGATCTTGCGCGGCTTGAGCGCTTCCGGAATCTCGCGGACCAGCTCGATGTTGAGCAGGCCGTTTTCCAGGTTGGCGCCGACCACCTTGATGTGGTTGGCCAGTTGGAAGCGCTGTTCGAAATCGCGTGCAGCGATGCCACGATGCAGGAAGTTGACCTGCTTATCTTCCTTTTGCTTGCGGCCAGTGATCTTCAGGGTTTCATTCTCGGTCTCGATGTCGATCTCGCTGCGAGCGAAACCGGCCACGGCCATGGTGATCCGGTATTTGTCTTCGGCCACCAGTTCGATGTTGTACGGCGGATAGCTGGGCTGATCTGCGCGCTGGGCGTTGTCGAACATCTGGGCCAGGCGATCGAAGCCGATGGCGGTACGG
>Ga0160495_100502_pt1 | contig 18014 bp, 16 predicted proteins | sample DID4MG_4_FD_108251 | JGI IMG/M metagenome (GOLD analysis project Ga0160495, IMG submission 108251) | Enriched soil microbial communities from UW Madison campus, WI, USA - DID2933_E24_FP4 MG | ecosystem: Environmental > Terrestrial > Soil > Unclassified | place: USA: Madison, Wisconsin | collected... | reverse complement strand
CGTAACGCCGAATGCCTTGATGCGGCGCAGCGTTTCCAACGCCCGTTCCTTGTCGCCGATGATGGTCGATTCCGTGATCTCCAGCTCCAGTCGGCGCGGGTCCAGCCCCGTTTCCTGCAGCACGCGGTGCACGAGGTCTGCGACATCCGCATTGCCGAGCTGGACCGGCGAGAGATTGACTGCGATCTTGTGCGAACTATCCCAGCTGACGGCCTCGCGGCAGGCTTCGCGCAGCACCCATTCGCCGATCGGCAGGATGGCGCCGCATTCCTCGGCGATCGGAATGAAATCCGACGGCGGGATGGTTCCGCGCACCGGATGGTGCCAACGCAGCAGAACCTCGTAACCGAGCGTCTGGCCCGTATCGACGGCTTTCTGCACCTGATAGTGCAGCTCCAGTTCGTTGCGACCAATAGCCTGCCACAGATCGTTCGCGATCAGGCGACGGCGACGGGCGGCCTCGTCCATCGACACTTCGTAGAAGCATACGGTCTGCGTCAGCGCCTCCTTCGCCCTGTACATGGCAAGATCGGCGTTGTTCAGCAACGCACCGACGTTGTCGGCATCCTGCGGGTAGATGGCGATGCCGAAGCTGGCGCCCGGCCGGATATCATAGCCGTCGATGCGGATCTCCTCGGCAAGGCAAGTTTCAAGACGCTGGACGAAGCCGGTAAGCTCGGCCATGTCCTCGAAGCGCTTGGAGGCGGCAAACTCGTCGCCGCCGAACCGGGCGATCGTCTCGTCGGCCGCAAGGCAGGCCTGCATACGGCGCGACAGGGTGGCCAGCACTTCGTCTCCCGCGGCATGGCCGCGCGTATCGTTGATCTCCTTGAACTTGTCGAGGTCGATGGCAATGACCGCGACCTTGCCACCGGAGCGGCGGGCGGAAAGCAGGTCGGCCTCGAGCCGGTCGTTGAAGCTCGCGCGGTTGGGCAGCCCCGTCAGGCTGTCGTGACGCGCCAGGAAGGAAATCCGCGCCTCCGAACGAAGACGTTCGGACACATCCTCATAGGTCGCGACCCACGAACCATCCGGCAGGGTGCGGTGATAGAGCTGTACGGACACGCCACTGGAGAATTTCTCGACAATGGCATCGACCTCCCGCGCCTGGATCGCGGCGCGTCGGCGCGCATAGATATCCCGCGCCTTGGCCTGCCGTTCCTCGGGGTCGGAGAGGACGACTGCCACGCCGAGGTCGATGATCTCGCGAAGGGTCATGCCAGGCTTGATGCCACCCTCGGGAAAGCCGAAGATTTCGCTGTAGCGCCGGTTGGCCAGCAGAAGTCGCTCCTCCTTGTCGAACAGGCAAAGCCCCTGCGACATGTTCTCCAGCGCCAGATCGAGGTTCTTCGTTACCTCGGCCAGCCGATCGGCGTCCGCCTTCTCCTGCGTGATGTCCTTGGTGATGTTGGCATAACCGACAAGGGCACCGCTCGCGTCATGGATCGGGTCCATCACCGTGTTAGCCCAGAAACGGGATCCATCCTTGCGGTGGCACCAGCCCTCGGTCTCGAACTTTCCCTGCTCGCGCGCAATGCGCATGGCGCGCTCCGGCTCGTCCGCCACACGATCTTCCGCGCCATAAAAGCGCGAGAAGTGCTGGCCGACGATCTCTGCGGCCGCAAAACCCATCTTGCGTTCGGCGCCCTCGTTCCAGTTCGCCACCCGGCCCTCTGCGTCGAGCATGTAGATGGCATAATCCTTCACGCCCTGCAGAAGCATAGAGAAGCGGCGTGCGTTCTCGTTCGCGGTCATCTCGGCCTGGCGGGCAAAGACGGCAGCTGTCAGCCCCGCGATGAGCAGCGAGAAGGCAACGGTCGCGATGAGGGGCACCATGACGCTTGTCGACAGCATCGTCTCGCCGGCCACCGGCATCGGACCCGGTTCGATGCGCACGGCGGCCATGGCGGTGAAATGCAGCGACACGACGGCGAGCGCCATCAGGCCGGTGGCAAGCGCGCGATCCCGCGCACGCGGTGCGGGGCGCAGGCAGCAGATCAGCCCCATCGTGCTGAAGAGGGCGGCGCTCACGACCGAAGCCGCGACATAGGTCTTGTCGAAGAAAAGCGTGCCCGGCAGTTCCACCGCCGACATGCCGATATAGTGCATGGAGGTCACGCCCGCGGCAAGCAGCAGGCCACCCGCCAGAACCGCACTGCGGCCCGAGACATAGGTCGCCACGCCGAGCCCCGCGGCGGTGACGAATATGGCGACGCCCAGCGAAACAAGCGTCGGCTCCATGAGGAAGCCCATATCCATGCCGGGATCGTAGGCCAGCATGGCGATGAAGTGAGTTGCCCAGATGCCGAAACCGCTGGAAGCGCCGGCCGCACCGAGCCAGAGAACCCGTGCCATTCCACCGCAAACGAGGGTGCGCTGCGTGAGGACAACCGCGGCATAACAGGACAGAAAGCAGATGAGTGCGGCGAGCAGGACGAGACGAAGGTCGTGCTCAACGGTCAGGCAGGTCAGGATATACAGCATGAAGACGGTTACCGGGTGGGGCTATGTGATCGCCAAAAACGCCGTCAATCCTGAAGAATCGATAAATCCTCACGTTACGGAAGCCTGCTGCCGGGTTCCATGTGCCGTCATACTTAACGGATTTCGAAAATATGCAACCAGGTGCGACGGCGACGTGCGCAGCACACAACCACGGGCGCTAATAAGCCTAGAGAGTCAGCGCCTTGAGGTCCGCAGCCGGATCTTCCAGCGTTGCGCGCTCCGGGGTACGCCCCATCTCGATCAGCTTCTTGCCGACGACATAGGCCTTGGCATCGTTGACGGCATCGACCGCGATCAGCCGTCCCTGCCGGAAGTACCAGACGGAAACGCTGCCCTCGCGCTGACCGGGGCGAACGAATGTATCGTCGAAGCCCGCGCAGAAGCCGGCGATCTGGAGCTTCACATCATACTGATCCGACCAGAACCACGGTTTCGGCTGATAGGGCGCGTCGCCGCCGGCGATGACTGCGGCTGCCGCCTCGGCCTGATCGACCGCGTTCTGAACGGATTCCAACCGCACGCGACTTCCTTCGAAGGGCAGTACGGTGCAGTCGCCCATGGCGAAGATGGCAGGATCGGAGGTACGGGCGTGTTGATCCACCACGATGCCGTTCGCCACCTCCAGGCCGGCCTCGCGCGCGAGCTGGTCGTTCGCCGTCACACCGATACCGGCGATCACCACATCGACCGGCAGCACGAAGCCGTCGGTCAGCTCCGCGCCGGTGACGCGGCCGTTTTCGCCAAGAAGGCGCACCAGGCCGGTCTTCTCCCGCACATCCACACCGCGGGCGTGATGAATGGCCTTGAGGATCGTGGCCGTCGCGGGCGATGCAACGCGGGCAAGGATACGCTCGGCCATTTCGATGACCGTGACATGCAGCCCCCTGCCCCGCGCGACGGCGGCCGCTTCAAGACCGATGTAACCGCCGCCAACGACGAGCGCCCGGCGACCTTCCTGCATTTCCAGGCCGAGACGGTCCGCGTCGCGATAGTCGCGCACGGTGAAAACGCCGTCCAGATCGCCGCCGATCTCGGCGGGCAAGCGACGCGGCGTGGCGCCGGTGGCGAGCGCGAGAAAAGCGTAATGCAGCGTCGTGCCATCGCTGAGCGCCACTGTCTTGGCTGCACGATCGATCGCCGTCACCTCGGTCGACAGGCGGATTTCGACATTGTTTTCCGGATACCAGGTCTCGGGGCGGAACATGAGGCGCGACAGGTCCGCCTCGCCCAGCAGGTATTTCTTGGAGAGCGGCGGGCGTTGGTAGGGATGGCTGGCCTCGGCCGCGACGATGGTGATCGGCCGCTCGTCCTTCAGCGCACGCAGTTTGGCAACGAGCGCAAAGGCGGCCTGACCGCCGCCCACAACAACCAGTCTTCCCGTCACGATGTTTCCGTCCCGCTCTTGTTTTCCGAGAGGTAGCCCGGCGTGCCCGGTGGCGTCAACAGGCGTCACGCCACCGGATTTTCCGTTTGCGTCAGACGCTTGCCGGGATTTCGAGGCCCTTTGCGGAGGCGGGGCGGGCAACGCAACGCTCGACCCACGCACCGACCGCCGGGAAACCCGCATAGTCGAGCGCTTCGCGGCCGCCGTAGAAGATATCGGCGCCGCGCACCCAGGGGAATGTGGTGATATCAGCGATGGTGTATTCGTCGCCCATGATCCACTGACGGTCCTTGAGGCGGTCTTCCAGAACCGAAAGCAGGCGCTTGGACTCGTCGCGGTAGCGCTCCATCGGATAGGAGTTGTTGGCGACCTTGTCGGCGGCATATTTGAAGAAGTGGCCGAACTGCCCCAGCATCGGGCCAACGCCGGCCATCTGGAACATCACCCAGCACAGCGTTTCATAGCGTCCGGCGACATCAGCCGGGATGAGCTTGCCGGTCTTCTCGGCGAGATAGACGAGGATGGCGCCGGATTCGAACAGGCCGATCGGCTTGCCGCCGGGGCCGTTCGGATCGATGATCGCGGGAATGCGGCCATTCGGGTTGAGCGAGATGAACTCAGGCGATTTCACACCGTCAGAACCGAACTCGATGCGGTGGGCTTCATATGGGAGGCCGAGTTCCTCAAGCGCGATCGAGACCTTCACACCATTCGGCGTGGGCAGCGAATAGAGCTGGATGACATCGGGGTTCTTGGCGGGCCACTTCTTGGTGATCGGGAAGGCGGAAAGGTCGGACATGAACGGCTCCTTGGACACGGGAGCTCATAGATAGGACAGGTGGACGGGCGATGTCAGGGTGGCCTCTACAAAATTCCGGTGGAAGCCGGATAGTCCCTGCAGTCAGAGCACCCCACGCACCGCGTTGATGATCTCAGCCACGACCGGATTGCCTTCATGCTCGGGCTTGCGGGCGCGCACGAGGCAGGCTTCCGATTTCAGGATCACGCCATCGGACAGGATCTTGAGGTGGTTGGCGACCAGCGTCGACCCGGTCGATGTGATGTCCACGATGATATCGGCCGAGCCGGAGGCGGGTGCGCCTTCCGTGGCGCCCAGGCTTTCGACGATGCGATAGAGCTGGATGCCGTGATTGCCTGAAAAGAACTGCTGCGTCAGTCGCCAGTATTTGGTGGCGATCGTCAGGCGGCGGCCGTGGCGGGCGCGGAAATCGGCGGCGACATCGCCGAGATCGGCCATGGTATCGACATCGAGCCAGATTTCCGGCACGGCGACGACGACATCGGCATGGCCGAAGCCCAGGCGAGCGCAGAACTCGACGCGGGCATCGGCCTCCGCCAGCCCCTCACGCACCAGATCCTCGCCAGTCACGCCGAAGTCGACCGTACCATTGGCAATCTCGCGCGAGATTTCCGAGGCGGAGAGAAAGGCGATCTCGATATCGTCGCGGCCTTCGACCCGGCCGCGATAGGACCGGTCATTGCCGACGGCGATGACGGAAAAACCGGCGCGGGCGAGAACGGCGGACGAATCCTCCTTCATGCGCCCCTTGGACGGAAGGCCGATGGTGATGGTCATGCCGCAGCTTCCTTCACGCTTGCGATGCGATCGAGCCACAGCGAAAAGCCGACGGCGGGAATACGCTCCTTGGCGCCGAGCAGCGTGAGCAGCCGGTCGAAGCGGCCCCCACCGGCAAGAACGAGCGGATCGCCCTCAGGCGTGATCTCGAAGACAAGGCCGGTATAGTAATCGAGCGGGCGGCCGAAGGCGGCGCGATAGGTCACGGCAGACGGGTCCATGCCGGCCTCGTGCAAAGCGGCAACGCGGCTTTCGAAACGGGTGAGCGCTTCTCCAAGCGACAGGCCGGCCTTCTGCGCGAAGGCGGCGAGGGCCTGTGGCGCATCCGCAAGGCTCAGTTCCAGCGCCAGGAATTCCCTGAGCAGTGCAAGCGTGCGCTCATCAAGGCGTGTGTTCGCCAGCTCCATTTTCTCCCGCAGGCGGCGCGCGATATCAGCGGGGCTGCGGCTGGCGTTGGTGGAGTAGCCGGTCGCTTCCATCGTCGCGTCGATATGGGCAACCAGCGTGGCCTCGTCGTCGAGCTTGCCGAGAATGGCAAGGCGTTCGACTTCCGGGCCGAAGACGCCTGACGGGACGGGATTGGACAGCGTGTCCATCAGCCGTTGCAACTGCGTCTGGTTGCCGAAGGCGTGGACAAGCCGCTTCTGCCAGCCGGCCGGCAGACCGCAGGCGGCAACCACCGCCTCGAACACCGACTGGTCGCCCAGCACCACGGACAGTGACACGCCCGGCAGACGGTTTGCCAGCACGGCAATGGCATCGCTGACCGCACGGGCATCGGCGCGCGCCACATCGGGCTCGCCAAGATCCTCGATACCAGCCTGATAGAACTCGTTCGATCCCTCGCGGCGCTGGCGGAAGACCTCGCCGAGATAGGCATAGCGCCTGGGTGTTCCGGTCGCCGTCTCGATATGGCGCAGGCAAACGGGAATGGTGAATTCCGGGCGCAGGCACAGGCTCTTGCCCGTCTCGCTCTCCGTCATGAAGATGCGACGGCGCAAATCCTCGCCGGCCATGTCGAGGAAGGGTTCGGCCGGCTGGATAACCGGCGTATCGACGCGCTCGGTGCCGAGGGCTTCGAGATCGGAGATCAGATCGGGGGCGAAGGCGGGCAGATTGACGAGAGGCATCTCAGCCGGCCCGCGCTCGGTCTTCGGCCTGCGCCTCGAGGATTTCCCGAACCTTTGCCACCAGCTCGGCCTCGGGCACGGACACCTGGGCCACGCGCGCCTCGCGCCACGACGTGTTGTCCTCGATTTCGCCGGAGAGGCGCTTGCCCTCGATCAGGTCCTTGATCTGCAGCACGCCTTCAGCCCGCTCGTCACCGCCCTGGATTATGGCGACGGGGGCATTGCGGCGGTCGGCATATTTCAGCTGGTTGCCGAACTTCTTCCAGTTGCCCTGGTACATTTCAGCGCGAATGCCGGCATTGCGCAGTTCTTGGGTGAAGCGCTGGTAACGGCCCATGCTCTCGACATCGCCATCCATGACGGTGACGAGAACGGGGGCGATGACGTCATCCTGCCCGAGCTTGCCGAGGTTCTTCAGCGCCGTCATCAGGCGCGAGACGCCGATGGAGAAGCCCGTGGCCGGGACCGGCTGGCCCATGAAGCGCGACACGAGACCATCATAACGGCCACCGCCGCCGACGGACCCGAAGACGACCTTCTCGCCCTTCTCGTTGGTGACGGCAAACTGCAGCTCGGCCTCGAAGACGGGGCCGGTATAATATTCCAGGCCACGAACGCAAGAAGGATCGATCTTGATGCGATCCGGGCCATAACCCGCTCCAACGAATAGAGCATGCATTGTATCGAGCTCTTTAAAACCTTCTGTGTAAGCGGCTATTGTCTGAAGGTTTGAATCGAGTGCATCAATCTTTTCCTTAGAGCCCATTCCGACCGCGACGTAAGGCTGATTGGTAACAATCGCGAGCACGAATTCGACAGTCTCCACGTCAAGGCCCGCGCCCTTGGTGAAGTCGCCGGAGTCGTCCTTGCGGCCGGGACCGAGGAGAAGCTTCACGCCTTCCGGCCCGAACTTGTCGAGCTTGTCGATGGCGCGCAGCACGGTCAGGCGTGCGCCTGCCTTGTCATCGCCGCCGAGGCCGATGGCTTCGAGCACACCGTCCAGAACCTTGCGGTTGTTGACGCGAATGACATAGTCGCCGCGCTTGATGCCGAGGGCTTCCATCGTGTCGGCCATCATCATGCACATTTCGGCATCCGCCTGGACACCGGCGGCTCCGACCGTATCGGCATCGAACTGCATGAACTGACGGAAGCGGCCAGGGCCGGGCTTCTCGTTGCGGAAGACATAGCCCGCACGGTAGGTGCGGTAGGGCAGCTGGATCTCGTTGAAATTCTCCGCGACATGGCGGGCAAGCGGCGCCGTCAGGTCATAGCGCAGGCTCATCCACTGCTCATCGTCGTCCTGCAGCGAGAAGACGCCCTCGTTCGGGCGGTCGCTGTCGGGCAGGAACTTGCCGAGCGCATCGGTATATTCAAAGAGCGGCGTTTCGACGGGATCGAAACCATAGCGCTCATAGACCTCGCGGATCTTCGCGGTCATCTCGTTGACGGCGCGGATATCCGCAGCCTCGCGGTCGACAAAGCCGCGCGGCAGGCGGGCTTTCAGCTTCTGCGGTTTTTTCTGCTTTTCGCTCATCGGGACGGCCGAAATTCCTGTATTTCCGTTGCGGTTTCCCTAGCGGATTGGGCCGGAAGCGGCAAGGGCGCAAAGACATGCCCTTTTGATCGAGCTGAAACCGGCGGCTCTCCTTTTAGTAGATTTCGGCTGCGGCTGGGCGTATGAAAGCGAACGCTCATTCGCGCAGCCGTTGCTGCCGGTGAACGAAAAATTTCAGAAGACGGCGACCATACGAAGGGCTGGGTGTGGTTTGCCGCCACGTGCATGTCCCCTCGGACGGCGACGACACCAGCCCGGACCGACGCAATGGCATCGAAATCGACAATCTCCCTCGCGCAACGCTCGTCCGTCGCAGACTTCATCGGCATCAAGGCGGATCAACTGGACGACATGTTCGTCTGCGAATCCTGGAGCGCGGACCTCGCGACGGGGATTCTGTGGATCGGGCCGCAGACCGCCGCCTTCCATGGTGTGGCCGGCCAGACCTGTGGCATCCTCGATATCATCCAGCCCTATGATCCCGCCGATTGGCACAAGGTTCTGCTGGCGCTGGAGGAAGCCGCCACCGTCGCGACCGATATCAGTTTCGGCACGTCGATCCGCCCCAAGGCGGGGCTCTACCGTCCTGTATTCTGCTTCGGTCATTCGGAAATCAAGGCGAACGGCGGCGTGATCGTCGGCACCTTTGCCACCGCGCGGCGCTGTCTCGAAACGACTGTGACCATGCCGACCCTGTTGAACTGAGGCCTTTCCTTTTGCGCAGCACGCGCCTATCTCTGGTGCATGCGGAAGATTTTCCTCATATTCGCCATTCTGGGCGCCGTGCTCGCCGGCTGGGTGCCGGCGATGGCCGGGACGCTGCATGCGGCCCGCATGCCGGCAGCGCAGGCCGTGCACATGCATGATCACGGCTCCGGCGAACACGGAAAAACCAAGCCCTCCGCCCATCCCGTCGCGTGTGCTGCGTGTTTTGCGATAGAAGCCGGCACGCTTTTACCGACCAACCGACGGTTCGATATCTCCGCGCGCATTTCCAGCGCCGAGCCGCGCCTTGCGGGCCGTGCGCTGTCGCCGCTCGATCCCCCTCCCCGAGCTTGAACACGATTGCATGACAATGCGGACGCGCCTCGCGTCCGCTCATCAACCGTTTTCAGAACTGGAAAAGACAATGAACGCAAAGACCCTGTTTCTTGGCGCTGCCCTCGCGCTCGCCTTCTCCCTGCCGGCCATCGCACAGGAGGCCGATCACTCGGGCCATCAGATGGCGGCCGAGCCTTCGGGCAGCGCATCCACGCAAGCCTTCATCGATGCCAATGCGAAGATGCACAAGGGCATGGACATCCCGTTCTCCGGCAATGCCGACGTGGATTTCGTGCGCGGCATGATCGCCCATCACCAGGGCGCTATCGACATGGCGAAGATCGAGCTGGAGCACGGCAAGGACCCGGCTATCCGCAAGCTCGCGGAGGAGATCATCACCGCCCAGGAGGGCGAGATCAAGATGATGGAAGCGTGGCTGGCGAAGAACGCCCAGTAAGACGCATCACGCAAGATCGGGAGGCCCGCCGTAAGGTGGGCCTCTCTCGTTTCGCCACCTGTTCGGCGAATGCGTCCCCCAAACGAAAAACCCGCCGGAACCGGCGGGTCTTCAATCGCTCACTCGCCGGCCGGCGGCCGGCTGGTCGCAGAGGCCTCGACAAGCGAGGCGGCGATCGCGCGGGCCATCATCAGGCTCGTTTCGCGCAGTTCGGTGTTGGAGCCGCTGCGCGCGGACCGGATGAGACGAAAACCCTCACGCAACATGATCTCCTGCGCCTTGTCACAGGCCCAGAGTTCCAGCCGGGTATCGTCGATTGCAGATAGGTTTGGCGCCATAAATCCCCCATGCCAAATCATTCAGCATAAAGCGGCACCGCGCGACCATACGTGTACACGTCGCCCCAGACTTGTTGATGTATGAATTCGCCGCTCAACCTTAAGCTACATGATTCGTCACAAAATCAAATAGCTGTTTGTGACGGCAAGCCCGGATTTATGGCCGTACGAGCGCATTTCTCTTAAGTTCTACGTCTGCCCGGCAACAACAACCTTCAAGGTGGTCGTTGACGAGCCCCATGGCCTGCATGAAGGCATAGACGGTCGTCGGACCGACGAAGGTCCAGCCGCGCTTCTTGAGATCTTTCGAAAGGCGCACGGATGTCGGCGTGGTGGGATTGGCGGAAATCGTCGCCCAATCCACCCTGGCGGGGCGCTCATCCGGACCGGGCTCGAAGCTCCAGAAATAGCGGGCGAGTGTGCCGAACTCGTCGCGCATCGTCTGTGCGCGGCGTGCATTGTTTATGGTCGAGACGATCTTGCCGCGATGGCGCACGATGCCGGTATCGGCGACGCAACGCGCGATATCCTCCTCGCCGAACGCCGCAACGCGGTCGAAATCGAAGCCGGCGAAGGCAGCGCGAAACCCTTCCCGCTTGCGCAGGATGGTGAGCCAGGACAGGCCCGACTGGAATCCTTCCAGGCAGATCTTCTCGAAGAGACGGATATCGCTCGTGACGGGCTGGCCCCATTCCTCATCATGGTAACGGCGGTAGTCGTCGAGGTTGCCGTGCCAGGCGCACCGCGTCTTCCCGTCCTCGCCCACCGTCAATCCGCGTTCCGTCATCACCGTCTCCGTTTCCTGTTTGTTCGCGTTTACCACTCATCAACCACCTTTGGAAAGCGGGCAATAACCCTACTCAACGCTTTATCGGCATCGTGCATGTTTAATGAATGGGCGTTTACCATTCGCTTCATCTGACGGTGCAAGCATTTTGGCGAACCGGCGTCGCATTGGGGCGGCGCAGACCGGCGACGATCAGTAGCGAGTACGTCCGATGTTGATACGAACCCTTCTAGCAGCAGCCTTGCTGAGCACCACGACGGTTGCCCATGCAAATGACCGGTACGGCAGCCGCCCGCCCGTTATCGTCAGCCCGGACCTGACCGCACCGTGGCTGATGCAGCTGACGGGCGAAGGCGCGCAGCCCGCGGCAAACACGCGCCGCATCATCCAGCGTCAGCGGGTGGAGCAGCGTCGCGTCATCCGCCGCGACGGCGTCGCCCGCGTTGAGCAGGTGTCGGCAACCGGCCAGGCACAGCGGCCGGTCCGCTCCAAGCTCGATCCGATGTACCTGCCGCAGATCGTTTCCTACGACAGCAAGCACAAGGCCGGCACCATCGTCATCGATACCAACAACCGATTCCTCTATCTCGTGATGGGCGATGGCAAGGCCCGCCGCTACGGCGTGGGCGTCGGCAAGCCCGGCTTCGAATGGGCCGGTACGCACACCGTGACCCGCAAGGCCGAATGGCCGCGCTGGACGCCGCCCAAGGAAATGGTGGCGCGCGAGGCCGCAAAGGGTCATTACCTGCCGGCCTCCATGGATGGCGGACCGGAAAATCCGCTCGGCTCGCGTGCCATGTATCTCGGCTCAACGCTCTACCGCATCCACGGCACGAATGCGCCCTGGACGATCGGTTATGCGGTCTCCTCCGGCTGCATCCGCATGCGCAACGAAGATGTCGTCGATCTCTACGAGCGTGTGAAGGTCGGCACCAAGGTCATCGTGATCTGACACCGAACGAAGGCAAGCAATTCGAACATCTCCGGCCGCAACGCTGCCGGAGATGTTTTCGTTTTACGCTGCATCTTCCGAAAGAATTCGAACAAATCCGCCCTCGCAACCGTCCTGCTTCCGGCGGGCTGACTTGAATTTGATCAGGACTCGGCTAGCCTTGCGGAATTGAGGATTGAGAGGGAATTCAACATGCGGAAATACGCATCGATCTTGCTGGCGGCCGCCGTCGCCGTCACGGCGGTCATGCCGGCGACAACCGCCAGCGCCTTTCCCGGCGCACGGCAGGAAAACCAGACGGGCACCGCGCGCGACGTCGTGATCGTGCAGCAGAGCAAGAAGCAGGTCGCCCAGAAGTACAAGCGCACCAAGGTCCGCTTCGTCACCGACCAGGCGCCGGGCACCGTCATCGTCGATACGAACAACAAATTCCTCTATTATGTCGAGGGCAAGAACCGGGCGACGCGCTACGGCATCGGCGTCGGGCGCGATGGCTTCGGCTGGTCGGGCGTTGTGAAGGTGGGGCGCAAGGCCGAATGGCCGAGCTGGACGCCTCCCGCCGAAATGCGCCGTCGCGAGGCCAAGAAGGGCCGCATCCTGCCCGTCGTGCAGGCCGGCGGCGAGGACAACCCGCTCGGCGCGCGCGCCCTCTATCTCTATCAGGGCGGCCGCGACACGATCTTCCGCATCCACGGCACGAACCAGCCCTGGACGATCGGTCAGAACATGTCGTCGGGCTGTATTCGCATGATGAACAAGGACGTGGAGCATCTCTACGCCCGCGCTGATGTCGGCACCAAGGTCGTCGTCGTCGGTCCCGGCAACAGGCAGGGCGCCGTCAACTACAACGATCGCGGCGTGGATTTCTTCGGCACGCTCTTCGGCTTCGGCGGATAATCTGAGAAGACCTGCTAGTATCAGGGAATGCCGGCTTCAGGCCGGCATTTTCGTCGAAAGGTTCGATATCGCCACAGGCTTCTCGCCCCCATAGGCCCAGTCGAGCAATTCCACCGTATGCAGGATGGGCACGGCGGTTCCGGTCGCGATCTGTGTGATGCAGCCTATATTGCCGGTCGCGATGAGGTCGGGCTTCGTCGCCTCGATGTTCTTCACCTTGCGCGCCTTCAGCTTGGCCGAGATTTCCGGCTGAAGGATATTGTAGGTGCCGGCCGAACCGCAGCAGAGATGACCTTCCGCTGGATCGCGTACCGTAAAGCCTGCTTTCTTCAACAGGGTCTTCGGCGCCATGGTGATCTTCTGGCCATGCTGCATGGAGCAGGCCGAGTGGTAGGCGACCGTCAGCCCCTTGCCCTCCTGCTGTGGCAGGTCAAGGGTCGCGAGATATTCCGTCACGTCCTTGGCAAGGGCCGAAACGCGCGCCGCCTTCCCCGCATAAACCGGGTCCAGCCGCAGCATGAATCCATAATCCTTGATTGTCGTGCCGCAACCGGATGCGGTGATGATGATGGCGTCGAGCCCGCCCTTCTCCACTTCCTCAAGCCAGACATCGACATTGCGCCGCGCGGCGTCCAGCGCCTGTGCCTCCCGGCCCATATGATGGACGAGCGAGCCGCAGCACACCTCGCCGGCCGGCGCCACGACCTCGACGCCGAGCCGGGTCAGAAGCCGGATCGTAGCCTCGTTGATGCCGGGCTTGAGGACCGGCTGAGCGCAGCCGGACAGGATCGCCACGCGGCCGCGACGCTCGCCGGCGGCCGTATACGTACCCGGCTTCGAACCGGCAGACGCCTTCGGCAATGTCTTCGGCGCCAGATCCAGCATCGCGCCGAAGGGCTCGAAGGCCTTGAAGCGCTTGAAAAATCCGGCAAAAGGCCGGCCAAGCGCCGCAGCCTTCAGCGCCAGGCGAAAGCGCGACGGATAGGGCAGCGTCGCCGCCAGGATGTTGCGCGTCAGCCGGTTCCAGAACGGCCGCCTGTAGGTCTCCTCGATATGCATGCGCGCGTGATCGACGAGATGCATGTAGTCCACGCCGGAGGGACAGGTGGTCGTGCAGGCAAGGCAGGAGAGGCAGCGATCGATATGGGTGACCACCTCGGCATCCGCCGGACGACCGTTTTCCAGCATGTCCTTGATGAGATAGATGCGCCCGCGCGGACTATCAAGCTCGTTGCCGAGCGTTACATAGGTCGGACAGGTGGCCGTGCAGAAACCGCAATGCACGCATTTGCGCAGGATCTTCTCCGATGTCGCGACATGCGGATCGGCAAGCTGTTCGGCGGTGAAATTGGTTTGCATCGTCGGGTGTTCCTGTCAGCCGGTCATGCGGGATCTGAAAAGCCCGGCCGGATCAAAACTTGCCTTCACGGCGGTCTGGATGGCGGTGACCGCATCGGTTTGCGGCTGGAAGATTTCCGTTGCGGCCAGCACGTCCGGGCGGGCGCGAAGCAGCGTTGCATGGCCGCCGCCGACCGCCTTGATATAGCGACGCAGCAATGCCGCTTCCGGGTCGCTCTCCATCCGCAGCCAGACAAGACCGCCCTGCCAATCGTAGAAGGCATCGACGCCGGCTTCGAGACGCAGGGCCGCCACCAGCTGCTGGCCGGCGGTGGGCGCGACCGAGACACGCCAGAGCGGCCGCGACGTACCATCTGCATAGGGCGTGGCATCGCGGATTTCGCGCCAGAGGCGTTGCGTCAGACCGGCATCGCATTGCGAGACCGCACCGAAGCCGGCCATGGCGTCGGCAAGCTTCTGTGCCCGCACCGAAACGGAAGCGGCAAGGCCTTCAAGACGCAGCACGGTCGCCGCCCCGTCAGGCAACGCGCCGCTGACAAACCGGCCGCGCACGCTTTCCGGCAGATGCGCGGCACCGGAGACTTCGACTGGCAGGGCCATGGCGGTTGCCATGGCCGCCGTGGCTTCGGCATCGTTGAGGTTGGAGACAACGATGGTGACGGCGGTTTCCGGCATCGGCAGGACGCGGAAGGTGACTTCCGTCAGGAGCGCCAGGGAACCGTGCGATCCCGCAAGCAGCTTTGCGAGATCGAGGCCCGTGACATTCTTCATCACACGGCCACCGGCCTTGACGATTTCGCCCTTGCCATTGACGAAGCGAACGCCAAGCAGGCTGTCGCGCGCCGCACCCGCCACGAAGCGGCGCGGGCCGGACGCATTGGTCGCAAAGACGCCACCGATGGTGGGAATGCCGGACGAACCGAGCACGCCGCGCAGGTCGACCGGCTCGAACGCCAGCATCTGGCGGTTTTCGGCAAGGGCGGCTTCGACTTTTTCAAGCGGTGTTCCCGCCCGCACCGTCATCGTCATCTCGGCCGGATTGTAAGCCACGATGCCATTGAGGCCGCGCGTCGACAGCTGCTCGGCACCATCGGCCGCCGGCAGCAGGTTGCGCGTGCCGCCACCTGAAATGGAAAAGGGCGTCGCGGACAGGCCGGCGATCATGACGAGGCGTGCTGCGGCCTCTTCGGAGAGCGGTTCATGGATCGGTGTCATGCGGCAGGGCGCCCTTCGAGCGGGAAGACCTTGGAGGGATTGAGCAGCCATTGCGGATCGAAGGCGGCACGGACGGCCATCTGCTGGACGAGGTCCACCTCGCTGTACTGGTGGCGCATCAGGTCGCGCTTTTCGATGCCGACACCGTGCTCGCCGGTCAGGCAGCCGCCGGCATCGACGCAAAGCTTCAGAATTTCATTGCCGGCGGCTTCCGCCCGCGCAGCATCCTCCGGGTCGTTGGCATTGAAGAGAATGAGCGGGTGCATGTTGCCATCGCCGGCATGGAAGACATTGGCGACGCGCAGACCGTATTTCGCGACGATCTCGGCCGTACCGCGCAGGACATGCGGCAGCTGGCCGAGCGGCACGGTTCCATCCATGCAGATATAATCGGCAATGCGGCCCGTCGCGCCGAAGGCTGACTTGCGGCCCTTCCAGATGAGCGCCGCCTCGGTTGCTGACTGGCATTCCTTGACGACCTTCACGCCGTGACGACCGGCGATTTCGATGATGCTGGCCAGCATGGCGTCCATTTCCGCCTCGGAACCCTCGACCTCGACGATGAGAAGAGCCTCGACATCCATGGGATAGCCGGCTTGCGCGAATGCTTCGCAGATTTCGATGGCAGGCTTATCCATGAATTCGATGGCGACGGGGATGATGCCGGCACCGATGACATCGGCCACGCAGGCGCCGGCCTCCTCCGACGTGTCGAAGCCGAAGAGCACCGGACGCGCGCCTTCCGGCCGGGCAATGAGGCGCACGGTCGCCTCGGTGACGATGCCGAGCTGGCCTTCGCTACCGCAGACAACGGCGAGAAGATCAAGGCCGCCGGCATCGAGCGCCTTGCCGCCGAGATCGACGATCGTGCCGTCGATCAGCACGAGCTTGACGCCGAGCAGGTTGTTGGTGGTCACGCCGTATTTCAGGCAATGCGCGCCGCCGGAATTCATACCGATATTGCCGCCGATGGTGCAGGCGAGCTGCGAGCTCGGATCGGGCGCGTAGAAATAGCCGTCGGCGGAAACGGCATCGGATATGGCAAGATTGGTGACGCCGGCCTGGACGGTTGCGGTGCGGTTGGCGAAATCGACCTCCAGGATGCGCGACATCTTGGAAAGACCGATGACGACGGCATCCTCCTGCGGAATCGCGCCGCCGGCAAGCGAGGTGCCCGCCCCGCGCGGCACGACCGGAACGCCGTAACGATGACAGTATTTCAGCACCGCGGCGACCTGTTGCGTGGTCTCGGGAAGGGCGACCGCGAGCGGCAGGCGGCGATAGGATACGAAGGCGTCCGTCTCGAAGGGAACGAGTTCGCGCGGCTCATGCACGAGACAGCCTTCCGGCAGGAGATCGAGGAGATCGGCGACGATTTCGCGGCGACGCGAAAGAACCGCCGGGCGCGGCTCCAGAAACGCGATCTGATCCATATTTCGCCTCCCCAATCCACAAGTGGTCTGTTTTCTTTACCACTTTCTATCAGCCGGTGCAAATGATAAGCATTTTATCCGCTACGGAAACAATGGGCGCGACGGAATGACCAATCTCGGCGATCTCGAAATCTTCTCCCGCGTCATCTCCATGGGAAGTATGTCCGCAGCGGGGCGAGCATTGGGTCTGTCCCCAGCCGTTGTTTCCAAGCGCGTGAAAAGACTGGAAGAACGCCTCGGCACCCGTCTCTTCCAGCGCACTACGCGCCAGATCTCGCTGACGGAAGCCGGACAGGGCTTCTACGAGCGTATCGTCGGCATTCTCGCCGGCATCGAGGAGGCGGAAGCCTTCGTATCCGGCCGGTCGGGCGCGGTGCGGGGCACGCTGCGCCTTTCCGCGCCGACATCCTTCGGCCGCCTGCATATTGCGCCGCATCTGAAGGGCTTCATGGATGCCTATCCGGAACTCATCGTCAATCTCGTGCTGACGGACGACTTCTCCGACATTGTCGGGGACGGTTTCGATCTGGCGATCCGCATCGGGGAACTCTCCGACTCCTCGCTGGTCGCCCGGCGGCTTGCACCGGTCCGGCGCGTGCTGTGTGCTTCGCCCGATTACATTGCCAGGCACGGCATGCCTGCGACACTCGCCGACCTCGCCGCGCATGTCTGCCTGCCGCCGCACACGCAGGATCTCTGGCGCCTTGAAGGACCGGAAGGCAGCGTCAGCTTCCGTCCGCAGGGACCGCTCTATACGAACTCCAGCGAAGTTGTCCGCGAGGCGGTGTTTTCCGGCATGGGGATCGCGCTGCGCTCAAGCTGGGATGTGGGACCGGCTCTGAAGGATGGCACCCTCGTGCAGGTGCTGCCGCAATACGAAGGCTCGCGCAACGTCGTGCTGTCCGCCGTCTATCCCAGCCGGCAGTTCCTTCCGGTCAAGGTGCGGCTGTTCATCGATTATCTCGCCGAGCTTTATGGACCCGCGCCCTATTGGGAACATTGACGACAGGAGGAAGACATGGCCGGCAGATTGAGCATGCTCGCAATTGCCTGCGGGCTCGTGGCCTCCCCGGCGCTCGCCGCGTCGCTCGATCCGCTGCTCGAAGGCTTCGATGACGCCTGCGACTACAGCGACGGTCTCGCGGCGCTGCTTCAATCGAGCTACGCATTCGCCCGCACGGAAGGCGACATCGCCATTCCGGCCGGTTACGAGACGGTCTTTGGCCAGCCGACTGTCGCGCCCGTCGATGAGTATCTGCACGTCACCCTGCCGGTGAGCGACGGCACCTGGCGCGGTGTACCGGTGCAGGAAATCGAGGTTTTCATCACCGCCCTCGAAAGCGGCTTCAGCCCCCACGCCG
>Ga0160495_100498_pt1 | contig 18313 bp, 11 predicted proteins | sample DID4MG_4_FD_108251 | JGI IMG/M metagenome (GOLD analysis project Ga0160495, IMG submission 108251) | Enriched soil microbial communities from UW Madison campus, WI, USA - DID2933_E24_FP4 MG | ecosystem: Environmental > Terrestrial > Soil > Unclassified | place: USA: Madison, Wisconsin | collected... | reverse complement strand
GCTGACGGTGACCGTCTTGGCTACGCCCACATCCTTGGTGGCAAATGTGCCGGTACCGGTGCCACTCAACGAAACCGTATCGCCGGAGATGATGCCGGAATAGCTCACGCCGGAAGTATTGAGGGTCGCCGCAGTGGTAGCGTCATAGGTCTTGTCGGCCGCCGTGATACCGGCCAGCGTGATGCCCTTGGCAGTCACGGCATAGCTGCTGCCCGTGGTGCTGAGCACATTGTAGTTGCTGGACAGGCCGCCATTGCTGCTGGAACCCAGTGTCAATCCCGTGACGCTGGTCAGCGTGGAACCGCTCTGCACATTCTTGCTGGCCAGGTTGGAGGCGTCGCCGCTGCCGCTCACGCTAAAGGTCTGGCCGGCCACGCCAGTGGCGGTCAGCGTGCTGCCGGCCACCGTGGTCGTGCTGTCGTACACCTTGGTGCCACTCAGCACCAGATCGGCCTTGTTGATATTGGCAGTGAGATTGGTAGGCTGGACCACATTGTAGTTGCCCGCATCGGTACCGCTGAGCGAGTAGCCAGTGACAGTGACCGCCTTGCCCACGCCCGCATTGGCATCAGCGAAAGTGCCGCTGCCCGTGCCGACCACGGAGACCACATCGCTGAGCAAGGCGGTGCCGCTAGCCGTGCCGCTCAATGTTGCAGTGGTGCTGGCGTTATAGGTCTTGTTGGCCGCAGTGATGCCCGAGACGACGAAATCGGCCTTGCTGATGGTGGCCGTCAATCCGGTCGGCTGCGTGACGGTGTAGTTGCCGGCGTCCGCGCCGCTGAGGGTGTAACCGCTGACGGTGACGGCCTTGCCGACACCTACATCCTTGGTGGCAAACGTGCCGGTGCCGCTACCACTCAAGGCCACCGTGTCGCCGGAGATGAGGCCGGAATAGCTCACGCCGGAAGTATTGAGGATGGCAGCCGTGGTGGCGTCATAGGTCTTGTTGGAGGCCGTGATGCCCGTGAGCGTGATGCCCTTGGGGGTCACGGCGTAACTGCTGCCCGCGGTGCTGAGTACGTTGTAGTTGCTGGACAGGCCGCCATTGCTGCTGGAACCCAGCGTCAATCCCGTGACGCTGGCCAGTGTGGAGCCGCTCTGCACATTCTTGCTGGCCAGGTTGGACGTGTCGCCGCTGCCGCTCACGGTAAAGGTCTGGCCTGCAACACCAGTCGCAGTCAGGGTGCTGCCGGCCACCGAAGTCGTGCCGTCATACACCTTGGTGCCGCTCAGAGCCAGATCGGCCTTGTTGATCGTGGCGGTCACGCCGGTCGGCTGGGTCAGGACGTAGTTGCTGGCATCAGCACCCGTGAGCGTGTAGCCACTGACGGTGACTGCCTTGCCCGAGCCCGCATTTGCATCCGCAAAGCTCGCCGTGCCACCGGAGAGCGAGACCGTGTCTCCGCTTACGACGCTGGCGGCGATGCTCCCGCTGCTGGAGAAAGTCGCCGCAGTAGTGCCATCATAGGTTTTGGCATTGACCGCGACGCCGGAGGCGCTAATGGTTTTGGCGGTAATCGTGGCGGTCTTGCTGTCGAGACCATTAATATAATAATTGCTGCCACCATAGGTGACGATGCTCATGCCATCACTGTTGGTCGTGTTCGTCGCACCACTACCAGTCGCGGTGACGCCGGTGATGGTGACAGTTTTGTCGGCACCAGCGTTCTTGTCGGCAAAGGTAGCGACCGCACCACCGGTATTGAGCGTCAGGCCGCTTGGCATGGTCAACAAGGAGGTCAGACCGGATACGCTGGTCGTCGTCAGCCCATCATAGACCTTTGAAGCGGCAGAACCCGCCAGATTGATGGCCATGTAAGTAATCAACTGCCCATTCGTCACGTTTTGGCTATAGTCAATCGGCACACTATAGTTGGACGGGCTGTAGTAGATGGAGACGGTACTCGCAGCATCGCCAAGCAGGATAAAGTTATTGACAGAGTCGTCGAAAATGACCCGGCCAGTGCCTGTTCCGGTGTTGTCTGTCCTCAATACGACATTTCCATGACCGCCTGTAGCGTAGATCCCGCCAGCTACGTTCAACGTGGTATTGGCTCCCGGTGAAAAGTACGAAGGAAGATAGCCAAATTCAATGTTTCGATAGGCACTCAGTGTCAGGGTATAGCTATTGCTATTCCACTCCACAATACTCTGATTGTGACTGCTGTCATAAGAGCTGGCGAAACCGATATAGTCGAGCACGATGATATCGCCGGCGCCTGAGCCTGTACGGCTGGTCTTGATCGTGACGTTACCGTTATTCAATGCATTGCTCAGCACGGTACTATCAACGTCGATGCCGTAACCCGCACCCAACATGGAGACCGAACCAATGACAATGTTATCCGGGTCCAATAGCCAGTCGCCAGCTTTGCCATGGGCGGCCGAGGTTTTGACGGACGCGGTTGTCCCCACTTTCAGCAGCTTGCCAGACGTTTCTACCTGACCACCATTACCGGATGTGCTACCGCCACGCGCCGTGATGCTGCCGTTAAACTTTGTGGTGCCGTCCGACCAGACGGCCACATTGCCGCCATTGCCGCCAGTGAGCGCATCAGCATTGATCGACGCGCCAGCTTCGACCGTGGTATTTTTCGCATTTTGCTCGCTGCCGGTACCGTAGAAATTCCCGCCGACCAGCGCCGTACCGCCGCCACTATCGCCGGACACATCGATCACGCTGCCCGCAGCCAACTTGACGGAGCCCCCCAGCACTTTTACGGTACCACCGGTTTCGCCCGTGCTGACGCCGGATGCATCGAGCGTGCCGCTATTGGTGGCACTGCCAGCACCGCCAGCCTCTAACACAATCGTGCCGTTGACATTGTTGACGCTACGCGCCTCGATAATGCCAGTATTGTTGACCACGCTGGCCAGCACGGCATCCTTGGCCCCCGCCGACAGCCATACCGCGCCGCCATCGGCCTTGATCAGATTGCCGTTTTCGGCCAGATTGTCGAGCGTGCTCTGGTTGACTTTCATCTTGACCAGGCTGTCGCCCGAGAAGCTCAGCGTGACATCGCTGCCTGCCCCCAGCGCTACCGCACCGCCATTGGCATTGATGCTGCCCTGGTTGCTGACGGTATTGCCGATGAAGGCGACATAGCCGCCATTGGCGCTAGTGATGCTGCCCTGATTGATGATGCTGCCGGTACCAGCGCCGCTGAAATTGCGGATGGCATTGCTGACATTGGCATCCGCAATATCCAGCGTGGAGGCGACCAGGCCGCCAACGTTGACCTGCGAACCCGCGCCAAACAGAATGCCATTGGGGTTGACCAGATAGACCTGTCCGTTGGCAGTGAGCTTGCCGAAGAATTGGGTAGGGTTGGTGTCGTAGATGCGGTTGACCGCAATGGCGCTGGCCGATGGCTGAATGAAATTGACCGTTTCCGCGCTAGTGGTGTTGAAAGAACCCCAGCTCAGAGACAGGTTCTGGGTCGATTGCGTCACCGTGGTGGTGGTTCCGCTCTGGCTGATGGTGCCGCTGCCTGAGGTCACCTGCCCGCCTGTCGGCGCGGCCATGGCCCCATGTGCAGCAGCCAGCAGGACGCTGGCGAGCAACTTTCGACTGCTGGTTTTTCCTTTGCCCTTGGTGCGCTCCGAAACGATTACCCAGGTTTGGTGCACATGGCTCCAGATGAGTCGATAGATTCTGTTCATAGAAGCATGGCGCATGATGTTCCCCCCGGTTGACGGCACGCCACATCAAGAACGTACCGCTTGTTTTAGGTATTGCTATCTCTTATTTACTTGACTGCAAACTTGGCCAGGTGCTCGGCAACCCGACGATCAAGCACCGGCTTCCACTCTGCCGGCACCAACTGGTCGAGCATTTTTCCGATGCGCTCGAGCTGCTCGCGCTCTGCGGCATTCTTTGTCGTTGCCATGGCCGCGCTGCTCCACATATACATCTTCGCCAGATTTTCCGGCGTCATTGCACCGGTGGCAGGGTCCAGCGCGCTATTGCCATACAGAATGGCCACCGGAAAATACGCCGGCGCATAACCTTCGGAGGCTGCGTGCTCCAGCCATGACAAGGCCAGCGACGGATTGGCGTCGCCCCCCTCGCCCTGCCCCAGCATCACGCCCAGGCGATATTGCGCCTCAAGGTCGTTGTTTTCAGCCGCCTGCTGGTACCAGTAACGCGCAGCCGCCAGATTCTGCGGCACGTCCTTATCATCCCGGTAATAGTCAGCAATACGCAGCATGGCCGGTACCGAGCCGGCTTGCGCGGCTTGTGCGCACAGTTCCAGGCCCCGCGTGACATCCTTGCCGATAGCTTGCCCACGGATATACAGTTGTCCCGCAGAACAGAGCGCATAGGCAATGCCTGCCTGCGCGGCCTTGCGGTACCACAGCTCGGCAGCCTTGCCGTCTGCAGCTTGCCCGGTTCCTGCTGCCAGGCAATCGCCAAAAAGCTGTTGCGCAGCCGGGATGTTGCCCTGCGCGGCCTTGCCGAACCAGCGGCAGGCAGCCACCGGATTGCGCGCACGCCCCCATCCTTCCAGCTCGAACAATCCCAGAGTGAACTGCGCCAGCGGATTGCGAGCAGCCAAACGCGCGTATTCCCGATAGGCCAGATCATATTGTTGCGCAGCCAGCGCCTTGTCCGCACGCTTCAGATCAGAGGACAAGTCACGCGGCGCAGCGCTGGCTGGAAGCGAAACCAGCAACAACACCGCCATTGCTGCAGCAACGAGGATACGGAAAATAAACATCGCAGATAAAGCATTTAACGGCGGCATGCTTGTCGCCATGCCGCCGTGGTTTAAACACGATCGTATTGGATCGTCAGCAAGAAAAAGACTTAGTCCCTGCTCGGATAAATACCATTCGTCGCAGCGATGTAATACGTCAGAGCCAGATAAGGCGGTCTGGCATCAATGACGGCATTCGTCGTATTGATGCTGGTTGCCGTACCGGTCACAGTGGCAGTGCCAGTCACTGAGCCTGTCACCGTGCTGCCGGGGATACTAAAGCTTGGAGTGCTGCCAGGAACCGTGACCGAAACCGTACCGCCACTAATGGCGCCATTATTGAGCGTCGCATCAGGTGTCCCATTGGAATAAATGCTTGCAATAGGCGAGGCTGGCTTGCCCAGATACAGTCCAGACGGCACATTGGTTGACCCCGAGGTATTGACCACATTCATTTTCAGATCCGCTACCGTGCCTGTCGCAGTAACGCTCGGCACCGAGATGGTACCGTTCTGCGTTGGCAAGACCGTGGTAGCTGTCAATGCACTCATCGTGACAGGCACAGCAGTCAATAGCACCTGATGGACTGGCAACTGTGCGACCGTCAGCTTGATGCTCTCGTTGCCACCGGTACCGCCGGTCGGATACGTTCCGCCATTGGCGCCAACCATGAATTTGCCGCGCAGGTCTGGCAGCTTGAAGATGGTCGAGTTATTGCCACCATAGGTGAAGCCAATCAGGGCATACAACGCCGTATACGAGGAAACCGGCAGCTCCTGTCCGGCAGCCAGCACAAACTGGCGGTTGAAACTGCCGAAATTATAAGGAACCGCCATGACACAGATACTTGCCAGAACAGGCGTATCGGAACAGGCAAAACTATTAGGACTCCAGGCAGCGACAGCCATGCCTGCGACCAGCGTGGCACGAGAAAGACGACTCTTGACTAAGAATTTCATTTTTAATTTTCCCCCGATGCGTTAACCAACCCGAATTTTGCTGGCAGCTTTATTATTTTTTATCTTCGTCTTTACTTTACGACTGTCTTTTGGGAATGATTCTGCCACTGAAATACCCGCCAGGCAATCTGAAACAAAATTAGTTTATCAAGCTACTTAATATGCTGTTACATAAAAATCACTACTCCCCACAAGAGAGATTCTGTTTTATCTAGTCAGGCTTGCCGTTGAGGCAGGTTAAAGAAGCGCATGTTCAGAAAAAAAGCCATAAAAAAACCGGCCAGCGGCCGGTTCGGGATGGCAAGACAGAGCGCACTCAGGCGGCCTGCTTGGCTTGCAGCATCGATTCTTCCAGCGCCATCAGCGATTCGATGGCGGCAATGAGCATGCCGATACGGTGACGGCGGTAGATCAGGCGTTTTCTAGAGCGGTTGTTCATGGTTTCTCCTGCGACCAGCATTGGGCTGGCGGTTTCACTGACAAGGCCGTGCAAGGCGCACAGCGCACCTCACGTCCGGGAAGCCGCCATTATAGCCGAGCCCGGCCTGTACACCCTCACACGACACAACAGTTGCGATAGCGCCGGCTCGATGCATGGATGCCCGTCAGTCGGCCTGTGCAGCCATGAGCCAGCCCTGCCGCCGAAAGCACAGGACAGCGCCGAAAGGATTGTCTTGACCGGGCAGATATCCGATAATCGCGGCCATGAACGATACCGCACAACGCCCCAGCTTCCCCGACCACCTCTCGGTCGATCCGCGCAGCCCGCACTACGTCGCCGCCATTCTTGAATTCGACGTGGGCATCAAGCTCAACGGCAAGGAATTCAACAACGTCGGCGAATACTGCATCAGCGAAGGCTGGATCAAGATCCCCGCTGGTCGCGCGCTGGACCGCAAGGGCAATCCGATGATGACCAAGCTCAAGGGCAAGGTCGAACCGTTCTATCGCTGATCCGTTTTTTCTGCACCGTCGTCAGGCCCGCATCCACGCGGGCTTTTTTGTTTTTGCCGAGGTGGCGTAGCTCCCGAGGAAAGAGGGAGGGCAGAGCGTTAGTCGCTGCGCCGTCCTATTCAGGTGTTGCCTATTAACCTCCCGCCAAGCAAGAAAATTTCCACAAGGAATTTACATGAATTAACATCTTGCCCTTCGGCAAATCACCGGTCCACGACGCCACTATGGCCCAGCCCGGCGGTCGCCTGCATTTTTTGCATGAAAGGCAAGCAGATGAAATCTCAATCCCTGATCCTTGCCAGCACCTTGCTGCTGGCTGCGTGCGGCAGCGTCAAGCCTTACCAGGAGCCTGCGGCCGACCAGCCGTCGGCCAACCTCACCATCTTGCTGGGACGACAGCCAGGCGAGGCGACCGTGTCTTACGCCCGCCCCGATGAAGAGGGTTGCCTGGAATTCCCGCCCTTGCAACGCTATGGCAACGACCGCTACCAGGTGGAGAAGAACCCGCCCGTCCCCAAGACCGTGAAGATCCCTGCCGGCACACCCCAGATCATCCAGTATTACCGCCAGATCGGACGCAATGCCAGCGCCCAGACCTGTTCCATCGCGCTCAAGCTCACGCCCAAGCAGGGCGTGGATTACGTCTTGACCACCAGCAACAGCTACAAGACGCGTTCGGAGAAGAACTGGCTGGGTTTCGAGAGCACGAACACGACCGAAAGCTGCATCGTGTATCTCCTGGAGATGGATGCCGACCAAAAGCTTGCGCCGGCCGACTTCAAACGGGTTTTCGTCGCCCCCAGCCGCTTTGGAGTGCCGGGCTGCCCCAGGGCCACCAACTAAAACTCAAGTCATCAATAGCCGCGAGTGCGAGCGCTTCCGTTTGGGATGGCGTGCAAGGCGCGAAAGTGGGCCACGCAGCAATTCACTCAAACGGGCCGCTCCCGGCGGGGTCTGCCCAGAAAGAGCGGACGATGGATGCGCCAGGACCCGCATCACGCGAGCCCTGGCAAAGAGAAAAACGACGGGTCTTAGTTCGACTGCTGAGCAGTCTTGCGGCGCGCCAGCATCAGGCCCGCCAGTCCGATGCCCAGCACGGCCACCGTGGCAGGCTCGGGAACGTCACCTCCCTGCGAACTGGCAACCAGCATAGGGGTGATGGAGTGCAATTCATGGCCGGGGAAAGGTGCCGGATGCGAGCGCACCTGCAACTCCACATTGGGGTTATTCGCCCAATCGATGCTGCTCAGCGCGGCATTGAGGGCGCTCAAGGCGCTGGCCGAGGTCTGGTAGGACTGAAGCGGCTGGGGATCAGGAACACGGACCGCCCTTGCGAAGACATCGGTCCACAGATTCTGCGCCCCCATTCTCAGGCTGACGTAAAGATAGTTGAACAAGGGTTCATTGAAGCCCCAGCCCTGATCATAGGTCGAGGACTGTCCGGAAACAGCAGTAAAGCTCCGGGTTCCCTTGGCCAGACGAAAACCGAGGACGCGCTCATCCTTGGCACCAGCAGCATTGCTGCCATCGTAGCGACCGACCACATCGGACTGCGTAACGATCGCTGCCGAGGCCGACGCGCTGCAGGCAATCAAAAACGCCAGGCTGGCGAAGGTCTTTTTGGTCAACGACATATAAATTCTCCTAGAGAGTGATTGAAAGAAATGATGGTGTTGCATGGGGTTATTCATGCACAAAACATACCAATCAGACAACACACTTAGGAATCAGTCACTTACCCTCTTGCTGCATTCGGGACCAAAACGGAATGTAACAATCTTCGACAGTAACATCTGTTACCAATTTTGGATGCCTTCCAAAAGGCTTTTCCAGAGAGGCTTTGCGCAGTTGTCTTATTTTTTTGGAATATTTCAAAACAGGATTCTGTTAGAAAAATTCATGACCAAATAAACCTGCAGCGCCTGGCTGCCGCATCGACACTCCAGGCGCATCACAGGTTTCCTACATCGTCAGCGAGCGCTGTCCCAGGCGGAACACAGCAACGGCCTGCACCAGCTCGCGCGCCTGGCTGGACAGGCTGATGGCTGCGGCTGCGCTTTCTTCCACCAGGGCGGCGTTTTGCTGCGTGGTGGTGTCCATCTGTGCGACGGCCTGGCCGACCTGGGCGATGCCCGTGTTCTGCTCGGTGGTGGCGGCATTGATGCCGACCATGATGTCGCTGACACGGCGAATCGAGGTCACGATCTCTTCCATGGTCTTGCCGGCCTGGTCGGCCAGCTGCGTGCCCTGCCCGACTTGCTCGACGCTGGCCGTGATCAGTTCCTTTATCTCGCGCGCAGCGGTGGCCGAACGCTGGGCCAGGCTGCGCACTTCGGTGGCGACCACGGCGAAGCCGCGTCCCTGCTCGCCGGCGCGAGCCGCTTCCACGGCGGCATTGAGCGCCAGGATATTGGTCTGGAAGGCGATGCCATCGATGACGCCGATGATGTCGCTGATGCGGTCCGAACTGGCGTGGATGCCCTGCATGGTCTGCACCACCTGTTGCACCACGTGGCCGCCCTGACCGGCCACGTGCGCGGCTTCACGCGCCAGATCGCCCGCCTGGCGCGCGCCGTCGGCATTCTGCGCCACGGTCGAACCCAGTTCTTCCATCGATGCGGCGGTCTGTTGCAGGGCGCTGGCCTGTTCTTCGGTGCGCTTGCTCAGATCGGCATTGCCCTGCGCGATCTGGGCGCTGGCCGTGGCCACGCTCTCGGAGTTGCTGCGCACGCTGCTGACCACGCTGCTCAGTTGCGCCGTCATGGCTTGCATCGCCGTGAGCAGACGGGCCACTTCATCGCTGCCGCTGATCTGCACATGCTGGGTCAGGTCGCCGGCCGAGACTGCTTCGGTCAGTCGCACAGCATCATTGATGGCGCCGGTGGTGGCGCGCGTGACGACCACCATCACCCACAGGGCTGCAGCGGCCAGCAAGCCCAGCAACGTACACAGCAGCAGCAGCTCGTTGCGCAGACGCGGAATCTTGGCTTCCAATTCATCGCGCATCAGGTCGAAGGAGGCGTTGACCAGAACGAACTGGGTATCGATGATACGGGTCATCGTGGCCACCCATTCGGGGGCCGGCATGGTCAGATTGTCGGCGCGGATGATGGCGCTGTCAGCCAGCTTGAAGCCTTCTTCGGCAGCCTTCACGGCAGCCGATCGGGCGCTTTCCAGGTTGGCCGGGAGCGCATGTCGGCCTGCGGCCAGGGTCAGCGACTTGCGGGCGCTTTCGTAGCTGCGGCGGGCGCGATCGGCCAGGTTCTCCAGACGGGCGCGCTCTTCCGCGCTGGCCTGCCCACGGCCCAGCATGACGGCACCGCGCGCACGGGTCTGGCCCAGTGCCTCGGTCAGTTGCGGCAGTTCGTTCATCACCGCGCGCTGCACATAGAACAGGGCAGGTTCGGCCTCCAGCGCCAGGCCGGAGCTGTTGGCCAGTTGGTCGATGAGATCGAGTTCCAGCGCGATCAACTCAGCGTGCTGCAAATTGCTCTGAGCGCCGGTGATGGCCTTGGAGGAGACGGCCTGCGCCAGTGCGCGCCATTGCGAAGAAACGCGTTCCAGCGACTCCATCAGGGTATTGTCCTGCAACGGCAGGATGCCGGTGCGCACGCGCTCCAGCGTGGCTTCCACCTGCTTCTGGCGCTCGGCACGATCGGTCGCGCCGGCATTGCCGTCGGATAGGTAGAGGGCCGAGAGGCCGCGATGCTGCTGCATCTGCTTGAGCAACAGCAGCAGGTCACGCCCCGGCTCGACCGCCAACTGCTCGCGCTGGGCGGTGGCCAAGTCTTGCAGATTACCGCGCACCAGCAGCGTGGCCGGAACGACGAACAGGAGAAAAGCGAGCGCGCCGATCAGGGCGAACTTGCGTGAGAAACTGAGATGATTGATCAGAGAGCGCATGGGCTTGTTCTTTGAATTGGGTGGAGGATCGTCATTGATCCCTGGAGGTGGTTTGCCCGTCAGCGCGTCGTTACGCTGTCGATGCGCGTCATTGCGCGTCGTTGCGGATCTTGTCGAGCGGCAATTCTAATGATGCTGCGTTTTTTTTCTAACTGATTTCGTTCGCAGCACTACTTTGTCGTTGTTTTGTTGTTGTTTTGTTGTTGTTTAATTCCGACCGTCTCGCCTCGGCAAAGCTCATCCGCAGAAACACGAGTCTTCACAGAGTCTCGGCAAAGGCCGCTAGTTCCCATCGAGGGGAATTAAATCTCCCGATCGCACAAAACGCCCGAAACCTCACGCCGACCTTGGCAGCGCTTAACGCAACTGCGGTAGGGCCTCTGCAGACTCGATGCGCAGATCTGTCTCGAAGCTTTGCAGCACGGCACGCAGTTCGCCGCGTTTTTTCATCGCCTCCAGTTCGGCGTTGATGCGCGCCAGATGCTTGACGCAAGGACTGGCCTTGCTCAGAGCAAGATAGTTGTCGGTTTCGCTGACGAAGGGACGCAACGGGATGAAGCGGCTTTCCTGGTGCGTTTGGTTCAGATAGATCACGCCGCTGTAGTAGCCGGTGAGCAGGTAGTCGATCCGGCCCGAATCGAGCTTGCTGAAATTCATGTAAGTCTTTTGCGCGGTCTCGATGACCAGGTTGTCGCGCATGAATTCATCGAAACCCCCGCCGAACTGGTTGCCCAGCGTGATCGCGCCACGTTTGCCGACCAGATCTTTCCAGCCTGCGTAAGCGAAGCGCCGGTCACGCGCAACGAAGACCGCGATCGGATTGACGAACAGCGGCACCGAAGTGAAGGCCAGGTATTGCTGGCGCTCCGCAGTGCTCTTGAGCGAGGCGATCATGGCCACCTCGCCGCTTTCGGCCTCCTTGAGCACGCGATGAAAGGGACCGACGTAGCGTACCTCGAAGGGAATCTTCAGCGCACCCAGCACGCGTGTGGCGATCTCGATACTGGCTCCGGTAAGACGCTTGCCGTCATACCAGTGCAAAGGCGCGTAATCGGAATCGGCCGACACCACCAGCTTGGTGCATTCGGTAGCGCCTGCAGCAGGCTGGGCCAGCATGGCCAGCGCCAGCGCATAAGCGGGCAACAGTTTGAACATGGTCCATCCCCCGTGGTGACTTGCTTGCGATCGCGTTCGGGCGCGATTCATCTGCATGGTTCTGACGCCAAGCATACCTCTGTTTGCGGCGACGGACCAATCCGAAGCGCCACCGCCATACACCTGCAATGGCTTTTCGCCACAGCATGTCCCCGGACCTTGTCGCAGATCAAGCCGGCTCGTCCCGCCCGCTTGCCCTAGAATGGCGCTTTTTGTCCGCGCGAAACCCGCTCGTGTGGACAACCTGGACACACTGGATCTACGCAATGCCTCATCACGAAATCGGCCGCGGCGTCGGCCTGTCGGTCCTGGCCTCGGCCCTGTTTGCGATGCTCTCCGGCTATACCCGCTTGCTGGCGCCGCTGGACGGCAATGACATCTTCGGCTGGCGCATCCTGGCCACCACCGTGGCCGTGCTGGCCCTGATCGCCTGGCGCGGCCAGCTGCCGCGCCTGCGGGCGGCCTGCGCAGAATTGCTGGGAACGCCGGCGCGCTGCCTGCTGCTATTGCTGATGGCGGCCCTCTTGGGCTTCCAGCAATGGCTGTTCCTCTGGGCTGCGGTCAATGGCCAGGCGCTGGAGGTGTCGCTGGGTTACTTCCTGTTGCCGTTGACGATGGTGCTGGTCGGCCGCCTGCTCTATGGCGAGCGACTCAATCTGCTGCAACGGCTGGCCGTGCTGCTGGCCTGCATCGGCGTGGCGCACGAGCTGTGGGTGACGCGCAGTTTTTCCTGGCCAACCCTGGCCGTGGCGCTGGGCTACCCGCCCTATTTCATCCTGCGCCGTCGCCTGCAGCTGGATTCGATGATGATCTTCGCGGTCGAACTGCTGATCCTGACGCTGCCAGCCATCTTCGCCGTGGCCGCTGGGGATACGCTGGCGCTGACCCTGCGCACGCCGGCCATGCTGTGGCTGCTGCCTGGGCTGGGACTGCTGAGCATGGTGGCGCTGGCCTGCTATCTGCGGGCCGGCAAGCTCTTGCCGATGGGGCTGTTTGGCATCCTTGGCTATGTCGAGCCGGTCTTGCTGGTACTGGTGGCCATTGCGGTGCTGGGAGAGTCGCTGCCGCTGGCGCAGTTAGGCACCTATGTGCCGATCTGGCTGGCGGTGTTGCTTACGGCAATACACAGCACCAAGTTGATGCAAAAAACGCCGCGCTAGCCGCCAAACAGGGCGGCTTTTCGCAATCTCTTCGCGGCGCTGACGCGCTTCCCTTCTTTCTATACTCAGGTCAAGGCTGCTCCATGGAGATGGAGACTGACCACCTGGAGGGGGAGAAAACCATATGCGTCCGTTACTGGCAAAGGCGGGCCGGAACGCGCGCCATTCGGTCGCGCGCCGCGCTCGGCTGTTTGTCGTCCTGATCTGCGCCGCCATCGCCGGCGGCCACCTGTGGCAAAGCATGACGGCGCGGGTGGTGCAACTGGAGAACAACCGCGTCTATTCCGGCAACGTCGCCAAGGCGCTGGCGCGCCACGCCTATGATGTGCTGCAGGCCACCGATGGCCTGCTGCTGGACATGAGCGATCGCATCGCCAGCGTGGGCATTGCCCATGCCCGGTTGGTGGACCTGATGCCGATGCTGCGCCGGCTCTCCTCGGAGATGCCCCAGCTTGACGGGCTGTATGTCTTTGATGAGCAGGGCAATCGCCTGCTGACCTCTTCTGCGCCACCCCTCACGGAGTCCAACAACAAGGACCGCGACTATTTCATCTGGCACCGCGACCACGATGATACCGGGCCGCGCATCGGACCCGCCTTGCTCAGCCGCAGCACCGGGCGTTGGGTCATCCCGATGTCGCGCCGGCTCAATCACCCCAATGGCGGCTTTGCCGGGGTGCTGCTGGCTACGCTGGATATCGACCACTTCAACCAGCTGTACCGCACCGTGGAAATCGGCAAGGGCGGCTCCATCGCGCTGCTGCTGCGTGATGGCACGCTGCTGACCCGTATTCCGTTCGACCCTGGCTACATCAATCGCGATTTCAGTCAGGGACGCCTGTTCCAGGAAGGCTTGCCGCGCAGCCCCAACGGCTATCTGGAAGTCGTTTCACCGCTCGATACACTGCATCGTTTCCTGTCCTACCAGGCGGTGGACAAATATCCGCTGGTACTGGTGGTCACGCTGGCACGCGAAGAAACGCTGGCTGACTGGAAACAGCAGACCTTCGTCTATGGCACTGCGGTGCTGCTGTTGCTGGCCATCATCGGCGTATTTGGCTGGCGCCTGATCGGCCAGATCGAATTGCGCCTCTCAGCCGAAGACCGGGCCTTGCAGGCCATGGGCGAATTGCAGATGGCCAATCATCGTCTGGAAATGCTGGCGCACCAGGACGGTCTGACCGGGCTGGCCAACCGGCGTCATCTGGACAACGTCCTGGAGGCCGAGTTCAAGCGCGCCGAACGCAGTGGTGCACCACTCTCACTGATCATGATCGATGTCGATTTCTTCAAGCAGTACAACGATCTCTACGGCCACCAGGCTGGCGATGAATGCCTGCGCCGCGTGGCCGGCGTGCTCAAGGAACGCCAGCGCCGGCCCGGCGACCTGGCGGCGCGCTATGGCGGCGAGGAAATGGTGATGCTGCTGCCCGATACGGACACCGAGGGTGCCTGCGCGGTGGCGGAGAAGCTGCGCGCCGGCATCCAGGCGCTGGAGTTGCCCCATCGCGGCAATCCGGTCGGGGTGGTGACGGTGAGCGCGGGCGTGTGCGCCCTCGAACTGCTGCCAGGCTGTTCGCAATCTGTCGAGGCGCTGCTGGGTGCGGCCGATGCCGCCCTCTATGAAGCCAAGCACGAGGGACGCAACCAGGTGCGCCTGGCTGCGCCGGCTGCGCCAGAAAAAACGGCGCCCGCAGGCGCCGCTTCCTAGGCCACGTACCGCTTATTGCTGGTGATACGAAGTCACCAGGTCCACCTCATTCTTGGAACCGAGGAACACCGCCACGCGCTGGTGCAGCTTCTCCGGCTCAATGTCGAGAATGCGGCGGGTGCCGTCGGTGGCCGCGCCGCCGGCCTGCTCGACGATGAAGGCCATCGGGTTGGCTTCATACATCAGGCGCAACTTGCCGGGCTTGTTGGGCTCGCGGGCGTCAGCCGGGTACATGAAGATGCCGCCACGGTTGAGGATGCGATGGACGTCCGCCACCATCGAGGCGATCCAGCGCATGTTGAAATCCTTGCCGCGCACACCGGTGGAACCGGCCAGCATTTCATCCACGTAGCGCTTGACCGGAGGGAACCAGTGACGCTGGTTGGAGGCGTTGATGGCGAATTCCTTGGTGTCTTCGGGAATGCGGATGTCCTTCTGGGTCAGCACCCAGGCGCCCATTTCGCGATCCAGCGTGAAGCAGTGCACACCGTCGCCGGTAGTCAGCACCAGCACGGTCTGCGGGCCATAGACGGCATAGCCGGCGGCGACCTGCCTGGTGCCGGGCTGCATGAAGTCCTGTTCGGTCGGCTCGGTCATACCCTCCGGGGCCTTGAGCACCGAAAAGATCGTGCCGATGGAGACGTTGACGTCGATGTTGGAGGAGCCATCCAGCGGATCGAACATCAGCAGGTATTCGCCCTTGGGATAACGGTTGGGGATGCGGTGGATGGTCTCCATTTCCTCGGAGGCCATGGCAGCCAGGTGGCCGCCCCATTCATTGGCTTCCAACAGGATCTCGTTGGAGATCACATCCAGCTTCTTCTGCACTTCGCCCTGCACGTTCTCGCTGCCGGCGCTGCCCAGCACTTCGCCCAGCGCGCCCTTGCCGGCGGCGTGCGAGATCGACTTGCAGGCACGGCCCACGACTTCGATCAGCAGGCGCAGTTCGGACGGGATCTTGTTGTGCAGTCGCTGCTGCTCGATCAGGTGTTGCGTAAGACTGATGCGTTTCATGATGGTCTTCCTTGCCTATCGGATGGTAAAAATATAAACAATATAAATAATATAAAATTATCGATGATCAGTTGGCCAGCGCCTTGGTGACCACTTCGGCTACATCGCGCGAGAGCTTGGGAGCTGCCGCCACCTGTTGCAGCGCCAGGCGCATCTTTTCCTGCAGGGCCGGGCTGTACTTGCGCCAGCGGTCCAGGCTGCGCGCCAGACGGGCCGCGACTTGCGGGTTGCTGGCGTTGAGGGCGATGACCTGCTCGGCCCAGAAGCTGTAGCCGTTGCCGTCCGGCGCATGGAAGGCCGAGGGATTGCCGTTGCAGAAGCTGAAGATCAGGCTGCGCGCGCGGTTCGGATTCTTCAGGGTGAACGCGGGATGCTCGGCCAGGGTGCGCACGGTGTTCACATCGGCATTGCGGGCGGTGGCCTGCAGGGTGAACCACTTGTCGATGACCAGGGCTTCCTGCTCGAACTCGGCATAGAAGCCTTGCAGCGCTTCGCTCTTGCCCGGCGCAGCGCTGTTGAGGATGGCCGACAACGCAGCCAGGCGGTCGGTCATGTTGTTGGCCTGCTGGTCCTGCTGCTGGGCCAGCGCCATGGCTTGTTCGTCATCCAGCTCGGCCAGGTAGGACAGGGCCACGTTCTTGAGAGCGCGGCGGCCGGCCGAGGCGGCGTCGGGGCTGTATTGACCCGGGGTCTGGTTAGCATGATAGACGGCCAGCAAGTCATCGTGCAGTTCGCGCGCCAGCGAACGGCGCAGGAACTGGCGCGCCACGTGGATGGCGTGCGGGTCGATGATCTCCATCTGTTCGGCGATCATCGTTTCCGAGGGCAGCGTGAGCACCAGTTCGCGGAAGGCCGGGTCCAGCGATTGGTCGCGCAGCGTGGCGCGCAGAGCGTCGGCCAGCGCGCCGTCGTGTTCCAGATTGTTGAGCACGGTATCGACCGCCACCACATGGCCCGACTGGCGTGCCGCCTGCACCGCCACGGTGAGGTTGAGCAGGCGGCGGGTAGCCAGGCGCTGGCCGGCTTCCCAGCGATTGAAGGCGTCGCTGTCGTGGGCCATCAGGAAGGCCAGCTCGGCATCGCTATAGTCGTACTGCAGCAGCACCGGCGCAGAGAAGCCGCGCAACAGCGACGGCACCGGTTTTTCCTCGACATTGACGAAACGGAAGCTCTGCTTGGCCTTGGTCAGTTCCAGCACGCGGGTGCTGGAACCGGCTTTCTTCTCGCCATCGAGAGTCAGCGCCAGGTCGCGGCCCTGGGTATCCAGCAGGCCCACGGCCACCGGGATATGGAAAGGCTGTTTCTTCTTCTGGCCGGGCGTGGCCGGGCAGCTTTGCTCCAGCGTCAGGGTCAGGGTCTTGCGCTTGGCGTCGTAGTCCACGCTGGCCTGCACCTGGGGCGTGCCGGCCTGGCTGTACCAGCGTTCGAACTGGGTCAGGTCGCGGCCATTGGCATCGGCCATGGCGGCGCGGAAATCGTCGCAGGTGACGGCCTGGCCATCATGACGCTGGAAGTACAGGTCCATGCCCTTGCGAAAGCCCTCTCGGCCCAGCAAGGTCTGGTACATGCGCACCACTTCAGCGCCCTTTTCATAGATGGTGACGGTGTAGAAATTGTTGATCTCGACATAGGAGTCAGGACGCACCGGATGCGCCATCGGACCGGCATCTTCCGGGAACTGTGCTTGACGCAGCACGCGCACGTCGTCGATGCGCTTGACGGCGCGACCGCTGTCGCTGCCGATCATGTCGGCGGAGAATTCCTGGTCGCGGAAAACGGTCAGGCCTTCCTTGAGCGAGAGCTGGAACCAGTCGCGGCAGGTGACGCGGTTGCCGGTCCAGTTGTGGAAGTACTCATGGCCGACCACGGCTTCGATATTGGCAAAGTCCACATCGGTAGCGATGCGCGGATTGGCCAGCACGTACTTGGTGTTGAAGATGTTCAAACCCTTGTTTTCCATCGCACCCATGTTGAAGTCGCCGACGGCGACGATCATGAAGCGGTCCAGGTCCAGGTCCAGGCCGAAGCGCTGCACGTCCCAGGTGATGCTGTTCTTGAGGGAGTCCATGGCGTGCTGGGTCTTGTCGAGATTGCCCTCCTCCACCCACACCTGCAGCAACGCGTCACGGCCCGAGTGCAGGCGCACGGTTTCTTCCTGGCACACCAACTGGCCGGCCACCAGGGCGAACAGGTAGGAGGGCTTCTTGAACGGGTCCTCCCACTTGGCGTAGTGGCGGCCATCGGGCAGATCGCCCTGCTCGATCAGGTTGCCGTTGGACAGCAGCACCGGATAGCGCGACTTGTCGGCGCGCAGCATGACGGTGAATTTCGCCATCACGTCCGGACGGTCGGGGAAATAGGTGATCTTGCGGAAGCCTTCGGCCTCGCACTGGGTGAAGAAATTGCCGTTGGACACGTACAGGCCCATCAAGGACGTATTGCGGTCCGGATGCACCAGAGTCTCGATCTCCAGCGTCACCTTGGCCGGCGCGGCAGGAATGGTCAGCACGCCGGCGGCGATGCGGAAGTCGCCCTTGGTCTGCGAGAGCAGCTTGCCGTTCAGGCGCAGGGCTACCAGCTCCAGCTCTTCTCCGAAGAGCACCAGGTCGCGGCCCTTTGAGGCCGGGTTGCGGGTCATGGTGATGCGGGTGGCCACAAGGGTGTCAGAGGGATCGAGGTCGAAACCCATCTCGACGGTGTCGGCCAGGTAATGGGGGGCGGCGTAGTCTTTACGGTAGATCGTCTGGGGCGTATCGG
>Ga0160495_100496_pt1 | contig 18374 bp, 13 predicted proteins | sample DID4MG_4_FD_108251 | JGI IMG/M metagenome (GOLD analysis project Ga0160495, IMG submission 108251) | Enriched soil microbial communities from UW Madison campus, WI, USA - DID2933_E24_FP4 MG | ecosystem: Environmental > Terrestrial > Soil > Unclassified | place: USA: Madison, Wisconsin | collected... | reverse complement strand
GTTGCGGGGTGGATCGCCAGCGAGCGGGCATCGCCGATATTGGCAAGATGATAGAAAAGCTGGAGCGCGTCGATGAAGCGTCGCCCCGCCTCGCGCCCGCCCTTCAGCTCAAAACCGATAAGCGCACCGAAATGACCGGGCTTGAAGTATTTCTCGGCACGGGCACGGGCCGTTCCATCCTGGAATTTCGGGAAGATGACGCGCTCGACCTTTGCATGGCCTTTGAGATAGTCTGCGACCTTCACCGCATTCTCGTTGTGCTGGCGCAGACGCAACGGCAGGGTTTCGAGGCCCTGAATGAACTGGAAGGCGTTCTGCGGACTGATTGCGGCGCCGATGTCGCGCAGCAGCACGGCACGGGCACGCAGGATGTAGGGGTGGAAGCCGATCGCCGACGCCTTCTCAATCCAGGTCTTGCCCTGATAGCTCGCGTCGGGCTCCGTGAGATTCGGCTGCCGCGTTGGGTTTTCCGTCCAGGGAAAGCTGCCGCTATCGACGATCGCGCCACCGATGGACGTACCGTGACCGCCGATATATTTCGTGGTCGAATAGACGACGACAGCGGCGCCATGCTCCAGCGGCCGGATGATCAAGGGAGCGGCAGTGTTGTCGATAATCAGCGGGACGCCATGCCGGCGGCCGATGGCGGCGACTTCAGCAATCGGGAAGACTTCCAGCTTCGGGTTTGGCAGGGATTCGGCGTAGTAGGCACGTGTGCGTTCATCCGTCGCCTTCTCGAACGCCTCTGGATCGGCAGCGTCAACGAAGCGCGTCTCGATGCCGAAGCTCTTGAGCGTAGCGGCAAACAGCGCCCAGGTGCCGCCGTAGAGGCCCGCGGCGCTGACGATATTGTCTCCGGCACGCGCAAGATTGAGGATAGCGAATGCCGACGCCGCCTGTCCCGAGGAAACCGCCAGCGCAGCCGCACCGCCCTCCAGTTCGGCCAAGCGTTGCTCGAAGACATCCTGCGTCGGGTTTGAGACACGGGTATAAAGATGGCCCGGCGCCTCAAGCGCAAAGAGCTTGTCCGCCCCTTCGGTGCCGGGCAACTGAAACGAGGAAGTCTGGTAGATCGGAACCGCGACCGCGCCCGTCGTCGGATCGAACCGGAAGCTTCCGCCGTGGAGCGCGATGGTTTCGGGATGACGGCTCTTGAAGGTCGCGTTTCCGGCGGGAACGTCGATGATATCCGGCTCGGCGACCTCTGGGGATTGATGAATCGTCATGACATTTCTCCTTTGATGAGGCGCGTCAGGCGCGCGCGGGACGAGCCGACAGCAACGCGCCGGCAAGGAATAGGCTTGCTGCAGCCCGGAAGGCTTCCGGCGCGTACCACCGGATGCCGTAGAGGTGATCGTCGGTGCAGAGTGCCTGGGCGAGCGCACAAAGGTCCGTCGCCCCGGCAATGCAGGTGACGGCCTGGCGGACTGTCAGGTAGTCCGCCTCAACGACCTTGCTGAAGATCAGCCACCACCAACCGATCGCGACGAGGGAGAAGGCGCCCCCCGCGGCTGCGACGATCGGATAGGTTCGGGCGCTAGACGTCATGGGAGATCCCCAGCTTTTCAAGCAGTTCGCGACGAAGCGCCACAAGACGGGCATCATCGCGGAGACGCGGATGAGGCTGATCGACGCGAACCTCCGCAACGATGGACGCCGGACGGTCCGAAAGCACGATCACCCGATCGGCGAGAAGCAGTGCTTCCTCGACATCGTGCGTCACGAGAAGCGCGGTGAAACCGGCGCTCTTCCAGAGGTCGAGAAGCTCGTTCTGCATTCTCAGCCGCGTCAGCGAGTCGAGTTTGCCGAAGGGCTCGTCGAGCAACAGCAGCTTGGGGTCGTTGACGAGGGCGCGGGCAAGGGCTGCGCGCTGGGCCATGCCGCCGGACAGCTGATGCGGGTAGACATCGGCAAAGCCCTCGAGCTTCACTAGTTTCAGCACCTCGTCGATACGGTACTCCCGCTCGCGGATGAGGCCCCGCGCCTCAAGACCGATGGCGACATTGTCTCGTACCGTGCGCCAGGGAAACAGCGTCGCGTCCTGAAAGACGAGGATGCGATCCGGATTGGGCGCGGCGATCGGCAGGCCGTCCTCCAGCACGTTCCCCACGGTGGGTGTCTCCAGCCCGGCGGCAAGCCTCAGAAGCGTGGACTTGCCGCACCCCGACGGTCCGAGCAGGGCAACGAATTCCCCTGGCTCGATAACGAGGCTCACATCGTCGAGAACCTGAAGATTCCTGCCGTCGAGGTCGTAGTGGTGTGTGACGCCTTCGATGTCGAGGGCAATGCTGTTGGCGACAGCGTTTTCCGCAGGAGCAAGGGCCATCAGAGAATCCCCTTCTGCCAGCCGAGCAGACGGTCGCGCACCACGAAGAGGAGACGCACGAGGCCAGCGCAGATCAGCGCCATGATGATGAGGGCGGCATAGACATTGGCGTAGGCCGAATAGGCCGTGTTGAACTGAAGATACCAGCCGAGGCCGAACTTCGCGCCGAGCATTTCGGCGACGACCAGCACGGCGAAGGAGTAGTAAAGACCCATGAAGACGCCGACGAAGACGTTCGGCAGCGATGCGGGAATCGCGACCTTGAAGATGAGGAAGCGATTGCTGGCGCCGAGCGTACGAGCGACATCATAGAACGAGCGGTTGACCTGCCCGACGCCGGCGGCGGTGAGGATGGCGACAGGAATGCCGGATGCCAGCGCCACGAGGAAGATGGACGCGTGGAATGTCGTCGGAAAAAGGAAGAAGGTGCATGGAATCCAGGCGCTGGCCGGCACGGGGCCAATCAGTTTGAGAAGCGGCATGCCCCAATAGGCGAAGCGCTTCGACCAGCCGAGCGCCACGCCGCCGGCAAAGCCCGCGAAAATGCCGGAGAAGAAGCCAAGGCCCCAGAGCCGCCCGGTATAGGCGACGCAGATCAACAGCCGCTCCCAATCCGTGACATAGACATGCAGCAAACCCTGCGGTGGCGAAAAGAACGGTTTGCGCAACCAGCCGAGCTTGGCCGTCAGCACTTCCCACACGGCAAGCCACAGGCCGAGCACGATGAACCAGGGCCCGTAATGCACGAGGGTGCGTCCAACGCTGCCAAGGCGGTGCACCGTCAAGGACAGCGCAACAAACAGGATCGCGCCGGCAAGCGTCACGATTGCGAACAGCTCCGTTGCGCCCCAGGTGATGACATCAGGCAATCCGTAGGTCACGGCCGAAGCAAGCAGCCATGTTCCGGCTGCAAACACGCCGTTTCGCCACAGGCCGGCCAAGGGCAGACCGAAGGATCGCTGCCCTGCCCCTACGAATGTATTTTCCACCGCAGCGCTCATGACATCACGCGAAGATGTCGATGGTGATGCGGTTTGCGATCTCGTCCGGGTCCGTCGACGCATCGATGACGCCGGTCAGCTTGAGATCCTCGTAACCGATCTTAACCTCCTTCAGCAGCTCCTTGCCGAACCAGTGGTCGTGGTAGGTGAAGGACGAGAGGACTTCCGTCAGGTCCTCCAGCGGGAGGCCCGGCTTCAGCGTATCGAAATACCATCTGGCAACCTCGTCAGGGTGTTTCGCCGTGTACTGGTGGATTTCCAGATTGGCAGCGGCAACGCGCTTGATGGCATCCTTGTTGGCTTCGTAATAATCGCCATTGACGCCGAGCACGCAGCAGACGCGGTCCGTGAAGGTGCCGGTCTGCGTGTCCGCGACGCGGCGGAAGCCGTGTTGCTTTTCATAGGAATAGGCCCAGGGATCCATATGCGCAACGGCATCCGCCTCGCCCTTCAGCACGCCCTCCGCCACCAGATCGAACGGGAAGACCTTCCAGGTAACGTCTGTTTCGGGATCGAGGCCAGCTTTGGCGAGCGCGACGGAAAAGGCGACGCGCGAAGGCGACATCACATCGAAGGTGCCGATCGTCTTACCCTTGAGGTCCGTCAGCGTCTTGATGTCGGAGTCCGGCTTGACGAGCACGCTCTGGCAACCGCCATGCGAGCCGGCAAAGAGCCGCACGTCGAAACCCTGCTCGATGGGCTTCAGCCAGTCGTACAGCAGGCCCGGCCCGGCTTCCGCCTTGCGGGTGGCGAGCGCCTGGATCAGGGTCTGGCCGCTCGCGCCCTGATAAAACAGCTCCACATCGAGACCGTGCTTGGCATAGATGCCCTTGGAAAGGCCGAAGCCGACAGGCGAATGGCAGGCCGCCACTTCCGTCCACTCCAGCTTGATCGGAATCGGATTGCCGGCGATCGCATAGCGCGTCGAACGGGCGCCGACTACGCCGGCCGTGGCGGCTGCCGCTGTCACCCCTGCTGCCTTGATCAGGCTGCGACGCGAAAAGCCCTTTGATAACGTGGATTCGGATTGCTGGCTCATCATTGGTCCCCTCGACTGTTGATGGCACCAGCTTAATCGAAACGCCTATTGTTTATAGCTTTTATAGATTATTTCTGGTGGTGAGGTGGGAATATTGTTTTGCGCGGCGCCCCCGCCCGCGCATTCTCGTCCTCACCAAGGCAAGAGGGCATCGATTTCCTCCGCCGTGAGGCAGAGCCCCAAGCGCCGCGCTGAACGCTGGAATGAATATGGTGTCAGCCAAGTCTTGTTGAAGCGCCGCATGTCGGCTCAAAAACTTTGGCAGACACCGAACGCGTTTCCGCACATTCGCGGATCGCGATAAAAATCCACCGGGCCTCGTCACAAGAGAATTAAATTCCTTATGGAAACTATAGAATTTATTATTCTCGGGGAAACGCCTGTTTCCGCAGGCGCATCACCAGACGACGCCATGCGCACCGCAGGAGACATTTCGTGACCAAGACAGCCACTCCCCTTGATTTCCTGTGGTTCATCCCGTCATCCGGTGACGGTTCCTATTTGGGCTCTGACAAGCTGAGCCGCCCTTCGGATCCAGGCTACTTCCGCGAGATCGCCGTTGCCGTTGATCGGCTGGGTTATTCGGGCGTGCTCATCCCGGTCGGGGCGGCCTGCGAAGAGTCCTTCGTGCTTGCCGCGGATCTCGCCGCACGCACGGAAAAACTGAAATTTCTCGTCGCCATCCGTCCCGGCACGGCAACCCCAGCCTATTATGCCCGGCTCGCCTCGACGCTTGACCGCGTGTCGAACGGCCGCTTGCTGCTCAACATCGTCGTGGGCGGCAGCGCGCAGGAACTGGCCGGCGATGGCATCTTCCTGCCGCATGACGAGCGCTACGACCACGCAGCCGAATTCTTCAAGGTCTTCAACGAACTGATCGAAACCGGCAAGTCCAACCTCGACGGCAAGTATATCAAGGCAATCGACGCCCAGCTTGGCCTTCCTCCGGTGCAGCAACCGCGCCCGCCGATCTATTTCGGCGGCTCCTCGGACGCTGCAATAGACTTCGCCGGCGGCCTCGTCGACAAGTACCTCACCTGGGGTGAGCCGCCGGCGCAAGTGGCCGAAAAGATCGCGCACGCCCGAAAGGCCGCCGCCGCCAAGGGGCGCGATGCCACGTTCGGCATCCGGCTGCATTTCATCGTCCGCGAGACGGACGACGAGGCCTGGGAGGCGGCCGACAGGCTGATCTCCCATCTTTCCGACGAGGCGATTGCAGCCGCGCAGGAAGTGCTGACCAAGAATTCGGATTCGGTCGGCCAGGCGCGCATGGTCGCCCTTCACAACGGCCGCCGCGACAAGCTTGAAGTCTCGCCCAACCTGTGGGCCGGAATCGGGCTTGTGCGGTCCGGCGCGGGCACCGCGCTGGTCGGCTCGCCGAAGACGGTTGCCGCGCGCCTGCGCGAGTATCAGGACCTCGGCATCGATACGGTCATCGCCTCGGGTTATCCGCATCTCGAAGAGGCCTACCGCGTCTCAGAACTGCTCTTCCCGGAACTCGGTCTGCCCGGGCCGCGCAACCAATTGCGTGCCTCGTTCGGACACCATCAGGTCTTCGGCGGCGGTGGCCACGGCGGCAATGTCAAGCTCACCTCCGCCTCCTGACTGCCACGCCGCCGCCCTGCGTCACGCCGGAGCCTCCGGCGTACGCCTTGATCACGGGTTCTCGGAATCAAGTTAGGCGGGCGGCCGCGCCTTAAAGGCCGACGCGGTTGAAAGTCGTGAGGTGTGCGGTGACGGCAGAGAGCTCCTCGGTCCGCTTTTCCTCGCTCCAGCCGAGAGCCGCAGCCGCCACGCGCGCGATCTCGTCGAGCCCCGCCGCCGTCAGCTTTCCCTCGATGGCAAGCGTCGTGCGGCGCATGACGATATCGGCGAGATGGCCGACCATCTCGTTGCGCACGATCCAGTCGATTTCACCTTGGCCATAACCCTCGACGTGAGCGAGCGGCTGGTCGCCCACCTTACGGATATGCGCCAACACAGCGTCGGCGGTCGTGCCGTAACGCGCAAGCAGTCCCTCTATCCGAGACGCCGGAAGGCCACTCTCCGCCGCACGCCGGGCAATCCACGCCTTGCGTGCCGCGTCGTCCGTCGGAAAATCTCGTCCGCCACCGATAGGAAGCATCTGCGTGCTGACCGTGCGACTGCGGCTAGTGCGCGAAAGGATCGTGTCGGCGACTTCTTCGGCAAATCCACGGAACGTCGTCCATTTGCCGCCGACCAGCGAGATGACCGGGAACGGTCGTCCCTTGGCCGGCTCTGCGACCGGTGCAGAATGGTCGCGGCTGATCAGGCCCGGATTGCTGGCGTCTGACGCCGGAAGCGGGCGGATGCCACTATATGCATAGACAATCTGGTCGCGACTGAAATCGAGCTTCGGCAGGAGCGAGCGCAGGCTGGCGATGAAGTAGTCGATCTCGTCTTCCTCACAGCGCACGGTATCAGGATTATCGGCCTTGATATCCGTCGAGCCGACCAGGGCGAGCCCGAGAAAATCGTAGACGAGGCAGATACGCCCGTCGTCGGCCTCGAAATAGATCATCCGGCCCTTCAGGCTCTTCACCAGTTCCGGGTGCTGCAGTAGGATATGCGAGCCCTTGGTGCCGCCGATGAGCTTGCCCGATATGCCTAGCGTTTCATTGACGTGATCGATCCACGGGCCGGCGGCGTTCACCACCGTCCCGGCGCGAACCAGCCGTTCGACTCCGTCTGCGTCGCGCAGCGTGATCAAACCGTCCCGTTGGCCAACCAGCGTGGCGCCATTCATCGCGCCGGACCCCGTGCTGGCGTTGAGACCATCGCGCACCAGTTCCCAGACGAGCCGCTCGGGCCGGCTTATCTTGGCATCATAATAGATGCCGCCGGCAACGATGCGCGGCGTCAGTGCTGGCATTTCCTGAAGCGCCTTCCGGCGGAAGAAGAATTGATGCTTCGGCATCACGCGGTGCCTCGCGCCGTAAAGGTCATAAAGCGCAAGGCCGATCTTGATGAGCAAGGCGCCACGGCTGCGCGGCGCGGTGGTGGACCCGAGCAGCGTGCGCAACGCGGCGAAAGCCCCCTTCATGAGCGAGAAGGACGGGATGAAGGTGGGCAGCGGCTCGACGCAATGCGGCGCGTTGCGCAAAAGCAGGTTGCGCTCCAGCGTCGACTGCGCGACGAGGCCAAGCTCGCCGGTCTCCAGATACTTGATGCCGCCATGGATGAGGCGCGAGGGTGCCGCACTGGTGCCAGCGCCGAAATCCGCTTTTTCGACAATCAGGCACTTCAGCCCTTGAAGGCAGAGATCGCGAAAAAGTCCCGCCCCGTTTATGCCCGCGCCGAGAATGATGACGTCGAATGTTTCGACCGCATCGGCTGCCATGTCCGTCATGATGGGTATGTCCTGTTACTGTACCGCGCCGCCGAGACGCCGCAGCGTCGGCCAAAGCGGCCTCATGGCCTCTGCGAGATCGAGAAAGACCCGGTACTTCTCGTCATAGGCTTTCTGCCTGTCAGGGTCCGGCTGATAGGTCGTTTCGATCGATGCGAGATCGCGCGGATCGTCGGTCGGAGAGGCGAAAAGCCCCGCACCCGCACCGGCGCAGAGCGCCGCGCCCCAGGCCGCAGCCTCCTCGGTGCGCGTCGCCGTCACCGGCATACCGAGAATGTCGGCGAAGAGACCGGCCATGGCCGGATTGCGCGACACGCCGCCCGTCAAGCGTGCCGAACTCGGTGCAAAGCCGTCGCGCAAGGCATCGACATGAACGCGGTGGTTGAACGCGATGCCTTCCAGGACCGCGCGCACCAGATCGCCACGATCGTGCCAGGCATTGAGGCCATAGAACCCGGCGCTCGACGCCCCGCCGAAGGGTGAGCCAAAAAGATAGGGATGGAAGAAAACGCTCGACGGGCGCCCACGCGCCGCCTCGAATTCCTTGCCGAGGATGGTGTGAATGCTCTGGCCGGCAGCTTCCGCCGCCTTCGCGTCGCCAGCGCAGAACTGATCGATGAACCAGTCGTAATTGGCAGTCGAGGCCGGTGAGATCGACATGCTGTTCCATTCACCGGGAAGGATGCCGTTGCGGCAGAACCAGCGCGCATCGACCTTCGGCGCACGCGACACCGTCTCATTGATCGAGTAGGTGCCGGCAATGACGGCGACGACACCCTCGCCGTAACCACCCATGCCGAGCGCGGAGGCGGTGACGTCGTGGAGACCGGCCATGACGGGCGTGCCCTCGACGAGGCCCGTGAGGCGCGCGGTGGCCGCAGTCACGCCGCCGACGACCTCGGTAGAGCCTGCGATCGGCGGCTGCCGGCCGACGAGCCCGTCCAGTCCGAACAGGCGCAATGCGTCGTCAGTGTAGTCTTGGGTGCGAACGTCGGTGAAGGAGGTGCTCGCCTCCGTGCGGTCCGTGCCGATCGTGCCGCAGAGGCAGAAGCGCAGCCAGTCTTTCGCGGCGATGAAATGCGCAATCCGCGCATAGCGCTCAGGTTCGTTGTCGCGTATCCACCTCAGGATGGCGGAGGGCGCGGAAGCGTGTGGCTTCTGGCCGGTCAGGGCAAGCGATCGTTCGCCGATCTCGGTGCTGTTCCAGGCATCCGCAATCGCATCGGCGCGCGTGTCCAGCGACACGATGGCATTGCCGAGCGGCCGCGTCTCCTTATCAAGCAGGTAGATGCCGTCGCCATGCGCCGTGGCCGCGATGGCGACGATGTCGGAAGCCGGCCGGCCGCAGGCGGCAACCGCCTCGCGGATCGCATCGGCCGTTGCCTCCCAGAGGCCATCCATATCGCGCTCAACATGCTGCGGAGCGGGGATGAGCTGTGGAACGCGCCGGCGGGCGGTGGAAAGGACCGTTCCATTCGCATCGAAAATTACAGCCTTCGTTACGGTCAGGCCGCTGTCTATACCCAGAATGCAGGGCATCATATTCTCCATTCTCAAGCGGAGGAAAAACGGCAACCGGCATCAAACTGTCCGCAGCAGCGAACCCTTCAGCCGGACCGCTCTCCGTCCGCCACTATCACGTTGATCCCCTTCGAGCGCAGGCGCGACAGATGGGAGACCGGAATATCCTCATCGACGATCACGGCGTCGAATTCCTGCAGCGTCGCGAAGTGATGCAGGGCGCGCCGCTCGAACTTGGTATGATCAGCCAGAAGCACGCGACGCGACGCGCATTCGAACATCGCGCGTTTCGTCTCTACCGTCTCGGGCGACTGGTGATAGACCACGTCGTCGACGATGGCCGACAGCGACATGAACACGGTATCGGCGCGCAGCCGGCGGATTTCGTTGGTGGTGATGTGCCCCATGAAGGCATTGCACCAATGGTAGAACTGCCCCCCGAGACAGATGAGGTTGATGTCCTTCACCTCCTTCAGCTCGGTGATGAGGACGAGCGAATTGGTGATTACCGTCAGAGGCACCTTGGCCGGCAGGAAACGCGTCATCTCGTGGACGGTTGTAGCATCGTCCATGAAGATGGCCTGCCCCGGCTCTACGAACTGCATCGCTGCCTTCGCGATGGCCTTCTTCTCCTTGGCCTGCTTCGTCGCGCGATAAGCGTCGGAGGATTCGATCAGGCTGGTGGGCGCTGCGGAAACGATGCCGCGCGTCTTGCGAAACAGGCCGCGGCTGACGAGTTCATCGACATCGCGGTGTGCGGTCATCAGGCTGATGCCAAAACGTTCGGTCAGATCCTCGATGCGCAGTGAGCCTTCGGCGATTACCGCCTCGGCAATCATCTGGCGTCGCGCGATCTGCCGGGCCTGCCGGCTGTCGCTCGGCAGTTCCTCCGAAAGCAAATCCTTGACATCGACTTTCTTGTTCACGGGAAATCCTGCCATGCTTCGAGGTGAGAGCTGTCGTATCTCGTATCGGGCGGCAAGGAGAATGCCAAGCTGACCGGGCAGTGCCCTGGATCCGGGTGGGAGCGCCCCGAAAGGCGCTCCCGGTCTTGATTATTCGCTCAGAACGAACGGAGCGGTGTACTTGTCGACGTTGTCCTTGGTGATCAGCAGGCAATCGAAGAGCTGCTTTTCGGTTTCAACGCCGGTCGAGCCCGTCTTGATGACGTTGTCGGCCTGCTTGACGGCTGCTTCAGAGAAGACGGCAACCGGCTGGAGAACGGTGTACTGCAGCTCACCGGCCTTGATGGCCGCAACAGCGTCCGGCGAACCGTCGAAGCCGCCGACCTTGACCTGGTCGAGCTTGCCGGCTTCCTTCAGGGCCGCGATGGCGCCAAGGGCCATTTCGTCGTTACCGCTGATCACGCCGATGATGTCCGGGTTTGCCTGAAGCAGGGACTGCATCTTGGCGTGGCCCTTCGTGCGGTCCCAGTCAGCAACTTCGCGGCCGACCTTCTCGAGGTCAGGATACTGCGTCAGGACGGTTTCGTAACCGTTTGAACGCGTTGCGGCGTTGTTGTCCGAAGGCGCGCCGAAGAGTTCGACATACTTGCCCGTCTCGCCGACCGACTCGACCCACTGCTGCGCACCGAGAGCGGCGCCCTGGGCGTTGTTCGAGACGAGCTGAGCCTTGGCAAGGCCTTCCTGGTTGATCTCGGCGTTGACGAGAATGACCGGGATACCGGCAGCAACGGCCTTCTTGACCGCGCCGACAGAACCGTCGGCGTTGGCCGGGTCGAGGATGATCGCAACCGACTTATTGGTGATCGCCGTGTCGATCAGGTTGCTTTCGGTGTTCGTGTCGCCCTTGTGTGCGCCGACATTGGCCGTGTAGCCGAGGCCTTCGGCCGTCTTCTTGGCAACTTCGCCTTCGGTGAACCAGTATGGGTTGGACGGATCGTTGACGATGACGGTGATGAGGCCTTCGGCCCAGGCCGAGCTGAACAGCAGCGGCACGACGGCAGTTGCTGCGAAGAGGATACGCATACCTTTTTTGAACATAGTCTCACTCCCTTTGTTGAGTCTGTTGACGCCGATTTTCGGCAATACTTTCCGCTGCCGGCTCCTCGATGGTCCGCCTCGTCCGACCGCGGTCAGTTCCGGTCAGCCGTCGCGCTTCAGCGGCGGCCGTATTTGACGCTGTTCAGAAGAACGGCGGTGACGATGACGGCGCCGGTGAAAACCGTCTGCCAGTAGGCGGAGACGCCGATAATCACGAGGCCGTCCGACAGGAACCCGATCACGAAGGCGCCCAGCATGGTGCCGATGACCGTGCCGCGGCCGCCCGTTAGCGCTGCGCCACCGATGACCACGGCCGCAATCGCCGTCAGTTCGTAGGTGGTGCCGGCAGTCGGGCCTGCGGATGTCAGCTGCGAGGACAGGACGAGGCCGGCCACGGCAGCGCAGATGCCGGAAAGCACATAGACACTGATCTTCACGCGCTTAACGGGTACACCCGACAGTTCTGCAGCACGCTCATTACCCCCGGAGGCATAGAGCCATCGGCCGAAGGCGGTGCGCGTCAGGATAATGTGGCAGACGACGGCGAAGACCAGTAGCACAATCACACCGATTGGAACGCCGGCCAGGCGGTTGAAGCCGAGCCAGTCGAAGCCGGTATTGCCAAGCTCCGGACGACCGCCAAGATTGTTGTAGGTTAGCCCGTTGGTCATCAAGAGAGCAATGCCGCGGGCGACGTAGAGCACGCCGAGCGTGGCGACGAACGCCGGGACACGCAGATAGGCGATGAGAACGCCATTGACGGCACCGACGACCGCACCGAGCAGGCAAGTCAGAACCACAACGACCCAGACGGACGGATAAAGGATCACTCCGATCTGCGGCAGCGTCACGCCCTGCATCAGGAAGCCCGCGACCACGCCGGCAAGCCCGAGGGTCGAACCCACGGACAGGTCGATACCGCCATTGAGGATGACGAGCAGCATGCCAATGGCCAGCAGCCCGAAGATCGCCACGTGCGACGCCATGATCAGGAAATTGTTGATCGTGAAATAGTTCGGCGACATCAGCGAGAAGACGACCACGATGGCGATCAACGCGAAGAAAGCGCGGCCTTCGAACAGCAGTTCGACAAGGCTTTTCTTGCGCTTGCCGCCGCTTGTCGCCGCCTTCGTGTCTATTGCAGGTGTGACTGACATGCTTCAGCGCTCCTAATGGGCATGCACGGCTTCGCCGGAGGCGGCCATGATCTGTTCCTTGGTCGCATCGGGACCGAATTCTGCGGAGATGCGGCCACGCCGCATGACGATAATACGGTGCGCAATGCTGAGGCACTCGCCGACCTCGGAGGTCGTGTAGACAACGGCAAGTCCCTGCCTTGCGCGCTCGGCCAGCAGCTTGAACACTTCCGCCTTGGCGCCGATATCGATGCCGCGGCTGGGCTCGTCGAGCAGGATGACCTCAGGGTTGGTCGCCAGCATCTTGCCGATAACCACCTTCTGCTGGTTGCCGCCCGAGAGCGAACCGATTGCGGCATCGCCGCCGTCCGTCTTGATGTGCACTTTGCGGATCGCGTTGCCGACAAGATCAAGCTCTTTGCCGGCGGACGTGAAAAGACCGCGGGTGAAAGAGCCGATGCTGGCAAGCGAGAGGTTTCGCCCGACAGTCATGGTCTGCACCAGACCGTCGCGCTGGCGATCTTCCGGCACGAGCACGAGACCGTCGCGAATGCACTGCGCAATCGACTGGCCTGTCACGTCCCTACCCTTCAAAAGCACCTTTCCGGCGGTTGGCAAGAGACGTCCTGCGGCCGTTTCCAGCAATTCCGTGCGCCCTGCCCCCATGAGGCCATAGATGCAGACGATCTCGCCCTCTCGCACCGACAGCGACAGGTCGTCGACGACCGAATAGCCGGCACCGCCAGGATCGGGCACGGTCAGACCTTCGATGGAAAGCGCGACACCGCCCATCTCATAACCTGTCGGCGGCGAGCCAAGATCGAAATTTTCACCGACCATGTGGCGCACGATCCATTCCAGATCAATGTCCTCGCGTCCGGCATAGGCGGTCATGGCGCCGTCGCGCAGAACCACCGCGTGGTTTGTGATCTGCAGCGCCTCCTCGAGGTGGTGCGAAATGTAGACGATGGAGACGCCGCGGGCGGTCAGATCCCGGATAACCTTGAACAGCACCTCCACCTCGGACGCACTGAGTGCCGACGTCGGCTCGTCCATGATGAGAATGCGCGAATTGACGGACAGCGCGCGGGCGATCTCGACGATCTGCTGCTGACCGAGGCGCAATTCCTCTACCGGGGTCAGAGGATCGATATCCTCTTCGAGCTCTTCCATCAGGAGGCGCGTCTGGCGCTCTTCTTCTGCGAAGTCCACGCCCGTCGCCGTCATGATTTCGCGACCCATGAAAATGTTGTCGCGGACGTTCATGTTGGGAGCGAGGCTGAGCTCCTGATGGATGATGGAGATGCCGCGGTCGCGTGCTTGGGAGGATGACGCGAAGGCGACAGGTTCCCCATCGAGTATGATTTCGCCGGACGTGGGCTGTACCACGCCGGACAGGATTTTCATCAGCGTCGACTTTCCGGCGCCGTTCTCGCCGAACAGCGTCGTCACTTCGCCGCGGCGAATGTCGAAGTTCACACCCTTGAGAGCGTGGATATTGCCGTAGGATTTCGCCACGTTGCGTGCAGCAAGGACGACTTCACCCTTCTGGCCGATGTCGGCAACTTCGCTCATTGGACGTCGAACCTCACGGGCGTGACGATCCAGCTCTTCGGGTTGACCAGCTTGAAGACGCCGATGACAGTTACGGTCTTGCCCTCGATCGTCGCAGGATCGAGATCCCCGAGGACGACCTTCTTGACCTCGTTGTTGATGGCAGAACCGGCATCCTGATATTCGATCTGGTTCTTGAACTGGCCGAACTCGATCTTGCCCGTCGCGTCGCGCAGGTCCGTGCCGTTCAGTGCCGGCCCGGTCTGGACGCGCACAGTCAGCTCAGCGGGCAGGCCCTCGACCGCAACGACATTGTAGTTTGCCTTGCGCTCGCCGAGCACGCCAGTGAATTTCACAGGAAAGACCGGCCCGACGGACGTAGCGACGCCATACTTTTCACCGGCGGCCTTCCTGTCGGCCGCAATGGCCTGCGACAGCTCGACAGCGTCGACGGCGCGCCCTTCCACATCCTGCTTGATAATGGGGAACTGCTCGGCACCGAAGGCGACCGGCGAGAACTTCTGCACCTGGACGTCAGCGTCCGAGCCGATCGTTACGATCTTCGTGTCGAAGGCCATGGCGCCGACGAGCGCGATGGCGGCTGCAATGCCAAACCAGCGATAGGACCGCGCCGGCTGCGGCGATTTCGAGAGCGTGGCTTCAGTCATGTCCGTTGGCCTTGAGATAGAACGAGGAGGTTGTCAGCGAGGACGGCGACGACAGGAACGGCGCATCGCTCATGCGGCGACCGTTTACGGGCATCTGGAGATCAGAAGATGTCACGACGTCCTCCCATGAACCGCGCTGGCCAGATCTCCTCACCTGCTTCGCGCTGCATTGCACACATCTTCGCATCTGCGGTATGTGCACGTTATATGTCCCAACACATATGTTAAGTTAACACAGGCTGTCAATCGGGCTTTTTGCGGCAATCCACATTCATTCGCGATGACTGCCCTCGTCGAAACGTCAGAATCCCCGCCCCGACAGAAACAAGCCAGACAGAGTGAAATCGTCGCCTTGGAAGCGTAGAGAAATCCGATATAATGCTGATTTTACTCAATTAACCTCGCAAGCCGCGTGAATACAGGGCACTTTTCGACAACGCATGAGAACACAATCACAATCTGGCACACGGTGCTGGGACCTCAAAAATTGCGTCGACGCAACAAGCACCACAACCTGCGCTTACCTTGAAAAAAACTCCAAAGGCCGAAAATTTTTCCGAGACATGCGATAACTTTGTGTTATCTTCCATCGCGAGGTACGGAATATCTGCGTTCATTTCCTTTTGGCATCACCGCCGAACACGAAAAAGCACGCACTTCCGGAAAGACTTGTCGGGAGGATTGAATGCCCTGTTTCGGATCAGGCAACGCGGCGGCCACCGCTTCGCGTGGCGTGGGTGCGCGACATGACTGAGTCGCATGATCTGTTCATCGGCATCGATGCCGGCACGTCGGTCATGAAGGCGGTGGCCTTCAGCCTGAACGGCCGCCAGATTGCCAGCGCCTCGGTGCGCAACAGCTACAAAACGGGCGACGACGGGTCCGTCACGCAATCCCTGGACCAGACCTGGCACGACTGCACACGCGCCCTGCTCGGACTGGCGGAAAAGATCGATCGTCTTGCCGAACGTACCGCCGCCATCGCTGTCACAGCACAGGGCGACGGCACCTGGCTCGTCGGCGCCGGAAATCGCCCGGCCGGCGATGCTTGGCTCTGGCTTGATGCCCGTGCCGCCTCCACCGTCGAGCGCCTTGCCGCTACCGACGAGGATAGGGCGCGATTCGCTGCGACGGGAACGGGCCTCAACACCTGCCAGCAGGGCACGCAACTGGCCCATATGGACCGTTATTATCCCGAGCTCCTCGCCGGGGCGGAAACGGCCATGCACTGCAAGGACTGGCTCTATCTCAACCTGACGGGCGTGCGCGCGACGGACCCGTCCGAGGTCAGCTTCACCTTCGGTAATTTCCGAACACGCCAGTACGATACGGATGTTTTGGCCGCCCTTGGCCTCACGCATCGGCGCAACCTGCTGCCCGAGGTCATCGACGGCACGCAGACATCGCACAAGCTGACGGCGGCCGCGGCGGCGTCATCCGGTCTCAGGGCCGGCACGCCTGTCTGCCTCGGCTATGTCGATATGTGCATGACAGCGCTGGGGGCCGGCGTACGCAGCGAGGGCCGCAACGCCGCCTGCTCCGCCATCGGCTCGACCGGCGTTCACCTGCTGGCCAAGGCTGTAGAAGACGTCGTTCTGAATGCCGAACGCACCGGATACGTGATCGCACTTCCGATTCCGGGCATCGTCACCCAAGTCCAGACCAATATGGGCGCGACGATCAATCTCGACTGGCTGCTGCAGGTGGGCGTCGACATGCTGGGCGAGTTCGGCGTCAACGTCGGGCTGGACGAGATGATCGCCCGCGTCGACCAATGGTTTACGGCAAGCAAGCCGGGCAACATTCTCTATCATCCCTATATCTCGGAAGCCGGGGAACGCGGGCCATTTGTCAACGCACGCGCGCGTGCCAATTTCACCGGCCTTTCCAGTCGCCATCGCTATCCCGATCTCGTTCGCGCCGTGGTCGAGGGCCTCGGAATGGCAACGCGCGACTGCTATGCCGCCATGGGGGGCCTGCCCTCCGAGTTGCGCGTGAGCGGCGGCGCCGCACGCTCAGCATCCCTGCGGCGCACGCTTGGTGCGGCCCTTGGAGCGCCCGTGCGCGTCAGCACGCGCGAAGAAGCCGGAGCCGCCGGCGCCTCGATGATGGCAGCTGTCGCCATCGGCGCCTACAGCACCATGGACGACTGCATCGCCGATTGGGTGACACCCGAGCTCGGCGCGGCCGAACAGCCTGATGCAGAAGCATCCGAACGTATGACACGCCTTTTCACCGCCTATGCGGATGTGCGCCGGGGCATCGCGCCCGCCTGGGACATCCTTGCCGCGCGTTGAGGACAACGACGATCGTGCCGCCGCGGCGGCGCCAGAGGAGACTGATATGAACGAGCCAAAGCTTATTGACCTCTTCGTCATCGGCGGGGGCATCAACGGCGCGGGCATCGCACGCGACGCTGCCGGACGCGGCCTTTCCGTGGTACTCAGCGAAAAGGACGATCTTGCCGAAGGCACATCATCGCGCTCGGGAAAACTGGTGCATGGCGGCCTTCGCTACCTTGAATATTACGAGTTCCGCCTGGTACGCGAGGCGTTGATCGAGCGCGAAGTGCTGCTCAACGCGGCGCCGCACATCATCTGGCCGATGCGTTTCGTCCTGCCGCATAGCCCGCAGGACCGGCCGGCCTGGCTGGTACGCCTCGGCCTCTTCCTCTACGATCATCTTGGCGGCCGCAAGAAATTGCCCGGCACACGCACGCTGGACCTGAAGCGCGATCCCGAAGGTACGCCGATCCTCGACCAGTATACGCGCGGCTTTGAATATTCCGACTGCTGGGTGGATGACGCCCGCCTCGTTACGCTGAACGCCATCGGCGCCGCAGAAAAGGGCGCGGTCGTGCTGACCCGTTCGCCGACCGTATCGGCCCGCCGCGAGAACGGCGCCTGGACGGTCACGACGCAGAACAGCGTGACCGGTGAAAGCAAGGCCTTCCGCGCAAAGTGCCTCGTCAACTGTGCAGGCCCGTGGGTCACCGACATCATCAACCGCGTCGCCGGCTCGAATTCCGCACGAAATGTCCGCCTCGTAAAAGGAAGCCACATCATCGTTCCGAAGTTCTGGGCAGGCGCGAACGCCTATCTGGTCCAGAACCACGATCAGCGTGTCATCTTCATCAATCCCTATGAGGGCGACAAGGCGCTGATCGGCACCACCGACATCGCCTATGAAGGCCGCGCCGAGGATGTCGCCGCCGACGAGGCTGAAATCGATTACCTGCTGAAGGCCGTGAACCGCTACTTCAAGGAGAAGCTGCGCCGGCAGGATGTGCTGCACTTCTTCTCCGGCGTGCGCCCGCTCTTCGACGATGGCAAAGGCAACCCCTCCGCTGTCACCCGCGACTATGTCTTCGATCTCGATGAAACCGGCGGCGCACCGCTGCTCAACGTGTTTGGCGGCAAGATCACGACATTTCGCGAACTTGCCGAGCGCGGCATGCACCGCCTGAAACATATCTTCCCGAATATGGGCGCGGACTGGACCGAGAAGGCACCCCTGCCCGGCGGCGACATGCCAAATGCCGACTACGAGACCTTCGCCAACAGCCTGCGGGACACCTATCCCTGGATGCCGCGCAAGCTCGTGCAGCACTATGGGCGCCTCTATGGCACGCGCACGAAATCTGTCGTCGGCAGTGCCACGGGCATCGAAGGCCTCGGTCGGCATTTCGGCGGGCAGCTCTATGAAGCGGAAGTCCGCTATCTCGTCGAGAAGGAATGGGCGCTGACGGCGCAGGAT
>Ga0160495_100495_pt1 | contig 18454 bp, 18 predicted proteins | sample DID4MG_4_FD_108251 | JGI IMG/M metagenome (GOLD analysis project Ga0160495, IMG submission 108251) | Enriched soil microbial communities from UW Madison campus, WI, USA - DID2933_E24_FP4 MG | ecosystem: Environmental > Terrestrial > Soil > Unclassified | place: USA: Madison, Wisconsin | collected... | reverse complement strand
TCAAGCAGCAGAGCTACTACAAGCTCAACCCCGACAAGGCCACGCCCGAACTGCTGCACGAGACCAGCGACAAGCGCAAGGCGCTGGCCTATGAAGTCAAGGTCTTGCTGGAAGAAGTGAGCCAGATGAAGGAAGGTATGGTCGCCGCCGAAGACGCCCGCATCATCGTGGCCAAGGCCGTCCATGAAGGCACTGAACTGCGCATCGGCCATGAGGTGTGGCCGGTGCAATCCGACCTGGGCGGCGGCACGGCCCAGCTGTTCGAGGGCGATATCCGTTACAACCCGAAGAAGTAGGGGTGCGCCCCGGCCTGTGGGTAAATCATTTATATCGTTTCACCTCAACTTACCCACAGGCTCACACCAACAGACTCTCATGCAAGATCAGCTCGTCCTCGCCGACCCGGCGCTATTACGCGAACTGGCCGCCCTCAGTGCGGCCATCACCGTGGCCTGCAACTGCCGCGCCAGCGACAGCAGCGGCTGGATCAGCCTGCCGCTGTCGCTGCCGGAGACGCAACTGGCCGATATCGCCACCCTCATCGCCGATCCCTACGACGAACCCACCTTCACCGAATACCATCCCGATGGCACCCGCTATGGCTCGCCGGAGGCGCCGGTCGCGCCGGGCTGGTATCCCTACAACCGCTGCAATATCGCCCGCTGCACGCAATGCGGCCGCCACTACCTGCGCTACACGGAGGCCGGTGGCTACTTCGTGGACCGCCGCATCCGTGCGCTGGATGCCCCGCAACGGGTGGTGGAAGCGCAATGACTCCCTTCAGTTACGGCTGAGACGGCTGGCCATCAGAATCTGATACAGGGTATCGGCCGGACGCGACAGCCGGCGCGCTGTCAGCGCCACATATTCCACATCGGGCAAGGCCGGTAATGCTGCGTGATTGAGCGGCGGCACCAGGTCGCGCGAAGCCAGGTGCTGCGGCAGCGCTGCCAGGCCCAGACCTCCGCGCGCGGCGGCCATGCAGCCGGCGTGGCTGCCGCTGGTGCAGACGATGCGCCAGTGATGGCCCGACTTGCCCAGCGCCTGCAGGGTGGCCGCGCGGGTGATGCTGGGCTCCGGCAAGAGGATCAGCGGCAGTGGCTCGGCCAGGTCCACCAGGGTGTCAGGCCGGGTCAGCCATTGCATGGAGGTGGCGAACATGCTGTGGCCGCGCGACTCGCCGCTGCGGCGCTTGCCCACCAGAAGGTCGAGCTTGCCCTGGTCCAGCGAGGCGTACAGGTCGCTGGTGAGGCCGATGGTGATTTCCAGTTCCACCTCAGGATGCTGGCTGCGGAACGCCGCCAGCATGTCCGGTAGCGGCCCCATGGCGAGGTCGTCGGAGGTGCCGAAGCGCACCCGGCCGCGCAGCCGTGGCGCGCTGAACTGCGCCTCGGCGCGGGCATGCGCCTGCAGGATCAGGCGCGCATGCACCAGCAAGCTCTCGCCATCGGCGGTGAGGGCCAGGGAATGGGTGTCGCGCACAAACAGGCGGCGGCCCAGGCTTTCTTCCAGGCGGCGAATGTGGTCGCTGACGGTGGACTGGGTCAGGCCGAGCTCACGCCCGGCCTCGGTGAAGCTGGTCGCGCCGGCGGCGGTGTTGAAGGTCTGTAGCCATACGGGATTGAGCATGAGGACATTATCATCGGCATTTCCGATGACAGTCAACGTTATCAGAGGGGTTCCCGATGGCCGTGGCTTTTCCTATGATGAGGACAAACCCATCCTTCCATCGAGTCCACCATGCACCGCTTCCTTCCCGACCGCTTCACCCAGTTGCTCATCGGCACCGTGCTGCTGGCTACGCTCTTGCCGGCCACGGGCCGTTTCGAGCAGTTCATGCACGTGGCCAGCAACGTGGCCATCTCGCTGCTGTTCTTCCTGCATGGGGCCAAGCTCTCGCGCGAGGCCGCGCTGTCGGGGCTCAAGCAGCCACGGCTGCACCTGCTCACGCTGGGTTCGACCTTCCTCCTGTTCCCCCTGCTGGGCCTGGGCCTGAAGACCCTGGCGCCGGACCTGCTGACGCCGCAACTGTGGATGGGTGTCCTGTTCGTCTGTACGCTGTCCTCGACGGTGCAGTCCTCGATCGGCTTTACCTCGATCGCACGCGGCAACGTGCCGGCTGCGATCTGTGGCGCGACCGCCTCCAACCTGCTGGGCATCGTGATCACGCCGCTGCTGGTGACGCTGCTGCTGCACCGCCACCATGAGGCCAATGGCCTGTCGCAGGTGCTGAGCATCCTGCTGCAACTGCTGCTGCCTTTCGTGCTGGGCAATCTGCTGCGTCCGTGGATAGGCGCATGGATCAACCGCCACAAGGTAATCGTCAGCGTGGTCGATCGCGGTGGCATCCTGCTCTCGGTCTATGCCGCCTTCAGCGCCGCCGTGGCGCAGGGTATCTGGCATCTGTTCCCACCGGGTCAGTTGGCGCTGCTGGTGCTGGTCAATGCAGTGCTGCTGGGCGCGGTGCTGCTGATCACCACCTATGGCGCGCGCGCACTGAAGATGCCGCGTGGCGATGAGATCGTGCTGGTCTTCTGTGGTTCGAAGAAGTCGCTGGCCTCGGGCATTCCCATCGCGTCGGTGCTGTTTGCGGGCAGCGGCGCGGCCGTGGTGCTGTTACCCATCATGCTGTTCCACCAGATGCAGCTGATGCTGTGCGCTGTGCTGGCACGCCGCTATGCGGCCCGGCAGGATGCGCTCGATGCGGAGGAGGCCTCCTCCAATGGCGCGGCCACGCTGGCCGCCTCCCGCTGATGGCTGATGGCTGATGGCTGATGGCTGATGGCTGATGGCTGATGGCTGATGGCTGATGGCTGATGGCTGATGGCTGACCGCCAGCGCATTGCTCTTCCTTGACGAGGGCTACTGACAGGATGCTGTCAGTAGCCCTCGCGCATGATGCGTCGCATGCCAACCGGCATGTCACCCATCCCTCACTGGAACAAGGAAGAAATCATGCAAACCCAAGTCAACTGGTTCGAGATCGCCACCAAGGATCTGCCGCGCGCCAGCCGTTTCTACGAAACCGTCTTCGCCACCAAGCTGCGCCAGGAGAAAATGTGCGAAGAAGGGCCGATGGCCATCTTCGTGCGCGATGATGGCCAGTCTATCGGTTGCCTGACCGGTCCGGGCTGGCTGGAGCCCAGCCGCCAGGGCACGCTGATCTACCTCGACGCCGGCCCCTCGATCCAGGTCGTGCTGGATCGTGTGCGCCAGGCCGGCGGCGAGATCGTCATGGAGCGCTTCCAGTTGCCCAATGACATCGGCTACATCGCCCAGTTCATCGATAGCGAAGGCAACCGCCTGGCGCTGCATGCGATGAGCTAAGGGCTCGGGAACGCAGGATGCGCGCACCTTGCACAGCAGCATCGAAGCCGATGGTCATTGCGCTAGCGGCATGCCAGAATGGCGCGCATCCTGTTTCCCTGCCCCCGCCATGCGTCGAGCCGACCGCCTCTTCCAGATCACCCAATACCTGCGCGGACGCCGCCTCACCACGGCGCGTCAGCTGGCGACCTGGCTGTCGGTGTCGGAGCGCACCATCTATCGCGACATCCGCGACCTGTCGCTCTCGGGCGTGCCGGTGGATGGCGAAGCCGGGGTCGGCTATCGCATCAAGCCCGGCTATGACCTGCCGCCGCTGATGTTCAATGCCGATGAAATCGATGCCCTGGTCATCGGCATGCGCATGGTGCAAGCCTGGGGCGGGCCGCAGCTGGGCGCATCGGCGGCCTCGGCGCTGGCCAAGGTGGTGCTGGCGCTGCCCAAGGAAAAACGCGATTTCGTCGAAGCCACCCCCTTGTTCGCACCAGCCGTGCCGGACGAATGCGCGCAAGGCGAGAGGCTGGAAGCGATCCGCCAGGCCATCGGCAGCCGCCACAAGCTGCTGCTGCATTACAGTGACGCCCAGCAGCGCGCCAGCCAGCGCGTGGTATGGCCGCTGGCCCTGGCCTTCTTCGGCGGCACCTGGCTGCTGGCGGCGTGGTGCGAGACGCGGGACGACTTCCGCTCCTTCCGTCTGGACCGGATGCAACAGATGAGCGAGCAAGGCCACTACCCCGACCGCAATGGCCGCCGTCTGCCCGACTTCGTGCGCGCCATGCAGCGCCAGGTACGCCAGGCACGCACGCAAGGGCAGGCCTGAACAAGGCAAGCGCGCAAAGCGCATATGCTGCTGCGAATTGATTCGTTCGCGCGCGGCCATGCAGGACGTAGGCTGGCATGTCTCTCACTGTCACGGAGCTTGCCGCCATGCACGCCGCCCCCGCTTCCTCATCACCTGCCCTGGCCAACGTCTCGCTGGAGGACCGCTGCGTGCTGTGCGTGGGCGGCCTCACCGGGGCACGCAACCACTATCGCGCCCAGATCGAGACCCGCGCCGGCCGCTTCCTGCATCACGATGGCGGACGCGAGGACAACCTGCACCGCCTGGCTCCCATGCTGGCCGCCGCCGACATCGTCATCTGCGCCTCGGGCAACATCAGCCACAACGCCTATCACCTGGTCAAGAGCGCCTGCAAGAAGCTTGGCAAGCCCTGCGTGCTGGTCAAGGGAACCGGCATTGCATCTTTCCTGGATGGACTGGGCCACCTGGCGCAACCGCAGGCCACGCATGACGGCCCATCGGCGCGCGGCGACCGCGTCATCCGCCGACGCAACTGAGGCGGTAGCAAGCTGACATCATGCCGCTTGGAAAAAAAAGCAAAAGCCCCCTACAATCGACTCCCTGGCCGTCATCGGCGGCCGCCCGATCCATCCGACCAATGCCATCCGGGCAATTTCCTGGGAGTCCGCTTGAAAATCGTACGTCGCCTGGCCGCCACTGCGCCGGCACTGATGCTGGCCTGCTCGGCCCTGCTGGCCCCCGCCGCGCAAGCCGCGCCGCAACCCAGCTTCGGCATCGAAGTCGGCAATGCCCTGCTGTGCCTGAACCAGCTCAACAGCAAGTATTTCTACGACTACCTGTTCGCCGCCTTCGGGCCGCCCTACAAGACCGAGGGCGGGGCCTACTGGTTCAAGGCCACCAATGTCAATCTGTGGGGCATGCAGGCCACCGATTTTCTGGTCAATGACAGCAATAGCCAGGCCGACTTCATCGGCGCCTATTTCAACACTACCCCCGTCAAGCTGAGCGACGCCATCAAGTCCACGCTGGGCATCCGCTTCACCCCGGAAGATGACTCGGCCTATCCGTTGCGACAGTCGCAGGCCGGCAGCAAGATCGTCTATAACGACATCAACGCCAAGATGTATTGCGCCAAGTCCAAGTTCCTGGTGCCGGGAGCAGAGCAGCCTGCGCCCTGATACCGGTGCGAACGCCGATGCAACGCTGATGCCGATGCCGATGCCGATGCCGATGCCGATGCTGATATCGCGCTGACCAAAGCAAAACGCCGCCCCTGCTCTGCCGGGCGGCGTTTTCGTTACTGCGCATGCGCTGCGCCTGGTCGGCGATCAGGCCTGGCCGCGCACCTTGCCCAAGTCTTCCACGGTGCGGATGCAATCGCGTCCGGCCGATCTGGCCAGCGCCAGCGACTGCTCGGCCTCGCGCAGGACGGTTTCGGGTTCATCGACCTGCCGTTGCGGGGCTACCGAGGAAATGCCGATGCTGATGGTCACGCGCCCGGTCGGACTGGCACTGTGCGGGATGTCCAGCAGTTCGATCGACTTGCGGATGCGTTCGGCCACGATCAGCGCGCCTTCCAGGCGCGAACCCGGCAGCAGCACGGCGATCTCCTGCGCACCGAAACGCGAGAGCAGGTCTTCCGGACGCACGTTGGTATCGCGGATGGCGCTGCCGACCCGGCGCAGCACCTTGTCGCCGGCCATGCGGCCATAGCTGCCGTTATATTCGTCGAAGAGATCGATATCGATCATGATCACCGCCAGCGACAAGCTGGTGCGGGCGGCGCGGTTGAATTCTTCCAGCAGGCCACGCTCGAACTGGCGGCGGTTGGCCAGCCCGGTGAGCGCATCTTCCAGGCCGACGCGGGCCAGGGTCTTTTCCATTTCGTCCAGGTGCACGCGGGCGTCGTCGCGCTCTTCCACCAGTTGCACGCGCTCCTGCTGCAAGGCTTGCAGACTGGCTTCCAGCCCGGATAGCGGGCGTAGCAACTGGCGCAGCAGCAGCCAGGACAGCAGCGCCGCCGCCAGCACCAGTGCGATGGCCGCGGCCGTCATGCTGGCGGGTGCAGCGGTGGCAAGCAAGACAAGGATGACGGCAGTCAGCAGGACCATGGCCGCAGTGGCCAGGCTCAGACGTGTTTGGAGCGTTTGCGACAGGGACATAGGCGAGAACCGAGTTTTCTTTGGAATAATTCCGGCGCCGGAGCTGCTGGCGCGGCAGGGATGGCCGGCAATGCGACCAGCCGAGATGCTACAGGCTCGCACGCTGCGACGCAACGCGCAGATGCCGCAGGTCAGCTTTGGTCACGTCCTGCCTGCGCCGCCGCGCGCGCGTTCACGGTCGCTCAGGCCACCCCCAGTGCCTTGAGCAAAGGCAGCCGGGTGCGAGCGAACAGACGCGCCTGGGTCGCCAGTTCGGCCAGGTTCTCGGCTTCTCCCTCCAGACGCACGCCCTCGCGCAGCAGACGCTTGCCCTGCGCGGAGATATGCCGCCACACCTGCGCCGGCCAGGCATCCATGTCATCACCGCACGACTGCCGCGCCAGCAGGAACAACTGCTCGACGCGATCGACCCGCACACCGCCGCCGGTGACGGGGCTGCTCAGGTGGGTGATCTCGCCCTCCTCCGCCAGCTCGCCCTGGGGCGACGCCAGTGCGACGCGCTGCGCCAGCCAGGCGTTGAGATCGCCAGTACGGCGCGCGATCTGGGCGCGCGTGGCGGCGTCGGTCTCGACCGGCAACGGCGCGGCGTGGCCGGTGCCGATGAGCATGAGCACCGAATCGAGCACCTGCGCCAGGTTCAGGTTGCGATGCGCCAGCGAAGCCGCCAGGTCCACTAGCGTATGGGGCTGGTAGTCGGACAGCGCCTGCAGGATGGGCTCGTAGATGAGGCGGTTCAGGGTGATCTCGGAGGCCACGTTCTGTATCGTCAGCGGCACCTTGTCAGGCTCGGTCAGCAGAATCACGCTCTGCAGGGCCAGCGCCTGCACGCGCTGCCGTTCATCCAGAGCTTGCGCGCCGCGTACCCAATAGTCACGCCGGAACTCCTGGTTGACCATGAAATCGCGCACGCTCTGCTGCAGCACCGGGTCGCTGATCTCATAGAGCTGCTGACGCTGGGCCGGCGTCAGGTTGGCCATGTCCAGATGATCGACATAATGGGCCGGGCAGGCGAACTCCAGCCCCGCGCCGCTGAGCCGGCGATGCATGTCGGCAAAGGATTCGACGTGCCAGTCGCGATTGAAATACTCGTGCGCGAGATAACTGTGGCTCTGCTGCTGCATGACCTTGAGCCGATCACGCATGAAGGGATTGGCCTGGGCATAGACCGGGTCGGCCTCGAACAGGCGCGCCGCGAAGGCCAGCGCGGCATCGATGCGCGCCGCCGTGGGTAGGCCCTGCTCTTCGTTGCCGGACTGTTGCGTGTGCTGCACCAGCAGCTCGCGCAGCGGCATGAAGGCCGCCCAACCCGGCTGGGTGTTGTAGCTGATGTAGAGCACGCCGCCCGGCTTGAGCTTGCGGTCAATGAAGTCGAAAATGATGTCGCGGTTCTGCTGCGACACCCAGCTCCAGATGCCATGCAGCGCAATGAAATCGAAGTCGGGCAAATCATCGCGCCGGCAAAAGCGCGAAAAGCTCGACTCTTCCAGTTGCGCGCCACTGCCGCTGGCTGCCGCCAGCTCCTGGGCAAAGGCGGCCTGGCGCGGATTGAAATCATTGCCCCACCAGCGCGTGGCCGACGCGGCGGCATGAACATTGGCCGACAGGCCCTGGCCGAAACCCAGCTCGCAGGCGGTCTGCACGGCAGGCGCCTGCAAGCCGTGGAAGGCAAAGGCCAGCGGCAGGCGCGCCGGGTTCATGGCCGGATAGTAGCCATAGGTGTAGGCGATATCGACAACGTAACCGTCATTCCAGTTGGTCAAGGCGGGCTCCCGGGCGGGTGGCGTAGGCAGTTCGAAAATGGGATGGGACGGCGCAGATTCAGCGCCTGTCTCCGTCAGCGGCGCTCGTGGGCGCGGCAACCAGCGCGGTGTATTTGTCCGCCTTGCCGCGCGCCAGTTCGACCGGATACTTGCGGGCATTGAGCTCCATCTTTTCCAGCACGGCGTTGCGCAGGTCCACGCCGGTGTGGTCGGCCAGCTGGATCAGATAGACCAGTACATCGGCCATCTCGTGGCGGATGCCCTCGCGGGCGGCGGCGTCCAGTTCGTGGTCTGCGCCAGTAGGCAGCCACTGGAAATGCTCCAGCAGTTCAGCCACCTCCACCGACAAGGCCATGGCTAGGTTCTTCGGGGTATGGAAGCGCAGCCAGTCACGCTCGCTGGAGAACTGTCGGATCACCGCGCGCAGTTCGTGGAGGTCGGAGACGGGAGCGGAAGAGGTGGCGTCGGTCATGGGATGGCGTGCGTACAAGAGATGTTGTCAGCTTCGTACTTTATCACCAACCCACACCGGCGCTGGCGCGGGCTTGATCTGGAACAGCCTGCGCGAGCACGCCATAATGCACAATGTCATCAACCCTGCGCAACCCTGCGAGCCCACGACCATCATGCCGACTCCGACATTCTTGCCTTCCCCGTTGCGCCGCCCCGCGCCAGCCCTGCTGCTGGCGGCCTTGCTGGGCCTGTCTTCGACGGTCCTGATCAGTGGCTGCGACCGCAGTATCGACCAGCAGCTGGCCACGCACGAAGCGGCCCAGATCACGCTGGGCGTGACTCCCAAGGAGTTTGCCGCACGCTTCAACAGCCGCCTGCGCGACGTGCTGACGGAAATGCAGGTCGATGAACCCGAGCACATGGCCCACCTCTACATGCTCGACTCCAGCCGACTGCATCCTGGCCAGTATGAGTACGTGCTCGATACCAAAGTGGGGCCTTCACAGACCACCATCATCGGCACCCTCAACAAGAGCGGGCAGTTGCGCAATGTCGGCGTGATGCTGACCAACAAGACGCCCAGCGCGCGTGACGAATTCCTGGTCTGCGCCGCCAGCGCCGCGCGCAGCTTCGTCAATACCGGTCAGGAAAAATTGTTGCCGCTGATCATCCGCCTGACCAGCGTGGCGCTGGATAATCCCGGTCAGCGCATGAGTGAAGTGGTCGCCGACCAGTTGCTGTCGGTGGAACTGGTGCCGCAGGGCCTGCTGTTCCAGGTTCAGCCGCAGCAGTAGAGAGCAGCAGGCCGCAGCAGTCCCAGAAAGGACACTGACGCCGGGCAATCTTGCCCGGCATCAAAACCTGGCGTTGCTCCCCCCCGTTGACGCCAGGTGCACGCACCATGAAATGCCGCCTTTGCCCCGCCTATTTCGCGGATCAAAACGGCTCCCGGCGGTATAGATTCAGAAGACCGTGTTTTCCGCGTTACCGAACAGCTACCGGCCACAAGGCTGACGGTAACGCATGGCGTTGAAAAACACGTACGTGATTTTCAAACAATAGGAATTCCTGGCGGACGCAGTACGCGCCCGCCCTGAAAACGGGGCTGCAAACGCTTGGGAAAGAAGCGCAGCAGCTTTCATCAAAAGCGACAGGGCCAGCGCCCACAGCGCCGGCCCGACCAAGCAACGGGGGCTTGCATGCGCAAAAATCTACCAATCACCACCAATGAGCGGCTGCTGGAGGATGGCAAGTCCATCGTCTCCAAGACCGATCTCCAGGGCAACATTCTCTACGTCAACCCCTACTTCATCGAGATCAGCGGCTTCGAGGAAGAAGAACTGATTGGTGCACCGCAAAATATCGTGCGCCATCCGGAGATGCCCCGCGAAGCCTTCGCCGACATGTGGGCCACACTCAAGGAAGGCCTGCCCTGGAACGGCCTGGTCAAGAACCGCTGCAAGAACGGCGACTTCTACTGGGTCCAGGCCAATGTCACGCCGGTGCGCGAGAACGGTCACGCCGTGGGTTACATGTCGGTGCGCACGCGCCCCTCGCGCGAACAGGTGCAGGGCGCAGAATCGGCCTACCGCAAGTTTTCCGCAGGCCAGGCGCGCGGGCTGCGCGTGCATCGCGGCGCGGTGGTGCGCACCGGACTGTTCGGCTGGCTGCAAGGCTTGCGCGACATGTCGGTGGCGCGCCGCCTGGGCGGGACGATGAGCGTGCTGGCCCTGATGATCATCCTCGGCGGTGGCCTGGCCGGCCATACCGTCATGCGCGCTGGCGGCAGTCCCTATGCCGTGTGGCTGGGTACGGCAGCGGGTACGCTATTGCTGCTGGCATCGTGGGCGCTGCTGCACGCCAGTATCGTGGCGCCGCTGCAGACTGCGATCAAGGCGGTGCATGGCCTGGCCGGCGGCGACCTGGATTCGCGCATCGACACCAGTGCGCGTGGCGACATGGGATTGCTGCTGCAGGCCTTGCAACAGCTCAACGTCAACCTGCGCGCCATCATCGGCGACGTGCGTCGCAACGTCGAGTCAATGACTATCTCCACCGGCGAGATCGCCAACGGCAACATGGATCTGTCCGGACGCACCGAAGCACAGGCCTCGGCGCTGGAAGAGACTGCCTCCAGCGTCGAGCAGTTCGCCGCCACTGTGCGCCAGAACGCCGACTCCGCCGCCAACGCCGACCGCCAGGCGCAATCGGCCTCGTCCATCGCGCAACGCGGCAGCAACTCAGTGCAGCGCATGGGCAAGACCATGGAAGAGATCGACACGGCCTCGCACAAGATCGTGGACATCATCGGACTGATCGATGGCATCTCCTTCCAGACCAACATCCTGGCCCTGAACGCCGCCGTCGAAGCAGCCCGCGCCGGTGAGCAGGGACGCGGCTTCGCCGTGGTCGCCGCCGAAGTGCGTACGCTGGCGCAGCGCTCGGCAGCGGCGGCCAAGGACATCAAGGGCTTGATCGATGATTCGCGCGCCAAGGTGGAAAGCGGCAATGAACTGGTGCGCGAAACCGCGCAGGCCATGGGCGACCTCGGCGGCGCAGTGGAGAACATGGCCGTCACCATGGCCGAGATCACGGTGGCCAGCAACGAGCAAAGCGGCGGCATCGAACAGCTGAACCAGGCCGTCAACGCCATCGACGAAACCACCCAGCAAAACGCCGCCCTGGTGGAACAGGCTGCCGCTGCGGCAGAGAACCTGCGCGACCAGGCCGTCAAGCTGAGCCAGGCCGTGTCGGTGTTCAAGATCAGCTACGCCGTCACCCGCGCACCGGGCAGCGCTGCCAATAACGGGGCGGCCCCGCTGGCGGCCCGCAAGGGTGCTCGCAAGCTGGCGCTGGCGCGATAGGGTAACGTGGCCAGCGCCGCTTTACAGGGACTTGCAAATCTTTACCCGTTTGTGGCGGCGTGCGCCTTTTGCTTGATGCCCCTGTTCCTTATGATGAACATCCGGTCGTCCATCTACTACGGCGATACGGCACGACCGGTTTCATCACTACATACAGGGGTCCACCATGAGCGTCTCATCAGTCTCGTCCAGCAACAGCAGCTTCTACAACACCATCGTGCAACCGATCAAGAACGTCGTCTCCGAAGTGGGCGATGAAATCGGCGACGCCTATGATGCAACGGCCGATGCGGTTTCCTCCGCTGCCCACACGGTGGCCGACAGCGTCTCCTCAGGCATCAAGGCGATTGGCAACATCATCGATACCAGCGCCTGAATCCCGGCAAGCCGCCGTCGCATGACGTGCGCGCATGCGCACGAATGCGGCGCGACTGCTGCGCATTGCGTCCAACGGCCGCTGGCGCAGCGGCATTCTCTCTGCGCATGGCACTCATGCAATAATCGCGGCAATCCGACTTTCCCGGCTTGCCCGGAGCTGCCATGCTGCTGCACACCATCTACCTGATCGCCATCTGCGCTGAAGCCGTCTCGGGCGCCCTCATGGGCATCCGCAAGGACATGGATATCTTTGGCGTCTGCCTTATCGGCACCGTTGCCGCGTTGGGCGGCGGCACCGTGCGCGACATCCTGATCGGCCACTATCCGCTGGGATGGGTAGCGCATCCCGAATACCTCGCCTTCACCATCTGCGCGGCCATCGTCGCGGCCGTGGCGGCACGGGCGCTGCATCATTTCAAGTCGGCCTTCCTGGTGGTCGATGCCCTGGGCCTGGTGGCCTTCACCGTCATCGGCTGCGATATCGCGCGCGGCTTTGCCGATTTCCATCCCACCATCGTGGTGATGCTGGGCATGGTCACGGGGGTATTCGGCGGCCTGTTGCGCGATGTGCTCTGCAATGAGATTCCATTGGTGCTGCGCCGGGAAATCTATGCCAGTGTCTCGCTGCTGACCGGCACGACCTATGTGGCCATCCTGCACTTGCAGGTCGATCCGCGCATCGCCACGCTCAGTTCGCTGCTGCTGGGTTTTGCGGTGCGCCTGCTGGCCATCCGCTTCCATTGGGAGCTGCCGCGCATGGACAAGGACCACGTGCGCGGATTCGACTGAGCGCCACGCCAGGAGGACCAAGGGCCGGGGTGCATGCCCCGGCCCTTTTGCTTGCTGCTTGCTGCTTGCTGCTTGCTGCTTGCTGCTTGCTGCCTGTCCCGATGTTCAGCCCAGCGCGCCAACGCTGCCTTCGAGCAGCTTCCAGGCCTCTTCGCCGAACTTGGCGCGCATGTCCTTGTAGAAGTTGGCGCGGGCCAGCGCATCCTTGAAGGAATCCTTTTCGGCCTCGACGATCTGCAGCCCCTTGCTGGCCAGATCGCTGCGGGCAAAGCCTGAGAACGCGGCGATGTCGGCGCGCTCGTCGCTGGCGGCCTTGTCCAGTTCGCGGCGCACGATTTCCTGGATGTCCTTGGGCAGCTTTTCGAAGGCACGGCGGTTACCCAGGATCCAGTAGGCGTCCCACACGTGGTTGGAGATGGTGCAGAACTTCTGCACTTCGTACAGGCGCGCCGTGCTGATGATAGCCAGCGGATTTTCCTGGCCCTCGACCAGCTTGGTCTGCAGCGATGAATAGACTTCGTTGAAGTTGATCGGCGTGGGGCTCGCGCCCAGGGCGCTGAACAGCGACGTCAGCATGGGCGCGGCAGGCACGCGCAGCTTCAGCCCCTTGACGTCGCCCGCATTCTTGACGGGCTTGGTGGACGTGGTGATCTGGCGGAAGCCGTTGTCCCAGGGCTTGGACATGGTCAGCAAGCCGACCTTCTCGATCTGCGCGCGCACATGCGCGCCCAGCGGGCCATCCATGGCCTTCCAGACGGCGGCGTAGTCATGGAAGGCAAAACCGGTATTGACGATGCCAGCCGCCGGTACCAGCGTGGAGAGCACGGTATTGGCCTGGTTGAAGAATTCCACGCCGCCATTGCGGACCTGCGACATCAGGTCGGTATCCGATCCCAGCTGGTTGGCCGGGAACAGCTTGATTTCCATGCGGCCATTGGTGGCGTTGCGGATACGGTCGATGGCTTCCTGGGCGCGCTTGTTGACCGGATGCGACGGATCCTGTCCGGTAGCGAATTTATAACTGAATTCAGCCGCATTGGCGGGCCGGCTCAGAATGGAAAAAAGGGGCAAGGCAGCCCCCACAGCGCCTGCCTTGAGGATGTTGCGGCGTGTCACCTGCTTTTTCGTGCTCTCGTCTTTCATCTCTTGTCTCCTGTCATTTTCTAATAGATGAAACCACGCCGGCACGCAGGCCGGCGCATGAAAAAACTCAATGGATCAGCATGCCGCCGTTGATGTCCAGCGTGATGCCGGTGCAATACTGCGACAGGTCGCTGGCCAGGAAGACGCACACGCCGCCGACATCATCCGGCCCGCCGAGGCGGCCCAGGGGGATGGTCTGGGCGATCTCGGCCTTCTTTTCGGCGCTGAGGATGTCCTTGTTGATATCGGTGGAGATCAACCCCGGCGCGACGCAGTTCACGCGAATGCCATCGGGGCCGAACTCGCGCGCCATCGCGCGCGCCAGCCCGAGTACGCCAGCCTTGGCCGCCGAATAATGCGGCCCGCCCAGGATGCCGCCGCCGCGCTGCGCCGACACCGACGAGATGCAGACGATGGAACCGCTCTTCTGCGCCTGCATCGCGGGCAGCACCGCCTGCGACATGTAGAGGGTGCCGCGCAGGCTGACGTCGAGAATGCGATCGTAGTCCTTGCCGGTGATGTCGAGCAGCTTGGCCGGCTGGGTGATGCCGGCGTTGTTGACCAGGATGTCGATGCGGCCGAACTGCTTGAGCACTGCCGCTGCAGCGGCCTCGCAGGAAGCCTTGTCGGTGACGTCGGCGACCAGTCCCAGATGCTGCGCCCCCAAGCGCGCAGCCGCGCCGGCGGGTTCAGCCCGTTCCAGGTCGAGGATGACTACGCGAGCGCCTTGTGCGGCCATCAGGCGCGCGGTTGAAAAGCCCAGGCCATTTTGGCCAGCGCCGCCGGTGATGATGGCGACTTTATCCTTGAGCAGCATGGTGATATCTCCAGAAATTGCGTTCGATTGAGGAACACCGGAGCGCCTGCCACCATCTGCACTGCGCAGGGCAGACAGGGATGGCGATGGTCTCCTTGTTGTTCTGGAGTCCGATCTTCGAGCTTTCATCTGCGCGGGACAAGTGATGCTTTGTCATGCGGATGTGACGAACGATCATCTGCGCTAAAATCGGCCGCGAGACCACGCCAGCGCGCCAGTGCATGCTGTAGCGCAGCACAACAATCACAAGAGCACGAGAGCACCAGACGCGATGATTCCACCCCTGACCTCCCTGATGGCCTTCGAAGCCATCGCCCGCCGCAAGAGCTTCAACCTGGCCGCCGCCGAACTGCACCTGACGCCCTCGGCCATCAGCCATCAGGTGGCGCGTCTGGAAAAACTGCTGGGGCTGCGCCTGTTCGAGCGTTCTACCAAGGGCGTGGAACTGACGCCGGCGGGGCAGTCCTATCTGAACCGGGTGGCCGGTGCGCTGGGCGCGATCAATTCGGCAACCGATGACTTGCGCCATGGCGCGGAGAATTCACTGCAGATCCATTCCAGTCCCAGCTTCGCCAGTCTCTGGCTGATGCCGCGCATTGGCCGCTTCACCCAGCGGCATCCCGATATCGCGCTGGGCCTGTCGGCCTCGCCGGAGATATCGGATTTCGAGATTGGTCAGGTGGACCTGGACATCCGTTGCGGCGTGCCGCACTGGCCGGACCTGGAGATCGAGGCGGTGCTGTCGGAGCGAGTCATTCCCATGGCCAGCCCGGATTTCCTGGCGCGCCATCGCATCGACACGCCCGACGACCTGGTGCTGGCCCCGCTGATCCAGTCGCGCGGCAGCCTGCTGCAATGGCCAGAATGGTTCGCCCGCTATGCGCCGGACCTGCGTCCCGAGCGCATCGCCCTGCGCTTCGACCGGGCCATGATGAGCATCGAGGCCGCGATACAAGGCCTGGGCGTAGTCTTCGAGAGCGATGCCTTCGGCGCGGTGGCGCTGGCCAGCGGTCGCCTGCAGCCGGTCTTCGCCGAGGGCATGGCGCTGGAGATCACCCAGCACTACGCCGTCTGCCCGGCGCGCAACAAGTCGCGGCCGGAAGTGATGCTGTTCTTGCAGTGGCTGCGGGAAGAGAGCGGTCGGGCAAGTTGACGCAGATTCAGTCATTGCTGAATTTTCATCGCTTGCCTCATCGGCCTGGCCTCGCAAAGAATAAGTCTCCACCATAACAACGGAGACCTGCGTCCCGGCCGCTCGGCACGGGCGCTTTGCCGTCATGAACGAACATCCCATGCAGCCGCTGGCGCACGCCATCCGCTTCCTCTCCATCGACGCCATCGTGCGCGCCACCGAAGGCCACCAGGGCGTGCCGCTGGGCATGGCCGAGATCGCCACCGCCCTGTACGCGCGCCACCTGCGCTTCAATCCCGCCGCACCGACCTGGTGGGATCGCGACCGCGTGGTGCTCTCCAATGGCCATGGCTCGATGCTGCTCTATTGCCTGCTCTACCTGAGCGGCTATGAACACATCACGCTGGAGCAGGTGCGCAACTTCCGCGAGTTCGGCTCGCACTGCGCCGGCCATCCCGAATACGCGCCCGAACTGGGCATCGAAGTCACCACTGGTCCGCTCGGACAAGGCATCGCCAATGCCTTCGGCATGGCCGTGGCCGAGGCTTATCTGAATGCACGTTTCGGTGACGACCTCGTCAACCATCGCACCTATGCCTTCGTTGGCGATGGCTGCCTGCAGGAAGGCATCGGCCAGGAAATGATTTCCCTGGCGGGCCACCTGCGCCTGCGCAAGCTCACCCTGCTGTGGGACGACAACCAGATCACCGATGATGGCAAGACCGAGATCTCCATCAGCGAGAACGTGGCCGAGCGCTTCCGCGTGGCGGGCTGGCATGTGGAAGAAGTGGATGGACATGACATCGAGGCGGTATCGCGCGCACTGGATGCGGCGCATGCCTCGGACCGTCCTTCGATGATCGCCTGCCGCACCGTGATCGGGCGCGGCGTCCCGCGTGTGCAGGGCCAGCGCGGCGGCCACAGCGCACGCCTGTACGAGGACGATGCGCAAGCCGCACGCGCCCTGCTGCAATGGCCGCACGGACCGTTCGAGGTGCCGCAAGAAATCCTCTCGCAATGGCGTAGTTTCGGTCAGCGCAGCGATACCGACTATCAGCGTTGGCAAGCGCGTGTGCAAGCGCTGCCAGCGGCGCAGCGCGCCGAGTTCGAACGCGTCATGCGCGGCGAACTGCCCAGCCAATGGCAGGACGTGCTGCTGCAATTCAAGCGCCGCGCACGCGAGCCCGAACAGGCGCAAGGCGGCATCCTGATCTCGGCGGCCATCAACAAGCTGCTGGCCGAGGTGATGCCCGAGCGCATGGTCGGCTGCGCCGATCTGGAAGCGCCGACTGCGCACAAGGGCGGACTGCATGCCTTCACCGCCAGCGACCGCAGCGGTTCCTATGTCCATTGCGGCGTGCGCGAACATCTGATGGGCGCGATGGCCAATGGCATGGCCGCGCATGGCGGCGTCATTCCCCTGTCGGTGACCTACCTGGCCTTCTCGGACTACGAGCGTCCGGCCATGCGCATGGCGGCGCTGATGGGCTTGCCGGTCAAGTATGTGTTCAGCCATGACTCCATCGGCATCGGCAAGAATGGGCCGACCCACCAGCCCGTGGAAATCCTGGCGTCGCTGCGCGCCATGCCCAACATGCTGGTGATGCGTCCAGCCGATGCGACCGAAGCGGTGGAATGCTGGGAGATCGCCATGCAACATCGCAGCGGCCCGGTCAGCATGGTGTTTGCGCGCCAGGCGCTGCCATCGGTGCGCCAGCGCGACGAACCCGAGAATCTCTGCGCACGCGGTGCTTACGTGCTGCACGAGGCGCAATGCGGTGCGCGCCAGGTCACGCTGCTGGCCACCGGTTCGGAGGTGGCGCTGGCCTGCGCGGCACGCACGCAGCTGGAGGCCGCAGGCATCGCCACGGCGGTCGTCTCGCTGCCTTGCTGGGAATTGTTCGACCAGCAGGATGCGGCCTATCGTGACCGCGTGCTGGGCAAAGAGACCGTGCGTGTGGGTGTGGAAGCGGCGGTGCGCCTGGGCTGGGACCAATACCTGGGCGCGCGCGGTGGCTTTGTCGGCATGCCGGGCTTTGGCGCGCCAGGGCCAGCCGATGTGCTCTATCGGCACTTCAACATCACCGCCGAGGCCGTGGTGGCGGAGGCGCGCAGGCTGCTCGATCAGCGGGCAGGGTGAGCGCATTCGGCAACCCTCGCTGCAGGCCTCCAGAACGCAAAAAGCCCGCCTTAGATCAGGCGGGCTGTTCATTGATTACACTGGATTGGCCCAGGCCCACGCTATCTGCGAGGTGCCGCTGGCCTGACGTACCCGGCCTATCTGGACGGTGCCGTCGTCATGCAGTTGTTCGCCTTGCTTGTCCTGCCGTCGTCGTGGTGACGAGGGAGCGACGCTGGTGACGAACCATAATTAACTATTTGCTCCACGGGCCAAACCCGTGACCGGCTGGTTTGCTCGCACCGTGCTGCATGCCCGCGCTATCTGCACGGCCACATGCGGCATGGTGGCTGCCAGCCGCGTCCCGCGTGCCGGAAAGAATTCCGGTGCACGCAAGACACGTCTCACCTTCTTGTTCAGAACGACCGGCCCTTGCTATCTGCAAGGTGGCGGTCTGCGGATGACCGTCTGGGACACGACGGTGAGGCGCTGTTGCTGCATGCCTGCGCGCTGGAGCGTATGGAATTCCAGCGCACTGCCAGGCAAGGGCAGCGAGGATGTTCGTATCGCTTAGGCGATGACCTTGATGTTGGTCGCCTTCTCGCCCTTCGGACCCACGCCGCGGTCGAACGACACGCGCTGGTTTTCCGACAGGCTGCGGAAGCCGTTGGACTGGATGTCCTGGAAGTGGGCGAAGACGTCTGCGCCACC
>Ga0160495_100494_pt1 | contig 18553 bp, 16 predicted proteins | sample DID4MG_4_FD_108251 | JGI IMG/M metagenome (GOLD analysis project Ga0160495, IMG submission 108251) | Enriched soil microbial communities from UW Madison campus, WI, USA - DID2933_E24_FP4 MG | ecosystem: Environmental > Terrestrial > Soil > Unclassified | place: USA: Madison, Wisconsin | collected... | reverse complement strand
GCGTCGGGAAGGCGATGAGCGACAGTTCGTTGATCGGTGTGCCGTCCTGCTTTTCCGGCGGGCGCAGGATGGTGAAATGCACGAGGTCGATCGCGGTGTCTGACTTCAGCAGGTTGCGCCAGGCGCGTTCGCCGGCATGCGGTTCACCCGAAACCAGAAGCACGCGCAGGTTCTCGCGGATCCCTTCGATGACGTGGACGGCGCGGTTGTTGGCCGTCGTGATCTCGCCTTCGACCGGGGCGACCTCGAACTCGAGAATGTTGTTGCCACCGCGCGGCACGGTGAATTCGAGCGGCTGCTCTGTGCCCGGCGTGGCGTTTTCGGCGGCGATCTCGTTGCCGTTGAGGCGCACCGTGACGCGTGCCGTGCCGCCGGGCCCTGCACCGTCATCCACCACACGGAATTTCAGCTCCTGCTTTTCGCCGACGATGCCGAAGCGCGGGGCGCTGACCACCTCGATCCGGCGGTCGAATTCGTCAGGACGGCCCGTGACGAGCGCATGCAGCGGCGCGTCGAAGCCCGTGAAGGCCGCGGCATCGGGGATATCGTGTACCTGCCCGTCGGTGATCATGATCGCGCCACCCACCCGCGAGCGCGGCACGTCCGCGATGGCGGCATTGAGCGCGTCGAACAGGCGCGTCGAGGGCGTTTCCGACGTGCCGTCGCCGCCGGCTTCGACGATGCGCGGCTCGATGCGCGGATAACGGGCGAAGCGCTCCTTCAGGCCCTCCAGCGCCGCATCGGTCTGGGCGGTGCGGGTCTCGTTGTCCTGGCTCTGGCTGCGGTCGACGATGACGGGGACGATGGTGGACAGCGCCTCGCGGTCCTCCTGAAGGAAGACGGGATTGGCGAGCGCCAGCACCAGAAGGGCGAGCGCCACCGCCCGGACGACGGAACCGCGCAGGCCGCGCCAGAAGCCGAGGGCTGCAAGCGCAAGCCCGACGAGGCCGATGGCGGCAATTGCGATCCAGGGCAGGAACGGGGAGAACTGAAGCGTCATATCACTGCCCCAGCCGTTCGAGGAGTGCGGGCACGTGAACCTGGTCCGCCTTGTAGTTGCCGGTCAGCATATACATCATGATGTTGACGCCGGAGCGGAAGGCGTGCTCGCGCTGCAACTCGTCCGGCGGCACCGTCGGCAGCAGCGCCATGCCGTTGGTGTCGATCGCCCAGGCACCGGCAAAATCGTTGCCGGTGATCATGATCGGCGAAACGCCGTCGCCGGCGCGCGCCGGCCGCGACGGGTCTTCCGCGCGGTCGAGTTCCGCCTCGACCCACAGAGGACTTCCGGCATAACGGCCGGGGAAATTCGCCAGCAGGTAGAAGGATTTGGTGAGCACATGGTCGGCCGGCACGGGCTCCAGCGGCGGAATGTCGAGATTGGCGAGAATGGCCTGCAGGCGCTCCGTATTGGGGCTTGTCGCATTGCCGTCGAGGTTGATGTACTGGTCGCGCGTGTCGAACAGCACCGTGCCGCCATTGCGCATATAGGCGTCGACACGGCTGATCGCGGCATTGGACGGCATGGGGGCGGTGGCGCTGACCGGCCAGTATATGATCGGGTAGAGCGCCAGCTCGTCTTTCTCGATGTCGATGCCGACAGGCTCGCCGGGCTCCAGCGTGGTGCGGTAGGTCAGGAATTCAGTCAGGCCGGCCAAACCGCGTTCGGAGATGCGGTCAACTTCGCTTTCGCCGGTGACGACATAGGCAAGATGCGTGGTGTCGAGCCGTGACAGGATGGTCTCGTCGCCGGGCTTGCTGTCGGCCGCATGACCTTGCTGCGGCATTGCCATCAGCGCGCCCGCGCAGAGGGCGAGGAGCACGGCGGCCGTCGCACCGCGGCGTGGCACGCGGCGGGCGGCAGCGGCAAAGGCGCCGCCCATCAGAAGAACGATGGCGCAATCGAGGATCAGCAGCAGGGCCGCCAGCGTGAAGAGATAGGGTTTCAGCGACCAGGTCTCCTTGCCGGCAAGCGGCTCGCGCAGGAGGCTTGCGCCTTCGGGAACGACAAGCGGGCGAATGGTGTGTTCCGGCGGGAAGAGATTATGCGCGACATAGCCGTCCTCCGAACCGTAGAGGCCGGGGGGATTGTCGAAGCTCGCCACGACCTTCGAGCCATCGCCGGCCGCGAGCGGTTTGGCCTCGCCGGTTGCCGCGGCAAGCGTGCCGTTTGCGGTCATCAGGCGATAGGGGGGCAGGCCCGTGGTCGCTTGGCCGCCTTCGGCCGAGACGCCGCCGCCGCGGGAAAGCTGCACGGTACGCCGCAGCATTTCCACGAAATCGCCCGACAACGGCAGGTTCGACCATCCCGTTTCTGCACTGATGTGGAAAAGCACGATGCGGCCGGAGCCGAGCGGGCCTGTCGTGACCAGCGGCGTGCCATCGGCAAGGCTCGCCCAGGTGCGTTCGGCGAGGTCGGGCGTCGGCTCGGCAAGCACCTGCCGCTTTATCAGGATGTCCTGCGGCGCACGCATGCCGAAGAACGGGCTGTTTGCCGGATAGGCCGAGAGCGGCTGCGGTTCGGACCAGGACAGCGCGCCGCCAAGCGCGCGTTCGCCCTTGCGCAGCACCACGGGCACGAGCGGATCGTCGCCCGGGGCGGCCGCAAGGCGCGGACCGGCGAAGCGGATGAGCATGCCGCCGGCCTCGATCCAGCGCTGGACCTCTCCCTGCACATCCTCGGGCAGGCGGCCGATATCGGCCATGATCAGGACCGACGGGTTCTGCTCGAGAATCTGGGGAATGGCGATAGAAAGGTCCGCCACGTTCGGTTCGATGAGATCGGCATAGGGCGCAAGCGCACGGTTGATGTAGTGCAGCGGCGACAGCAGCGGCTGGCTCGCATCCACCACCTCGCCGGACAGGAAGGCGACGCGGCGTCGGCGGAAGCCGTCATCGAGCAGATAGGCGCCGCCGGCATTGGCGAGGCCGTCGATGCTGATGCGGGCAAAGTCGTTGCGCAGCTCGAAGGGGGCGGTGATGGTCCCGGTCGTCGTTGTCGCGCCCGCCGCGAAGCTCGCGGTCCCGGTAGCGATGGGGCGGCTGCGCGAATCATAAGCCGTCAGCGGCAGGCTGCGCGCCGGGCCGCCATCGAGGCGGGTGAGGGTGACCGTCAGCGCATCCGCGCCATTCACCGCCGAGGTGATGGCGACGGCGGCTGCACCGTCGCCCTCGATCAGGCGGAGATCGGCGGGCGAGAGGCCTTGCAGGGCGGCAACGGTTTCGTCCGTTTCGCCGCCGGCCATGCCGTCGCTGATGAAGGCGAGCGTGCCGGGCGCAGCACCATCGAGCGCGGTGCGCAGCGAGGCGATCGCGGCGGTGCGGTCGGCGAGCACCGGGCGCGGCTCGGCGGCGGCAAGGCGCGTGCGCGCGGTCGCGGCATCGACCGGTACCGCATCGTGCTGACGGTCGGCGGTCAGCACCAGCGCGATCGGCACGTTCCGGCTTTCCGCATCATCGATCAGCGTGGTGGCCGTGTCGACACGGCGTTGCCAGTCGGTAGCGGAGGCCCAGGTGTTGTCGACGACGAGCGCGAGCGGGCCGCTTGATGCCAGCGTGTTGGTGCGCGGATTGAAGACGGGGTCCGCGATGGCGAAGACGACGGCGGCGGCCATGAGCATGCGCAGCAGCGTGAGCCACCAGGGGCTCTGCGCCGGCGTCTCCTCGCGCTTCAGGATCGAGGCGAGGATGGCGAAGGGCGGGAAGACCTCGGCCTGCGGCTTGGGCGGCGTGAGGCGCAGCAGCCACCAGATGACGGGCAGCAGCACGAGCGTGGTCAGCACGGCGGGAAAGGCGAACGCGAAGGCGCTCATCGGCCGCCCTCCGCCCGCATCGCCGGCATGCCGGAGAGATACATGTGCACCGCGACCAGCGCTTCGGAGGCGAGACGATCGGTCCGGTGCGGCACGAAGCTCCAGCCGAGATGGCGCAGGCTTTCGGCCAGCGTCTGACGGCGCGCGACATAGGCGCGGGCATAGTCGTCCTTCAGCGTCTCGGCGCGGCCGGCGGTGATCTTCTGGCCGCTTTCGGGATCGGTGAATTCCGTGCGGCCCGTATAGGGGAAGGTCTCTTCCGCCGGGTCCGCCACCTCGATGACATGGCCCTTGAGGCCGCGGCGGGCAAGCGGGCCGAGGCGCGCCATGACGTTTTCGACCGGATCGAGGAAATCGCCGATCAGCACCACATCGCTGTTGCCGCGGATCATGCCGGTGTCCGGCAGGCCGCCGGTGGCGGGATTGTGCATGAGCGCGGTGGCAAGGCGCTCGGCGGCATTGCGCGCGGCGATCGGCTCCATGATTCCAGGGCAGCCGATGCGTTCGCCCGAGCGCGCGAGAATTTCGGCCAGCGCCAGCATGATGACGAGCGCGCGGCTTTCCTTCGAGACGGTGCCGAAGGTCGACTTGTACATCATGGAGGGGGAGAGATCGGCCCAAACCCAGACGGTGTGGGCGGCTTCCCATTCGCGGTCGCGCACATAGGTATGGTCGTCACGGGCCGAGCGTCGCCAATCGATGCGTGACAGGCTTTCGCCGTCGACATAGGGGCGGAACTGCCAGAAATTCTCGCCGATGCCGCGCTTGCGGCGGCCGTGCCAGCCGGCGATCACCGTGTTGGCGAGGCGCTGGGCCTCTACCATGCAATCAGGAATGAGAGCGGCGCGCGCCTGCGCCCGCGAAAGCACGTCGCGGGTCGGTGTTGGCTCGACGATCTGCCCGACGGAGGCCATGCGCTTTCTCCGCTCAGCCGCCCGCCTGCCGGACGAGATCGGCAATCACATCACGAACCGACATGCCTTCGGCGCGGGCTGCGAAGGTCAATGCCATGCGGTGCTGGAGCACGGGTTCGGCGAGCGCCAGCACATCGTCAACCGAGGGCGCAAGGCGACCCTCGTAGAGCGCGCGGGCGCGGGCGCACAGCATCATCGCCTGACCCGCGCGCGGGCCGGGTCCCCAGGCGACATGCTTGTCGGTCGACGCGATGCCATTGCCGGGGCGGGCTGAACGCACAAGCGAGAGGATCGCGTCGAGCACTTTCTCGCTCACCGGCATCTGGCGGATGAGGGTCTGGATCTCCACCAGCCGTTCGGCCGAGATGGCGGCTTCGGCCCGCGTCTCGCTGACGCCGGTCGTCTCGAGTAGGATCTGCCGCTCGGCGGCAAGCTCGGGATAGTCGACATCGACCTGCAGCAGGAAGCGGTCGAGCTGCGCCTCGGGCAGGGGATAGGTACCCTCCTGTTCCAGCGGGTTCTGGGTCGCCAGAACGTGGAAGGGCTTCGGCAGGTCGTTGCGGGCGCCGGCCACCGTCACATGATATTCCTGCATGGCCTGGAGCAGGGCGGACTGGGTGCGCGGCGAGGCTCGGTTGATTTCGTCAGCCATCAGAAGCTGGGTGAAGATCGGGCCGGGCACAAAGCGGAAGGAGCGTTTTCCGTTTTCGTCCTGGTCCATGACTTCCGAGCCGAGGATATCCGACGGCATGAGGTCAGGCGTGAACTGGATGCGGCTGGAGGCAAGGCCGAGCACGGTGCCGAGCGTCACGACGAGCTTCGTCTTGGCGAGGCCCGGCACGCCGACGAGCAGCGCGTGGCCGCCGGAGAGCACGGCAAGCATGGTCTGCTCGACCACGCTTTCCTGGCCGAAGATCACCTTGGAGACTTCCTTGCGGATGACGGCGATCTCCGAAAGCGCCCGTTCCGCCGACGCGATTACCGCCTTTTCGTCCAGGCCTGCCTCGTGGGAATTCTGAACGCCCATGCTCATCTCCAGTGCCGGTAATGAATGACATGCGAATCGTGGTCATGCCGCGTCCGCGTCCTACATAAAGACCTTATTAGCGCAGCCGTGGCTGACAAGCGGCCACGAAATGACTATCTCGTGAGTGTATCCACCCTTTCCTCGCGGGAAGAACGGTCTCTTGCGGAGATAGGGGTGAACCGGGACGGAACAATGGCAACAGGTGAAATTCGCGAAAGCACGGATGCGGCGGGACTGGCCGCCCTGATCGCGCGCGCCGGCGCGGAGACGGGCGGACGCGGCCTGCCGCCGGTCGAGCGCTGGAATCCGCCGTTCTGCGGCGACATCGACATGGAAATCCGCGCCGACGGTACCTGGTTCTACCTGGGAACGCCGATCGGCCGTGCACCGCTGGTGCGTCTTTTCTCCACCGTCCTGCGCAAGGACGAGGACGGCCGGACCTATCTGGTGACGCCGGTCGAGAAGGTCGGCATCCGCGTCGTCGATGCGCCGTTTCTGGCAGTGGAGATGAATGCGAGCGGCGAGGGCGCGGCGCAGACGCTCACCTTCCGCACCAATGTCGGCGACGTTGTCGAGGTCGGGCCGGAGCATCCGCTGCGTTTCGTTATCGCGGGCGAAAACAGCGAGCTGAAGCCCTATCTCCTCGTGCGCGGCCGGCTGGAGGCGCTCGTCTCGCGCGCCGTGATGTACGATCTGGTGGCGCTTGGCGAAACCATCGCGATCGACGGCGTCGACATGTTTGCGGTGCGCTCGGGCGGCATGGTCTTTCCCGTCATGCCGGCTGCCGAGCTGGATGCACTTTCGCGATGAGTTCTACGCCTTACAGTGCCGCGGAGTTCCGCCGCCGTGCCGGCGCGCAGATGCGCAGCATCGGTGACGAGACCTGGCGCGAGCATGGCGACAGCCTGCTCAACCCCGCCGTCATTCCCCACCTGGAAGGCATGACGTTGCGCGATGCGGCGGTGCTGATCCCCGTCGTCGACGATGGCGAGGAGGCGCGGGTGATCTTCACCCAGCGCACGGCGACGCTGCGCAAGCATTCCGGCCAGATCGCTTTTCCGGGCGGAGCCGTGGATGACGAGGATGCGGACGTAGAGGCGGCCGCCCTGCGCGAGGCGGAGGAGGAAATCAGCCTGGACCGCCGTTTCGTGGAGCCGGTCGGTCGCCTGCCGCAATACAAGGCTTTGTCGGGCTTCTCCATCACGCCTGTTCTGGCGGTGGTGCAGCCGGGCTTCGAGCTCATTCCCAATCCGTCGGAAGTCGACAAGGTCTTCGACGTGCCGCTCTCCTTCCTGATGGACCCGCGCAATCACGCGCAGGGCAGCGGCGTCTGGCTCGGCAGCGAACGGCATTATTATCGCATGCCCTATGAGGGGCATAACATCTGGGGCATCACAGCCGGCATCGTGCGGGTGATCTATGAAAGGCTTTATGCATGACGTCTGTTGCGGGCGAGGCGTGGTTTACCGATCCGGCGCTCGGGCGGGTGCTTTCGCTGCTGAACAGCGAGGGCGGCGAGGCGCGGGTGGCGGGTGGCGCGGTGCGCAACAGCCTGATGGGTCTGCCTGTCGCGGATATCGACATCGCCACCACCCTGCCGCCGCAGGATGTGGTGGAGCGGGCGAAGGCGGCTGATATCAAGGCGGTGCCGACGGGCATCGAGCACGGTACGGTCACGCTCGTCATCGGTGGCAAACCGTTCGAGGTGACGACGCTACGCCGCGACGTGGCGACAGACGGACGCCGGGCGGAAGTCGCGTTCGGCACCGACTGGCAGACCGATGCGGAACGGCGCGACCTGACCATCAACGCGCTTTACGCGACGCAGGACGGCACGGTGATCGACCTCGTGAACGGCCTGCCGGATATCGAAAGCCGCACGGTGCGCTTCATTGGCGACGCAGCGACGCGCATCGCCGAGGATCATCTGCGCATCCTGCGCTTCTTCCGCTTTTTCGCGCTCTACGGCAGCGGCCGACCGGATGCCGAGGGGCTGAAGGCCTGTGCGCGGGCAAAGGACAAGCTTGGGCGGCTGTCGGCCGAGCGGGTCTGGTCCGAGACGAAGAAACTTCTGGCTGCTCCTGATCCGGGCCGCGCGCTGCTGTGGATGCGGCAGGCTGGCGTGCTGACCGAAATCCTGCCTGAGACGGAGAAATGGGGCATCGACGCGGTCCCCGGGCTCATCGAGGCCGAGAAAGCCTTCGGCTGGCAGCCGGATGCGCTGCTCAGGCTGGCGGCCATCGTGCCGCCGGATCGTGAGCGGCTGAAGGCGCTTGCCGAGCGGCTGCGCCTCTCCAAGGCGGAGGCCGCTGTTCTCGATGGCTGGGCGGCCGCACCCGAGATTGCGCCGAAACTGGCGGAAACCGCCTTTGACCGGCTGCTCTATCGCAACGGCCCGAAGGGACTTTCGATGCGGTTGCGGCTTTCACTTGCTTCGGCCCGCGCGCGCGGACTTGGGGATGCAGATGCACTTGCTTTGGCTGGACTTTGCCAGCGTTTGCTGGCGCGGGCTGAAAAATGGCAGAAGCCAACTTTCCCGCTGACGGGAGCGGACGTGCTCGCCGCTGGTGTTTCGGCCGGGCCGGCGGTGGGCACGATTTTGGAGCGTATCGAGGAAGAATGGGTGGGGGGTAATTTCAATGATGACCGGGCAAGGCTGCTTGCCCGGCTTAAGGCGCTCGCCGGGGAGGGCTGACCCTCCCGTCATCCCGCTTCAGCCGTCAGGCGGCGTCGGCGGTCTTTTCGTCGACGATGCGCTGCTTGATGTTTTCCACCATGTTTTCGCGGATCGTGGTTTCGCCATGGGCTGTACGCATGTGCTCCACGGCGCGGCGCACGACTTCAGCGTCGTCGCTGGCGCGTGTGTGCCAGTCGCATCCCGGGACAAGTGAACCGCATTCAAAAAGTCTCATGACTATCTCCTGTCGTTTCAACGGGGGCAGTTTAGCAGACATGGCCCCGAGAGCCAAATCCGCAGAGCCCGGTCAGGGTTCCACCCGACGCTTCGAAATCAGCTGTTGTGACCTGCCTTCGCCCAGGCGTCGAAGCAGGCGGACGTCTCCGGCTTACCTGGCTTGGCAGTCTGGCTGGGCATATGATGCACGGTCCCGCCGGCAAGGCGCATCCGCGCTTCGGCGACGAAATAGTCATGCGGAAGATCGACTCCGCTTTCGGCGCGCATGGTTTCGGCAAAACGATTGATAAAGTCGACGGACTGCGGGTCGTTGCCCGACTGCAATCCGTTCTTTGCGGCATTGCTCATGACTGTCTCCTCCACGAGTACCTCAATAGAGGTAGTGTACCACGCAAAAGGATCAAGCCCCGTTCACAACACCGCTAGGGAGCATATCGGGGAGGTCCGGAGACCAGACGTCAGGGCTAGCGAACCACGGGCGGAAGCGACGACAGGATGGAGTCGACATTACCGCCGGTCTTCAGACCAAACAGCGTGCCGCGGTCATAAAGCAGGTTGAATTCGACATAGCGGCCGCGACGCACGAGCTGTTCGTCGCGGTCCTCTTCCGTCCAGCCCTTGTTGAAATTGGAGCGCACGATGCGGGGATAAACCATGGCGAAGGCGCGGCCGACATCCTGTGTGAAAGCGAAATCCGCATCCCAGCCGCCGAGTTCTTCCGGCGAATGCAGCCAGTCATAGAAGATGCCGCCGGTGCCGCGCGGCTCGTTGCGGTGCTTCAGGAAAAAGTACTCGTCGCACCATTCCTTGAATTTTGCGTGATCGGCCACCGCATGGCGGTTGCAGGTGATCTCCATCGCCTTGTGGAACAGGGCGGTGTCCGGGTCGCTCATCACCCGACGACGGTCCAGCACGGGCGTCAGGTCCGCGCCGCCCCCGAACCAGCGGCTGGTGGTGACGACCATGCGCGTGTTCATGTGCACGGCCGGGACATTTGGATTGACCGGATGAGCGATCAGCGAAATGCCCGAGGCCCAGAAGCCGGGGTCCTCATCCGCGCCGGGGATCTGCCCTCGGAATTCGGGGGAGAATTCGCCATAGACGGTGGATGTATGGACGCCGACCTTCTCGAAGACGCGGCCTTCCATCATCGACATGCGGCCGCCGCCGCCTTCGCCACCCTCGCGCAGCCAGTCCTTGGCCACGAAGCGGCCGGGCTGCATGTCCGACAGCGGACCTTCCAGCTCGTTCTCGATGGCTTCGAAGCTCGCGCAGATCGCGTCGCGCAGATGCTCGAACCATGCGCGGGCAGCGGCCTTCTTGTCTTCGATGTCTTCGGGCAGGCCTTTCGGCAGGTTTGGTCGTTCCATGATGTTTCCCGCTGACGGCCGCGCCGCCGAATCGCATTTCGGTCACACTCCTTAACTTTGCACCATTTGGCAACAAAGCGGAGCATTTCCGCTGGGGACGGCGGGACTCGCAAAACGGGCGGAGCCGGCCTATATTGAGCGTATAGAATGTGCTGCCAGGAGGAAACCTGCATGGCGCGTGTTCCAGGACCGCCGCCCCTCGACGGGCTCCGTCGCCACATCGAGCGAAGCCGGCTCGCGAAAGGTGCGACCGGAGGGCATTTCGTGCGCGAGACCTTCTGCATGGAGCGTCAGGACGCCCGTGAGAAGGCCCGCGAGTGGTTCGACCAATGGCCGAAGGCGGCCTACTGGACAGAAGTGGAAAGCTGGCGCGCGCTGGACGGCGACCGCATCGAGTTCACCATGCGCCGGCTGCCGAGCGCCGATTGAGGCACCGCCGCAAGGCTTGATGGAGCGCCATATGTGCAAGCTCGATTGACGGCGGACCGCGGCCCCCCTATTTTACCGCCATTGTCATCAACAGAAAGGCGCCGTTGCGGTTCTCAAGCACGGCTCATAGTCCTTGTTCGAACTCGCGATTGCCGTCTTCCTTATCCTCTTCAACGGGGTTTTTGCCCTTTCCGAACTTTCCATCGTTTCCGCCCGCAAGCCCCGCCTGAAAACCATGGCGGCGCAGGGCGTGCGCGGCGCAGCCACGGCGCTGCGACTGGCCGAAGACCCCGGTAAGTTCCTCTCCACCGTCCAGATCGGCATTACCCTCATCGGCATTCTCGCCGGTGCGTTCTCGGGTGCGGCGCTCGGTGGCCGCCTGCGTGACATCCTTGCCGCCGAGGGCGTGCCTGACTGGCTGGCCGACCCGCTCGGCTACGGTATCGTCATCTTCATCATCACTTATCTGTCCGTCGTCGTCGGCGAGTTGGTGCCCAAGCAGATCGCGCTGCGCAATCCCGAGCGTTTCGCCTCGATGGTTGCGCCCTCCATGTCGCTTCTGTCCAAGATCGGCGCGCCGGCCGTCTGGGCGCTCGATGCCTCGACGCGCCTTATCTTCCGTCTCATGGGCCAGCATGCGGCCTCCGAAACGGTCGTGACGGACGAGGAGATCAGGACCATCGTGGCCGAGGCGGAAGCCGCCGGCGTCATCGAGGGCGGCGAAAAGCTGATGATCGCCGGCGTCATGCGCTTTTCCGACCGCGAGGCGCGCGGCCTCATGACGCCGCGCAACGATGTGGACTGGATCGATCTTGGCGACACGGTCGAGGAAATTCACCAGCAGCTCGTGGAAAGCCAGCATTCGCGCCTGCCGGTCGCCGATGGCGGACCGGAAACCATCGTCGGGGTGGTACAGAAGCGCGAGCTGCTTTCTGCCCTGCTGAGCGGCCAGCCGCTCGACATCCGCTCCTTCGTTCGCCCCGCGCCGATCGTACCGGATACTATGGATGCGATGCGCGTTCTCGATACGCTGCGCAATTCGGAAGTGCCGATCCTGCTCATCCACGACGAGTACGGCCACTTCGAGGGCGTCATCACGCCCGCCGACGTGCTGGAGGCGATTGCCGGCGTGTTCCGCTCCGATATCGAGGAGGGGGACGACGAATATGCCGTCCAGCGCGACGACGGTTCGTGGCTCATTTCCGGCGCCATGCCGATCGATGAAATGGCCGATCGGCTCGGTCTGTCGCTGCCGGCGCGCCGCAGCTACCAAACAGCCGCCGGTCTCGTCATCGAATCGCTGCAGAAGCTCCCGAAGACCGGCGAGGTCACCGAAACCCAGGGCTGGCGCTTCGAGGTCGTCGATATGGACGGCTGCCGCGTCGACAAGCTCCTAGTCACGCGCCTCGACTAAGGGACATCGGGCTCGAGCAGTCTCGGGCCCGGGCCTTCGGCGCCTAGCGTATCGAGCGGGTTGCGCAACGGGCATTCCTGCATCGAAAGACATCCGCAGCCGATGCAGCCGTCGAGCTGGTTGCGCAGCCGCGTCAGCCGCGCGATGCGCTCGTCGAGCTTGCCGCGCCAGGTCTTCGAGAGCGCGTTCCAGTCCTTCACAGTCAGCGGCCTGTCATGGGGCAGCACGGACAGCGCTTCGGCAATCTCGGCAAGTGGTATGCCGGTGCGCTGCGCAACCTTGATCACTGCGACACGCCGCAGGATGCTGCGGGGGTAGCGCCGCTGGTTGCCGCGATTGCGCTGGCTGTGGATGAGCCCCTTCTCTTCATAGAAATGCAGGGTCGATACCGCCACCCCGCTGCGTTCGGCGACCTCGCCGACGCTGAGTTCCCGGGACATCGCGCCGTTGGGACATTTTTCCATCATGGTGTTGACCTCAGGTTTGGTTGAGGTTTTATACCGCGGGCTCCCAGTTTTCAACGGAGCCCCAAACACATGACAACACGACTGACCATCGCCCTGATCTATGGCAGCGGCCGCGAGGGTCGTTTCGCCGATACGGTCGCGGGATGGCTGGAACCGGAGCTCGCCAGCTTCTCTCAATATGATATCGTCCGTATCGATGCGGCGGAGCTTGCCTTCACACCCGGCGGTCTCGACGAAGCGTCGGCGGCGCTGGTGGAAAGCCGCATTTCGCAGGCGGATGCCTTCCTCATCGTGACGCCCGAATATAACCACGCCTATCCCGCAGCACTGAAGGCAATCATCGACAGCTCCTTCAGGCCGTGGCACGCCAAGCCTGTCGCCTTCGTGTGCTACGGCGGCGTCTCGGGCGGTCTGCGCGCTGTCGAGCAGTTGCGGCTGGTCTTTGCGGAGCTGCATGCGGTGACGATCCGCGAAACGGTGAGCCTCGCCCATGCCTGGACGCAGTTCGACCCCGCCGGCAATCCGTTCCGTCCCGGCATATTGAACGGCCAGCTCGCCGTGCTGATGTCGCGTCTTGCCTGGTGGGCGCATGCCCTGAAGGCGGCGCGGATCGCAACGCGTTATGACGAGGTGGCGGCATGAGACCGGCCGATTATGCGACCGCAGAGGTTGCGCGCTCGCCCCAGGATTATCGCCGCAACGCAACGATGCTGATGATCAGCACGCTCACCATCATGTCGGGCGCAACGATTTCCGCCTCCCTGCCGGGCATCGCCGCGCGTTTTGCCGATGTCGACAATGTGGCGCTGCTCAGCCGGCTGGTGCTGACACTGCCGGCGGCGTTCATCGCGTTGTTTTCGCCGGCCGCTGGCTTTGTGGTCGATCGCTTCGGCCGCAAGCCGCTTCTGCTCGCTTCGCTTGTCCTCTTTACACTGGCCGGCGCGTCGGGGCTGTTTGCCGATACCCTGCCGGGACTGCTGGTGGGGCGGGCCGTGCTCGGCATTGCGATCGGTGGCATCAAGACGGCGACGACGGCACTTGTCGGCGATTTCTTCCAGGGAGCTGCGCGCGATCGCTACATGGGTTTGCAGCAGGCCTTTGTGGGGATCGGCGGCACGATCTTCCTCACGGGCGGCGGCTTCCTGGCGGAGGTCCACTGGCGCGGCCCCTTCCTCATCTACGCGGTGGCGATCCTGCTTTTGCCGGCGGCCGTCGCGTTCCTGCCGGAGCCGCGTCGTGCACCGACCAAGGGGTTGGTCGAAGGGCAGGGCCGGCTTGGCGGGCGCGGGGTGACGCTGCTCGCCCTGTTGTTTGCAGCGGCGATCATCAACATGATCGCGTTCTACATGATCCCGACGCAGTTGCCGTTCTATCTGGCGCATCTCGGCTTTGCCGCGCCCAGTCTGGCGGGCACGGCGATCGGCGCCGGCCAGCTCGTCGGCGTGATGAGTGCCCTTGCCTTCGCGCCGGTCCGGCGCCGGCTCGGCATCATGGGCGTGTTCAGCCTCGGTTTCGTTTCGGCCGGGCTTTCCTTCCTGCTGCTGTCGTATGCGCAAAGCTATGCCGGTGTGCTCCTCGCGATGGCGGTCTCCGGCGTGTGCATGGGCACGATCATGCCGAACTTCGCGGCGGCCGCGATGGTTCTGGCGCCACCCGCGCTGCGCGGCCGGATCTCCGGTCTGCTGGTCGCGAGTATCTTTGCGGGCCAGTTCCTTTCGCCTGTGGTTTCGCAGCCGCTCATTTCCGCGTCGGGTTTCGAGGCGGCCTATGCCGTCGTCGGAGCCATTGTCCTGGCCATCGGCATCGCGGCCTTCGCGGCACGGCTGCTGTGGCGGGATAACGGTGCGGTCGTCTCCGGTCGGCATGCATAGGGCTTGCCGGAAAGCGCGTCAGACGAACCCGGTCTGGCGCAGCGCTTCGCCGCAGATCATTGCGGCGGAGAGCGCGACGTTGATGGAGCGCTGTCCCTCGACCATCGGGATAAGGACGCGTCCGTCGGCGATGTCGTGAACATAGTCCGGTACGCCGGCGCTTTCGCGACCGAAAAGCAGGATGTCGTCGGGCCGGTAGGCAAAGTCTGTATAGATGCCCGCCGCCTTGGTGGAGGCGAGAATCAGGCGGCGGCCGGTCTGGCTGCGCCAATCCTCGAACCGGTCCCAGCTGACATGGCGCGTCAGCGTCACCGAGGCGAGATAGTCCATGCCGGCGCGCTTCAGGCTGCGGTCGGATATGTCGAAGCCGGCCGGCTCGATGATGTCTACGGCGAGCCCCATGCAGGCGGCGAAACGCAGCATCGTGCCGGTATTGCCGGCGATATCTGGCTGGTAGAGGGCAATGCGAAGTGCGGACATGCCGTCTCGCTATAACAATTCGCAGCCCGATGCGACGCCGTTTTCATGGCGCGCGGCGAAAACGGCGCGAGGTGGCCGAGCGGGAAGGGGCAGGCGCAGGTGAATGTGGCGGCAAGGCAACAGAATTAGTCGCAAATGGCAAATCGCGAGGAAGCGGCTGGAAAATTGCATCGTTTCGGGTTAATCACGGCACATCTGAAACGCGAGAAAGGGAGGAACATGATGAATAACGCCCATCGGCTGCGCCTCCCGGCAGGAATCACGCCTCTTCTCGCTTAGGCATTTCGCCGCCCTCATTCCCTTCGTGCCTGCATATCAATTCGCCGTGTGACGCCTTTCGTCGCCCCGCGGCACACCAAGCGGAACCCGCTCCCGACTGCGCCCTTTTGCGCCGTGCGTACCGGTTCCGTCGTTTCTATTACGGAGAAAGCCATGTTCGGCTGGTTCGAAAGACGTTTGAATCCCTATCCCGCGGAGGCGCCCTCGCTTCCGCCCAAGGGAATACTCCCCTTCCTTTGGCACTACACGCGCCCGGCGGCGCCGTGGCTTGCCGTGCTGGGCTTCTGCTCCATGGCGCTCGGTATTGCCGAAGTGCTGCTGTTTCAGTTCCTCGGCAATATCGTCGACTGGCTCTCGGCCGGCGATCCCGGCACGTTCCTCGCCCGCGAGGGTGGCACGCTGATCTGGATGGCCGTACTTCTGCTCGTGCTCATTCCGCTTTTCGGCGCGCTGCACACGATGACCATGCACCAGGCGCTCGCGGGCAATTTCCCGATGATCGCCCGCTGGCAGATGCATCGGTATCTCATCCGCCAGAGCATGACCTTCTTCTCCAACGAGTTCGCGGGCCGCGTCTCGACGAAGGTAATGCAGACCTCGCTTGCCGTGCGCGAAACGGTCATGAAGATCATCGACGTCTTCATCTATGTGGTGAGCTACTTTGTTTCGATGATCGCCATCATCGCGTCGGCGGACCTGCGCCTCGTGGTGCCGTTGCTCGTATGGTTCGTCGTCTATATCTGCATCCTGCGCTACTTCGTGCCGAAGCTCATGCGGGTTTCGCGCATGCAGGCGGATGCGCGCTCCATGATGACGGGTCGCATCGTCGACAGCTACACGAACATCGCGACCGTGAAGCTGTTCTCGCACGCCGGCCGCGAGGAAACCTATGCCCGCGAAGGCATGGACGAGTTCCTGCAGACGGTGCACAAGCAGATGCGCTTCATCACGGCTTTCAACATCGCCATCGACATCAACAACGTCATCGCGATGTTCTTCACCACGGCCATCGGCATCTATTTCTGGATGTCGGGCGATGTGACAGTCGGTGCCGTCGCGGTGGCCGCCGGCCTTGCCATGCGCATCAACGGCATGTCGCAGTGGGTGATGTGGGAAGTGACCGCGCTGTTCGAGAATATCGGCACGGTCTATGACGGCATGGGCATGATGACCAAGCCGCACGATATCAAGGATGCGCCCCAGGCGCCGGCGCTGCCGGCGGCAAAGGGTGCCATCACCTTCGATCATGTCCGCTTCCACTATGGCAAGAACAAGGGTGCGATCGAGGACCTGTCGCTCGACATCGCCGCCGGCGAGAAGGTCGGCCTCGTCGGCCGGTCCGGCGCCGGCAAGACGACGCTGATGAACGTGCTCCTGCGCTTCTACGATCTGGAGGCCGGCCGGATCACGATCGACGGCAAGGACATCTCCACCGTGACGCAGGACAGCCTGCGCTCGCAGATCGGCGTGGTGACGCAGGACACCTCCCTGCTGCACCGCTCCATTCGCGACAACATCGCCTATGGCAAGCCGGACGCGACGGATGCCGAGATCATGGAGGCGGCGAGGCGTGCGAATGCCTGGGACTTCATCGAAAGCCTGAGCGACCACCAGGGTCGCAGCGGCCTCGATGCCCAGGTCGGCGAGCGCGGCGTGAAGCTCTCCGGCGGCCAGCGCCAGCGCATCGCCATCGCCCGCGTCTTCCTGAAGGACGCGCCGATCCTCGTGCTGGACGAGGCGACCTCGGCTCTCGACTCGGAAGTCGAGGCGGCCATCCAGGAAAACCTCTTCGCCCTCATGCAGGGCAAGACGGTGATCGCCATCGCCCACCGCCTGTCGACGCTGACGGAGATGGACCGTCTCGTCGTGCTCGACAAGGGCCGCATCAGCGAGATGGGCACACATGCCGAGCTTGTCGCCCGGCGCGGCATCTACGCCGACCTCTGGACCCGCCAATCCGGCGGCTTCATCGCCGACGACGCGGCCGAGACGGAAACGGCGGCGCAGTAAAAACAGAGAAGGCCGGCCCTGCCAGTGGCCGGCCTTCTTCCTTTCCGAACTTTAATTTGCCGCCCGGCCAAAACGGCCTATATCGGGGGCATGATCTTCCGGCCGCTTTTCTCCTTCTTCGAGACCTGGATAAAGCCCTTCGAGCGGCGTGATGACCTGCGGCCGCCGGCGGGGCTGTTTGCCTTCGTGTGGTTCTATGTCCGGCAGGCCAAGGCGCCGTTTGCGGCGCTGCTCGTGCTGGGCGGCATTACAGCGGGGATCGAGGCGGCGACCTTCTGGTTCGTCGGGCGTCTCGTCGACATGCTGGCGACGGTCAGGCCGGGCGAGGGGTGGAGCGGCCTGCTTGCCACTCATGGAACAGAACTGCTGCTGATGCTCGTCCTTATCGGCATCGTGCGCTTCTTCGTGGCGTTTCTCACCGCGCTGGTCGACCAGCAGGTCATCACGCCCGGTTTTTACAATCTCGTGCGTTGGCAGTCCTATGTGCATGTCGCGCGCCAGTCGCTCTCGTTCTTCCAGAACGATTTTTCCGGCCGCATTGTCACCAAGGTCTGGTCGGCAGGGCAGGCGACGGGCGACGTCATCACCTCCTTCATGGAAAGCATCTGGTTCGTCTCGATCTATACGGTCTCGACGCTGGTGCTGCTCGGCCAGCTCGACTGGCGGCTTGCGGCCGTGCTTTTGGCCTGGCTTGTGATCTTCGCAGCGCTGGCACGCCATTTCGTACCCCGCATTCGCGAGCACGCCCGCCAGTCGGCGGAAGCCGGGTCGATGATCAGCGGCCGCATGGTCGATGCCTATTCCAATATTCAGACGCTGAAGCTCTTCGGCCGCGATGATGCGAACGACCGCTACATGCGCGATGGGTTCGATATATTCCAGGCCACGATCCTGAACTTCACGCGGCTTCTGACCTCGCTGCGCGCGTCGCTTGCCTTGCTGTCGGGCCTGATGATCGCGGGCATGGCGGTGTTGTGCATTCACCTCTGGCTTACCGCCGTCATCAGCTCGGGCGCTGTCGCCTTCACCATGGCGCTTGTGCTGCGGCTGAATTTCCTGCTCAACCGCCTGATGACGCAGCTCAACAGCATCATGCGCAATATCGGCACGATCCAGAACTCCGCCGACCTGATTTCGAAGCCCATCGGCCTTGTCGACAGGCCGGACGCGACCGCGCTCAAGGTCGTGAGCCCCGATATCCGTTTCGAGAACGTGCGCTTCCATTATGGCCGCCAATCCGGCGTGATCGACGACCTTACGCTCTCCATCAGGCCCGGCGAGAAAGTCGGCATCGTCGGTCGCTCGGGTGCGGGCAAGTCGACGCTCGTCAATCTTCTCCTGCGGTTCTACGACCTGGAGGGCGGCCGCATTCTGGTCGGTGGCCAGGATATTGCCGCTGTCACTCAGGAAAGCCTGCGCGCCAGCATCGGTATGGTCAGCCAGGATACGGCGCTGCTGCACCGCTCGCTGCGCGACAACATCCTGTTCGGCAATCCGGATGCCAGCGAAGAGCAGATGATCGAGGCTGCCAGAAAGGCGGAAGCGCACGATTTCATCCTCCAGCTG
>Ga0160495_100492_pt1 | contig 18626 bp, 17 predicted proteins | sample DID4MG_4_FD_108251 | JGI IMG/M metagenome (GOLD analysis project Ga0160495, IMG submission 108251) | Enriched soil microbial communities from UW Madison campus, WI, USA - DID2933_E24_FP4 MG | ecosystem: Environmental > Terrestrial > Soil > Unclassified | place: USA: Madison, Wisconsin | collected... | reverse complement strand
CGGGCGCCAGGCCCGGCCGCTTGGGGCAGCACTCTATCGTGATTGCGCATATGCCGGCCGGGATCATTCCATACCAGGCGGGCATGCGCCAGTGAAAGCGCCTTGCGACGCCTCTGCGATAGGCCCTAGATCGTGCCGCCAGCGCCGTTTTTCAAGACGGCCTCAAACGGCTCCGAAGCACCAGGCGAGGATGGACTTCTGCGCATGCAGGCGGTTTTCGGCCTCATCGAAAACCACCGACTGCGGGCCGTCGATAACCTCGTCGGTGACTTCCTCGCCGCGATGGGCGGGCAGGCAGTGCATGAAGAGCGCATCCTTGCCGGCACGCGCCATGAGCTGCGGATTGACCTGATAGGGCTGGAAGATGTTGTGGCCGCGGGCGCGATGCTCCTGGTTCATCGAAACCCAGGTGTCGGTGACAACAAGATCGGCACCGTCGACCATTGCCTCGGCATCGTGTCCGAGCAGGATGTTGCCGCCGTTGTCGCGCGCCCAGTTGAGGATCTTGTCATCCGGCTCGGAGCCCATCGGCACGGCCATCTTCATGGTGTAGCCGAAGCGGGCCGAGCCCTCCACGAAGGAGTGCAGCACGTTGTTGCCATCGCCCGTCCAGGTGAAGGTCTTGCCCTTGCTCGAACCGCGATGCTCCTCGAAGGTCATGACATCGGCCATGATCTGGCAGGGATGCGTGAGATCCGTCAGCGCATTGATGACCGGCACCGTGGCGTGCTCCGCCAGTTCCAGCAGGCGTGCATGATCCGTCGTGCGGATCATGATGGCGTCGACATAGCGCGACAGGACTTTGGCCGTGTCGCCGATCGTTTCGGCGCGGCCGAGCTGCATTTCCGTGCCCGACAGGAACAGCGTCTCACCGCCGAGCTGGCGCATGCCGACGTCGAACGAAACGCGCGTGCGGGTGGAGGGTTTCTCGAAGATCATGGCAAGCATCTTGCCGGCCAAAGGCTTGGTTTCGGTGCCGGCCTTGTTGGCGGCCTTTCGCGCATGCGCATCGTCCATGATGACGCGGAGATCGCTTTCCGAAACGGCGGAAAGATCGAGAAAATGCTTGGCCATGATGTATCCTGTCCCAGTCCCTTGTGCGCTCAGGCAGCCTTGGCGGCGCTCAGCTTCTCGGCGGCCCGCTCAATGCGGGCAAGCCCTTCGCGTGCATCTTCCGCCGTGGTGATCAGCGGCGGCAGAAGGCGCAGCACATTGTCGCCCGCCGGTACGGCAAGCAGCTTTTCAGCGCGCACGGCCTTCAGCAGATCGGCGACAGGAATCCGCGCCTTGATGCCGAGCATCAGGCCCTCGCCGCGCACGTCCTCGATGATGTCAGGGAAGCGATCCTGCAGCGCCGCGAGGCCCTGACGGAACACCAGCGCGACATCACGCACATGCTCCAGGAAGCCATCGGCAAGCACCACGTCGAGCACGGCGTTGCCGACGGCCATGGCGAGCGGATTGCCGCCATAGGTGGAGCCGTGCGTGCCGGCCACCATGCCGGATGCCGCCTCGGCGGTTGCAAGGCAGGCGCCGAGCGGGAAGCCGCCGCCGATACCCTTGGCGATCGCCATGATGTCGGGCGTGACGCCGGAATGCTCATAGGCGAAGAAGCGGCCCGTGCGGCCGACGCCCGTCTGAACCTCATCGAGGATGAGCAGCAGGCCGTATTCGTCGCAGAGCTGGCGCAGCTCCTGCATGAACTCCTTCGGCACCGGCCTGAGGCCACCCTCGCCCTGAACGGGCTCGATCAGGATCGCCGCGGTTTCCTCGGTGATCGCGTCCTTGACGGCGGCGATGTCGCCGAAGGGAACCTTGAGGAAGCCCGGAGCCTTGGGGCCGAAGCCCTCGATGTACTTTTCCTGTCCGCCAGCGGCGATGGTCGCGATCGTGCGGCCATGAAACGCGCCTTCGAAGGTGATGATGTGGTATTTGCCGGGATGCCCCTTGGCGAAATGGTAGCGGCGCGCGGTCTTAATCGCGCATTCCAGCGCTTCCGCACCCGAATTGGTGAAGAACACCTTTTCGGCGAAGGTTGCGTCCGTCAGCCGGCGGCCGAGGCTTTCCTGACCCGGAACCTCATAGAGGTTGGAGAGGTGCCAGACCTTGTCGGCCTGCTCCTTCAGCGCGGAAACGAGATGGGGATGGCCATGCCCAAGCGAACTGACGGCCACTCCGGCGGCGAAATCGAGATATCGGTCGCCCTTCTCGTCGATCAGCCAGACGCCCTCCCCGTGCGTGAACCGGAGCGGCGCACGCATATAGGTTTCATAGAGCGGCGCGGCATCGGCCATGGCGCGTATCCTCCAAAAGGGATGCGGAAAAGAAATTCGGGGGCTTGACTTTCCGATTGCCCGAAAAATCAAAAGCCGCCTTGCGGCGGCATGCTGCACTATCCGCATTTCATGTCGTGATGTCAATAAAATGCATAGCTCCAAATCGCACTGAACCTCCCGCAAGGTGAGGATTCACGGCATCCATGAACAGTGTCGCTATCGAGTCACACCCTACCAGCAAGTTGGGGAAAACTCCGAAATCGATTCGCCCCGATTCCCCCGACTCTTGTCACAGAGTCCCCCGGACTCTAGGTTAAGGGCCAATTACTAGACTGCATGCGGCGGAACTAGTCACCACCAGAGTTAGGGCGCTCAGGCTGCGAATTCGTTCGTGGCGCGATGAGGGATTCCCGCATAGCGAGCGCCGAACGGAGACGAGAGCATGAACTGGACAGACGAGCGGGTCGAGAAACTCAAGAAACTCTGGAGCGAGGGCCTCAGCGCCAGCCAGATCGCTGCGCAGCTCGGCGGCGTGAGCCGCAACGCCGTCATCGGCAAGGTGCACCGGCTAAACCTGCCGGGCCGCGCCAAGGCTGGCGGCACGCCGGCTTCGGCCCGTCCGAAGCGCCCGGCGGCGACCACCCCGCGCCCCTCGAACTTCGCAGCGCGCCCGGCCAACGCCCCCCGCCCGGTCAGCCGGCCGGTGGGCAATACGCTCACCAAGGACGAAGTCGAAACCGATTTCGACGTACAGACCGAGAACCTGCCCGTCGTCATCAGCGGCAAGAACGTCGTGGTACCGATGTCGCGCAAGCTGGAACTGACGCAGCTCACCGAGCGCACCTGCAAGTGGCCGATCGGCGATCCGCTGAACGACGACTTCCATTTCTGCGGCTGCGAGTCCCCTGACAACTCGCCGTACTGCACCTATCACCAGCGCCTCGCCTACCAGCCTTCGGCCGAGCGCCGCCGCGCGCGGTGACATTAGCGACAGAAGAATAGAAACGGGGCCGGAAGGCTCCGTTTTCGTTTGTGCGGCAAGTGGCACCCAAACGCAAACAGGCCCCGAAGGGCCCATTTCCGTCCTCGGGAGGAATTGCGTTCGCTCAGGTTTCCAGCGAATAGCCGGCGCCGCGGACCGTGCGGATGACATCCTGCATGTTGGCGAAGTTGAGCGCCTTGCGCAGACGGCCGACATGCACGTCGACCGTGCGCTCGTCGACATAGATGTCATGCCCCCAGACACCGTCGAGAAGCTGCGAGCGCGAGAAGACGCGGCCGGGCGAGGTCATCAGGAATTCCAGGAGGCGGAATTCGGTCGGGCCGAGACGCACTTCGCGCGTGCGGCGGTGAACGCGGTGTGTCTCGCGATCGAGTTCGATATCCCCGCAACGCAGCACCGTGGACACGACTTCGGGCTTGGCACGGCGCAACATTGCCCGCACACGGGCGACGAGTTCCGGCGTGGAGAAGGGCTTGACCACATAGTCGTCCGCACCGGTGGCCAGGCCACGCACGCGTTCGCTCTCCTCGCCGCGCGCCGTCAGCATGATGATCGGCAGGCGCTCGGTTTCCGGCCGCTGGCGCAGGCGCCGGCACAGCTCGATGCCGGAAACACCGGGCAGCATCCAGTCAAGGATGAGAAGATCGGGCATGCGCTCCTGCAAGCGCATCTCCGCCTCGTCGCCGGACAGGATCGTATCCACCTCGAAACCTTCCGCCTCGAGATTGTAACGCAGGAGGACGCTCAGCGCCTCCTCATCTTCCACGACGGCTATTCTGGGCACCATGTAGAGAACCCTATCCAGTTTACTCGGAAGCTTCGGAGACATCGGCCGTGACGACGGATGTCGAGGTGTCGTCCTTCGGGCGCTCGCCCTCGGGCTGGGAGCCGGTCGCCATGTAATAAATGGTTTCGGCAATGTTGGTCGCATGGTCGCCGATGCGCTCGATGTTCTTGGCGCAGAACAGGAGATGGGTGCAGGGCGTGATGTTGCGCGGGTCTTCCATCATGTAGGTCAGGAGTTCGCGGAACAGCGAGGTGTAGATCGCATCGATCTCGTCGTCGCGCTCACGGATGGCCTTGGCCTTGTCCACCGAACGGGTGGCGAAGACATCGAGTACTTCCTTGAGCTGCATCAGCGCCAGTTCGGCCAGATGCTCGAGACCGCGGGCAAGCTTGCGCGGCATGCCCGAGCTCTGCACGGCAATCACGCGCTTGGCAGTGTTCTTGCCGAGATCGCCGACGCGCTCCAGCTCGGCGGCAATGCGGATCGTGCCCATGATTTCGCGCAGGTCCGCCGCCATCGGCTGGCGCTTGGCGATGGTGACGATCGCCTTCTCGTTGATCTGACGCTCGGCATTGTCGAGGATCACGTCCTCGGAAATGACCTTCTGGGCCAGCGCCGCATCGGCGGAAACAAGGGCGCGAACCGAATCCGCCACCATCTGCTCGGCCGTGCCGCCCATTTCGGAAATGCGGCGGGAGAGATACTTCAGTTCTTCGTCGTAAATCGAGACAATATGGGTCGATGACATCGTTCTGTCCTTAATACACGCGGGTTTCAGGGGCTAAAGCGACGAAAACGTCAGCCGAAGCGACCCATGATGTAGTCCTGCGTGCGCTGGTCATCCGGGTTGGTGAACATCTTGTCGGTGTCGTTCTCCTCGACGAGGTTGCCGAGGTGGAACATGGCGGTGCGCTGCGACACGCGGGCCGCCTGCTGCATGGAGTGCGTCACGATGACGATCGTGAAATTGGCGCGCAGCTCGTGGATCAGTTCCTCGACCTTGGCGGTGGCGATCGGGTCGAGCGCCGAGCAGGGCTCGTCCATCAGGATGACTTCCGGGCTGACGGCGACGGCGCGTGCGATGCACAGGCGCTGCTGTTGACCACCGGAGAGGCCCGTGCCGCCTTCGTGCAGACGGTCCTTCACCTCGTTCCACAGGCCGGCCTTCTGCAGGCTCTGCTCGACAATGGCGTCCATGTCGGCCTTCGCCTTGGCGAGGCCATGGATGCGCGGACCATAGGCGACGTTCTCGTAGATCGACTTAGGGAACGGGTTCGGCTTCTGGAACACCATACCGACGCGGGCGCGCAGTTCCACGACGTCGATGTTCGGATCGTAGATATCGTCGCTGTCGAGCGTGATGCGGCCGGTCACGCGGCAGCCGTCGATCGTGTCGTTCATGCGGTTGAGCGTGCGCAGGAACGTCGACTTGCCGCAACCCGAAGGGCCGATGAGCGCGGTGACGGTGTTTTCGCGGACGTTGAGGTTCACGTCGTAGAGGGCGCGCTTCTCGCCGTAATAGACCGAAACGTCCTTGCCGATCATCTTGTAGGAAATGTCGTTCATTTGTCTGTCCAGGGCTTTCTCGACTGCTGCTTCTGACATCATGTTCATATGACCGGTCCTTCTACCAGCGTCGTTCGAAACGGCGGCGCAGGAGGATCGCACCGACATTCATGAGGATGAGGAAGATGAGGAGCACGATGATGGCTCCAGACGTGCGCTCCACGAAGGCGCGCTCGGCCTCGTTCGCCCACATGTAGATCTGCACCGGAAGAGCCGTTGCCGGGTCCATCGGCGTGGCCGGAACGTCGGCGACGAAAGCGACCATGCCGATAAGAAGCAGTGGCGCGGTTTCGCCGAGCGCATGGGCAAGGCCGATGATCGTGCCGGTCAGGATGCCCGGCATGGCGAGCGGCAGGACGTGATGGAACACGGTCTGCATCTTGGAGGCACCGAGCCCGAGTGCTGCGGCACGGATCGACGGCGGCACCGCCTTCAGCGCCGCGCGGGTCGCGATGATGATCGTCGGTAGCGTCATGAGGGTCAGCACCAGACCGCCGACCAGCGCCGCCGAGCGCGGAAAGCCGGCAAAGTTGATGAAGACGGCGAGACCGAGCAGACCGTAGACGATGGAAGGTACGGCGGCGAGGTTGTTGATGTTGACCTCGATGAGATCCGTGAAGCGGTTCTTCGGGGCAAACTCTTCGAGATAAATCGAGGCGGCCACGCCGATCGGCAGCGACAGCACCAGCACGATCAGCATCATGTAGAGCGAACCGATGAGGGCGACGCCCACGCCTGCGGCCTCCGGACGGCTCGATGCGCCGTTGGTGAAGAGGCCGGTGTTGAAGTGCTTGGAAAGGGCGCCGCTTTCGGCAAGCTGGTTCATCCAGCCGACCTGCTTGTCGGAGACCTTTCGGTTCGTTTCGGGCACGCCGAGATCGATCTGCCCCTTGAAGGCGGAGTCGAGATCGCCGTGCGCCAAGAAGGTGACGTTCTGCGTCGTGCCGATGATCGACGGATCGGCCGTCACGAGATTGCGCAGCTGCACGCGCACGCTGTCGGAAATCATGCCGTTGACGGCTTTCAAGCCGGCGCGATCGTCTTCGCTGACGCCGAGCACCTTGGCGAGCGCGTTGCGCGCCACGACGGGGTAGTTCGCGGTCACGAGCTTCTGCGGATTGGTGGCGCGCTCGTTGTTCTTGTCGATGATCTGCTGCGAGAACTCGACCGGGATCGTGATCATCGTCTGCTGGAATGCGGTGTAGCCTTTGGAGACGACCGAAAACAGCAGAAGGAAGAGGAACAGGAGGCCGAAGGCGATTGCGGCCATGCCGTAGAAGCGGAAGCGGCGTTCGGCGGCATAGCGGCCACGCAGACCGATATCGCGGCGTTCGGGCTTGGCGGAGGCGCCGACGGCAGCCATGGAGGGGCTGGTGGAGACCTGGCTCATTCGTACTGCTCCCGGTATTTGCGCACGATGTAGAGGGCGTAGATGTTCAGGCAAAGCGTGATCGCGAACAGCGTGATGCCGAGCGCGAAGGCCACCAGCGTCTGCGGCGAGGTGAATTCGAGGTCCCCAGTCAGCTGGTTGACGATCTTGACCGTCACCGTTGTCATCGGCTCGAACGGATTGAGCTGCATGCGGGCGGCGACACCGGCCGCGAGCACCACGATCATGGTCTCGCCGATGGCGCGCGAGGCAGTCATCAGCAGTGCACCGACAACGCCCGGCAGTGCGGCCGGCATGATGACCCGCTTGATGGTTTCCGAGCGGGTGGCACCGAGACCGAGCGAACCGTCACGCAGGGCGCGCGGCACTGCGGTGATGATGTCGTCCGATAGCGAGGAGACGTAGGGGATGAGCATGATGCCCATCACGATACCGGCCGTCAGAACGCTCTGCGCCTGGATGAAGCTCGCATAGTTGCCCGTGACGAGGCCGTTCAGCTGTGCGGAGATATCGCGCAGGAACGGGCCGACGGTGATAAGGGCGAAGAAGCCGTAGACGATGGTCGGGATGCCGGCGAGCACTTCCAGCAGCGGCTTGGCAATGGAACGCACGGTCCGCGAGGCGTATTCCGACATGTAGATGGCGGCGAAGAGACCGACCGGCACGGCGACCAGCATGGCGACGAAGCCGATATAGAGCGTGCCTGCAAGCAACGGGATCAGGCCGAACTGACCGGCCGACGCCGTGGCGCCCGCTGCGGCGAAGCGCGGATCCCAGGTCGTTCCGAAGAAGAATTCCCAGGCCGGAACCATGTTGAAGAAGTGGATGGCTTCCGTCGCCATGGAGGCCACAATGCCGACCGTCGTCAGGATCGCGATGGAGGACGCCGCGATGAGGCTGACCAGCATCACACCCTCCACGCGGTTGCGAGCGCGGAACTTCGGCGCAATGGCGCGATAGGAGAGGAAGGCGCCGGCAAGGGCCGCGATGATGACGAGGATCGACAGGAAGGTGCTGCTCGCCTGCGTCATGCGGTTGAGATCGTCGGCGGATGTCAGCATGTATGGCGCCGGATCGGCCGCAAGCGGAACACCCTTGGCAGCCAGAACGGTGCGGGCGGTCGCGCTGTCCTGGAACATCGCTTCGCGCTCCTGGGCCGACAGCGTGTTCAGGCCGCGCGAAATGGCGCCGATCATGTTGTAGGCGAGGTTCTGCTCGGCCTGCGACGTGGCCTTGACCTCTTCAGGGAAGCCACCGCGAACCGTCGAGCTTATGTAGATCGGGCTTGCGATGATCCAGACCAGTATCACGACGAGAGCCGGCAGGATCGACCAGATGGCGACGAAGGAACCGTAGTAGCCCGGACGCGAATGCAGGCTCGAGAGCTTGCCGCCGGCAAGCGCGTTGGCGCGCCAGCTTCCGAAAAGATAGCCCGCCACGCCGATCACGGCGATGATGAGCAAAAGAAAGGAAATACTCATTTTAGGAAAGTCTCCTGGCGAGATCATCCGCCCTGAGCGTGCCAAATCGCTCGCCCCGACCGTTCGACTGGGCGCCCCATTCCCGGTCGAAGAACATGACGTGGGCGTCGCCGCCCGAAAGCCAGAGATCGCCGCGGCGCAAACCGCCGCGGCGACCCAAGGTCATTACATGATCTTGCCGTCGGCGAAGGCCTTGCGGATTTCTTCCCGCTCGGCTTCCGGAGCGGCAACGAGGCCGTATTCAGCCAGCGGAGAGTCGGGGCCGATCATGTCGTCGCTCGTGAAGAACTCGACATATTCCTTCAGGCCGGGGATGACGCCGAGATGCGCCTTCTTGACGTAGAAGAACAGCGGGCGCGAAACCGGGTATTCGCCGGAAGCGATCGTCTCGGTCGACGGAACGATACCGTTCACGGTGGCGACCTTCAGCTTGTCGGCATTGTTTTCGTAGAAGGACAGGCCGAAGACGCCGATGCCGGACTTGTTGGCAGCGATACGGGCCAGCGTTTCGGTGTAGTCACCGTCGATATCGACAGCCAGGCCGTCCTTGCGAACCGCGACACACTTGGCATGCTGTTCCTTTTCGTCGGAAACGGCAGCCTTGATCGCGTCAAGCGCGCCGGCATCCTTGCAGCCGGCAGCCAGGATCTTCTCTTCGAAGACTTCGCGGGTGCCGTGCTTTTCGCCCGGGATGTAGGCGGCGATTTCGGCGTCCGGAAGGTCCTTGTTGACTTCCGACCACTTCTTGTAGGGATTGGCGACCAGCTTGCCGTCAACGACGACTTCAGCGGCGAGGCCGAGGTAGAGATCCTTCGGAACCAGCTTCAGATCGGCATTGCCGCTGTCGGTTGCAAAGACGATGCCGTCATAGCCGATCTTCACTTCCTGGATTTCGGTGACGCCAGCGGCCTTGCATGCCTCGACTTCGCTTTCCTTGATCGGACGCGAAGAGTTGGCGACGTCGATGGTGTTCGGGCCGACGCCCTTGCAGAATTCCTTCAGGCCGCCGGAGGAGCCGCCGGATTCGACGATCGGGGTCTTGAAGTCCGGATAGGTCTCGGCAAACGTCTCGGCGACGATCTTGGCATAGGGAAGAACGGTGGAGGAGCCGGCGATCTGGACCTGGTCGCGCGCAACGGCAACGCCTGCGAATGCGGCGGAGGCTACAAGCGCCGCAACTGTGAGCTTAAGAGATTTCATCTGGGTTCTCCCGAAGAGGACATATGTGGGAAGCGCTCGTCTGGCGCTCTCTGCCGCTGACCGGCGGCTTCTCTCTACGCCCCGATCGCCATCCCTTTTATGTCAGTTTCGCGAAACATTTGTGACAGGTTAAGCGACTGAAAATAATCGCTTATTCCAGACAGGCCCGATACGTCGTGACAGTTTGTGTCAGAACTTCACCGTAAAGACGGTTCCCTTGCCCACCTCGGACCGCACCACGAGGCGTGCCTTGTGGCGGGTAAGGATATGCTTGGCGATCGCAAGCCCAAGGCCCGTGCCCTTCTTGGACCGGCTGGCCTCGACATTAACCCGGTAGAAACGTTCTGTGATGCGCGGCACATGTTCAGGAGGAATGCCGGGGCCGTAATCCTTGACGGAGACCTCGACAGGGACACCGTGCGTGCCGCCGGAGAGCGCCACGTCGACGCGCTTGCCATCCTGGCCATATTTGCAGCCGTTCTCGATGAGGTTCTCGAAAACCTCGACGAGTTCGTCCCGCTCGCCCGCGACGAGAACGGGATGGGCGGGCAGGTCGAGCACGATGTCGACGCCGAGCTCCGAGGCCAGCGGCTGCAGACTGTCGCGAACATGGGCGATCAACGGTACGAGATCGACGGTCTGATCTGGCGCAACATTCGACCGCAGCTCGAGGCGTGAAAGCGACAGGAGGTCATCGACAAGCCGGCTCATGCGCGTGGCCTGCTCGTGCATAATGCCGAGGAAGCGCTCATGGGCCTTGGCATCGTTTTTTGCAGGGCCTTGCAGCGTTTCGATAAAGCCGCGCAGCGAGGCGAGCGGCGTGCGAAGTTCGTGACTGGCATTGGCGATGAAATCGGACCGCATGCGATCGATCCGGCGGGCCTGCGAGACATCGCGGAAGGTCAGGAGCCAGAGCGGTTCCCCTGTTTTTTCGGCCAGCGGCGCGATGCGCACGACATAGACCGTTTCGGAGGGCAGGCGCTCCGCGTGCTCGGTTTCGCGCGGCTGGCCTGCCGAGATGGCGTCACGGACCATGTCGAGGATGCCGGGCGCGCGAATGCGCCCTGCAAGATCGCTTCCGAGCGGGATAGCCCCGAAGACCGCCTCTGCGGCACGGTTCTGCAGTCTGACGGTCTCGCGGGCGGAAATCAGCAGAGCCGGCGCATCCAGCGCGCCCAGGACGGCAGCGATGGCGGACAGATCGTCCTGCCCGGCAGCGACGGCATCGTTTTCCGGCACCGTGACGGCCGGCACCGCCATGGTGCGCGCATTGCCTTCGGCGGCGCGCCGGTCGGTTCGCACCAGCCCGGCAATGACGAGCAGGAGCACGGTGAAGGACACCCAGCCCAGATGCAGGCCGGCAAGCCACATCACGAAGCCGACAAAGATGGCCGAGGCGATCAGAACGCGCTCGCCCCACAGTTGCGTTGCCAGCCAGCCGAGGATCGTCCGCTGATCCGTCACCGCCACCCATTCCCTTGCAAGCATCTCAGCCTCCGCGCCCCGCCGATTCTCGATGGATAGCGCGATTTCATGACATGTTTTTCACGGTGCGCTTGAATTCGCAATGCGCTTATGGCCTCCTTTCGAAGAAGCGGCGTGCGCCGCGGTCTGTACCCGAAGGAGCAAACGATGGCGGAAGTGCCCGAAAACCGGTCTGTCGAACTGGATATCAACGGCAAGAAGCGGGTGTTCGACATCGACAATCCCGTGCTGCCCGACTGGATCGAGGAGAAGGCCTTCGGCTCCGACGACTATCCCTATGACAAGAAGCTCGACAACAAGGAATACGAAAAGACGCTGAAGCTGCTCCAGATCGAACTGGTCAAGGTACAGTTCTGGCAACAGAAGACCGGCAAGCGCATCATGGCCGTGTTCGAGGGCCGGGACGCGGCCGGCAAGGGCGGCGCGATCCATGCGACCATGTCCTACATGAACCCGCGCTCCGCGCGCATCGTCGCGCTCACCAAACCCACCGAGACCGAGCGCGGCCAGTGGTACTTCCAGCGCTATGTCGCCACCTTCCCCACGTCGGGCGAATTCGTGCTGTTCGACCGCTCCTGGTACAACCGCGCCGGCGTGGAGCCGGTCATGGGCTTCTGCACGCCCGAGCAATACGAACGCTTCCTCAAGGAAACGCCGCGCTTCGAGAAGATGATCGTTTCGGACGATATCCATCTCTTCAAGTTCTGGCTCAATATCGGCCGGGAGATGCAGCTGAAACGGTTTCACGATCGCCAGCACGATCCGCTCAAGGTCTGGAAGCTCTCGCCGATGGACATTGCCGCGCTCAACAAGTGGGACGACTACACACAAAAGCGCGACCGGATGCTGAAGGAGACGCATTCGGACCACGCGCCCTGGACCGTGATCCGCGCCAACGACAAGCGGCGCGCGCGCATCAACCTGATCCGCCACATCCTCAAGACGCTCGACTATGACGGCAAGGACAAGAAGGCGATCGGCGAGATCGATGACAAGATCGTCGGCACGGGGGCCGACTTCGTAAAGTAGGCCGACGAAAATCTGCGAAGGCGCGGGACCGTCCCGCGCCTTACCGCAATTCGGTCCGCTGCTTATTCACCCGGCAGAATACGAACGGCGTAAAGGTTCACGCTCGCGCCGCCGCCGGCAATGTCGCTGTTGAGCAGCAGATGGCCCGGCTCGCTCGGCGAAAGCGAGCGGTCGAACTCCACCTGGAACAGAATGTCCGTGCGCTCCGAAACCGTGAAGCGATGGCGCCCGCAGCCGCCCATGGTGGAGAAATCGCATTCCACAGCCACCTGCACCGGCTTGTCGCCGGCAGCCTGCACGGTGAGCGCGATCGTCGAGGTCTTGCCGCCCATCTCGCCCAGAACCTCCGGCGATACCTCTATCTGCACCGCGCCGGCACGCTCCGGATTTGTCGAGGTGATGCGCACAGCCTGCCCGTCGCTGGTGCTGACCGATTCGAAACGTCCGGCCGCGCCGGCGGAAAGCTTTGCGGCATCGCCCGGCGCGAAGACCGAGCGCCAATCGGAGGTGAAGCGGCTTTGCGTGTCGAGCGCCTTCTTGATCGGGTCCTCGCCGGAGAAATCCTCCGCCGAAACCCGCGCCGGCGGCCTGGAGTCGTCCTGCAGGTCGTCCAGCAGGCCGCTCGATCGCACCCACCAGGCAAGCGCGCCGAATGCCGCGATCAACGTTGCGAGCACGAGAAGGAAGGAGAACAGCCGCCCGCGGCGCTTGCGCGCCTTGGCGACGCGCTCCGGGCGGAAATCGGAGGGCTGGTTCGCAGAGGCGGCAGTCGCCGTCGTCGTCGTCGAACCGCCTTCACCGAGACGCTCCATGCGCTCGGGACGGATAGCGCCCATATCGCCTTCCGGCACCCTGCGCTCCGGCTCGATGCGCGGCTCGGCATCCAGCGTCGGCTCAGGGCGGATATCACGCTCGGCGCGCATCTCCGGTTCGGGGCGCATCTCGACCCGCGGCTCCGCGCGGACCTCGCGTGCGGCGGCACCGGCCTGCGCCCGCTCTTCCGTCTCGATCTGGCGGATCGTCGCCTCGAGCCGATGGCGTTGCGCGGCCACCGCCTCGGGATCGTTGATGTCCTGCTTGCGCAGGCCCGCCTCCAGGGCGTTGCGCGCCGACTGGTAGATGCGTGCGCGCACCTCGGCATTGGCACGTTCCGAGCGCGCCAGCGCGTTTCTGATTGCCGCTTCCAGTCCGCTCACGTCCGATCCTTCTCGGCGACCGCTCCCCGCCGCGGTCAAACACATCTGTGGAAAGAGCTTCACTTTCCGGCTTTTGTTGGTTTTTGCGTAACGTTTGACGAGAATTTGCGCAAGTCTCGGCAGCCGAACCGCACTCCTTCTCCGGGGATAAGCTGCGTTGGAGCCCGCAGCACGCGAGCCACGATCGCTCCAGCCGCCACAAACGCGCATCGGGGCGGACGCGCACCGAACCGGTTCAGTGGGATCACACCGGCGCGATCACGACCGGCCACATGGCCAGAGAGCCCAGTTCGGCGAGGCACGGCGCTTGCCGGTGCTCTCGGGCCTGCTACCGGCTAACGACTCTTTACCTGTCCGCGTTCAACCTCTTTTCACGGCGCATTCCCGCTGCTATCCTTTTGACGTTTTCGTAAACGTCAAAGAAGGACGTCTTCATGGCCTTGCCCGCGATCCTCAAGGACAAGCTGCGCGTGCCCGTCGTCGCGGCACCGCTTTTCATCATCTCGCACCCCGCACTGACCATCGCGCAATGCAAGGCCGGCGTGGTGGGCGCCTTTCCCGCGCTCAACGCGCGCCCGGAATCGCAGCTCGACGAGTGGCTGGCCGAGATCACGGAAGCCCTTGCGGCGCATGATGCGAAACACCCCGATCGCCCGGCCGCGCCATTTGCCGTCAACCAGATCGTCCACCGCTCCAACAAGCGGCTGGAGCACGATCTCGCGATGTGCGTGAAGTACAAGGTGCCCGTCGTCATCTCCTCGCTGGGCGCGGTGCCCGAGGTCAACGCCGCGATCCACTCCTATGGCGGCATCGTGCTGCACGACGTCATCAACAACCGGCACGCAAGCTCCGCGATCCGCAAGGGCGCCGACGGCCTGATCGCCGTCGCAGCCGGTGCGGGCGGCCATGCGGGCACGCTCTCGCCCTTCGCACTCGTCCAGGAAATCCGCGCATGGTTCGACGGCCCGCTGCTGCTTTCCGGTGCCATTTCCACCGGCGGCGCCATTCTTGCGGCCCAGGCGATGGGCGCCGACATGGCCTATATCGGCTCGCCCTTCATCGCCACGACAGAAGCCCGCGCCAGCGATGCCTACAAGCAGATGATCGTCGACAGCGCCGCCGCCGACATCGTCTATTCCAACTATTTCACCGGCATTCACGGCAACTACCTGAAACCCTCCATCGCTGCCGCCGGCATGGACCCGGATCACCTGCCGGAGGCCGATCCCTCGAAGATGGATTTCGAGACGGCAACATCAGGAGCCAAAGCGTGGAAGGACATCTGGGGCTGCGGCCAGGGCATCGGCGCCGTCCAGTCCGTTACCCCGACGGCAGAACTCGTCGCGCGCCTGGAGCGGGAATATGCCGCCACCAAGGCCCGCATCGCTGCCGGCTGAAGCGGGCGCGCACCAGATGGCGCGGGGAAAAATGCGGAAGTTGAAACTCACCGCTTGAAATCTCCGCGCATAGCGGTTATCAGCGCACCCATTCCGGTCCCGGCACGCTTCGGGACCATGAAGGCCGCTTTAGCTCAGTTGGTAGAGCACGTCATTCGTAATGACGGGGTCACGTGTTCGAGTCACGTAAGCGGCACCATCTTCCTCCCCAAAACATTTATGATTTCGACTTGCCGTCAGGCAGACGCAGTTGGTGGTTAAATCCGGTAAACTGTTAGACTCGATCGTCCCCTTTACAGGAGCCTCCTCGTATGAGCGACACCTGCCCTATTCTCACGCCTGAACAACGGCGCGCCAACGATATCGTGGAGAATGCCCAGGCGCGGATGATGGATGCCGTCCTGGCAGCGGTTGAGGGTGCTGCGCAAGAGGTGGGGGAGGCCTGGAAAAGCGTCCAGACGTCAGAGGCTCCGCCGCCGCAGGACTATTTTGCCGCCGTCGTGCACCAGCGCATGTTCCTGCTTCTGTGCGGTGCCGATGCCGAGCGCATGACGGGCGGTGACCCTGTCATCGCGGGCCATCTCATCGGCAATCAGCAGAAAATCGTCGAGCATTACTGGACAGCGAAAGACGGGAAGGACGCCGCCCCCTGAAAAATCCTCGCGGGGCCCCGCCACCTTGCGAACCGTGCGGACGCCGCTAGACTGACGCAGTGACACGGAGCTTGCGATGATCGTACAGGCCTGCTTGAACGGGGCACGGCCCCACGACTACCATCCGCGCTTGCCCACTACCGCAGACGCCATGGCCGCCGACGGCGCGGCCTGTGTTGCGGCGGGTGCGGCTGAGTTGCACATCCACCCTCGCGGTGCCGACGGACGCGAAAGCCTGGCGGCTATCGATGAAACGATACTGGCCGTGCGACGCGCCTGCCCGGGAACGCTTATCGGTGTGTCGACGGGCGCCTGGATCGAAGGCGACGTGGAGCGGACGCGGGACTGCATCTCCCGCTGGCGCGTGCTGCCCGACTATGCCTCGGTCAATCTGTCGGAGCCGGATGCGCCCGCCGTCATCGGATTGCTGCATCATATCGGTGTCGGCGTGGAGGCGGGGCTGGCCACCATTGCCGATGCCGAACGGTTCGCTTCACTTGCGGACAGCCACCGCATCTTTCGCATCCTCATAGAGATCGAGGAGCAGGATTTCGCCAGGGCCGATGCGATTGCCGATGGTATCGAGCGCGTTCTTGCAAGCGCCAATATTGTCCGGCCGATCCTGCTTCACGGTTTCGACGCGACTGTCTGGCACTTCGTTGCACAGGCGCACCGGAAACGCTGGTCCACCCGCATCGGATTGGAAGACGGGCGCCTGCTCGTGAACGGCGAACAGGCATCCGGAAATGCCGAACTGGTCGGCGCGGCCGCTGCCATCTATCGCCGAAGCGCAGCGTAAACGACGCGGCAAAACTGCATCGTCAGCTGGCGTTGCGCCCACGTTCAGGCAGGTCCGGCGTCTGCGGGCGGGCGTCCAGGCGGATTGCGGCGGGCGGATCCGTGGCCTCGATCTCCCGAATCCATTCACGCCAGATCGCGACCAGCAGCGCCATCAGCACGGGGCCGATGAACAGGCCGAGGAAGCCCATGGTTTTCACGCCGCCGATCAGGCCGAAGAAGGTGGGCAGGAAGGGCAGCTTGATCGGACCACCGACGAGGCGCGGCCGCAGCGTCTTGTCGACGATGAACAGTTCCACCGAGCCCCAGATGAACAGCGCGAGGCCGGCGATGGGCGAGCCGCTGGACACGAGATAGATCGAGACGAGTGTGAAGGAGAGCGGCGCGCCGCCCGGAAACAGCGCCATGACGCCGGTGAGAACGCCAAGCGTGACGGCCGAGGGCACGCCAGCGATCCAGTAGGCGACGCCAAGCACGATACCCTCGCCGATGGCGATCAGCGTCATGCCCGTGACGGTGGAGCTGATGGTAGCGGGAACAATGCGCGAGATGCGCTCCCAGCGCATCGGCAGGATACGCTCGCCGAGACGATCCACCTGGGCGGCGAAGGACTGGCCATCGCGATAGATGAAAAACAGGGCGATCAGCATGAACAGCATGGCGAGCAGGAGGCCGAAGGCCTTGCCGCCGGCCGCAAGGGCCACGCGGTAGATGTTGCCGATATTGGCGCCGCTGACGATCTGCGTCAGTTCGCCGATGGCGCCGGGATGATCGAGGAAGCGCGTCCACTGCATATCGAGCCAGCCGCCGATGACAGGCAGCGCGCCGATCCAGTCCGGCGTAGGCGCGCCCGTGCGATTGGTCTCGACCGCCCAGCCGATCCACTCGCGGATTTCGTGGAAGGCATAGGTCGACGCGATCATGATCGGCCCGATGATGAAGCCGAGAATGAGGAGGATCGCGATGGAGGCGGCGAGCGTGCGGTTGCCGTTGACCTGTACGAGCAGGCGCGAATAGAGCGGCCAGCTGGCGAAGGCAATGACGAGGGCGGCCAGAACCGGGACCACGAAACCATGGAAGAAGTAAATGCCGGCCAGCACGACGAGGACAAGCAGCCAGCGCGCCGCCGATATCGGCGAGATGAGCGCCGCTCCGCTCGGGCGCGCCATACCGATCAGCCGGGGCTCATTTCTGCGATGTTCCGATTGCGGCAAACTCGTCTACTCCATTGGGGCCGTGCAGGCCGGGCCTCTAGATAAGGTCTATCCGAAGAATGTTAAACATATACGTGGTTTTTTCGTCGCTGGCGTGGTGAGACGCCGCAGCCGGGCGACCTCACGAAAAAGCTATCGGGCACGAAACGGGCGATTGTTGACGTTTACGTCAATGTAAGATAGCCATGGTGCTTGATGGCGCCCGCCAAAAGCATCATCTTGTTCGCACCGGACGGTTGGAGGACCATGCGGTGACCGCAGGACGGACGATGCCCTACGCGCCCACGAGGAGGAACCCCATGTCGGCCATTGAACAGAAGCCATCCACCGAAGCGTCCGGCCGTTTCTGGCTTGCCTCCTATCCCGAGGGCATGGCCGAAACGATCGCACCGCTTGGCCATTCATCGATCGGCGCGCTGGTGGAAAGCTGCTGCGCCCGCTTCGCCGACCGCCCGGCCTTCACCAGCATGGGCAAGACGCTTACCTTCCGCGACTTTGAGACAGCCTCGAAAAAGGTCTCGGTCTGGCTGCAGGCGCAGGGGCTGGAAAAGGGCGACCGCGTCGCGGTAATGATGCCCAATATCCTTCAAAACCCGGTCGTGATCTTCGGTATTCTGCGCGCCGGTCTCGTCGTGGTCAATGTCAATCCGCTCTACACGCCGCGCGAGCTGGAACACCAGCTGAAGGATTCAGGCGCCAAGGCGCTGTTCGTGCTGGAGAATTTCGCCGGCACCGTGGCACAGGTCGTCGCGCGCACCGCCGTTCGCCACGTCGTCGTCACGACGATGGGCGACATGCTCGGTCTGAAGGGGCTGATCGTCAACCTCGTGGTGCGCAGGATCAAGAAGCTCGTGCCCGCGTGGTCGCTGCCGGGACATACACCTTTCAAGCAGGTCATGAGCGAGGGGGCGCAAAACAGCCTGAAGCCGGTGGACATTTCGCCTGGCGATACGGCCTTCCTGCAATATACCGGCGGCACGACGGGTATATCCAAGGGGGCGACACTCACCCATGCCAACCTGCTTTCCAACATGGAGCAGATCAAGCTGTGGATCGAGCCGGTCTTCCGCATCAAGAAGCGGCCCGAGCAGCTCGTCTTCGTCTGTGCGTTGCCGCTCTACCATATCTTCGCACTCACCGTGAACGGGCTG
>Ga0160495_100491_pt1 | contig 18635 bp, 12 predicted proteins | sample DID4MG_4_FD_108251 | JGI IMG/M metagenome (GOLD analysis project Ga0160495, IMG submission 108251) | Enriched soil microbial communities from UW Madison campus, WI, USA - DID2933_E24_FP4 MG | ecosystem: Environmental > Terrestrial > Soil > Unclassified | place: USA: Madison, Wisconsin | collected... | reverse complement strand
GGGGTGCAGCGGTTTTGATCGCGGCTGCAAGTTCACCTGCGGAGACCGGGCCGGGCGGCCCGAGCAACGCAAAACGCAGCGCGCGACGCGCCGCGGCCGCCGCCGCACGGAACTACCCAGCACTCCGTAGACATCTCCACCAGCGGAAGGGGATTGATTGACGGCCGGCTGCTTTCCGCTCGTCATCGCCAGTTGTTGCCAATCCGATCCAGACACTAAAGACCGGCCGGCATGTGCTCTATCGGCCGCGGTCCCTGCTGGCATGTCTCCGCGCGCCATGATCGAAGGTGCGCCGCGGTTCCTGCTGGTTGGGGGACCTGCGGTCTAATCCTGGTTCCTGATTATCCCTGGTCGCGGTCACGTCGATAGCAGGTTCCGCCCTCGTACGGTCGCGATCCTGGTGGTTGGGCTCCCATGCGACGCTGTCGCCCGGCTGCCCCCCGTGGTGAATATCCGGTCTTTGCGGGCTGGATGGCTCCCGTTGCTCGCGCGGCATGAGCCGACGCCGGCGCGCCGGCGGATGGCGGGAGGAGCCTTCGCCGGTGTCGTTTTCATCTCCTGATGTGCTGCGCCGACGCTTCAGAGTATGTACGGGTTTCGGTGAAGGCTCTCTCAAAAACGAGTCGTCGCTCATTTCCCGTTGCAAGCGTTCGGCACGTTCCGTCTGCTTCCGTCTGGTTCGGATGAGAGCCCGTTCCTGCGGCTGTTCTGCGAGGCTATGACCGAGCTGCTCCATTTTCGGCAGTCTCGCAGACTGCTCCCCGAGCGGCCATCGGGTTCGTTGAACCGCTATCGCGTCGTCGACCGACACATCAACGAAACAAGGTTCCTGGTCCCGGATGCGGTCATAAAGCGTTTGATGGAGATGCCCGAGAGCGTCCGTCAGTTCGCGGGCGCTGCGGGCTGTGAAATTTCGCTTCAGCTCGCCGGTGTAATCAGGGTTGATTGCGTTCGGGCCAAGGTTGGGATAGCGGCCAAGCGGGAGCCCCAGCTCTCGGTCCAGAAGATAGCGTGGCAGTTGCCGGCGGGCTCTGATCTCGTTGAGCTCGTCCCGAATCCCTTCGTTGTCGTCCGTTTCGTCGGGACCATGGTAATGTGGGGAAAAGCACGCATATTCCTCCGCTCGTTCCAGAATGGCCCGGCGCTTATCTGCACCATGCTCGCCTGGATCGATATGTCTGTCTAGAATCGCGCCGACGGCATCAAAGCGTTCCTTGAGCCGGGGCGACAAAGTCTTCTCGTAGCTGTCCGTGAGACGGTATCCTTCCACGGATAGCATTTCGGTTGCATAGGCCGTGAGGCGCTCATCCGCGTCGCCCGAGGCCTGCAGCCTCGTCAGGTCGAATGATGAGCGATTTGCATCCCGGCGCCGCAGGCCGGTCTCCGTCGCGATGACGAGAAAACGGTCTCGGACAGCTGCCCGTCTTTCTTCGTAGCTGACTGATTCCATCATCATATTCCTTTAATTTTAGTTTCTCGGGGTCCGGCTCAATCATACATGCCGCGATCGGCGCGATTACGTTCTTGAACGACCTTGATCCGCTGCAGCAACTCGCGCTGTGCCAGCAAAGCAGCTGCCTTATCGCCTCCTACGCCACCGGCCGAAAAGGGTGTTGGAGCTCGGATGTCATCAAGCGTGTTTTCGCGCGACATGGTCTGCTGCGTTACGCGCTCCAGATTGGCGATCCGCCGACGCTCGAGCTCTTCCTCGGTCCCGTCGCTATCCTCCTCGTCCTCATCGTCGCGTTCCCATTCGGCATCGAGCTCGTCTTCTTCCTCCATGTCGTCGAAGTCGAAGCCGCCATCGCCCTCATCTTCTTCTTCGTCGTAGTCCGGCTCGATGAGTTCTTCATCCTGACCGGCTGGTCTCCCGTCCCCGGTCTTCAGGGCGGGTTCTTCCTTGAGTGCGATCTGGAACGGTGTTGCGGCGGTTAGCGAGATCGGCTCCGGCTCGGGCAGATCGCCCATCTGGCCTTCGAAAATCCGCTTCAGCTTGCGGTCGGAATAATACTTGACCTTGTGCATGTGCAGCGGCGGCTGGCCTTTGATCAGCACAATCTGCTTGTTGTCGTCGACGAGGCGCACCTGTTCGGGACGCATGAGCAAGGCGCCTTGATCGTTGACCTGGGTATTGCTATCGAACCACTCCTTCTGACTATAGGACTTGGTCTTTTGGCGGAACGTGTACTCGCCGATGGCCTTGGAAATGTACTCGGGGGTCTCGTCGTCGGCGGTCGCCATGAACACCTGCACGCCGGTGTTGGAAAGGAAGTTCTCCTTACCCGTTTGTTCATAGGCGCCGGTAAGCGCCGACAGGCTCTGGATGATGAACATGAAGCGGCCCTTGTAGCCGGCGATCGTCGTCACGGCGGTCTCGATCGCCTCCAGTTGGCCAAGATGCTTGAACTCGTCGAGCAGAAACAGGACTTCGAAAATCTCATCTTTCTTAGGCATCTCGCGCTGCAGGATGGACACCACCTGCTGGAAGAACAGGCGAACCAGCGGTGCGATCACTTCGAGATCGTTCGGGCTGACGCACAGATAAACGGAGGTTGGGTCGCGGCGCAGATTGTAGATCGAGAAGTCCGACCGGGACGTGGCGTTCTTGACCATCGGGTCTGCCCACAGGTTTAGTCCGCCATCGCCCAGTACCGACGTGTAGGACGTGATGATTTTGGTGTCGTTACCTGCCATATTGTCGAAGATGCGGGTCACCTCCGGGATCTTGCTCTCTTCGGCGAGCTGGGCGAACAGCTTGTATTTCTCGCCCGGCGCCGCGAACAGGTCGTAGACCGCGCCGATGGTCGGGTTGCCGCGCTCGATGCAGGCGAGCACGCCGGCGACAAACAGGTCACGCGCGCCGTCGATGAAGCCTTCGGCGCCTTTTCCTTTGGCGGCGATCAGGTTGTGCGCCATGCGGCGTGCCTCGGTGAAGCGCCGTTCGGGCGGCATGGCGACGATGTCGAGTACCGGATTGTAACAGTGGGTCCTGCCGTCCTTGTCGAGCGGCGAGAACTTGAAAACCCGGTCGCCCTTGGAGCCGCGGGCACGCGAAGTCAGTTCGAACAGCTCGCCCTTAACGTCGAGCGCCAGCACTGAACCGTTGAAGGTCAAAAGTGTTGGTATGACGATGCCGACGCCCTTGCCGGCGCGGGTTGGCGCCACCACCAGGCTGTGCGGCTGCTCTCCGTTGGTCAGATACCGGCCGAAACCGCGCGGGCCGGAGGTCTTGCCAAAGACCGGCCCGGAAATCTTGCGGAGGGGGCGGATGTAGCCCAGACGACGCATTTCCTGGAACCGGGCCCAACGGGCTGTACCGAAATGTTTGGTTTTGAAGACGAAGATTGAAAGGATCAAAGCTGCCAGCACCGCCGTGCCGGCGATGATAATCAGGCCGGTATAGAACTCCTCGCTGGCGAAGCCGAGATAGAAGGGTGTCTCGTACCAGAAGGCTAAGACTTCGAAGTCTTGCAGGGCGGAAACACTGAAACCGTGTCTCATTGTCACGAAAAGACTGGAAAAAATCAACCCGATCGGCAGCGAACACATAACGCCGAAGAGTAGGGTGTTAAACTTGGCCTTGGGGTCTTGAATCATTGCTTTTCAAACTCTTGTGTCGAGTTAACGAATGTCCGTCCGAAATTTCGTCCGGGGCGTTTTGCCTTTGGCCAGATGACGGTCCTTCTCACGGTTGCCTCGCGATGGTCAGCGGGCTCTGCGCCGCGGTCTGCGATCCAGTTGCGGCCGGGAAGGTTCGGGACGGGATGGCGGTTTCCGATCCGCCTCCGTCAGGCCCAGCTCCTCCACTTCTATCCGCGATGGTCTTGAGAGGAGGGGCGGCTCCCCGGTGTCGTCGATGGTCTTGACCGGCTGGTTCTGGCGGGCGGCGTTTCGCGGCGCCTGTTTGGATCCTAGCAACCGCCTCATGTTGTTCCCGCCGCTGCTTTCACCGCTGTCCACGAGTGTTTCCTTTTCCGTTAGATACTGCGGCTGTCACCGGCGCGCGCGCGCGTCCTCTTAGTGCGGTCACGAGTGTCGTCATGCAGCCGAAGAGGCTCCCGTTCCTTGTTGCCGCTTGTCGCCGAGACAAACTCATCTGAGGTCGAGGCCGAGGAGGACGAGCCGCGGCTCAAGCTGCTGTCGGTGCTGGTGAAGCTGCTTTCCGAAGCACTGTCTAAGGCGTCGCTGCCGCGCCTTGCTCCGGTCGAACTGCGATCGTTCCGGCTTTCCGCGCGGTACCCGTTACCGGTTGATTTGCTGCTGCTCCCGCTATCCAATGAGGTTTCGGAGTCGCTTGAGCTGCGGCTGCTGGAATTGCTCTTGGAACCGCGCGAGCTGCTGCTCGATCCGCTCTCGGACGAAGTGTCCGAACCATTCGAGCCGTACTCGTCCTTGCCGGCGCGCTTTGGCCTCCGGCGGGGTGTGTGAAACGTGTCCTGGCTCGACCCGGAGGAGCCGCTTTCGGACGAGATATCCGAGCCGTCTTTTCCTTTCTCTACAGCGCGTTTCCTTTCTTGATCGAGGGCCTTCGCATAGGGGACTTCGCCGCCGGAATTAACCCAAGCGCCGATAGCACGGTACTGCTCACGCGACAGGTGGTCGCGGGCACGGGCGAAGTCCGGCGCCACCGGGTCAACGGCACGGACTATGTTCTGCAGCCGCCGGACTGTTCCCGCTTGTGGCAGGCGGTAGATGGTGGCTGCGTCCACCATGCGGATTCTTTGATCGCGCTGCAGCGCCTGGTCGCGGATCTGGCCTTTGGCGTCGATGGTCGACTGGACCGACGTTTCGCGGAGCGACTCCCGTTTGCTGACTTTCGCCTTTTCGACGTCAGTCATCGGCTCGGGACGCGATTTGCGGCTGATGCCGAAGAACGTGGTGGTGACGGTTTTCTTACCCGTTTCCGGATTGAACTCGGCGCTTCTCTTGAACAGCCAGCCGCTTTTGCCAATAGAATGGGTCTGGACGTGTTGGTGGTATTCGTTACCTTCCCGGTCTTGGGTTGTCTTTTGCGACCATTGCATGTTGTAGGGGCCAACCCCGCGATGGGCCAATGCCGAATGATTGGTGACATGGCCATGTTCGTCCGTCGAACTCCAGGATCTGCGGACCGAGGCGTGAAGGCCACCCACCTCGCGGCGGCTCGTCCGGGTAACCAGCCCTCCGGGTTCCTTGTCGACAAACCATGAGCGCGCGGGTGTCTTGAAACCGGTAAGGGTCTTATTGCCCTCGGAATCGAAGTCGTAGCGGTTCTGATAGGTGCCCAGCAGCGGCAGACGTTCTGTCAAGGTCTCTCGCGCCTTGGTCTTGCCATCCTCCCGGTACTTGACCTCCCGGGTGGTGATCGGCCCCTTCTCGACCTTTGATGTGCGCCGGAAGGAGTAGCCCTTGTCCGGATCCATCTCGGCAAGCGCGAACGTCTCGTTTTTACTGAAAGCGCCGAACAGCGACTTGCGGCTGCGGGTGGCGATGCCGTCCTCGAAGATTCTCGTCGAACTGGAATAGAGCCGGCCGGCGCTCCGGCTTGCCACCACATGCTCCTTCGGTTGTCCCTTTCCACCGAGCAGCGGATAGGGTTCGTCGGTGCCGAAGCTTAGATGGTTGCTCTCTTTCCTGTTGCGGGCGCCGAAGTCGGCCTCCCCCTCTTCGTGGTCCTCGATGTCCACGTAAGAGGTACCGCTCCGGGCCCGGGCCAGGTCGTCTTGTCTGATCCGCTCGCGGTTGGCGTGTTCTTCCAGGACGGAGATTTGCTCGTTTTCGGAGTGAGCGGCGGCCGCACGCAGCGTGCGCCTGTCGGCGCGCTCCCGCCTCGCCTCGTTACGCTGTTCCGGGAACCGGTCCAGATCGCTTTCCCGATCGTCTATGTTAGCCATGGTGTGCTCCTGATCGATACGTCCGGACGGTTGATTGCAGGGTTGTCGCGCAGCCGTGTGAGATGTTCCTGTCCGGCTGGATCATACCGTCGGCCTGTCGGGTAACAGGCCGACGATGTGTCATCTAATGCTCACGGAGGAGGTCGCCGACCGGGCCCGGGATCTGTTCTGGTTTGCCATCTCGCGGCGCAGCTGCGATGAAGCTGATCCGGCCCTGGACTCCACGTCCGAGATGCCCGAGTCCGTATCCATCTCGTACCTCTTTTGCCTTGCCTCCCGCCGCTTATCGCGCGAACTGACTTTGGCTTCGATACCCAGGTCGTCAGCCACGCTCTTGGGGATCGAATTGTCACCCCGTTCGTAGGTGCGCAGCATCCGCATGGTGCCGGTGGGTTTCCCGTATTTGTTGTCGCCCTGGATGAAGACGCGGGTATCCCCGTAGCTCTTCTTGAAGGAACCCTTGTACTTCTCGATCGCATTGTCGTTGCCGTGCCGGAAAACATTCTCCGAGGCCTGGATCATGATCCGGCCCATCCGGAAGTCCTTTTTGATCGAGGAAAAGCCTTCCGGCAGCGATCGTGCTGCCGCCATTTTCTTGTAGTGGACAGGGTCGAGGCGTTCGACGGCGCCCGGGTGCATGTAGGACGTACCGGCGTCGTTGAGCACAAGCGCCTTCAGTCTTCCTAGATGCCTTTCGCTGCCCCGCAACGCCTTGGAAACGCTAGCGTTCGGGTGGTGCTTCAGCATAAAGTCCGCGGAAACGTATTTGTCGCCGACCTTGACGAGCACCTCTGGCAGGCTTTTGTTCGGACGGACCTTTCGCCCGAAATAGCCTTCATATCGAGCTTCAGCCGTACCTTTCCCGAACTGTTTGTCCACCTGCTCTGCGGTGGAGAAGCTGTGATTGCTCGACTTCAGCTCAACCCCGGGCAGCTTCTTAAGATCTGAGAAGCGCTTGTCCTTAAGGTTCGGGTCGATGGTTGCCCATCCCCCCATCAACCGGCCCTTGTTGCGGTACATCACGTCTGGAAGCTGTGCCCCGGCCTGTGGTTCGTTTTCGTATATGTGTCGGCGCGTCCGCTTCCCGCCAGGGGTGTCGTACTGAGCTTTGGGATCACCGGCTTTGAGCGCCTGATAGGTCATCCTCTTAAAGTCCGCCTTGACGTAGTCCATGTCCAGGCGGCGCATCTCCGAGACGAAATGCTCCCTGCGCAACTTGTGAGCATCCTTGCGCGACGTGCCATCGGGGATTTTCGCGCTGTAATAGACCTGTGGCAGTGTCCGTCGAATACCGTCCTCGCCCTTGATCAGGAGCACCTGGTCGCGGAGATTTTTGCTGTTGCCGTATTTTTTCTGGAACTCCTGGCGCGTGTAGTAGCGCATACGGCCCTTTGACATTTTGCGGGCGACAAGCACATCGTCGGTGCCGAGATTAACCTCGGGTGCATCAACGACGTCGCCCAGAGCCGCGAAATCGTCTTCGAGGCCGATGCCGCTGTCGACAGATGCACCTCGAGCCGACCTGTCGAGATTGCTGCTGTCCGACCGCTTACGCTTGGTACTGCGGGGTGCGTTCGAGGCAGAATCCTCGACATCTGACATGCTGTGATCTTCATCGGACATGATCGAAATTCCTTTCATTTAAACGGATGCCTGGAACGGAAGACGAGTTGTCCCGGTGCTTATTGTTCTTCTTCGAGGCTTGCCTCTGCTTCGGCGTCTTCGACCGCGAACGCTTCTTCGACAAGGGCTTTGTCGTCCTCGAACGGAACTTCGCCGCCCTCGCTCAATTCTTCGATTGCCGCATCTGCAGCTCCTGGGCGGGAGGGCTCGTCCCGCCGGCCCAGGATATGCAGCTTGCCGGCGGGTTGAAGTGCGGTTACCCCGGCGGATAGCTGTGCTTCCTCGGCTGTCGGTGTCGTGTCATTCATTATGATATTTCCTTTCTGCTCAGACTGACTTGCCCGGGGCCGCTGCTAGCGGCCGCGAGTGTTGCCGGATCGCGAGCCCGGTTCCGGCCGGTTTTGGCGTCCGTCTCCGCGATCGTTGGTGTTGGCCCCTTGCCTACGTTCTTCCCGCCGCGGCTCTTCCGCTTGGCGTGTCCGGGCCTGTGCACGCGTCTCCAAATTCGTGCCCGCATGAGCCCGGCGCTGGTCGATCAGCGCCAGACGTGCCTCGCGCAGAAGCGCTCTGTCCCGATCACGCCAGGCTTGCGGCATGTTTCCGACAGCCTCTTCTCCGGTTCGGCGATGGGCGTGCAACGCTTCCAGCGCGGCCTGACGTCGGCGGTTGGTTGCCTGCCGGAGCTCCTGGACCGAATTTTGAGACTGTGCCGCCTCGGAGCTGTTCTGACCGTCCAGGTTCCGCGGTTGCTGGGAACCATTCGGCTGGTTTCCGGCCTCGCTGGCGGCTGCCGAAGGTACGGCCTCGGCCTGATCCGTTCGCGGCTTTTTTCCCGTCGGTCCAGGCTGGTCTTCGTTGCGCTGCCGTTTCCGAGACGGCATTTGGAGTGCCGGCGTTTTGCGGCGACGGCCGTCTGTCTCCTGACTGTCCCGTTCACGTCTGCCGCGCTCGGCCTGTCTTTGGGCGTCTCTGGCCCGCTCCGCCTCGTTGACCGGGCCGGGTTTTGCTGCCGGTCCGGTATCGAGGTGCCGGCTGTCATCTTCGAGCGGCGGATCCGCGCGCAATGTGTCTTCCAGCCACCGCTCAGCATCCCTTATGCGTTCCGCCACGATAGCCGCAGCCTGTTGTTCGTTCAGTTGCCGCAGGGCTTCTGAGCTAAGATCTTGGCGCTGCCTGTTCGCGCGGCTTGGGGGGTGTCGCTGTTGCGTTTCGCTCTGATCCGGCTCCTGCCTTGAAGATCCACCGGTCCGCTTGCGCTTCCTGGGGTTGTCTTGCGAAGGCTTCTGCTGTTCGCTGCCGTTGCCACGGCCATCGGATCGGGCTCTGCCTGCGGAGTCCTCGGGCTGTTCTGTGCCGTCTTCGCGGCTCTGAACTCCTAGGCGTTCGTTGTCGTTACCAGATCCGCCCTCGGGGCGGCTTGACCGTGCCTCGTATCCGTCATCGCCCCCGTCCAAGCTTGGCAGGGACGGTCCAGCGGGATGCCGCCGCCGATCGTCTCGATTGTTGCCGCCCGGACTGTCACCTCCCCCTCCGTGGCCATCGCCGCCATCGGTGGAAGCAGCACCCGCAGGTCTCGGCACGATGATGGGTTCGCAGCTCCGCAGGACGTTTTCTCGGGTGGGATCGTCAGGGATCTCGTTCGCATTCGGTGCCAGGCCATTCGCATCGTACTCGGGATCATAATGGGGAACAGCTTCCGCGTCCGCCCGCCGCCGGTCAGCTTCGCCCTGCGTAATCGGCCTCTGCATCAGGCGGCGCTGGAGTTGCCGGAACTGAACATCCGTCATTGACGGCTCGGTGAGGCCGCGCTCGGCCCGGGTGGTGGCGACCAGCTCGATGCCGTGATTCGCCGCCGCCTCGACCGCCTCCACGCGCATCGCCTCGTAGCTCCAATGGGAATGCCCCCGTCGGATCGTCAGGAGCGGCCCGCCACCGAGCGGAACCCGGTCGACAACGACATGCACATGTGGATGCGGATGGTCGGGGTCGCAGCCATGATCATGGAAGACAGTGACGTAGTCATGCCGCTGCATCTGGCCCAGATCGTTTCTATGACCATGACCGAATACATATTCCGCCCAGTCGCGCCCGGCCCCCTCTGCGGCACCCGGCTCGGTGCCCTCCGGAAAGCTGATGACAAAATGTATTGTCAGGTCGTGATCGAGCTCGCCGTTGGGATCGTCTGGCGGCAGACGACCGGAGCGTTCGTAGAGGCGCCGCGCGAAGGCCCAGACATCGTTCGGATCAACGGCACCCACAGCGTCGGGATTGAACGCATGCCGCTGTGCGCCGACGAGGCGAACGTCTTCCCGTTCATCGTCGTTCTGCCGCGAAAGATAACCGAGTTGCCGTGCAAGGGCCTTGACGGAGCGGGTGCCGCCTTTCGGGATCCTTTTGATGACCGCTTCGCAGGCTTCCATGGGCGCCGCCTATCTGCCGGACCCGGACCGGACGGCGGCGACGCTTCCAAGCATCGCCCGGCCGTCCAGACGCCGCTGGGAAACATTCAGGATCGTTTGCAGCTTGTCGTCGAGCACTGCGAAGCCTCGGCCAAATTCGGCGCCGAGTTCGTTGAGCACGTCCAGATCAACCGTTCCGGTCTGTTTGGCGATGCGCATGAGTTGCCGCAAGGATATGGAGATTTCGCCGATATCGCTGGAGATCTCCCACAGAATTCGGCGGGTTTCGGCATCAATTTCCAAGAAGCCAGTGATCCGCCGCGCGGCGATGCGCAGCGCCAGATTGTGGGTCAGTCCCATGCCCTGGACCTGTTCGGAGAAGCTTTCGAACTCCGCCTGGCGGAACCGGATGCTGACGATCTTGTAGCCGTTGGGATCAACGGGTGCTGGGGCGGGTTTTTTCGAAATAGGCAAATCGCCCAGCAGGTCAGACGTGGTGCCTGCTTTCATGCTCAATAGAAGTCCTGCTTTTAACAGTGAATGACCCGGCAGTCGCCGGCATTCAGCACAAAAATAAAGTGGTCGGCCGTGAGCCAAAATTTAAAAATCAAATAACGTGGCCAGAATGCCGCGGATGGCGCGGAAAGTCAAGTTGTAAAAATCAAAAATATAGGTATCTCTGTAATATAAAGTCATTATTATTGTATCTGTTTCCGGATAAATATACATATATACAAACACATAATCTTGAATATACGCTTTCTACCCGTAGTTACGTTTTATAGGAGTAAATTAATGAAACTTATTACCTGTTGTTCATTCAAGGGTGGTGCGGGCAAGACAACGGCTCTGATGGGGCTGTGCTCGGCTTTCGCGGCAAATGGAAAAACGGTTGCCTTGTTTGAGGCCGACGAGAATCGGCCTCTATCCACATGGATGGTGAACTCCGTCGAGGGCGGCACGTGGGACGACCGCTGCACAGTATTCGTCGCAGACGAGATGTCGCTGCTGGAGGAGGCCTATGAACAGGCTGAGGCGCGCGGTTTCGACTATGCGCTGGCTGATACCCATGGCGGATCGAGCGAGCTCAACAACACCATCATCGCCAGTTCCGATTTTCTGCTAGTGCCTACCATGCTGACGCCGCTCGATATCGATGAGGCGCTTTCGACCTACCGCTACATCATCGAGTTGCTGGTGGCGGAGAACCTCCATGCGCAAACCGCCATCCTGCAGCAGCGTGTGCCGGTCGGCAGGGTCACGGCCTCCCAGCGGGCAGCCGCCGAGGTGCTGAGCGCCCTACCCCAATTCGATGCGCCGATGTTCGAGCGTGACGCATTCGCAGCGATGAAGACACGCGGGATGCTGCATCTGACGCTGGCCACTATGAGCAGCAATCCGGCGCTGCGTTTGATGGCGCGCAACTATGAAACGGCTCTGGCAGAGATCGGAGTGCTCGGCGCCTTTGTGGCGAGCAAGCTGGGGGTGTGAGATGGGTATTCGCAAGCCCAGTGTCTCCGTTTTGGAGGCAAAGCGCTTGGCCAAAAGCCGGCCGGACGGCTCGGCTCTACCGCCGCCGCTTGCGGCCGCGGAACCGGCCCCGCCAGTTCCCTCTCCTGCTCCGCTGTCTGTTCAGGCTTCGGCACAAGCCCCAACACCGGCCCAAGCCCTGGGGCTAGACCTCGGCTCGGCCGCCGTGAAGGACGGTCGCGAGGCATCGCCGCCGTCCGCCGCCACAGCCGTCAAACGCACTCCGGCGGACGTTGTTTTTCCCGAGGCGCAGCAGCCCGAACCAAAGATTCAGGTCTTTTTATCCGCCCCGCTCCCCGCCTCCGGCATTTCCAGAAGTTACGACGCGCTTAGCACGCAGTATCCGCAGGCGAAAGCCCTGCAGATGGTTCTCCGCCGCGCGCTCGACTACTACGAGATGCGGATTGACAACGGCTCGCACGTGAAAGCGCCCACCAGCTATCCGATCGGCGGGTGCAGCCCTGTTACTATCGTGCAGACTTCGCGGATGATCCCGGTGCGGCTGATTGAGGCGGCGCGTAAGCATTTCGATCCGCTTGGGTTCGAGAGCACACGAGCCTTCGGCCGCAAGCTTGCCTGTGCCGCCCTCGCATCGTTCTTCGAGGCGGAGGGCATGCAGAAACGGTAAGCTGGCCCCCGGGTTGCCCACGGCTGCGCGAACGCTGGCATTCGCTCGGCTGGCCGTTAATCCGACCCTGTTTGGCCGGGCGTGTGGCGCTGTCCGGCAGAGTGGATGCACACGGGGACATAGCTCCCTGCGAGGCCGCATTGTCGGGCATGGCGCTATCATTGCCCCGTCTGGGTTTGAGGGAGCGCTCATTCGCCTCCATCCCGCCCATCGGCATGTCTCCGTTTGAAGGTTGGAAAGGGCGCTATAGAATTTCTCCTTCCGGGGCCTGGAGAGTGCGCTGTAAAATTCCGAGTCCTCGTTGTCCGAAGGTCTAATCGCACGCGACGATGAGCCTCCTCGCGAGTCCGCACTTTTTGGATGTCATCGTCACCGTTCACATGCGGATATTCGCCAGGTGCAAGAACCACGGCGTAACGATCACGCCGAGGGGGAGGAATTTTTCTTTTCTCCGCGCCGCTTCCTGTCGGCAGCCACGCATTTCTCGCTTTCTTTGACGAACTGGCCCATGTCGTCAGGCACACCATCAAGGTCGGATGCTTCTTGCCTCTTGGAGCATTGCTCACCCCGCTTGGGCCGTGGCCCACATAGGCACGACAGTCCCCACCTCGCTGCGGCAGGGGAAAAATAGATCAAATCGTGTCCCCCAACCAGAGGAGCTACGCACGTTGAGCCCACCGTTCAAGAGCTTCACGGTTCTAAGAACCATCGCCAGTCCAAGCCCGGTGCCACCCTCCCCACGGCGTGTCGTGAAGAAGGGTTCGAAGATCATACGCAGGTTGTCCGGCGGTATGCCGGGACCTGTATCCGCGATGCTCACGCGAACGTAGCGCCCTGCAGAAAGTCGCCCATGCGTAAGGCTTCTCGGGATGCTTTGTTCTATAACTGCTACGCCGACGGTGATTGTGCCGCCTTCGACCATGGCCTCGCTGGCGTTCTTGCACAAATTGATCATGGCTTGTTGCAACGTGGCAGCGCTGCCGTTGATGTAAGTTGGCCCAGCCGGGAAGTTTGTACGCAAAGTCGTCGAAGCGGGGACGCACATCTTTAGATCGCTCAGGATTTCTGAAGTTGCCGCAGTGACGTCGAAAGAGCCGAGCGCGCTTTCTGATCGGCCGCTAAAGTTTAGCATCTGGTCGATCACGTGTTTTGCGCGTTCGCCGGCACTCTGGATTCGCTCAATATAGGCGCGCGGTGAGGAACCGGGATTAAGCGCATCTGCGGCCATTTCAGCATATCCCATGATCGGCATTAGCAGGTTGTTGAACTCGTGCGCTAGGTTGCCCGCAAGCTCGTCCCGCTCACTGGATATTGCCGTCGGCCTTTCATGTTCCTCGATGACGACCGCTAGTAGTTGTGTGACGATTTGAATGGCTTTTGCATCCGCCGTCCGCGCGCCGGCGCCTGGACGGCATTTAGCGATTAGGATTGCGCCGGCCCGATCACCGCGCCAAACAACCGATGTAATGGCGTTGGGTTCCAGGCGGTTATCCTCGGACAATCCTGTCGCGTCAGAATATCGCCACAGCGTTACGTCTGTAACATAGTCGCCACGCTTGCGAATTTCTGCTACAGCATCCTCAATGATCCCGGTTGACGAGGCCGTCGTCGCCTCGCGAGAATAAACGTTCTGCACCTCGAATGTGTCCGGATGAACGAGGACAACAGATGCCTCCGCAAGATTGTAGGCCATCTCGACCTGCCTCAACACACCGCTGACGCCAGCGCGGAAATCTTGTCCATTTTCCAGTGGCAGCTCGGCGATAGCGTCATAAACAGCCTTTTCCATAAAGGCGCGTTCCCTCGAGCGACGTGTTTTCTTACGATGCCGATAGGCTAGTCCAACGATGGTAAGCGCTACGAGCAAAGTCGCTATGCCATAGCGGGTGCGCCCATCAGAAGAAAAGTCGTTGGAAAGCCCACTCATTGCTAGGATCGGGTGTGGCCGTGTCTCCTCATCCAAAGCCATTGTCAACGGACGTGGTTGTGGAATGGCAATCCGATCGAGCGGTATCTGACGGAGCTGCCACGCCACAGTTGCTGAGTCTGAGTCGATCCGGCTCTTAGCGGGAGAGCCACGCGATCTATCGGCTCTCGACTGGCCAAGGTCGTGTAACGACCGCGCGATCGAGCGTGGCAGGCGGTCGATGCGCCGCGCTCTGTCGAGGAACATATTCCACGCTCTCGACTCTGACGCTACGATGATCGTCTGAGAAGCCGATCCCTGTTGAAGAGCCTTGTTTGGTTCAATCTGCAATCGCTCAAGGCGTCTTCCCCCGTCTGTCCCTGCCCGTATCACGCGACGGATATCTTCGCTGCTTATGTCCGGCCTGAGCAGCGTTTTTAACGGCGCTGCCGCTTCACGGGCCGGCACGGCGTCAGCCATCGCCATGCACAGGAACATGACGGCTGCGGGAAGAACTGCACCCCGCGCTGCAGGCGCTGTGCGATTCAGTCGCCCGCTCGGGATGGTATAGCGGGCGTCAATTAGGTGGGTGATGCGTCCAACGATCTGCATACTATTCTCACCTCAGATGCATACGAAGTTCAGAAGACCGGTAGTGTCAGCAATTTCTAGTTCACCTTCGTTTGCTTTTTGGAAGGACCATGTGTGTCTGGCGTGTAGCAATGTGCCAACTGTGGCAATTCAAAAGCTCCCATCTCCAGCGAACCTCTCTTTACGTTATCCTCCCCCCAGGTTTTCATAGGTTGGCGCTGGAAGGGGCAGTCTCACACGTAGTGTCAGGGTGCCAGTTGATGTCCCTCTGTCTGGCCGCCGGTCGAGCGGTCTTCCTTAAAGTTAATTGCGTTCAAAAAGGCATCCAGACTGTTGCATTAGCGGCTTCAGTTCGCTAGTTGTATCGATACACATTGGATATGTCTACCAAACTTTTGGAATTCGTAAAAGTTCCGGTGCCTGGTTGAGAGTTCGCATCACGTACCAGGAGCTCTCCAAGCGAAGAAATCGCTGTAGTAAGGGTTGAGGCCCTGACCGAGCGGTTCGAACGATCGACTCAAGATGGACTAGCGGGCAGGGTAAGTCTCATGGGCGTTTGCAACTCGACGGCGGCGCGGCCTAGAATTCGTTTCTGCCTACCCCTCGGTAGAGCGTCGATGTGCAACACAAGAGGTGCTACGGTTGGCTCGGAACAGTAACCATCCAACTCTGAAAACAATCGCCACTACGTTGGGACTTGGTATAACGACCGTGTCTCGCGCGTTGAGAAATGATCCTAAGATTGGTCTCAAAACCCGCGCCTTGGTTCAGGAGACGGCGCACAAACTTTCCTACCGTCCTAGCAGGGCCGGGCTCCGCCTGCGCACGGGAAAGACCAATGTCATCAGCCTCGTTCTTGATACTCAAGAGCAGGTTGGCAGTTTCGTTTCCGAGATAATCTTCGGAATTACGGAGGCGTTGGCCGGCACGGCTTATCATCTCATCGTCACGCCCTATTCCAGGCTGAAGGATCCGATGGAGCCGATCCGTTATCTCGTCGAAACGGAATCAGTTGATGGCATTATCATCTCCCGTATTGAACCGGACGACGAACGTGTTCGATACATGCTTGAACACCGCATACCATTCGCGACACATGGAAGAACCTTTGCAGGTATGCAACACCCTTATTACGATTTTGACAATGAAGCCTTTGCCAGGATCGCGGTACGTCGTCTGGCGAATCTTGGGCGAAAGCGCATAGCCTTGCTCTCGCCGCCGGCCGACCTGAGCTTTCACGACCACATGCGACAGGGGTTCCATCAAGGCCTAGTCGAATGTGGCGTAGAGGAGGCGCCCTTCCATGCCGTGACGAACGACAACTCCATCGAGCAAATTAGATACGCTGTCCGGAACCTGATAAAACAGGAAATCCGGCCCGATGGCATTGTCAGCAGCTCCGGTGGGATAAGCGGAACGGGGGGGGCGCTGCTCGCGATCCTCGCGGGCCTGGCGGATGCTGACGTTACGCCGGGGCGCGAAATCGATATTGTCACCAAGCAGCTTTTTAGGAAATTACCCATATTCAGGGAGCAATACCACACCGTCCACGAGGACGTGCGTGAGGCCGGACGTGAACTCGCAACGGCCCTCATCGGTGCAATTGACGGAAAGCCGGCTGATCGACTTCAGACCCTTGCCGTACCGACGGACGTGATCTGGCAAGTTCCAGAAACTATTTGAAGAACCTTCATTGGATGGTGCAACACGATTCACGATTCAACAGTAAGCGGAAGTAATCTAGACAGGCCGAAGACGACGCTTTTTGGTCGGTCTTCATTGTCCTTCGTTTAGCCTCACGACGTGGATTTCGCCCAAGATCTAAGCTCGGCGCCATGCTGCGCGGCCTTTGCGAGAGAAAGGGCCAGTAAAGCCGGTACAATCGGTCGGCGCACCACATCTATCACGCCTGCGCCATCGGTGATCTGCGATATTGTATCAGCGTTGCCAACGATCACGACAGGCAGGCCCGTTCTGACTGCGTTCAGCAACGCCGGATAGGAATCTGCATCGCCCCGGCGAGTGAGAAGAAGCACGACGTCGAAGGAGGAGGCCGGGAGCGTCTCCAAGGCGCGATCCTGATCCGAAAAGCCAACCGGCTCGTAGCCGAAGGCGGCCACCGTCTCCTCAAGTTTCAGCCGTTCCGCACTGTCCCGGCCGACGAGGAGGACACGCTTGCCCAATCCTTCGCTACCGCCGGTAGGGACTTCGGCGCCTTGGGAGTCATCGATCGGCAGCCAGACGCTGATCGTGCTGCCTTGTCCCGTCTTGCTGCGAACGTCGAGCGTTCCATTGTGATCGGCCACGATACGCTTTACAGTGGCGAGGCCCAGACCGTTTCCGGTTTCCCGCGTGGAGAAGAACGGTTCGAAGAGCCTGTCCTGAACCGCCTGATCCATGCCCTCGCCATCGTCGGCGATGGTCAGGAGGGCGTTACGACCCGGCCCCGCGACACCATGGCTAAGGTGAATAGTGCTTGGCTGCTCGCGTGCTTCGACCCCGATCCGCACGACTCCGCCGTCGCGCTTTCCGATCGCTTGCCAAGCGTTTCGCACCAGATTGAGCAAGACCTGCTCGATTTGATGCGGATCTACAAGAGCAAAGACGCCCTTCTCCAAATTCTGCTCCAGCGTTATCGATGCTGGCATGCTCGCTGACAAGAGGCGAAGGGCTTCGCGCGCAAGCTCTGCAAGATCGGTTCGCTTGCGAGATATCTGATCAGTGCGCCCGAACGCCATGATCTCGGAGACCACTTCGTGGGCGCGGTCGGCGCTCTTGACAATTTCCCGGATGTGGCGATCTAGCGCGTCCCTATGCTGCGCTTCGCCGGCCATCTCGGCGTGACCTCTCATTGCTGCGGTGATGTTGTTCAGATTGTGTGCGATGCCGCTCGCGAAAGTGCCTACGGCCTCAAGTCGCTGAGCTTGGTTTAGTCGCGTCTCGAGGGCACGCTGCTCGGCTTTCTGGATGACGCGGTCGATCGCATCCGAAATAGCTTCGAGTGGCCCGCGAAGCAGATTGAGGACATCTTCACCGTAATGGAAGCTGCCGCGCTGACGCTCTAGGGTTAGCAGCGATCCGCGCCTAGTGTCGCCTGAACGGTAGCAGAACCAGGTTGCTAAATCTGCGCCGCGGATGGCGCGCGCCAGCGCGGTATCGTTTACATGCTCGCCACGGCGAACATAGATGAAATCGCGTCCGGCATCGTGTAGCGCGAACTGTTCCAGATCGGCGCTGGACCCATGTGCCGCACCGGGCATTGAATCATAGCGTATCCGCCGCGCATCCGTGGACATGTAGCGTGCTCGATCCGCCCCTGCCCAATCCGCAACCTGCCGAAGGGCTTTCTCAATGATGGTGTTGAGCTGGGTTGTGCCCGCATTGATCGAGGACAATGTCATGTTCGATATGATTGTATCCAACTTTTTCCGGGCTTGGATGGCGCGGATTTTTGTGCGGAGTTGAAAGCCGATGGCGACACATGCCGCGGCCGCCAACGCCGTGGCAATAGAGAATGCGATGAGGTAGGTCCGCGTAAGTGTTGCATGACGCGCCTGCGCAGCGGCGATCGCACGAGCCAAATCACCTGCCTCAGTACTGGCGAGAACCGACTGTACGAGCCGATCGACACCCGCAAGAGTCGACTGGATCAGCTGTGCATGTGCGAGGAGGCTCTCGAGGCTCTCGGCCTGCGAGGTCATTGCCCTACCTTCCCGCAAACTTGATATACCAGCTTGTAGTGTCTCTGCGTTGTCGTCGGACGGGTTCATGGTGAAGGCGAGCGCAGATGTCGTAAGCATGCCCACTTCGGCCGCCAGGGACCCACCCTCAGGCAGGGAACGTTGCAGGCTTCTGCTTAAAGCACTGAAATAGACGAGTGAGTTCTGAAGCAGCGCATTTTCGCTCTTGAACTGCTCGACGAGCATCTGCCTGCTGTTTTCCCCCGCGCGAGCGCCCCGCGCGGCTTCGCGCACTTCCGGCAAACCTTCATCCAGGGAGCCGATATCGCGCAGCGCACCCATGGCCTGATCGGACGCCGTGACGATGGCGTCATAGTTTCGCAGCATACCTGCCCGCGCCAAAAG
>Ga0160495_100490_pt1 | contig 18699 bp, 15 predicted proteins | sample DID4MG_4_FD_108251 | JGI IMG/M metagenome (GOLD analysis project Ga0160495, IMG submission 108251) | Enriched soil microbial communities from UW Madison campus, WI, USA - DID2933_E24_FP4 MG | ecosystem: Environmental > Terrestrial > Soil > Unclassified | place: USA: Madison, Wisconsin | collected... | reverse complement strand
TTGCAGGTTTGGCTGTTCTGCTATGGCTCAACCGATGTTTCGGCTCAAGCTGGTCTCTCCACTCCCCCTGCCTTGCGCAAAAAACGATTTGATTCTAACCAATAAAACCGCAAGCGTCATCCCTGCAGGAAAACCCCGCACATCGGCCGCAATAGCCCGTCCGGCAAGGGCTGCAGCCGACCGGATCGATTATGTGCGACGCAATATCCTGACCTGCGGAGAAGCGACCAAGGCCGGCTCACGCCACATGACGACGCGCAGAAGACTGCACATCGTCATTGCGCTCAAGTGAAGCCAGGCGTGGCGTCTGATCGTCCGGACCTGGATCGTCACTGCTGTCGTCATCGTCCTGTTCATCGTCATCGGCATCATCCTGCACCGCCGCATGCGAGCGCTCGGGCAAGATGAAGAACAAGGGCCGCACGACGAAACGGCGCAACACCGCCCGCATGGCGATGTTGCGCGCGCGCCGGGGCAGGTCGCGCGAGCGCAGGGCTAGCGCCAGCGCACAGGCAAACGCCACCGCCACGGACAACAAGCCGGTGATGGCCACGCCGCCCACGGCCAGCCAGAACGCCGGCGTCATCAGCGCCTGCCAGCCCAGGCTGAAGATGGCGGCGGTCAGGGTGCCAGCCGCCAGAGTGACATGGCGGACATCCAGCGGCAGACTGAAGAAGGCCGCGACTACCGGCGCCATACCCAGCAACAGCGCCAGCGCAAGGCTGCCGGCAATGGTGGCGACATTACGCTCCAGCCAGGCCGCACAGCGCTGGGCGCGCAATGCCCCCAGTCCATGCACCAGGCGACGGTGATTGGACACCACCTCGCGCACCCGGCGCAGCGCAAACCAGTTGTCGGCAAAGCCTGCGGCCAGGCTGGCCAGCCACAGCAGCACGCCGGTCAAGGCGGCATACAGGGGCGTGGGGCCTACCAGCGACAGCGACGCCACGCTCTGGCGGGCCGTCTCGGCCGACATGGGCAGGCCACCCAAGGCAAACCAGCCCAGCGCGCACAGCGCCGCAGCCATCGGCACGACCGCCAGCAGATTGCCGAAGATGCCTGCCGATTGCGAGCGCAGCAATCGACCGGATTCGGCGATGAGCTCGCGCATGCCCTCAGCATCCAGGTCACCCATGCGCGAGGCCAGCGCCGGCGCAGTCACGGCCGGCTGGCGGGTAGCCAGCACGCCGCCCAGCGCAGCGATGAACAGGAAGCTGGCGGCATAGTTCAGCGAAGCCAGCGCACCATCCAAGAAGTGCACCACTCCCAGATTGGACAGGCTCTGCTTGAGCAAGGCAGTGCCGGCAATGACAGCGCCGCCCAGCAGACCGGCGCGCATCACGCGGCGATAGCCGACGCCATCGCGGGCAATGGCCTGCTCGCGGTGGTCGGCGTTGCGCTCCACCATCTTGCGCGCCAACAGCGCAAAGCTGCGCCGCATCAGGCCGCGCACCGAGTCACGATGATGATGCGCCGAGATCAGGTCGCACAGCAGCAACTGCACTCGCCCTGCCCCCGGCTTGACCGCCATCCCAGGCACGGCGGGACTGACCGTCGGTCCCGGCACGCCCGAGCGCACATCGATGAGCCGCCCGATGCGTTGCAGATGGGCGCGCATGCGTTCGACCCGATAGACCAGGCTGACCGAGACACCGTATTCATCGAGATGGGCATAGATGCGGTCGGTCTGGGCGTGGCACACCGCCACCAGCATTCGCACGCTGCGCAAGGCGCCCATGTCGCCCGGCTGGGCGCGCAGCCAGGCTTCCATCTCGCGCCGCAGCGCCAGGAAGGGGGTAGCGCGCATGGACATCTTGGGTTCCAGGCGCTGGCGGAAGGCTGGGCTGATGCCATCGGCTACCACCGTCGTGGTCAGGTAGGTGATGGCTTCCTCGATCTGCTGCCAGTACATGTGGGAGATGCCATCATCGGCCATCAGCTTCCACAGCCGTTGCAGCAGGTCATTGTCCAGCTCCATCAGCCAGACGGCATCATCCGGGTCGGGGAACATGGCAGTAAACAGCGAAGACAGGTCGGTAGGCGACAGATGCCGGGGCAGGATCAGGCGCGCCAGGCGTTCGGACAGTTCACCGAAGAAGCCGGGTTCATGCGGTAGCCCGGTGGTGGAAAAGAGTTCGGGGCCGGTGGCTTCGCGCAGCGTCTTTTGCAGCGCATTCTGCACCGCGCGGCGCACCTCGCGATGCTGGTCCAGCCAGTCCAGCAGGATGGCCAGCCGCTGACGCCGCACCTGGTGCCAGGCCTGGCGATCCAGGAAGGATACCGCTGGACGATGGCGCAGCCATTCGGCCACGTCGATCATCCAGTTGGCCCGCTCATGCCAGCTGGAGGCCGGATCGGCGCGCCGCATCAGGACCTCCAGCTGACGCCCGACATCCTGGCGGTCCATGTAGCGCGCCTGCATGCCGTGACGCATTCGTCTCCACACCACCAGCATCTTGAAGAAAAGGAATTTCATGAGCAGTGAGCGCCTCAGGCGCTGTCAGTTGTTGCATGCGGAAAACCGTATATAGGAACGGTTTCTCCAATTTCAAGCGAAGTCTGGGGTGCGCAGGTTTTCCCTTATACTCAGGAAAGCCTGCGGCCCTGCTGCTGCAACGCCGCATCAATCCAACGCTCTGACTACAGCAACCTGACAAGGACAGCATCCATGCCAGATCATTCCGCCGCCCCCGGAAACCCGATCAAATTCACCGGCAGCGAGCACTACGTCGCCACCGTTGACCTCAAGCTGGCGGTCAACGCCGCGCTCACCCTGCAACGCCCGCTGTTGATCAAGGGCGAGCCCGGCACCGGCAAGACCATGCTGGCCGAGGAAGTGGCCGCTGCCTTGGGCCGGCCCTTGCTGCAGTGGCACATCAAGTCCACCACCAAGGCCCAGCAAGGCCTGTACGAATACGATGCAGTCTCGCGCCTGCGCGATTCGCAACTGGGCGAGGAACGCGTCAAGGACATCCACAACTACATCGTCAAGGGCGTGCTGTGGCAGGCCTTCACCGCCGATGAGCCGGTGGTGCTGCTGATCGACGAGATAGACAAGGCCGACATCGAATTTCCCAATGACCTGCTGCGCGAACTGGACCGCATGGAGTTCTACGTCTACGAGACCCGTGAACTGGTGCGCGCCAGGCATCGCCCGCTGGTGGTCATCACCTCCAACAATGAAAAGGAACTGCCGGACGCCTTCCTGCGCCGCTGCTTCTTCCACTACATCAAGTTCCCGGACAAGGAAACCATGCAGAGCATCGTCGATGTGCACTTCCCGCACATCAAGCGCGATCTGCTGGCACGGGCGCTGGACGCCTTCTACCAGGTGCGCGAGGTGCCAGGCATCAAGAAGAAGCCCTCCACCTCGGAACTGATCGATTGGCTCAAATTGCTCATGGCCGAAGACATCCCGCCCGAAGCCCTGCACAACCAGGACAACAAGGCCGTGGTGCCGCCGCTGCATGGCGCGCTGCTCAAGAACGAGCAGGATGTGCATCTGTTCGAACGCCTGGTCTTCATGTCGCGCAACAACCGCTGACCCCTCCCCCACTTGCCGGAGCCGCCATGCAATTCCTCTCGCCGATCACGCTCAAGGGCCAGTTCGCCACCATCGAGCCACTGCATCCCGAGCATCACGATGCGCTCATCGCGGCCGTGTCCGACGGCAAGCTGTGGAAGCTCTGGTACACCGCCATCCCCAAGCCGGAGACCATGCGCGCCGAGATCGAACGCCGCCTGCACTTGCAACAGCAGGGCAGCATGCTGCCCTTCGTGATCCGCCGCAACGACACCGGCGCGCTGTGCGGGATGACCACCTACATGAATGCCGACGCCACCCACCGGCGCGTGGAAATCGGTTCCACCTGGTACGCCGCCAGCGCCCAGCGCACCGGCATCAATACCGAGTGCAAGCTGATGATGCTGACTCACGCCTTCGAAGACATGCATTGCATCGCCGTCGAATTCCGCACCCACTGGATGAACCAGCAATCACGCGCCGCCATTGCCCGGCTGGGGGCCAAGCAGGATGGCATCCTGCGCAACCACCAGCGCATGCCGGATGGCTCTTATCGCGACACGGTGGTGTTTTCCATCATCGAATCGGAATGGCCGATGGTGCGCCGCCATCTCCAGTTCAAGCTGGGCCGCTGAGGCGGCATCCGGGACGGCGCATGCTCATCGACTTCTTCTACACCGTGAAACAGGCTGGCGTGCCGGCCTCGATCAAGGAATTCCTGACCCTGCTGGAGGCGATGGACAAGCAAGTCATCTCGCCCTCGCTGGACGAGTTCTACTTTCTTTCGCGCCTGACCCTGGTCAAGGACGAGGCCCACTTCGACAAGTTCGACCGCGCCTTTGGCGCTTACTTCAAGGGCATCGAGACGATCTTCGAGAAGCGGCCCGAGATCCCGCTGGAATGGCTGATCAGGCAATTGCAGCGCGATCTCACGCCCGAACAGAAGGCGGCCATCGAAAAGTTCGGCTACGACAAGCTGATGGACCGCCTGAAACAACTGCTGGAAGAACAGAAGGAACGCCACGAAGGTGGCAGCAAGTGGATTGGCACCGGCGGCGTCTCCCCTTTTGGGCATGGCGGCTACAACCCCGAGGGCATCCGCATCGGCGGCAAGGGCGGCCAGCGCAGTGCCGTGAAGGTGTGGGAAGAACGCCAGTACCAGGATTACGACGGCCAACGAGAACTCGGCACGCGCAACATCAAGGTGGCGCTGCGCCGCCTGCGCCGCTTCGCCCGCGAAGGGCTGGACGAGGAGCTGGCGCTGGACGACACCATCCGCGCCACCGCCAGCAATGCCGGCTACCTGGACATCCGCATGCAGCCCGAGCGCAAGAACAAGATCAAGGTGCTGATGCTCTTTGACGTGGGTGGCTCGATGGATGACCACATCGCCCGCACTGAGGAACTGTTCTCGGCAGCGCGCACCGAGTTCAAGAACATGGAGTTCTTCTATTTCCACAACTGCGTCTATGACTACCTGTGGAAGAACAACCGCCGTCGCCACGCCGAGCGCTTCCCGACCTGGGACGTGCTACGCAAGTACACGCCCGATACCAAGCTCATCTTCGTCGGCGACGCCACCATGAGCCCCTACGAGATCGTGCAGCCGGGCGGCGCGGTGGAATACAACAATGCCGAAGCCGGAGCCGAGTGGCTGCAGCGTTTCACCAGCGCCTTTCCCCATTTCGTCTGGCTCAATCCGGAACCGGAAGGGCTGTGGCAATACCGGCAATCGATCGCGCTGATCCGCCAGCTCATGAATGAGCGCATGTTCCCGCTGACCATGGATGGGCTGGAAGGGGCGATGCGCTTGCTCAGCAAGTGAGCGGCACCGCCCTGGCGCAACAGACTATCGTTGCTGCGACTCAGTCTGAACGGTCTGCGGTGTTCAGCCCGCCACGGGTGTATATCCCGCTTCCTCGATGGCCTCGGCAAACTGTTGCGCCGGCAGGCTGCTGTCGATGACCACGCGCTTGTCGGCCACAGTGATATCGACCCGGGCATTGGCGTCCACATCCTTGACGGCCTTGGTGATGACGCCGGCGCAGTGGTTGCAGGTCATGTCGTTGACGGTGAAGGTGGTGCTCATGGCGTTTCCTTTCATGAAATGAAGTTGACAATGGCAGAAGCTTAAACCTTCCCGCCATGGCAAGGTCAAGCGCGGCATCGGACCCACATGCGACAATCGGGCTTGACCTTACCCTCATGGGAAGGATGATGATGCAGATATCGACTTCATCTTCCCGGACAATCTCCCGGACAATTCGCATGAATGATTCCACTGCCCCCCGTACCGACTTCAGCACCGACATCAGCCTCGACATCGAAGGCATGAGCTGCGCCTCGTGCGTCATGCGCGTCGAGAAAGTTCTCAGGAAAATCCCCGGCGTGACCGAGGTCAGCGTCAACCTGGCCACCGAACGCGCCAGCATCGCCACCGCCGGAACGGTCGCGCCGGAAACGCTCATTGCCGCCATCGAAAAGGCGGGCTACCAGGCGCAGGCGCACCAGCCCGACGCCCCTCTCGCCGCTGCCGCTGCCGCTAGAACAGCCCTGCCCTCGTGGTGGCCAGTGGCCTTGTCGGCGGCGCTGTCGCTGCCGCTGGTGCTGCCCATGCTGCTGGCCCCGCTGGGCATCGACTGGAGCCTGCCGCCGCTATGGCAATGGCTGCTGGCTACGCCCGTGCAGTTCTGGCTGGGCTGGCGTTTCTATCGCGCCGGCTGGGGCGCGGTGCGCGCACGCTCGGGCAACATGGATCTGCTGGTGGCGCTGGGCACCAGCGCGGCCTATGGGCTGTCGCTGTGGCAATGGCTGACCCTGCCCTCCATGGCTGGACATGAGATGGCCATGCCGCATCTCTACTTCGAGAGTTCTGCCGTGGTCATCACGCTGGTGTTGCTGGGCAAGTGGCTGGAAGGCCGCGCCAAGCGCCAGACGGCCGATGCCATTGCCGCGCTCAACGCGCTGCGCCCGGAGCACGCCCGTGTGCGCCGCAACGGACAAGATATCGAGGTGCCGCTGGCCCAGGTGCGGGTGGGCGATCTGGTGGTGCTGCGCCCCGGCGAGCGGGTACCGGTCGATGGCGTGGTGCGCGAGGGGCGCAGCCATCTGGACGAAGCCATGCTCACCGGCGAGAGCCGGCCACAGGCCAAGGAAGCCGGCGACCCGCTGACGGCGGGCTCCATCAATGCCGAAGGCGTGCTGCTGCTGGAGACCACGGCCATCGGCGCCGAGACCGTGCTGGCGCGCATCGTGCGCATGGTGGAACAGGCGCAGGCCGCCAAGGCCCCGATCCAGCGGCTGGTGGACCAGGTCAGCGCCGTGTTCGTGCCCACGGTGCTGCTGCTGTCGCTGCTGACGCTGTTAGGCTGGGGCCTGGCGCGGGGCGATTGGGAACAGGCGCTGCTCAACGCCGTGGCGGTGATGGTCATCGCCTGCCCCTGCGCACTGGGCCTGGCCACGCCCACGGCCATCATGGCCGGCACGGGCGTGGCGGCGCGTCACGGCATTCTGATCAAGGACGCCGAAGCACTGGAGATCGCGCACCGGGTCCATGTGGTGGCCTTCGACAAGACCGGCACCCTCACCGTCGGCCATCCGCGCCTGCTTGAGCTGGAAGCGACTCCGTTAGCGCCGCCCGACCAACTGCTGGCGCTGGCGGCGGCGCTGCAAGCCCATAGCGAACATCCGCTCGGACGCGCCGTGCGGGAAGCCGCAGCCCAGTCGGGACAGGTCGCCCGGCAGGCCCAACAGGTGCGCAGCGTGGCCGGTCTGGGCATCGAAGGCGTTGTCGAGGGTCGTCAGCTTTTGCTGGGCAGCAGCCGCTGGATGCAGCAATTGCAGATACACGCCCCGGCCCTGCAGGCGCGCGCCGAACAGCTGCAAGCACAGGGACGCACCTTGTCATGGCTGGCCCAGCGCAATGACAACGGCATCGAGGTACTGGGACTGCTGGCCTTTGGCGACCAGATCAAACCCGGCGCGCAGGCCGCCATCGCCACGCTGCACCGCATGGGCATCCGCAGCGCCATGCTCAGCGGCGACAACCTTGGCGCGGCACAGCAGGTGGCCGCGGCACTGGGCATCGAAGAAGTTCGCGCCGAGGTGCTGCCGGCCGACAAGGCCGAGGCTGTCGCGGCCCTGCGCAAAGGCGGCGCGCAGGTCGTGGCCATGGTCGGTGATGGCGTCAACGACGCGCCAGCGCTGGCAGCCGCCGATGTGGGCCTGGCCATGTCCACCGGCACCGACGTGGCCATGCAGGCCGCCGGCGTGACGCTGATGCACGGCGACCCCGGCCTGGTGGCCGACGCCATCGACATCTCCCGCCGCACCTACGGCAAGATACGCCAGAACCTTTTCTGGGCCTTCATCTACAATCTGGTCGGCATCCCGCTGGCTGCGCTGGGCCTGCTCAACCCCATGCTGGCCGGCGCGGCGATGGCCTTTTCCAGTGTCAGCGTAGTCAGCAACGCGCTGCTGCTGCGGCGCTGGCAACCCCACGCGCAGGCGCGCAGCAAGGAGTGAGTCCATGAATATCGGCGAAGCAGCCAGCGCCTCGGGCGTCTCGGCCAAGATGATCCGCCACTACGAAGACACCGGGCTCATCCCCCGGGTCAGCCGCACCGATGCGGGCTACCGCATCTACGGCGAGCGCGACGTCCATCTGCTGCGCTTCATCCGGCAGGCGCGCCAGTTGGGCTTTTCCATGGCCCAGGTGGCGGACCTGATCGGCCTGTGGCTGGACCAGTCGCGCTCCAGCCGCAAGGTCAAGCAACTGGCGCAGACCCACATCACGGAGCTGGATCAGCGCATCAGCGAATTGCAAACCATGAAGGCGACACTGGAACAGCTGGCGCAGGACTGCCATGGCGACAACCGACCAGACTGCCCTATCCTCGATGCGCTGGGAGGGAACGGGGACTGCTGCGCTGTCCACGGCAAGCACCGCGACTGAAGACGCCAGGCCTGGGCCGTGCTGTAAAAGACAGAGATTTCCGGAATACGGCAGAATGCCAGTTGCGGCGATGCGCGCACCAAGCTCGCCCGCTGAACTCGCCTGTGCGCCATCCGGAGGAGAATGCCTGCCATGCCCCAGACCAATCATCTGAGCTTCATCGAGACTGACAAGCTGCGCGTCGGATTCGAAGTCAGCGGCCCGCCCGACGCGCCGCCAGTGGTGCTGGTACATGGCTGGCCGGATGATGTGCGCACCTGGGACGCCTTCCTGCATCCCCTGCGCGCAGCGGGCTACCGGGTGATCCGCCCCTTCCTGCGTGGCTACGGGCCGACCCGCTTCCTCTCCCAGAGCACCCCGCGCAGCGGCCAGTTGGCCGCGCTGGCCGGCGACCTGATGGCCTTTGCCGACGCCCTGGGGCTGGAGCGCTATGCGCTCATCGGCCACGACTGGGGCGCGCGCGCCGCCTATATCGCCGCCTCGCAGAGGCCCGAGCGTATCAGCCACTGCATTGCGCTATCGGTAGGCTGGGGGACCAATACGCCGGACCAAACGCTGAGCCTGCAGCAATCGCGCAACTACTGGTATCACTGGTTCTTCGCCACCGCGCGCGGCGCGGCCGAGCTGGAACAGGACCGGCGCGCCCTGGCTCGCTTCATGTGGAATACCTGGTCGCCTTCGTGGAAATTTGCCGAAAGCGAATTCAACAATACCGCAGCCTCCTTCGACAATCCCGACTGGGTCGCCATCTGCCTGCATTCCTACCGCCATCGCTGGGGCTTTGCCGAGGGCGATCCGGCCTATGACGCGCTGGAACAGCGGCTGGCGCAGACGCCCCGCATCATGACGCCGACGCTGGTGCTGCACGGGGCCGAGGATGGCGCCAACCATCCCTCCAGCTCGGCGGGCAAGGAAAAACTGTTCGGCCATCGCTACCGGCGCGTGGTGATCCCCGGCGCAGGACATTTCCCGCAGCGGGAAAAACCGGACGAGGTGATCGCCGAAGTGATGGCCTGGCTGGCGCAGGCCAGTTGAACCGCATATCAGTGGCAGCCCCCGCCATGGCTGCCCAGGTTGGCCGGTTTCACGTCATCCGGCAGGCTGGCCAGACCTTGCAGGATGCCGCAGTCGCGCGCCGGCTGCGCCACCTCGCACTGGGCGCGCAACTGATGCAGTTGCGCCTGCAGCGCCTGTAATTGCGCAATACGCTGGGCCACATGGCCGATGTGCTTGTCCAGCAAGGCATTGACGCCGCCGCAATCCTGCTCGGGGGCATCGCGCAGGCGTAGCAGCTCCCTTACTTCATCCAGGGTCATGTCCAGCGAACGGCAGTGGCGGATGAACTGCAGCCGCTCCACATGGCGCGCACCATACAGCCGGTAGTTCGACAGCGAACGCGTAGGCGCAGGCAGCAGCGCCTCCTTCTCGTAATAACGGATGGTTTCCACTGGGCAATCAGCCTGGGCGGCCAGTTCGCCGATCTTGAGCGTATCCATGATGATCCTCGCTTGACCTTGTAGTTACTTCAGGGTTTTTAATATACCTCTGAAACCTATTGGCTGCACAAGGAGCCCTGAATGGCTGCACATTCCCATAAGCACGATCACGATCATCCGCATGAGCACGGCCACGCGCATGCCCACGCTCCCGTCCCGGAAACGCATGGCTGCTGCTCAGGCCATGCCTGCGCCAGCAACGAGGGCAGGCCGGCAGCGGTCCCGCCGGCCCGGCTGGACGGGGAGACCGAGGAAGCCGTCTTCTTCATCCAGAAGATGGACTGCCCCACCGAAGAAAAGCTGATCCGCGAACGTCTGTCGCAGATGCCGGGCGTGGGCGCACTGGCATTCAATCTGATCCAGCGCGAACTGACCGTGCAACACCAGTTGCCGTCCATCGCCCCACTGGTGGACACCCTCAAGGCGCTGGACATGCTACCCGCCGTGAAGTCCGATTCGCTGGACGCCGAGGCGGGCCGCGACGCCCCCGACCAGGCTGCCGCCTACCGCATCCCGGCGCGGCGCTGGGCGCTGCTGGGGCTGGCCGGCGTGGCCGCGCTGGGTGCCGAGGTGCTGGCCTGGACCAGCGGCGACGAACGCTCACTGCCAGTGATCGCGCTGGCCATCGCGGCCATCCTGCTGGGTGGCCTGGGCACGCTCAAGAAGGGCTGGATCGCGCTGCGCAACTTCTCGCTGAACATGAATTTCCTGATGTCGCTGGCCGTCATCGGTGCGGCCGTCATCGGCCAGTGGCCGGAGGCGGCGGTGGTGATCGTGCTGTTCACCCTGGCCGAGATGATCGAGGCGCTGTCGCTGGACCGTGCCCGCAATGCCATTTCTGGCCTGATGGCGATGACGCCTGACATGGCGACGCAGCGCGGCGAGGATGGGGTCTGGACAAGTGTGCCGGCCCGTACCGTGACAGTGGACGACACTGTACGGGTGGCCCCTGGGGAACGTGTACCGCTCGATGGCGTGGTAGTGTCAGGCAGCACCAGCATCAACCAGGCGCCCATCACCGGCGAGAGCATCCCTGTCCAGAAGCAGGAGGGTGACCCGGTCTTTGCCGGCACCATCAATGAGCAGGGCGCCTTCGAGATGCGCGTGACCGCCGTGCAAGGCGACTCGACGCTGGCGCGCATCGTCAGGAGCGTGCAGCAGGCGCAAGGCCAGCGGGCTCCGACACAGCGTTTCGTGGACAACTTCGCGCGCTACTACATCCCCGCCGTGGTGGTAATGGCCTTGCTGGTGGCCGCACTGCCGCCGCTGCTGATGGGCGCACCGTTCCAGCCCTGGCTGTACAAGGCGCTGGTGCTGCTGGTGATCGCCTGCCCCTGCGCGCTGGTGATCTCCACGCCTGTGACCATTGTCAGCGGCCTGGCCTCGGCGGCGCGTCACGGCATCCTGATCAAAGGCGGCGTCTACCTGGAGCAGGGCCGCCAGCTGCGCGCCCTGGCGCTGGACAAGACCGGCACCCTCACCTTCGGCAAGCCACGCGTGACCGACGTGATCTCGCTGCAAGCCGATGCAGACCAGCAGGCGCTGCTGCAACTGGCCGTCTCGCTGGCCGCCCGCTCTGACCATCCGGTCTCGCGCGCCATCGCCAGCCAGGAAGATGTCGTCACCCTGGAAGTCAGCGACTTTGCCGCCCTGGCTGGACGCGGCGTGCAGGGACGCATCAGCGGACAACTGCTGCACCTGGGCAATCACCGCCTGGTGCATGAGCTGGGCCAGTGCAGTCCCGAACTGGAAGCGCGCCTGCAATCCCTCGAGAAGCAGGGCAAGACCACCACCGTGTTGTGCCGCGACGGCCAGCCGCAATTGCTGGTGGCGGTGGCCGACACCGTGCGTCCGAGCAGCAAGGAAGCGGTGGCCGAACTGCGCGCGTTGGGCGTGGACGTCATCATGCTGACCGGTGACAACAGCCACACCGCCCAGGCCATCGCCGCCCAGACCGGCATTGCCGATGCGCGTGGCGATCAACTGCCGGACGACAAGCTCAAGGTCATCGAGCAGCTCAGTGCACGTCACGGCCTGCGCGGCGTAGGCATGGTCGGCGACGGCATCAATGATGCACCGGCGCTGGCGCGGGCCGACATCGGCTTTGCCATGGGCGCGGCCGGTACCGACACGGCGCTGGAGACCGCCGATGTGGCACTGATGGATGACGACCTGCGCAAGATTGCCGATTTCATGCGCTTGAGCCGCAAGGCCCACACGGTGCTGGTGCAGAACATCAGCATTGCGCTGGGCATCAAGGCGGTGTTCCTGGCGCTGGCGCTGGTGGGCATGAGTTCGCTGTGGATGGCGGTGTTTGCCGACATGGGGGCCAGCCTGATCGTGGTCTTCAACGGCCTGCGGCTGGTGCGTGGCTTGCGCCAGCGCAAGCCGGCCGCCTGAGCCTGGCGGGACAGGTTGATCGCTGCCGAGCGAACGGTCTATACTGCCGCCCATGATGCTGCGCGCAAAACTCCTCCTGCTCTGGCTACTGGCGCTGGCGATTCCCGTCCAGGGATTCGCCGCAGTGCTGCAGGCTTGCGCGCCGGCGCAGCAGACGTCGATACGGCATCACGCGCCCGTGGCGCAGGTGCATCAGATGCATCAGATGCATCAGCAGCAGCAGCAAGGGCATCACGCCGATCATGTCGCCGCGACCGAGATAGCCACTGCCGACGCAGCAGACACGCAACACCCACCAGATCACGCCCATTCCTCCTGCAGCTTCTGCGCTGCCTGCACCGTCGGCGGCCTGCTGCCGCTGGCCCTGAGCGCGCCGCCGGCCCCTGATCTTCCCTCGCGCGAATTCATCGCGCTGCCGGCTTCCGGCTTCGTCGGCTACCTGCCGGAAAACCCCGACCGTCCCCCTGCCCTCGCCTGATATCGCCTTGCGCACGTCCGCGTGCGCCTGAGCCTTGCGCGCGCTGACCACAGTGCGCGCAAGGCATGACGATCATCATCAGACGAGGATTCCATGATCCCCCACGTTTCACGTCCCTTGCGGGCTGCTACCGTGGCCGCCTGCGCCTTGCTGGCCGGCTGCGCGCAGCTCTCGCCCGACGGCGGTTTCGGCCAGGTCGAACAGGCCAGCAGTGCGCGCCTCGGCCACACACCCGCCTGGAACCGTACTGCGCAACAGACCCAGGCCAGCAGCGAGCGCGTGCGCCAGTTGCTGCGCGATCCCGCTGGCGGCGCACCGCGCCTGACCAGCGCCGACGACGCGGTGCAGATCGCGCTCATCCACAATCCTGACCTGCAGGCCGATTTCGCCGGACTCGGCGTGGCCGAGGCCGACCTGGTGCAAGCCGGTCGCCTACCCAATCCGGGCTTTTCCTTCAAGCGCACCCATGCCGGTGACGATCTCAAGATCGAGCGCAGCCTGTCGCTGGGCCTGATGCGCCTGCTCACTCTGCCGGCGGCCTCGCGCATCGAACAGCGGCGCTTCGAGCAGGTGCGCCTGTCGCTGGCTGCACGCGTACTGACGGTGGCGGCACAGACGCGCCAGGCCTACTACCAGGCGGTGGCTGCGCAGCAGGGCTTGCAGTATCAGGAGCAGGTGGCCGATGCCGCCGAGGCTGCGCATGAACTGGCCACGCAGATGGCGCGGCTGGGCAACATCAGCCAGCTCGATGCGGCGCGCGAGCAGTTCTTCTATGGGCAGGCGCAGGCCAGCCTGCAACAGGCCCGTCGCCAAGCCGCACAACACAAGGAAGCGCTGGCGCGCCTGCTGGGTCTGGCCCCTGGCTTTGCCCTGTCCGCGCAATTGCCAGCCCTGCCCAGGCAGCTCGATGCAATGGACGACATCGAGCAGCAAGCCCTGCAACAACGCCTCGACGTACAAGCCGCCCGTACCGAACTGGAAGGCCTGCAAGCCTCGCTGGGCCTGACCCGCGCCACGCGTTTCATCAACGTGCTGGACCTGGGTGCAGTGCGCACCACTGAGAGCGGCAAGCCCAACGAGAACGGAGTCGAGATCTCGCTGGAGATTCCGCTGTTCGACTGGGGCGAGGCGCGCGTGGCCAAGGCCGAGGCCATCTACCTGCAAGCCGCGCACAAGCTGGCTGCCACTCTCCTCGATGCACGCGCCCAGGCGCGTCTGGCCTGGCGCGAGCGGCAAGATGCCTACACCCTTGCACGGCGCTATCAGGATGAGCTGGTGCCGCTGCGCCAGCGCATTGCCGAGGAAAACGTCCTGCGCTACAACGGCATGCTCATCAGCGTCTTCGCCCTGCTGGCCGATGCCCGCGAACAAGCCGCCACCGTCAACGCCGCCATCGAGGCGCAGCGTGATTTCTGGATCGCCGACGCCAGCCTGCAACAGGCCCTGGGCGGCCGTCCAGCACAAGGACAACAACCATGAGCACACCCGACAAGCAACGCCGCAGTTTCCTGCAAGGTGCCGCCCTGGCCGTGACCGCCACTGCGGTGAGCCGGGCCGGCGCAGCCTCCCTGCCGGAAGCCCCGCTACAGGTCAGCGCCGCCACCCAGCCGCCACTGCAACCAGCCAATGGCCGCCCCTATCAGCCGGTGGTCACGCTCAACGGCTGGAGCCTGCCCTGGCGCATGAACAATGGCGTCAAGGAATTCCACCTGGTGGCCGAACCGGTGGTGCGCGAGATTGCCCCCGGCATGAAGGCCAAGCTGTGGGGCTACAACGGCCAGAGTCCCGGCCCGACCATCGAAGTGGTGGAAGGCGACAAGGTCCGCATCTTCGTCACCAACAAGCTGCCCGAGGCCACCTCGGTCCACTGGCACGGCCAGCGCCTGCCCAATGGCATGGATGGCGTATCCGGTCTGACGCAGCCAGCCATCCCGCCTGGCAAGACCTACGTGTACGAATTCACGGCCCGGCGCGCCGGCACCTTCATGTATCACCCGCATGCCGACGAGATGGTGCAGATGGCCATGGGCATGATGGGCTTCTGGGTCACGCACCCCAAGGATCCCGGCTTCATGCGGGTGGATCGCGACTTCGTCTTCCTGATGAATGCCTACGACATTGCGCCCGGTGCATCAGTCCCCAAGGTCAGCACCATGCTGGACTTCAACCTGTGGACCTGGAACAGCCGCGCCTTCCCCGGCATCGACCCGCTGGTGGTGCGGCAAAACGACCGGGTGCGCATCCGCGTAGGCAATCTCACCATGACCAATCATCCGCTGCACCTGCACGGCCATGAATTCAGCGTCACCGGCACCGATGGCGGCTGGGTTCCGCCCGCCGCGCGATGGCCTGAAGTGACCACCGACATTGCCGTGGGCCAGATGCGCGCCATCGAATTCGACGCCACCGAAGAGGGCGACTGGGCACTGCACTGCCACAAGGCGCATCACACCATGAACGCCATGGGCCATGACCTGCCGACCATGATCGGGGTCGATCAGTCCAAGGTGCTCGACAAGATCACACGACTCGTTCCCGACTACATGGCCATGGGCGACAAGGGCGGCTCCATGGGCGAGATGGAGATGCCCCTGCCCGACAACACCCTGCCCATGATGACTGGGCGCGGCCCCTACGGCCCCATCGAGATGGGCGGCATGTTCAGCACCGTCAAGGTCAGGCGCAATCTGGCGCGGGATGACTATCGGGACCCAGGCTGGTACCGCGCTCCCGCAGGCACGGTAGCCCGCCCCTGGCAGGGACCGCCCCCCGCCGCCGCCCGCGCGCCCGACAGCGGCGATGGCAGGGCCACGCTGGAGGTCGTCAAGCCGGGTGCGCAGGGCGGCCATCAGGGTCATCAAGGCCATCACTGAGCAATCTCGAATCACGTTCTGTTTTTAATTATCTTAATTATCTTAATTATCTTAATTATCTTAATTATCTTAATTATCTTAATTATCTTAATTAGCTTAATTACGCCAACTTCATCGAAAAGGTAAATCCATGTTACGCCCCCTTTCCCTGCTGACCGCCCGCTTCTTGTTCCGGTTCCTGTTCCTGAGCCTGCCTGTTGCCCATGCGCAGGACAGCGCCCCCAAGGTGGACGGCCAGATCCGCAAGATTGACGCCGCTGCCGGCAAGCTCACCATCCGTCACGGCGAGATCGCCAACCTGCAGATGCCGGCCATGACGATGGTGTTCCGGGCCGCTCCCGAGATCCTGGGCCAGGTCCGCGAAGGCGAGCAGGTCCGCTTTACCGCCGAGCGCATCGACGGCACGCTGACAGTCACCTCGCTGGAAGAGAAGCGCTGATCCTGCCGGGACTGCGGGGCGACAATTTGCCACAGGCAAGCCTGGCAAATTTCGTCGCCCCGGCGACCATCCGCCGGGAGCGTTAGCGTTATCATCAGGGTTCATTCCGATAACAGGCGACCACGCCGCAACAGAGGAGATCCGGCATGCCCCAAGCGATCCACCAGACCCCGTCCGCCTATGGCTATCCGCTGCTGATCAAGCAGTTGCTGCACAGCGCCCTGGCCACCTCTCCCGGACAGGAAATCATTTACGGCCAGCGCCGCCTGAGCTATGCCGGCTTCTACGAGCGCGTGCAGCGCCTGGCCAATGTGCTCAAGGAAATGGGGCTGCAGGCCGGCAATACGGTGGCCGTGATGGATTGGGACAGCAACCGTTACCTCGAATGTTTCTTTGCCGTGCCGATGATGGGATGCGTGCTGCAGACGGTCAATGTGCGGCTCTCGCCCGAGCAGATCGCCTACACCCTCAATCACGCGCAGGCCGATGTCTTGCTGGTCAATTCCGATTTCCTGCCGGTGTTGAAGCAGATCCGCGGCGAGCTGACCACGCTCACCCGCTGCGTCTGGCTCACCGATGACGCCACGCCCTGCCCGCGTGGTCCCGGCTTTGCCGGCGAATATGAAGAACTGCTGGCCCAGGCTGCAGCGGCCTACGACTTCCCCGACTTCGACGAGAATTCCCGCGCCACCACCTTCTACACCACCGGCACCACCGGCCTGCCCAAGGGCGTGTACTTCAGCCACCGCCAATTGGTGCTGCATACCCTGGCGACCACCGCCGGTTTGGCGCTGGCACCGCAGCAAGGGCGCTTCCATCGCGACGACGTGTACATGCCGCTCACGCCCATGTTCCATGTCCACGCCTGGGGGTTGCCGTACGTGGCCACGATGGCCGGGGTCAAGCAGGTCTATCCGGGCCGCTATGTCCCCGACACGATCTGCCGGCTGATCCGCGAGGAGAAGGTGACGTTCTCGCACTGCGTGCCGACCATCCTGCAGATGGTGCTGACCTCCGAACAGGCGCGCGAGGCCGATCTGTCGGGCTGGAAGATGATCATCGGCGGCTCGGCGATGACGGGCAGCCTGGCGAAGATGGCGCGTGATCGCGGCATTGATGTCTTCACTGGTTATGGCATGTCGGAGACCTGCCCGGTGCTGACGCTGGCGCAGGTGCCGACTGAAGAGCTGGGCGGCGAGCGCGAGGCGGCGATCCGGGTCAAGACCGGGCGTCCCTTGCCGCTGGTGGCGCTGCGCACGGTCGATGGCGAGATGCGGGATTGTCCGCATGATGGCAGCACGACGGGCGAAGTGGTAGTGCGCGCGCCGTGGCTGACGCAGGGCTATCTGCATCAGGCTGAGGCTTCTGAAGAGCTATGGCGTGGGGGGTGGCTGCATACGCAGGATATCGGGCATCTGGATGCGGAGGGCTATCTGCAGGTGACTGATCGCATCAAGGATGTGATCAAGACGGGTGGGGAGTGGGTGTCTTCGCTGCAGATCGAGGACATCATTGCGCGGCATCCTGCGGTGGCGGAGACGGCTGTGATCGGGGTGCTGGATGGGAAGTGGGGGGAGCGGCCTGTGGCGCTGGTGGTGCTCAAGAAAGACGCTGCTGCGGTCAGCGAGGAAGATATCCGGGAATATGTTCGGGCGGCTGCTGAGGCGGGGGCTATTTCGCGTTATGGGGTGCCGGATCGGGTGCGGTTTGTGGGGGAATTGGCGCGGACTAGTGTGGGGAAGCTTAACAAGCGGGTGATGCGGGAGCAGTATTCTGCTTCTTCCTGATTTTTGTCTTTTGTTATGTTGGCTTGGCTTGACTTGACTTGACTTGACTTGGCTTGCTTAGGAGATGGGATTGCGGTCTGGGGTAGTCTGCACGGGCTGCCTTCCTGCGCTCTAGCTTAATTCTTATCTTTCTCCGCTCGGAAGGACGCGCCGGGGGCGGCCCGGCAGCCGCTCACTTTTCTTGTCTCGCCAAGAAAAGTGAGCAAAAGAAGGCGACCGCTACCGCCCCGCCCTCCTTCGGAGGGCCCCCACTTCAGAGGCTCATAAAACGGGAAAAATAGAGTCGCTTCGCTCCGACTATTTTTCTGATCCGTTTTATGAGCCTCTGAAGCGGCGGGTCAGAAGCGGACGGCCTGTACGGCTCGCCTTCGGCTTCGCCGGGGGCTCGCTGGCGCTTCGGCTCTCTTCGATCACATACTCTCCGTACTTTTTAGTTTTATCTTTTTATCTTTTTATCTTTTTATCTTTTTATCTTTTTATCTTTTTATCTTTTTATCTTTTTATCTTTTTATCTTTTTATCTTTTTATCTTTTTATTTTTCTTTCCCTGCCCCTGTTTTTCTTACTGATAAATAATTTCCCCCGTTCGGACTGAGTAGCCGCCCAGCGACGTATCGAAGACGCACTGCCCAAGACAAAGCCGAAGGCGAGTCGGAGAAGGGCGAGGCCGAAGGCGAGCCCGTAGTTTTTCCCCTTAGAGCCAGCCGACGCAGTGGAGTAAAAAGTGGATCAGAAAAATAGTCGGAGCGA
>Ga0160495_100487_pt1 | contig 18866 bp, 15 predicted proteins | sample DID4MG_4_FD_108251 | JGI IMG/M metagenome (GOLD analysis project Ga0160495, IMG submission 108251) | Enriched soil microbial communities from UW Madison campus, WI, USA - DID2933_E24_FP4 MG | ecosystem: Environmental > Terrestrial > Soil > Unclassified | place: USA: Madison, Wisconsin | collected... | reverse complement strand
GTGGAAAACGATCTCTACTTCGCCTACGCCGGCAACATCAGCGGCGACCTCGGCTATACCCTGGGCATGACCGGCTACTACTACGCCAACGGCAGCCATGCCAATGCGCTGGAAACCAAGGCCGGCCTGACCTGGGGTGCGCTGTCCCTGAATGCGCAGACCCTGCTCAACGACGTGGTCTGGGGCAACAAGGGCGATACCTACTGGACCCTGGCCTATACCAAGCCGCTGCCCTACGACATCACCTTCACCGGCACGCTGGGCGCGTACACCTACAAGCGCGAAGGCAAGTACCTCGGCACCCGTGATACCGCCACGGGAACAGCCTGCGGCGCGGGACAGGCCTTCGCGGTCAATGGCTGCTTCAGCGGCAACGGTCCCAGCAGCGGTGGCCTGCGCCACCTGACGCTGGGCCTGTCCGCGCCCTTCCCCAACTCGCCCATCACTTGGTCGCTGCAGGCCATCCTGGGCGGCTACAACCGCTTTGACGTCAAGCAGGGCAACCAGCTGGTCGGCATGTTGAGCTGGGGCTTCTGAACCCGCGCCCGCCGGCTCGTCGGCGGGCGCAGCGAAGCAAAAATGCCGTCCGACCATGTTGCCGCCAGATCAACAGTAACGTTCGATTATTGCATCATGGCAATCCATGTCGGCCGGCCCATGCAAGCAGCCTGTTGCGCAAGGCATTTGTTCCAATATATAGTGAGAACCATTCGCATTAAGAAGACCGCTCATGTGCGGCGTCCGAATGGAAATCCTCATGTCCCCCGCAGATGCCCATCAAGAGATGGGTGGGCTCTACCGCGAGCACCACGGCTGGCTGGTTGCGTGGCTCAGCCGCCGGCTGGCCTGCCGCCACCTGGGCGCCGACCTGGCGCAGGACACCTTCGTGCGCCTGCTCAGCAACCGCCTGCCGCCTGACCTGCGCGAGCCGCGCGCCTACCTGACCACCATTGCCAAGGGCCTGGTGGCCAGCCATCTGCGCCGCCGCCAGCTTGAGACTGCCTATCTGGAGGCTCTGGCGGCGCTGCCTGAACCCAGCCAGCCCTCGGCCGAAGAACGCCTGCTGGTGCTGGACACCCTGTGCGAGATTGACCGCATCCTCGACCGCCTGCCCGCCCGCGCGCGCCAGGTCTTCCTGATGGCGCAGCTCGATGGCCTGCCCTATGCGCGCATCGCTGAACTGCTGGACATCTCATTGAGCACGGTGAAGCGCCACATGGTGCAGGCCCTGAGCCACTGTCTGGCGGCGCTGTGAGAAGCCCGGCCCGAGCGACCGATAGCATCGACGATGCGATCCTGACCGAAGCCGCCACCTGGCTCATGGAAATGCACGAGGGACCGCTCAATGCGGCCCAGCGCAACAAGCTGGCGCAATGGCGGCAGCGCAGTCCCGAGCACGAGCGCGCCTGGTCCAGGGCAAGTCTGTTGCAGGAAACCTTTGCGGCGCTGCCGCCTGGCGGGGCGGCGGCGCTCAAGCAGGCCGGTCCTGCAGGCCGGCGCAAGGCCATCAAACTGGTGGCGTATGCGCTGGCGCTGGGGCCGGCAGCCTGGCTGGCCTATCACGTCCTGTCCGAAGAGGAAGACGGCACGCGCTTCGAGACGGCCACTGGCGAACGACGCGAGTGGCAGCTCGATGATGGCACCCACCTCTGGCTCAATACCGATACCCGGGTCGTCCTCGACTTCAGCACTACGCAACGGCGGCTGAAGCTGCAACGGGGCGAGATCATGGTGCTCACCGCCCCTGACCCGCAGCAACCGGCGCGCCCTTTTCTGGTAGCCACACGCCAGGGCAGCCTGCGCCCCTTGGGGACGCGCTTCACCGTGCGCGAACGCGACCAGGCGGTCGATGTGGCCGTGCTGCAAGGCGCGGTGGAAATCGCCCCGGCCAGCAACGCGCAAAAGACCGTCCTGCCCAGCGGCATGCAGACCCGCTTCACCCGCAGCGGCAGCGCCGCGCCCCGCCCCTGCGACGATACCCAGACGGCCTGGAGCCGTGGCCAGCTCATTGCCGAGCGCATGCCGATTGGGCAATTCATCGCCGAACTTGGACGTTATCGCAGCGGCCTGCTGCAAGCCGACCCGGCCCTCGCCGGGCTTGAGGTCTCTGGCGTGTTTCCGCTGGCCGATACCGACCGCGTGCTGCGGCTGTTGGAACAGACGCTGCCGGTGCGGATGCAGCGACTCACCCGCTACTGGGTGCGCGTGCTGCCCGCCGCACCGGCGGGATAAATTTTTTTGCAAAAGCGTGAGCCATTTCCGGATCTCGTGCGGCAGATCAGGTGAAGACCTGACTTCTGATTCCAGACCCGTTACCGAAAGACGCTCATGCATCCTCATCACAAGCCTCCCCGCACCCTCCTGAAACGCCCGGCACTCTCCGTTGCGCTGTCCTGTGCGCTGGCCGCGCTAGCCGGGCCGCAAGCAGCACTGGCGCAAGCGAGCGGAAACGCCAACGCCGTGCAGGCCTATGCCATCGCCCCAGGCCCGCTCTCGCGCGCCCTCTCCGGCTTTGCCGCCCATGCGGGCGTGGCGCTGTCCTTCGACGCTAGCCTGCTGGCGGGCAAGACCACTGCCGGACTGTCTGGCAGCTACGGCGTCGAGGAGGGCTTTTCTCGTCTGCTGGCCGGTAGCGGATTGCAGGCGCAGCGACTGGCCGACGGCGGTTATACGGTGCGACCGATGGCGGCCGCAGCAGGCGCGGCGGGAGCGGCTTGGCCGGCAATCGCCCCCCGCAGTGATGCCGCCCCTGCCCTGCAGGCCATCGAAGTGAGCGCACAACGCACCACCAGCCCGCTGGTGCGCCCGACCCGCCAGAGCACCACGGTGGACCGCACGGAGCTGGAAGAACTGCGCCAGGGCTCGGACAGCCTGGCCACCGTGCTCAGCAAGATCGTGCCCGGCATGGCCGATTCCAGCCGCACCATCACCGACTATGGACAAACCCTGCGCGGGCGCAACATGCTGGTGCTGGTCGATGGCATTCCCTTGAACACCAATCGCGACTCCGCGCGCAGCATGGCCACGCTCAACATGAGCAGCATCGACAAAGTCGAAGTGCTGCGCGGCAGCAGCGCCATCTACGGTGCAGGCGCGGCCGGCGGCATCATCGCCGTGACCACCCGTGCGGCTGGCGGCGAACCCTATGCCGAGACCAGCTTCTCGATGCGCTCGGCGCTGTCGCACCTGAGCGGCGACGGCCTCAGCGGCGAGCTCACGCACTTCATGTCCGGCTCGTCGGGGGCGGTGGACTACGCCGTAAACCTGGGCCTGCAACATCTCGGCGGATCCTTCGATGGCAAGGGCCATCGCCTGGCTCCGGAGCCCAGCCAGGGCGACCTGTTCGACAGCAACAACTACACCATGGGTGGCAAGCTGGGCCTGCGCATCGACCGCGACCAGCGCCTGCAATTCTCGGCCAGCCGTTATGTGGCCGAGCAGGACAGCCGCTATGGTTCCGACCCGGCAGTGGCGCGCCTGCCCGCCGGCAGCACCGTGGCGCAGCCGCTGGAGGGATTGCAGCTGGCCGACCAGAATCAGATCCGCAACACCCTGCTGGGCCTGGATTACCAGAACAAGGATGTGCTCGGCAGCAGCCTTTCTACCCAGCTCTACTACCGCGACTACTTCACCCGTTTCACGCCCTTCGATGCGCGCGCCGTCGCGACCCGGGGCAACAACGTTGACCAGGTGATGCAGAACTCCAAGGTGCTGGGCGCGCGCGCCACGATGGATACGCCGCTGTCGGAACGCAGCAGCCTGCTGTGGGGACTGGACTTCAACCAGGAACGCAGCGACATGCCCGATGACGTCTTCAGCCCCAGCGCCTATGACGCCAGCGGCGGCCTGGTCTTCCAGCGCACTGGCACGCTCATGTACATGCCGCCGCTGACCACGCGCACCGTGGGCGTGTTCGGCCAGTTGCGCCACAAGTTCAACCAACAGTGGGCCGTGGAGGGAGGACTGCGCTATGAACGCGCCCGCGCCAGCTACGATGATTTCGTGCCGCTGTCGCAAAGCCGCGCCGCCAATCCGCTTGCGGTGCGCGGCGGCGCAGTCGCCTACGATGCGTGGCTGGGCAATCTGGGCGCGGTGTTCAAGCCGGTCAACGGGCATGAGTTCTATGCGTCCTTCAGCCAGGGCTTCCAGTTGCCGGACATCGGCGTGCAGATCCGCAATGCCACGCCGGCCTTCAACATCAACTCGTCCGCGCTGGAACCGGTCAAGACCGACAACTATGAACTGGGCTGGCGCGGCGCGTTTGGCGATGTGGCGGGGACGCTGGCGCTGTTCTACACCACCTCCAAGCTGGGCGACGTGCAGAGCTTCAACAATGGATTGATCCTGACCCGCACCGAAGAAAAGATCCGCGGCATCGAGGCCAGCGCCGACTACCTGCCGGACGATTCGGCCTGGGGCGGCGGCTCCACCTTCACGATGATGTGGGGCCGCGAAACGCCGCAAGGCGCGAACCGCGACCAGATCATGACCGGCTACCGCATCCCGCCCATGAAGCTGACCGCCTATGTGCAGTACAAGCCCAGCGGCAACTGGAGCAACCGCCTGCAAGCCACCTACTACGCCGCGCGCGACTATCGCCTCAACGGCCAGACCAGCTTTGGCCGACGCGAGGTCGGCAGCTACACCACGCTGGATCTGGTGAGCCGCTACCAGCTCACGCCCAAGGATACCCTCACACTGGGCATCGAGAACCTGCTCAACCGCTACTACCTGCCGGCCTACAGCCAGCTCATGCGCAACAGCAACAACACCAGCCGCCTGCCTGCCACCGGGGCGGTGCTCAACCTGAGCTACAGCCACCGCTGGTAAGCGCTACGCGCCCTGGGCCGGCAAGGCCGCTAGATGAAGCGCGCCGACGGCGCCCACTGCACCGGGAAAGCCGTTGCCGCCAGCGCGGGCTCGCAAGCGTGCGCCGCATAGCTGGCCACGCCATTGGCGATGAAGGAATCATCGGCCATCATCGCCGCCAGTTCGGACTCATCGGCGCAGACGGCCAGCACCAGGCCGCCGCCGCCAATGGCCAGCGGGCCGGCAAAGATGACGCGCCCCTGCTTGAGGTTGGCGGCCAGCCAGGCCTTGTGGGTATCGAGGTGCTGGTTCACTTCCTCGACGGGGCGGGTATAGGTCAAGACGATGGAAAAGATCATGTCCAGCTCTCCTCAGTTGGCAAACAGGCCCGCCACCACGGACGGGATTTCATCGAGCGCGGCGCGCATGGACTGGCTGCGCAGTTCTGCGCCCTTGGTCAGGCGTTCGGCCCGCACGAAGCCCACGCGCTTGATGCCGAGGAAACCGAAGAATGCCGTCAGGTAGGCTTCCTGGTGGTCCATCACGCCAGCCGGGCCGCTGGAGTACATGCCGCCACGCGTGGAGGCGATGATCACAGCCTTGTCGCCTGACAATCCCTGCGGGCCATTCTCGGTATAGCGGAAAGTGCGTCCCGGCTGGGCTAGACGATCCAGCCAGGCCTTGAGCTGGCTGGGAATGGAAAAGTTGTACATCGGCACGCCCAGCACGATCACATCGCTGTCCAGGAACTGGCTGACCAGCGTTTCAGAAAGCGCATGTTCAGCGCGTACCGCTGGGCTGGCCTCGCTCGCGCCAGGCTGGCGGAAACCGGCAGCGATGGGGCCATCCAGGTGGGCGATGGGCGCGGCCACCAGGTCAAGCGCGCTCACCTGGGCGGCGGGATGCAGGATGCGCAGCTCTTCGAGCACGGCCGCGCTGAGTACGCGGGAGGCGGAGGCATCGCCCAGGATGCTGGAATCGAGATGGAGAATCTTCATGGCATGGTCCTTTCAGGAATCGGTAACGGGATGACAGGAGCCACGATACCGACCAGGAAAGGCTTGCACTAGCCGCCGCCAGCGCACCAGATTGTTCCATCCATAGGACAATGAGCCCTCTATAATCAAGTTTTCATCCCTGGCGGACACTGCATGGAAGACCTCAATGATCTGGCCCTGTTTGCCGCAGTGGTAGTGCATGGCAGCTTTTCAGCGGCGGCGCGGGCGCTGAACACGCCCAAGTCGCGCGTGAGCCGCCGCGTGGCCGAGCTGGAACAGCGCCTGGGCGTGCGGCTGTTGCAGCGCTCCACTCGTGTGGTGCGCGTGACCGAGGTTGGCTCGGCCTTCTTCACCCATTGCGAAGCCATGGCCAATGCCGCGCGGGCGGCGGTGGAAGTGGCCGAGCATGCTGGTGCCCGTCCGGCTGGCCGGCTGCGGATCAGTTCTCCCATGGGCGTGGCGCATGTGTTCCTGGCACCGCTGCTGGCGCGCTTCCTGTGCGCCCATCCGGATGTCAGGCTGGAGCTGGAACTGAGCAACCGGCGGGTCGATGTAATTGGCGAAGGCTTCGATGTGGCCATGCGGGTCAGGAGTACGCTGGAAGATTCCAGCCTGGTGGTGCGCACCTTCGGCACCAGCCAGCAAGTGCTCGCCGCCAGCCCGGCCTTCGTGCGCGCCCATGGTCCCTTCGATACCGTGGCATCCCTGCAGGGCCAGCGCGGACTGGGTCCCGGCGGCCTGCCCGGCCAGGCGCAACGCTGGTGTCTGCAAGGACCACAGGGCGAGGTGGCCGAGATCGACTACGTGCCGGCGATGGTCACTGACGACATGCAACTGGCCACGCAGGCCGTCATCGGCGGCGTCGGGCTGGGCCTGCTGCCATTCAATGTGGCCCACGGAGCGATTGCGCGCGGCGAACTGGAGGTGCTGCTGCCGCAGTATCGCGGCACGCCGCACCAGCTGCATGCGGTATTCCCCTCACGGCGCGGCCTGGTGCCGGCGGTGCGGGCTTTCATCGAATTCCTCGCGGTGGAACTGACGCAGACCATGCAGCAGGAAAACGACGCCCTGCTGGCTTTGCTGGCAGAGAAAGAAAAGCCCCGCCGCTGACGGGCGGGGCGGAGCTTGGCAAGCGCTCCTCAGTACTTCAGGTTGGCCGACAGGTACACCGCCCGGCCATCGCCCGGCGCATGGCGGGTCTGGTCGTTGATCCACACATACTCGTAGTAGCGGTTGGCCAGATTCTTGACCTGGAGCTCCAGGATCAGCTTGGGCGAAACCTGGTAGCTGGCGCTGGCGTTGACCAGGGTGTAGCCGCCAAACTTGCCGCCGGTGTTGGCAGTGGTCAGGTAATAGCTGCCCTGGCCGTTGAACGAGGTCGAGAGCTTCAGGTCGGCGGTGGCCTGGTAATCGAGGCCGCCGGAGAAGAGATAGCGCGGCACGTGGTCGATTTCCTTGCCGATGGTGGCCGGCGCGGTCGGGTCGGGAGTGATGATTTCCGAACGCTGGCGCGAATAGGCCAGCCACATCGTGGTGCGCTTGCCAGCGCGCAGGTTGAACTGCACATCCACGCCGCTGCGCTTGGTGCGGCCGACGTTTTCGGAATCGCCCGTGGGATCGTTGAGACGACGCTTGACCTCGTCCGAGGCGCGCTGCTGCCACAGGGCCACGCGGCCATCGACGCTATCGGTCGGCGTGAATTTCACGCCAGTCTCCCAGCCCTCATTGATGGAGGGACGCAGATCATTGTTGTTGGACTTGTAGGCTGCCGCGCCCGCGCCGACCTGGAAGGTGCGGCCCCAGTTGGCATACAGGCTGGCCTGCCGGATCGGCGCATACACCACGCTGAGCTTGGGCTGCTTGATCACGCCATAGTTCTGGATGCCATAGCTCACGCCGCGCGAGGGATCGGTAAAGCTGCCGCCGACCTTGTCCACCCGATAGCCTGGAATGATCTTGAAGGATTCCACCGGCTTGATCACCGCCTGCAGATAAGCGCCGAAGGTATCGAAGGTAAAGTGATGGTCGCGCGTCTGCGCCACCCGGACCTTGTTGACCGTGCTGAAACGCGGGCTCTGGTCTTCCTGGCGCTCGACGTTGAATCCGCCCTCCAGCGCCAGATCCTTCATTGCTTCCAGCGCCTTCCATTGCGGCCGATAGGTGGCCGTGGTCATGAGCCCGTAATGGGTTTCATCGATCAGGCGCTCCTGCTGCGAGGTGGTGGAGGAGTAACGCAGCCAGCGCTGGTCGCGCACGCGGTTCAGGTAGAGCTTGGCGCCCACCGAGAGCTGCTCGTCGATATCGCCGTCGAAGTGCAGGCTGACCTGGTCCATCTGACGATTGCCGCCATCGGACTGGGCATAGGCATAGGAAGAGGTCGGATTGCTGCGCGCATCCTGGGCCGTCAGGTAGCCCGATTCCTGGGCATAGGCATTGGCGTGGCGGATGCTTAAGCCGGTGCGGTAACGGCCATCATCGCTGGTGTAGAACCACTTGCCGGAGAAGGCCACGTTCTCGGCCTGCGCATGGTCGCGATAGCCATCCGACTTTTCGTAGCCGAGGAAATAGTTCTGCGACCAGTTGCCGTTCTCCACACCCTTGACCACCTGCGCCTGGCGCGTGTTGAAGCTGCCGTAGGTCAGCCGCGCCTCGTCGTAGTTGCCACCCTGGCGGGTAAGGATGTTGACGTTGCCGGCGATGTTGTGCAGGCCGTAGCGCGCATCGTTGGTGCCGCGCACGACTTCGATACCGGCGATGTCCAGCGGGAACAGCGTGCCCAGGAAGGGCATGCCGCCGGCGTTGTCGTTGCTGGGGATGCCGTCGATGAGGAGCTTGACCGCATTGACCTCGCCCTCGCCATTGAAGCCACGGAAGGACAGCTTGCCGGACTCGTTGCCCTGGCGGAACTGGGTCAACATCACGCCTGGCGACTGTGCGAACAGCTCCCAGTTGTATTGCACCTGCTGTTGCTGGATGTGGTCGGCACCGATCAGGTCCACCGAGGTCAGCACATTGTTGAGTTGCAGCGGGCCGCTGCGGCGACCACTCACTTCCACGGTGCCTAGCGTGAGCGCGGAATCCTCGCTGGCGCTGGCCGATTGCGCCAGCGCCCAGGGTGTGACCCCAAGGGCCAGCAGGCCGGACAGGGCAGTGAGCTTGAACACGGGTCGTGCGCGATGCAGCGGCCTGGGCCGACGGGCGGAGTGAATCGTCATTGGTCTTGTAGTAGGTGGAGCATGCGACCTCCCCCGGCAGTGCACCGCCGTCCCCTGGATGCCGCATGGAAAAATCAGGAGCGGCAAGGATAAGCTGGTATGACCACTTGTTGAATGTGGCAATTTGTCGCAGGGGCCGGACTGCGCGCGCGAGGATCATCCAGTGGCCCGGGGACGGCAGTTGTCACGCAAGCGGTTCTGCTGCGCCGGATCATGTGCTGGTGCAACGCGGGCTGGGCGCTGTTGCCGCCGCCGCTGGAAATCGCCGGCCTGAGCAAGACGGCCAGGGTCAGGCGCGACCGGAAGGAGGAAGACACGGGCAGTCCGGAGAGAATCGATCCGGAGTGATTGTCGCGGCATTGTCCGTCCGTGATTAGGGCCTGCCTGAATGCCGTCATCCGTCCAGCATGTGAATCAGCCCCTCGGTCATTACCCTGGCTGACGTGGCCGGCCCTCGTAGCGCAGGGCATTGGCCACCAGCGAAAACGCCGGCGATGGCTGACGCCGGCTGGGGTAGTAAAGGTGATAGCCCTCGAAGACCGGGCACCAGTCCTCCAGCACCCGCACCAGCTGGCCGCTCTCCAGAGGCGATTGCAGGTCGTCTTCCGGCAGCAGCACCACGCCCAGCCCGGCCACGGCGGCATCGATCTGCGGCGGCACGGTGTTGAAGATGAGCGAACCATCGACGCGCACGTTGATCTTCTCGCCGTCCTTTTCAAAGTCCCATACATAGAGCCCGCCCGAGGAGGGCATGCGCTGGTTGATGCAATCCTGGCGCGTCAGATCGTTAGGATGCTGCGGCACCGGATAGCGCGCGAAATACTCGGGCGAGGCCGCCACTACCATGCGCAGCGGCGGACCGACGGGGACGGCGATCATGTCGCGGTCGATGGTCTTGCCCCAGCGCACCCCGGCATCGAAGCGGTCCGCCACGATGTCGCGCAGGGCGTAGCTCATGTCGAATTCGAGCTTGATATCCGGATATTGCTTCAACAGCGGTGTCAGCTTGGGCAGCAGCACGCGCTGGATCATGCCGTCGCCACAGGTGATGCGCACGGTCCCGCCGGGTTTTTCGCGCAGCGCGGTGAGGGCATCGAGTTCGGCTTCGATCTCGTCGAAGCGATTGCCGATGGACTGGATCAGGCGTTCACCGGCAGGCGTAAGCGCGATGCTGCGCGTGGTGCGGGTCAGCAAGCGAATTTGCAGGCGCTCTTCCAGACCACGGATGGCTTGCGACAGCGCCGATTGCGTCACGCCCAGGTTGGCAGCCGCACGCGTGAAACTGCCCTCGCGCGCGACAGTAACGAAGCCTAGCAAGTCATTGAGATTACGTTTGATCATGCAGCTCCCCTTCCTCTGGTCAGCAAGAACACCGGATCAGCCTGAAGCCACTGCGTTGAAGCGAGAAGACGGCACCGAAGGGGGATGGGATTCATTGACTGGTTTTTCTAATAGGGTAATTAAGGATTGATTACCTAGGGCCTGTTGACATTCTTCACGGCAAGGGCTGCAAGGCGGCGCTCACGGCACGTCAGGATCGCCCGAAATCTCATCCCTGAGAAATACGCCTTGCGCCGCCTCGATGCGCGATAAAAAAATCGGGCGAGCAGCTTATGGCTGCCCGCCCGTTTGCATCCACTTCGCTATTGCCGCTCTGGCCTCAGCAGCAGACCATCAAGTCATCAGGCCGCCATGCTGGCGTTGTCGATCACGAAGCGATACTTGATGTCGCCCTTGAGCATGCGTTCGTAGGCGGTGTTGATGTCCTCGGCATGGATCAGCTCAATGTCGGCCACGATATTGTGCTTGGCGCAGAAGTCCAGCATCTCCTGGGTTTCCGGGATGCCGCCGATGAGCGAACCGGCCAGCGAGCGGCGCTTCATGATGAGATTGAAGACGTTCGGCGAAGGGTGCGGCGTGGCCGGTGCACCGACCAGGGTCATGGTGCCTTCGCGCTTCAACAGGGCCAGGAAGGCGTCCAGATCGTGCGGTGCGGCCACGGTATTGAGGATGAAGTCGAAGCTCTTGGCATGCGCAGCCATCTCTTCGGCATTGCGCGAGACCACGACTTCATCGGCACCCAGCGCCTTGGCATCGGCACGCTTGGACTCCGAGGTGGTGAAGGCCACCACGTGCGCGCCCATGGCGTGCGCGATCTTGATGCCCATGTGGCCGAGACCACCGATGCCGACCACGCCGACCTTCTTGCCGGGACCAGCGCCCCAGTGGCGCAGCGGCGAATAGGTGGTGATGCCGGCGCACAGCAGCGGGGCCACGGCGGCCAGATCCGCCTCCGGATGGCGGATGGTCAGCACGTAGCGTTCATGCACCACGATCTGCTGCGAATAGCCGCCCATGGTCCAGCCGGGAGCGTCATCGGTCTTGCCGTTGTAGGTGCCGACCATGTTGTCGCAATAGTTTTCCAGACCTTCTTCGCAGTCGGGACAGGTCTGGCAGCTATCGACGATACAGCCCACGCCGACCAGGTCACCGACCTTGAACTTGCTGACGTGATTGCCGACCGCCGCGACACGGCCCACGATCTCGTGGCCGGGAACGCACGGATATTGGGTGCCGGCCCATTCGGAACGGACCTGGTGCAGGTCGGAGTGGCAGATGCCGCAATAGGCGATGTCGATCTGCACGTCGTGCGCACCGGTGGCGCGGCGGGTGATCTCGAGATGTTCGATCGGCTTGTCGGCTGCGTGGGCACCATAAGCATGGACTTGCATGGGGATCTCCTCAGTAAGCTGGCGGTGGGAATGAACAGGTCAAGGGGTGGGCAACCTGTCATGGAAACAGACTATTGTGGCGTTCGGCAAAGCGCGAAGACAGACCTATTTCGCGACGATTCTTGCCTAAAATTCCGCCGCCATCGCAGATACAGGAGAGTCATTGCCGCGCCATCCGCCACCCGGCAGACCGGCATGCGGACAGACGGCGTGCGAGCTTGCAGATTCTGCCTCATCATTGACAGCGGGATTAGCCGGGCCGGGCTTAATTGGTCTATAAGCCCGACTAATTAGTTCCAGCGCCGATGTCGTGGCAGACTTGGGCCTCTGGACCAACGCATACACTGATGACGCAATGAACGACACCTCCGACCTCAAGGTTTTGCGCGCCCTGCGCGACTGGCGCCGCGATGGCCGTAGCGCCCTGCTGGCTACCGTGGTCTCGACCTGGGGCTCGTCGCCGCGTCCGGTCGGCTCGCAACTGGCGCTCCGCGACGATGGCCGGCTCATCGGTTCGGTCTCCGGCGGCTGCATCGAGGATGACCTGCTGTTCCAGTACCTGAGCCAGCGCCCCGCTGCGTGGGGCCACGCCGGTTCGCCGCAACAGGTGCGCTACGGCATCGACGCGGATGAAGCGCACCGCTTCGGCCTGCCCTGCGGCGGCACGCTGGCGCTGCTGCTGGAATTCGATCCGCCGGCTGACATGCTGGCCGAACTGGTCAGCACGCTCGAACGCGGCCAGTTGGTCTGTCGCCGGGTGGATTGCCGCGATGGCAGCAGCCACATCGAGGTCAGCGCATCGCCAGCCGAACTGGTGTTCGACGGCGACGCGCTGCGCCATACCATGGGGCCGGATTACCGCATGCTCTTGATCGGTGCCGGCATGCTGGCCGAATACCTGGCGACGATGGCGCTCTTCAACGGTTTCTCGGTAACGATCTGCGATCCGCGTTCGGAATATCTGGGCAGTTGGTCGGTGGAGGGCGTGCGCATCGTCACCGACATGCCTGATGATGCGGTGCTGGCTTTCCGTCCGGATCAGCGCAGTTGCGTCATCGCCCTTACCCATGATCCCAAGCTGGACGATCTGGCGCTGCTGGAAGCGCTGGCCAGCCCGGCCTTCTATGTCGGCGCCATCGGTTCGCGCCGCAACAGCGCGGCCCGCAAGGACCGCATGATCACGCATTTCGATCAGACCGAAGCAAGCCTGGCGCGCCTGCGTGGCCCCATCGGGCTCTACATCGGCAGCAAGACCCCTTCTGAAATCGCGGTCAGCGTGATGGCCGAGGTGCTGGCCGTCAAGAATGGCGTGGCCTTGTCGCCGGTGCATTCCGTTGCGGCCATGAAGATGGCCGGCAGCGCGACGTAATCTTTCCGCCTTCGTCTCTTTTTCCTTTTCCTCCCGTCATGAAAAAAGACCGCTGCCTGTGAAAGTCAGCGGTCCGAACGGGACTTCATGAAAAAATCGCTCAACGCATCTGCAACACGATGGGATTGCTGCTGGCCGGATTGGTGCGATCGCGCAGTGTCCTGACATCCTCCACCTTGACCGCGCCGCCGTGATTGCCCCAGCTGCTACGGATGAAGCTGAGCACGTCGGCAATCTCGGCATCGCTCAACTGGCTGCGCAAGGGCGGCATGCGATACGAATCCGGCACGCCATCGGCGACCACCCGCATTGAGCCATTCAGGGTCACGTTGATGGCGGACGCATCTTCCTTGGCCAGCGCGGAAACAGCACCGGCCAGCGGCGGAATCCACGGTGCGCGGCCGCGTCCATCGACCGCATGGCAAGCCGCGCACTTGGCCATGTAGGTGCGCGCCCCCGGGCTGTCCAGACGTTGCGCGGCCAGGGCGGTGGTGGTGCCGGCATCATATTTCCACGGATCGCCATCGCGCTGGGGATCGCCCGGCAGCGACTTGAGGTAGCGGGCGATGGCCTGCAAGTCCTGCTCGCTCATGAATTGCGTGGAGTTGTTGAAGGCATCGGCCATCGAACCGAACACCACTGCATGCTGGTTGCGGCCGGTCTTGAGGAATTGCACCACCTCGGCTTCGCTCCAGCGGCCGATGCCGGTGTTGACGTCGCCGCGCAGGCTGGGGGCATACCAGCCATCGAGCAGCGCCCCGGACAGGTAGAGCGGATGGCCGCCGTCCAGTCCCTTCTCGTTCATCGCCATGCCGCGTGGCGTGTGGCAGCTGCCGCAGTGACCGGCCCCCTGCACTAGATAGGCCCCGCGATTCCACAGGGCGTCCTGTGTCGGATCGGGCTGGTAGGGATGCGGGCTGGTGAAGGCCAGATTCCAGAACGCCAGCGGCCAGCGCATGTTGAGCGGCCAGGCAATCTCGCTGTCCTGGTTGGCCTGCGCCACCGGTTTGACGCCATGCATGAAGTAGGCATAGAGCGCGCTCACATCCTCATCCGACATCTTGGCGTAGGAGGGATAGGGCATGGCCGGATAGAGCCGGTGCCCGTCACGGGCCACACCATGGCGCAGGGCGCGGTCGAATTCGGCCAGGCTGTAGTCACCGATCCCGCTGCCCCGGTCGGGCGTGATGTTGGTGGCGTAGATGGCACCCAGCGGGGTCGCCATTTCCAGGCCACCGGCGAAGGGCTTGCTCTTGGGGGTGCTGTGGCAGGCCACGCAGTCGGCCTGGCGCGCGACATATTCGCCGCGCTGGAGCAGTTCGGCCGAGGGTGGCGGCGTGGGTGCGCCGTCGAAGGGCGAGGCCGGAGTCCGCAGGGCAACCCAGGCCGCGCCGATCGACAGCACTGCGAGGATCAGCAGGAAGACACGCAGCTTGCCGCTTTTTTGATCAGTCATGGATGCGTCAGTCTGCCATCAGGCCTTGAAGGTGTAATGCGACAGCGGCATGCTGCGAATGCGCTGGCCGGTGAGATGCGAGACCGCATTGGCCACCGCCGGCGGCACGGCCGGCAGCGGGGGCTCGCCGATGCCGCCCATCTTGGCGCCACTCTCGATGATCTTCACGTGCACCCGCGCCATGCGCTGCGGCGGCAGGATGGGATAGAGATCGTAATTGCGCGCCACGCGTGCACCATCCTTGTAGACCACTTCTTCCAGCAAGACCTGTGACAGCCCCAGCGTGATGGCACCATTGACCTGGGCCTCGACGATGGCCGGGTTGACGATGCGGCCCGGATCGATGGCTTCCCAGATGTCGTGCACGCGCACCTGGCCGTTCTCGATGGAAACTTCGGCAATGGCCGCCGTCTCGGTGCCGAAGGCCTTGGCCATGGCGATCCCGCGCGCGCGGCGGGTGCCATCGGGCGCGGTGAAGGGACCACGCTTCCAGCCACCCGAGAGATCCACCGCCGCCTTGAGCAGCGTGGTCAGGCGCTCGTTGCCCTGCAGCAGACGCAGGCGCACATCCAGCGGATCCTGACCGCCCTTGTCGGCGATCTCGTCGAGGAAGGCTTCGTAGAAGAAGTCGTTCATCGAATTGCCCACCGAGCGCCAGTAACCGAGGATGGGCGGGTTCTTCACGAAGCGCTGGCCGATGCGCTTGTGGGCGAACTGATAGGACTTGCCGGCCAGTCCTTCCAGCGCGGTCGGGTCGATCTTGTTGCGCTTGTTGGCAATCGATTCGGTCGGCCCTTCGGTGGCGCTGATGGCTTCGATGGCGATGGGCAAACCCTTGTCGTCCAGCCCGGCGCGAAACTGCACCACCGCCATTGGCCGCATGGTGTCGCGGGCGAATTCTTCCTCACGGCTCCAGATCACCTTGACCGGACGGCCCACGGCCTTGGCCAGCTGGATCGCCTGCGGGAAGACCATGGCCGTTTCATACAGGAAATGACGACCGAAGAAGCCGCCCAGCAAGGGCGAGTGGATGGTGATCTTCTCTGGTGGCAGTCCGGTCTGCTTGGCGATGGCGGCCTGGAACATTTCCGGGGCCTGGTTGGGGATCCACATTTCCAGCGTGCCATCGGCATTGAAGCGGGCCGTGGCCGAGGGCGGTTCCAGCTGGGCGTGATTCAGGTACTGGCTGCGATAGCTGACCTGGACCACGGTCTTGGCACCAGCCAAGGCCTTGGCCACATCCCCTTCGGTCTCGGCCTCATCGACGGCGGCGGTGGACTTGGCCAACTGCTCGGCAAACCCTTCGGTGGAAAAGTCGGCCGGCACATAGCGGCGATCCGGCGCCGGGCCGGGGTCGCTCCAGTCGACCTGCAGCGCTTCGACGGCGCGCTTGGCATTCCACCAGCGCTCAGCCACCACGGCCACTGCACCTGGCAGGCGATGTACCGAATGCACGCCGGTCATCTTGCGCACTTCGGCTTCGTTGCGGATGCTGCCGACCTCCAGACCCAGACGCGGGGCATGTTGCACGGCGGCCTGCAGCATGTTCTCGACCTGCGTGTCGATGCCGTATTGCGCGCGGCCCGTGGATTTGTCCAGCACGTCCAGCCGCGCCAGCGGCTTGCCGATCCAGCGGAATTGCTGCTCGTCCTTGAGCTTGAGCGTGTCCAGCGGCGGATTGGGCAAGTCCAGCGCCTTGGGCGCGAGTTCGCCATAGCTGATCGAGCGGCCACTGGCCGCATGCACCACGCGGCCCGGCTCGGTGGTGAGGCTTTCCAGCGGCACCTGCCACTGGGTGGCGGCAGCCTGCAGCAGCAGATGGCGCGCCAGCGCACCCACGCGACGCATGGTCGTATAGCTGGTGCGCACCGACATGCTGCCGCCGGTGATGCGGATGCCGATGTCCATCACCTTGTACTGCTCATTGGCAGGAGCGTTGTGGACCACGAAACGGGCGGGATCGGCGTCAAGCTCTTCGCCGACGATCTGCGCCATGGCCGTGAAGATGCCCTGCCCGCCTTCGACGAAGGGGCTTTGCAGGTGGATGCTGTTGTCGGGACGGATTTCCAGGAAGGCCGGGACGCGGGTACCCGGCGCTGCCGGCGTGGCATTGGCCTGGGCGCGGGCATTGCCAGCGGGCAAGGCGAAGCCGACCACCAGTGCGCCGGCGGTAGTCCCGGCGGACGCCAGCAGGAAGCGGCGGCGCGAGACGTTGACCGGCTCCCCGTCCGGCGGCAACTCGTGCAGGGGGAGATCGCGGGGCTGGTTCATGCTTGCTCCTTGCCGGCCTTGGCCTTCTGGGTCTTGCTCCACTGGATGGCGGCGACAGCACCCACGCCAACCACGGCGGCAGCGGCCACGGCGGTCTTGTTCATGCCATCGGCGCTGACCGGTGCGGCGGGTGTGATGGATGCAGCAGCGGCGGGTGCGCCGGTGCCGCCGGAGAGATCATGCATGGCGGCCTTGATGGCGTTGTAGGTGCCGCAGCGGCAGAGGTTGACCATGGCGGCGGCGATCTGCTCGTCGCTGGGCTGGGCCACCTGTTTCAACAAGGCGGTAGCCGCCATCACCTGGCCGGACTGGCAATAGCCGCATTGGGGGACCTGATGCTTGACCCAGGCATCGACCACTTTCTGGCCGACCGGATCGGCGCTGACGGCCTCGATGGTAGTGACCTTGCGGCCGGCCATGGCACCCACGGGCATGACGCAGGAGCGCAGCACTTCGCCGTCCACCATCACGGAACAGGCACCGCACTGGGCCAGGCCGCAGCCGTACTTGGTGCCGGTCATGCCGAGTTCATCGCGGATCACCCACAGCAAGGGGGTCTCGGCATCGGAGGTGATCTGGTAGGTCTTGTCGTTGATCTGGAGTTCCATGGTTCCTGCCATCGGGGTTGAGAACGCAAGCCAGCGCGGACGGGCGCACTGGAGGTAAGTGAAGGACGCAGCAAGGCGATGCTAAACAGAATCTGCGCATGATGACGCATCACGCGGGAACTGATTAGCGCAGCCGGGCTTAATGGGGATATTAGACGAGCTAATGAATTCTCGTCTGGAGATGAAGGAAATTACCTGAGGCGCAGAGAGAAGTCAGGGAGCGGGCGGCGGCATTTCCTGAGGCACTCACGCCGCCCCGCCCCGTCAGTCGCGCACCCCCAAGCGATACACGGTGGTCTGCCGATACACCTGCCCCGGTCGCAGGATCACGGCCTCGCGCAGCGGTGTATTGACCTGATCAGGATAGGACTGCGCCTCCAGGCAGAAGCCGTCATGGATGGCATACGGCTGTTCGCCCCGGCCCTGGACCCCGGAGAGGAAGTTGCCGCTGTAGAACTGCAGGCCGATCTCGGTGGTGGATACGCGCAGCTCACGGCCCGAACCGGGCTCATAGACGGTGGCGACCTCGCGCAGGGCCTGGGCGACGCGGCCTTCGCCGGGAGCGGGCTCGTGGGCGCTGCGCAGGCAATAGCAATGGTCGAAGCCGCCGGCCAGCTTCAGTTGCGGATCGGGCCAGTCCAGCCGGGGACCGATGGGCGCGGGCTGGCGGAAATCGAAGGCGCTGCCGGCGACCTCGGCGCGATCGACAGGGATGAGCTTGCCATCGACCTGCAGATAGGCATCGGCATCGATGGCGATGACGTGGTCGCGGATATCGCCCGCGCCACCGTTGAGGTTGAAGTAGGCGTGCGAGGTCAGGTTGATGGGCGTGGCGGCGTCGCTGGTGGCGGTGTAGTCGATGCGCAGTTGACCGTCCTCATCCAGCCGGTACAGCACCGACGCCATCACCGTGCCGGGATAGCCGGCCTGGCCCGCCGGCGAGACCAGCATCAGGCGCAAGCCTTCAGGATCGGGCTGGACCTGCCACAGCTGGCGGTGGAAGCCCTCCGCGCCGCCATGCAGGTGGTTCTCGCCTTCATTGCAATCGACCTGATGCGCCACGCCGTCGAGGCTGAAGCGGCCAGCGGCGATGCGATTGCCCCAACGGCCCACGATGGCACCGAAGTAGGCCGGGTTGTGCTGGTACTGCTGCACGTCGGCAAAGCCCAGCAGGACGTCGGCCTGGCGGCCATATCGGTCCGGCGCCCACCAGTTGATCATGCTGGCGCCAAGGTTGCTGATGGTCACCCGCATGCCGGTGAGGTTGCGCAGGGTGTAGAGCTGGATGCCGTTGGCGGCCGTGGTGTGGGAGAGTGTGAAGTGCGTCATCGTGTCGGTTCTAGTAGGGTGGTCCCTGCGGACTTCTTTTTCTGCCGGACAGCAGGCGCTGCTGCGCGCTCCAGCCCGG
>Ga0160495_100486_pt1 | contig 18888 bp, 15 predicted proteins | sample DID4MG_4_FD_108251 | JGI IMG/M metagenome (GOLD analysis project Ga0160495, IMG submission 108251) | Enriched soil microbial communities from UW Madison campus, WI, USA - DID2933_E24_FP4 MG | ecosystem: Environmental > Terrestrial > Soil > Unclassified | place: USA: Madison, Wisconsin | collected... | reverse complement strand
GGTGCGCGTCTATGAAGCCACCAGCGACCTGCAGGAAGCGCAGTGGATCATCGAGCAGGTCAAGGACCTGATCGCCGAAGGCTGGGCGCGCAGCGAGATCGCCATCCTCTATCGTTCCAATGCGCAGTCGCGGGTGCTGGAACATGCCTTGTTCAGCTCGGCCATTCCCTATCGCGTCTATGGCGGCCAGCGCTTCTTCGAGCGCGCCGAAATCAAGCATGCCATCGCCTATCTGCAGCTGATGGACAACCTGCACAATGACTCGGCCTTCCTGCGCGTGGTCAACTTCCCCACGCGCGGCATCGGCGCCAAGGCCATGGAATCGCTGCAGGATGCGGCGCGCCAGTACGGCTGCTCGCTCTATGCCGCCGTGCCTTACGTGGCGGGCAAGGCGGGCTCATCGCTGAACGCCTTCATCAAGCTGATCGAAGGCGCGCGTTTCGAGACACAGCATCTGCCTTTGCCGGAGACGGTCAAGGTGGTGCTGGACCTGTCCGGTCTGATGACCCATTACCGCAACGAAAAGGAAGGCGCAGATCGTATCGAGAACCTGGAGCAATTGGTCAGTGCGGCCACGCTCTTCGTCTCGGAAGAAGGCTATGGCCTGGACGCTCCGGCCTTCCTCGGCCCGCAGGCGCAAGCCACGGCTGGCACCGCCATCACCACCGCCGACGGTGTGGAAGTGATCGATGCCGATGCGCCGCTGGTGACCATCATGTCGCCGCTGTCGGCCTTCCTCTCGCATGCCTCGCTGGAAGCCGGCGACAACCAGGCGCAAGCCGGGCAGGATGCCTTGCAGCTCATGACGGTGCACTCCGCCAAGGGGTTGGAATTCGATGCGGTCTTCATCACCGGCATGGAAGAGGGCTTGTTCCCGCACGAGAACAGCGCCAAGGAAGAAGGCGGCGTGGAAGAGGAGCGCCGTTTGATGTACGTGGCCATTACGCGCGCACGCAAGCGTCTGTTCATGACCTTCTCGCAGACCCGCATGCTGCACGGTCAGACGCGCTACAACATGCGTTCACGCTTCTTCGACGAGATGCCGGAGCAATCGATCAAGTGGCTCTCGCCCAAGATCGCCCAGCAGCACTGGTTCGCCAATCCCAAGTCGGCCTGGGATGACGTGCCGGAAGCGGGCAACAACAAGATCGCGCAGAACTTCTCGCGCCAGACCGACTCCGGCTGGCGCATCGGTCAGAACGTGGCGCATGCCAAGTTCGGCGAGGGCGTCATCGTCAATATCGAGGGCGGTGGCGGGGCTGCGCGGGCGCAGATCAACTTCGGCAAGTTCGGCATGAAACTGCTGGATCTGTCGGTGGCCAAGCTGGAGAAAATCTGAGCAAGTCCGCAGGTGGCGTCAGTAAGGCCCGTCCTCATCCCAGAGGCGGGCGCGCTCACGCTTGGCATGCTTGAGCCAGACCTTGATGTACTGGATCTCGCCGAAGGAAGCCAGCCGGGTTCGTAGATCCTGTCTATCTTCTCGCATCATGGTCAGGTCCTTGTTCAGATTGCGCAGTATCGTGGCCGGATTGACGCGGGCATAGGGCGAGAGCCCGAAAGAGTGTCTGAAGTGCATTTCGACATGACGGATTTCCTGATCCAGCTCGCCTAGCTGCTCCTTGAGGATCTGGTTGTAGTGGGCCAGACGTTCTTCGTTGATGCCGTTCAAGGCGTGCTGATCGATATGCTCCAGTTCGAGCTGTAGCTCCAGCAACCTGAGCAGATCGTTTTTCTCGTAGGCCTGATTGACTTGCTGCATCAGCGTGGTCTTGCGCTCACGCTCATTGGCGTCAGGCTCGCGGTCAGGGTGCAAGGCGCTGGCGAGCTTGCGATAGACCTCGCGGATGGACTTGCTCAATTCGGTGCGTTCGGCTTCCTTCTTTGTTTCTGCAGCCTGCTGCCGGGCAGACTTCTTGCGGCTGGCGCGCTTGGCTTCTTCCCGCGCTTGTTCGGCGGCGAGGTATTCGCGCTCCTTTTCATCGAGCAGGGCTTGCAGCTTTTCCATCATCTCCTCGGGGGCGGCGCTGTCCAGCTCATCGCCCAGATCGATGTCCAGCACTTCCTCCATCGCTTGCTTCATGTCGTCCAGTTCGGCCCTGGCCTCGCCGTCGTAGTCCGAGCCGCTGTGCTGGTTGTAGATCAGCTTCAATTCGGCATTGTCGCTATAGCGGAGCAGGGCGAAAGCCATATCGGCAATGATGTCCGAGAGGGCGATCCGCTCGCCCTTGGTCAGGCCTTTTTGCGCCCATGCTTCATGCAGGCGGTAGATGGTCTGGATATTGATATCACGCAATTCCTGATCAAGTGGAATGAATTGCTCGGCGTACTTCTTTTGGAAGTCCGACGAGCTTTTCTCCCATTCCTTGAGCCGTGCGCGTCGTGTTTCGATCTTTGCGATGAGAGCGTTGAACCGTTGCTGAGCAGCCGATAGGGGGCCGCTATGCTGCGTGTCGGAGATGGTGATGGCTTGTTCGATTGATTTTTTCATGGGTCGAGGGGGCGCGAATGCTCGCTGCATTCTAGGCATAGGACGGCGCGGCGGCAAGCGCAGCCGCTGCGCTCTTGCCGCCGCTTCAGGGATGGGCGATCAGCGCCTGCACTTCGTCCCAGGTCGCCGCATAGGCCCCGGCCTTGGAGGCAGCAATGGCCGCGCCCGCCGCCGCGCAGTGCAGGTGGACTGGCGCCGGCGCATCTGGCTGGCGCAACTGGCTGGCGATCCAGCCGCCCATGGAGGCGTCGCCGCAGCCGACGGTGTCGATCACCTCGACGCGATAGGCGGGCTGGTCGATCACCTGCTCGCCCTTGATCCACTGCATGCCCTTGGCACCCTGCGTGTAGAGGATTTCCGCCTGCGGGGCCAGCGCTTGCAGCGTGGCCAGCGCATTGCCGTCGTCGGGGAAGAGGCGATCCAGATCTTCGTCGGACACCTTCACGTAATGCGACAGCGCCAGCAACTGCTGGAACAGGATGCGATACGAGGGGCTGTCCATCAGCTTGCGCCAGTTGGGGTCGAAGGCGATCTTCTTGCCGCGCCGCGCCGCTTCCTGCGCCACCGCCAACAGACGCGAGGCCAGCGGCTCGCGGGTCAGGCTGATGCAGCCGAAGTGCAGGACCTGCGCCTCATCGAGCCAGTTGGCGGGCAGGCGCTCTGGGTCGAAATGCAGGTCGGCGCTGTCGTCGCCGATGAAGAAGTAGTCCGGCGGCGTAGTTGAGGTCACCATCGCCAGCAGCGGTGCCTTGGCGTATTGCTGGGTGAAGCGCATGTCCAGTCCGGCTGCTTGCGTGAGGGCATACAGCTCGGCACCGAACACATCGGTGCTGACGCTGCCGGCGTAGCCGGTGGGCACGCCCAGGCGGGCGGCGGCGCGCGCCACGTTCCAGCAGGCACCGCCGGGAATGGCGCGCCACTGGCCGTCGGGCTGGCGGATGAAATCGGTCAGGGCTTCGCCGAAGACGACGAATGCGGCGCTCTGGGTCATGCTGGTCTCCGTGTATCAGGTCGTTGTTGTGCGAGTCGGTGTTGCTTCAAGCTGGGCTCAATCCTGCAAGGCGTGGCGCGCGCAGACTTCATCGGTGACCAGCCCGGTCAGCCAGCCGCCGCGCAGCGCAGCGCGCACTGCATCGGCCTTCTTGCTGCCACCGGAAAAGGCGATCACCGGGCGTTGCGGTTTTTGCGTCAGCGGTGGCGTGGTCACCCGTGCCGATAATAAGGAAGGCAGCATCGCGCCATCGATGTCGAAGGCGTGGCAGATCATTTCTCCCACCGCGCCCTGGCGCTGCAAGTCGGCCACTTCGCCATCGTCGATGAAACCGTCTTCGTGCATCGCACCCTGCAAGGCGATGGTGCCGATGCCCAGAAAGGTCACATCGGCGCGCTCAGCCAGGCCGGTCACGATCTTGTAGGCGCGGTGGTTGCACCATTGCTGGCGGTCGCTTTCGCTTTCAGCCACGCGCGGGGCAGGCAAGAGGTAGAAGCGCGCCCCCAGTTTTTCGGCGGCCTGCAGCGCCACGTCATAGCGGTTGGCCGAACCGTCGGAGGCGAACGCGCCGATCATCGAGACGATCTGGTGCTGCGGGCGCTCCAGTTCAGAGAGCCGTTCGATGGCGGCCTTGAGCGTGCGTCCGGAACCGACATTGACCACCAGCGGCGCTTGCGAACCGAGGTATTGCTCCATCAGTTCCGCGCCGGCCACGGCCAGCATCTGCTGCACTTCCTGCGATTCGCTGGGATTGTCGGCCCCGCCTGCGCCGGGGACCACCCGGCAGACTTCGAGCCCGTAACGTTCCTGCAGGCCTTGCGCCAGTTCCAGGCAGGACGAGACCGGGTGCGTGATCTGCACCTTGACCAGATTGGCATCGGCCGCATAGGCCACCATGCGCTGCGCCATCTGGCGCGAGATGCCGAGCCGTTCGGCAATTTCGTTCTGCGTGTTGCCAGCCACGTAGTACATCCACGCGGCACGGGCCGCCAGGTCCAGTTTGGAGGTGCTGCTAGACATGTTCTCCTCGCCAGCCGCCGGCGCGCATGCGACGGGGCTTGTGCTGTCTGTGATTCAGTTTGCCGAATGGCCAAGGGATTGCGCCCCATTGCTGATGGGGTGCCATTTTACGGCGAGTTTCTGGTCCCATCATTGCCAAAAATGGGCAATTGCTCAATAAAAAAGCAAATGCTTGACAGTCTTTTTGGAATGGATGATTATTTGCTCATAAAAATAATATTTGCTCAAAGTTGTTCAAGACAACCGGCCTCACCCGCACGTACGCACTGGCGTTTGACGATGCCACCCGGGAAGAGCGTGCAGGCGGCCCATAACATTCGGAGACAAGCATGCCCAACCTCGCGCGCACCCGTGCGTCCAGCCTCACCCGCGTTCGCTTTACCCTGGCCGCTGCGGCCATCTCGACCCTGTTCGCCGCCGGCTTCGCGCAAGCCGAGCCGGTGACGCTGAACATCGCGTCCATCAACAACCCCGACATGATCGAACTGCAAAAGCTGGCTCCTGCGTTCGAGAAGGCCAATCCCGACATCAAGCTGCGCTGGGTCACGATGGAAGAAAGCGTGCTGCGCCAGCGCCTGACCACCGACATCGCCACCAACAGCGGCCAGTTCGACTTGATGACCATCGGTGCGTATGAAGCGCCGATCTGGGCCAAGAAGGGCTGGCTGGCACCGATGAGCGGCCTGCCGGCGGACTACGATGAAGCCGATCTGATCAAGCCGGTGCGCGAAGGCCTGTCGGTGGATGGCAAGCTGTATGCGCTGCCGTTCTATGCCGAAAGCTCGATGACCTACTACCGCAAGGACCTGTTCGAGCAGAAGAAGCTGACCATGCCGCAGCACCCGACCTGGGACGAGATCGCCAAGCTGGCCGCGCAACTGCATGACCCGGCCAAGGGCGTCTATGGCATCTGCCTGCGCGGCCGTGCCGGTTGGGGCGAGAACATGGCCATCATCACCACCATGGCCAATGCCTGGGGTGGCCGCTGGTTCGACGAGCAATGGCAGCCGCAGCTGTCCTCGCCGGAATGGAAGAAATCGGTCAATTTCTACGTCGATCTGATGCGCAAGTACGGCCCGCCAGGTGCCAGCTCCAACGGCTTCAATGAAAACCTGGTGCTGTTCTCCAGCGGCAAGTGCGGCATGTGGGTCGATGCCACGGTGGCCGCCGGCATGCTCTATCACGGCAAGGATTCCAAGGTCTCTGACAAGACCGCCTTCGCGCCTTCGCCGCAGCAGGTGACCGACAAGGGTTCGCACTGGTTGTGGATCTGGTCGCTGGCGGTGCCGAAGTCCTCCAAGTCGCAGGAAGCGGCCAAGAAGTTCGCCGCCTGGGCCACCTCCAAGGAATACATCAACCTGGTCGCCAAGGATTCCGGCTGGGCGCTGGTGCCGCCGGGTACGCGCAACTCGACCTATGCTTCGGCTGAGTACAAGAAGGTCTCGCCCTTCTCTGACTTCGTGCTCGACGCCATTCAGACCGCCGATGCCAACAAGCCGACCATCAAGCCGGTGCCTTACACCGGCGTGCAGTTCGCCACCATTCCCGAGTTCCAGTCCATCGGCACTGTGACCGGTCAGGCCATTGCCGGTGCGCTGGCGGGCAAGACCAGCGCCGATGCCGCGCTGGATGCCGCTCAGGCGCAGGCGGTGCGGATGATGCGCCAGGGGCGCTACATCAAGTAAGCCCTTCCGTTTGTCGTTGCGCCGGCATGCAGCCCGTGCTGCATACCGCGCGCGCGGTGTGACCGGCATGCGTGCATGCCCGGTGCGCATCGCGTCGTTCTCCCCGGCGGTCCGCACCTTGCGTGCGTGCCGCCTGGATTGAAATGCCGAGGCCGTCATGTCCACGATCCACTCCACCCAGGTGTCGTCCACCTCACCGATGATGCAGAGTTCTTCCCCGCCTGCTGCTCGCCAGCAGCAGACCAGTCCGCCGCGCAAGGAGCGCTTCAATCCCGTCCGTCTGATGCAGACACCGTCGGTGCTGATCCTGCTGGCGTGGATGATCGTGCCGCTGGTGATGACGATTTATTTTTCGGTCAATCGCTACAACCTGATGGCCCCTGACCAGACCGGTTTCGTCGGCCTGGAAAACTATGTCTTCCTGCTGCAGGACCCGGCCTTCTGGCCCTCCATTGGCAATACGGCGCTGCTGATCGGTTCTGTGCTGGCCATCAGCGTGATCGGCGGCACCCTGCTGGCGGTGCTGTTCGACCAGCCTTTCCGTGGTCGCGGCATCGCGCGCCTGCTGGTGATCGGCCCCTTCTTCGTCATGCCCACCGTGGCCGCGCTGATCTGGAAGAACATGATCATGCACCCGGTCTACGGCATCCTGGCCTATGTGATGCGTCATCTGGGACTGGAACCCATCGACTGGCTGGCCGAGTATCCGATGCTGTCGGTGATCATCATCGTGGCCTGGCAATGGATTCCGTTTGCCTTCCTGATCCTGCTGACCGCGCTGCAATCGCTGGACAACGACCAGAAGGAAGCGGCCCAGCTCGATGGCGCGGGACCGGTGCGCATCTTCTTCTACATCGTGCTGCCGCACCTGAAGCGTGCCATCACGGTGGTGATCATGATCGAGACTATCTTCCTGCTCTCGGTCTTCGCGGAAATCTTCACCACTACGGCTGGCGGTCCGGGTACGGCCACCACCAACTTGACCTTCCTGGTCTATTCGATCGGCCTGCAGCAGTTCGACATCGGCATCGCTTCGGCGGGCGGCATCTTTGCGGTGGTGCTGGCCAACATCGTCTCGTTCTTCCTGGTGCGCATGCTGGCCAGGAACCTCAAGGGAGCCAATGAAAAATCAGCGATCCAAAGAAAAGCCCCCTGTGGGTGGCGGTGCTTGGCTGGACCTGCGCCATCGTGCTGTTCTTCCCCATCTTCTGGGTGGCGGTGACGGCCTTCAAGACCGAGTCGCAGGCCTATACGCCTTCGCTGATCTTCCTGCCGACGCTGGATACCTTCCGCGAGGTCTTCAGCCGCAGCCACTACCTGGGCTATGTGCAGAATTCGCTGATCGTCTCGCTGGGTTCGACGCTGCTGTCGCTGTTGCTGGCGGTGCCGGCGGCTTACTCGATGGCCTTCTTCCCGACCGGTCGCACGCAGAAGTTGCTGCTGTGGATGCTCTCCACCAAGATGATGCCGGCCGTGGGCGTGCTGATCCCGATCTACCTGCTGGCCAAGAATACCGGCTTGCTCGATACGGTCACGGGACTGACCCTCATCTACACGCTCATCAACCTGCCCATCGCGGTATGGATGGCCTTCACCTACTTCAATGACGTACCAAAGGAAATCCTCGAAGCAGCCCGCATCGATGGTGCCAACGCCTGGCAGGAAATGATTTACCTGTTGTTGCCCACCGCCATGCCGGGGCTGGCTTCGACGGCCTTGCTGCTGGTGATCCTGTCGTGGAATGAAGCCTTCTGGAGCCTTAACCTCACTAGCGTCAATGCGGCACCGCTGACGGTCTTCATCGCGTCGTACTCCAATCCGGAGGGCTTGTTCTGGGCCAAGCTGTCGGCTGCATCGCTGCTGGCGATTGCCCCCATCATGGCGCTGGGCTGGCTGGCGCAGAAGCAGTTGGTGCGCGGCCTGACTTTCGGGGCGGTGAAGTGATGATGACGCGTCAGGCGATCACCCATCTGATCTGTGACTGCGACGGCGTGCTGCTCGATAGCGAGAGCATCGCCCTGCGTGTTCTTCATCGTGAACTGTTGCCGCTGCTGCCGGCCTGGAGCGGGGCTGACGGCGCCGATGATGGTGCGCAGGAGGAGCCGCGCAGCGCCGCCTTGCACACCGCCATCGCGCACCGCCTGGGCATGTACACCGACATCCTGCTGGGCGAGGTCGATAGGGAATTCGAGCTGGGCCTGGATGCACTCCAGACCGAGCGCATCCACCAGATCGTGGCGCTGGCCTGCGGTGAAGAAGCCCAGCCGGTGCCGGGCGTGGTCGAGGCTTTGCAGGCGATCCGCTTGCCGCGCGCGGTGGCCAGCAACAGCGATGCGCCGCGCATCGAAGCGGGTTTGCATCGTTGCGGCCTGTATGCGCAATTCGCAGGCCGCATCTACAGCGGTCACGATGTGGCCTATCCCAAGCCGGCACCGGATGTGTATCTCGCCGCCGCCGCCGGATTCGGCGTTGATCCGGCGCGCTGCGTGGCGGTCGATGACAGCGTCACTGGCGTGCGCGCTGCGGTGGCCGCCGGCATGCATGTGCTGGGCTTTACCGGTGTGGCGCATGACCGCAAGACGATGGCGCGCAAGTTGAAGGATGCCGGTGCGCATCAGGTCTTCGAGGACATGAAGCAGTTTCCGCAACTGGTGAGTGAATTGATCTGGCTGCGCTGAACACACCGTGCGCAGTCCCCCTACAAGAGAACGAGGAGAATCCAATGGCAGCCGTGAGCATCAGGAATCTGGCCAAGCGTTATGACGACAACGAAGTCATGCGCGACATCAATCTGGAGATCGAGGACGGTGAATTCGTCGTCTTCGTCGGCCCGTCGGGCTGTGGTAAATCGACCTTGCTGCGCATGATCGCCGGGCTCGAAGAGATCAGCGATGGCGACCTCGACATCGGCACGCGCCGCATGAACGATGTGCCGGCCTCCAAGCGCGGCGTGGCCATGGTGTTCCAGTCCTATGCACTGTATCCGCACATGAGCCTGTACGACAACATGGCCTTCGGCTTGAAGATCGCCGGCAAATCCAAGGCCGAGATCGAGGCCGCTGTCCAGCATGCTGCCAAGATCCTGCACATCGATCACCTGCTGGACCGCAAGCCACGCGCACTCTCTGGCGGCCAGCGCCAGCGCGTGGCGATTGGCCGCGCCATCACGCGCCAGCCCAGCGTGTTCCTCTTCGACGAACCGCTGTCCAATCTGGATGCGGCGCTGCGCGTGAAGATGCGGCTGGAATTCGCCAAGCTGCATGATGACCTCAAGACCACCATGATCTACGTCACCCATGACCAGATCGAAGCCATGACCCTGGCCGACAAGATCGTGGTGCTATCGGAAGGCCGCATCGAACAGGTCGGCTCGCCCCAGCAGCTGTATCACCATCCGGCTAATCGTTTCGTGGCCGGCTTCATCGGTTCACCCAAGATGAATTTCATCGACGGCACCGTGGCCGCCGTGCAGGCCGATGGCGTACAAGTGCAATTGCCCGGCGGCGGACTGCAATGGGCCTCGGTCGATGGTAGCAGCCTGCAGCTGGGACAGACGGTCACGCTGGGCGTGCGTCCTGAGCATCTCAACATCGCGCAGGGACAAGCCGCACTGCAGGCGCGCTGCACGGCGCTGGAGCTGCTGGGTGATTTCTCCTACCTGTATGCAGCCTATGAAGGCAGTGACGAGGCGCTGATCCTGCGCGTGCCCGACAGCCTCGATCCGCCGCACGGCAGCGTGCTGCCGCTGGCTGCCGATCCGGCGCGCTGCCATCTGTTCGGGGCTGACGGCCAGGCCTTGCCGCGTCTGGCATCGAGCGTGGCCGCGCCGCGCCAGCATTGATCCACCTGCACATTCACCTCATCGACAAGGACCAGGCATGACCCGTACCGCCACCTCCCTCGACCAGGACGCCGCCGACAGCCTGACTTGGCTGCACATTGGCGCCGGCTCCTTCCATCGCGCCCACCAGGCGGTCTATCTGAACGCGCTGCGCGAAAGCGGCGCTGACCGCCGCTGGCAACTGGCGCTGGCCAACATCCGCGCCGACATGAGCCCGCTGCTGGAAGCGCTGGCGCGTCAGCAGGGCCAGTACACGCTGGAAACCGTCACGCCCGAGGGCGAGCGCAGCTATCAGCGCATCGCCTCCATCGGTCGCATCCTGCCGTGGGATGCACAGCTTACGCAACTGATCGCCGCCGGTGCGGAAGAACGCACCCGCATCATCTCCTTCACCGTGACCGAGGGTGGCTACTACCTCGACCATCATTACCAACTCGACACCGGCAACGCCGACCTGGCCGATGACCTGCGTTGCGCCCTTGACGGCAGCGGTGCGCCGCGCACTATCTACGGTGCGATTGCGGCCATCCTGCGCGCACGCAGTCAGGTGCATCCGCAAGCGGCGCTGACGCTGTTGAACTGTGACAACCTGCGCCACAACGGCGAGCGTTTTCGCGACGGCCTGCGTCAATTCCTGAGGCTGCGTGGCGAGACCGCGCTGTTGGCCTGGATGGAAGCCAATAGCACCAGCCCCAACGCCATGGTTGACCGCATCACGCCTCGCCCCACACCAGCGGTTGCGGCCCGGGTGAAGGAAAGTACCGGTGTTGACGATCCCTGCGCCCTGATGGGCGAGTCCTTCATCCAATGGGTGATCGAAGACGACTTCAAGGCCGGTCGCCCGCGACTGGAAGCGGCGGGCGTGGAGATGGTGCAGTCGGTGCTGCCCTACGAGGAGGCCAAGATCCGCATCCTCAACGCCAGCCACAGCTGCATCGCCTGGGCCGGCACGCTGGCCGGGCTGCACTACATCCACGAAGGCACGCTGCGCGATGACATCCGCCAGATGGCGCATGATTACGTGACCCAGGACGTCATCCCCTGCCTCACGCCCAGCCCCATCGACCTGGCCGCCTACCGCGATACCACGCTGGCGCGCTTCTCCAACCCGGCCATCCAGGATACCAACCAGCGCGTGGCCGCCGACGGCTATTCCAAGATCCCCGGCTTCATCCGCCCGACCTTGCAGGAAAGCCTGGCCGCAGGCCGCGATCCGCAGGCCACTGCCATGTTGCCAGCGTTGTTCCTGGTATTCCTGCAACGCTGGGCGTCCGATCAGTTGCCTTACGCATATCAGGATGGCATCTTCGATGCCGCCGCCGCGCGTCGCATGCTGGCTGCCGCCGATGTGGTGCAGGCCTTCTGCGACGACACTGTGCTGTGGGGCGAACTGGCCGGGGATGGGCGTCTGGTGGCGCTGGTGCGCGCGGCGTATGGTCGCGTGCAGCAGTGGCTGGCGGCAGGAAACTAAAGCCCGCCTTTCGGACTCAAGGCATCATAGAATTGCCGTTCAATAAATTGCCGTTCAATAACGAATAACGGATAACGAGGAGCACCATGTATCTTGGGATCGACCTGGGTACGTCCGAGGTCAAGGCAGTGGTGATCGACGACACGGGCGCGCTGCTGGCATTGGCCGGCAGCACGCTGACCGTCTCGCGCCCGCATCCGCGCTGGTCCGAGCAGAACCCGGCCGACTGGTGGCAGGCCACCTGTGCCACCGTGGACAAGCTGCGCGAGCAGCTCGGCAGCGAGCGCTTCGGTACCATCCGCGCCGTCGGCCTGTCGGGCCAGATGCATGGGGCGGTGCTGCTGGATGCGCAGGATGCGGTATTGCGTGCAGCCATCCTCTGGAGCGATTCGCGCAGTGCGCCTGAATGCGCCGAGCTGGAACGTCGCGCGCCGCGCTTGCATGGCATCGCCGGCAACCTGGCCATGCCGGGCTTCACCGCGCCCAAGCTGCTGTGGGTGGCGCGCCATGAGCCGCAATTGTTTGCGCGCATCGCCACCGTCCTGCTGCCCAAGGATTGGCTGCGCTTCATGATGACCGGACGCAAGGTCTCCGATCCTTCCGATGCTGCTGGTACGCTCTGGCTGGATGTGGAAGGCCGCAACTGGTCCGACGAATTGCTGGCCGCGTCCGGGATGCGGCGTGATCAGATGCCGGCGCTGGTGGATGGCAGTGCGGTGTCCGGTACGCTGCTGCCAGCCGTGGCGCAGGCCTGGGGTCTGGCATCCGATGTGATCGTGGCCGGTGGTGCCGGCGATGGCGCGGCCAGTGCGGTGGGCATCGGCGCGGTCAAGCCTGGCGATGGCTTCCTCTCGCTGGGAACGTCGGGCGTGCTGTTCGTGGTCAATGACCGCTTCCGTCCGAATCCGGGGCGCGCCATCCACGCCTTCTGTCATACCCTGCCGCAGCGCTGGCACCAGATGAGCGTGATGCTCTCGGCGGCCAGTTGCCTGCGCTGGTTCTGCCGTTTGTGTTCGGTGGATGAGAAGAGCCTGCTGGCCGAGATCGAACAACTCGATGACGAAGCGCGCAACAATGCGCCGCTGTTCCTGCCCTACCTATCGGGCGAGCGCACACCGCACAACGATCCCTACGCCACCGGCGTCTTCCATGGACTGACGCCGGAGCACCAGCGCGCCGCGCTTGGCTATGCGGTGCTCGAAGGCGTGGCCTTCGGCATGGTCGATGGTCTGGATGCGCTGCGCGCCGCCGGCACCGATGTGGCCGAATTGTCGCTGGTGGGAGGTGGCGCGCGCAGCGCTTATTGGGCACAGTTGCTGGCCGATGCATTGGAGGTGCGCATCGTCACCCACGTGGGCAGTGAAGCCGGCGGCGCGCTGGGCGCGGCACGGCTGGCGTGGCTGGCCGATGGCGGTGATGAAACGGAAGTGTGCCGCAAGCCGGCCCAGCAGGCCGCCTACCAACCCGATGCGGCGCGCCATCACGCCTTGCAGGCGCGGCTGCGGCGCTACCGTGATATCTATGCGCCGTTTGCGCCCCTGCATGGAGAGGCAGGCTGAGCGGCCGTGCCGCCGTGCCGCCGCACCGCCTTATCTGCGGTTGAACTTGAACACTGAAATCGCTTGCAACAACCGCACCGTCTGCTCCTGCAGGCTACCTGCCGCCGCAGCAGCTTCTTCCACCAGCGAGGCGTTCTGCTGGGTGCTGGCGTCCATCTGGGTGATGGCTTCATGCACCTGGTTGATGCCGGCGCTCTGCTGCTGGGTGGCTTCCTTGATCTCGCCCATGATGCCCGAGACTCGCTGCACCGACTCGACGATATCGCGCATGGTGCGGGTGGCCTGCTCCACCTGACGGTTGCCGACATCGACCTTTTCCACTGACGCATCGATCAATTGCTTGATCTCCTTGGCGGCGGCTGCCGAACGTTGCGCCAGCGAGCGCACTTCCGAGGCCACGACCGCAAAACCGCGTCCCTGTTCGCCGGCGCGTGCTGCTTCCACGGCAGCGTTCAGGGCCAGGATGTTGGTCTGGAAGGCGATGCTGTCGATCAGGCTGATGATGTCCACGATCTTGCGCGAGGACTCACTGATCTCGTTCATCGTCGTTCCCGTGCTGGCCACGGCGTCGCCGCCGCGCATGGCGATGGATGAAGCGGTGCCGGCCAGGTCGTTGGCCTGCACGGCGTGATCGGCGTTCTGGCGCACGGTGGAGGCCAGCTCGTGCATGCTGGAGGCGGTTTCTTCCAGGTTGGCGGCCTGCGCCTCGGTGCGGCGCGACAGGTCGAGGTTGCCGGTGGCGATCTCGCGCGTGGCCAGGGTGATGCTCTCGACGTTGGAGCGCACGTCGCCGATGATGGCCGTCAGGTTCACGTTCATCTGGCGCAGCGAACGCAGCAGACGTCCCAGCTCATCGTGGCGGCTGGTCTCGATGCGCACCGAGAGGTCGCCGCCGGTGATGGCGTGGGTGATGTCCAGCGCCTGATGCAAGGGCTTGATGAGGGCATTGCGCAAGGCGATCCATTGCACGATGGATAGCAGCGCTGCGGCTGCGGCCAAGGCGCTGATCCACCATTGCTTGAGCGCGAATGCGCCCGCCACCACCACCGCGATCTGGATGGTCAGCATGATGCCCATGGAGAGATTCAGGCGGGAGTTCAATTGCATCCGCGAGAGCTTGCCCAGCCAGCCGGCAAGGCCAGTGCGCACCACTTCGCCGCGATGCAGGGCGATGCCCTTGGCCTGGCCGCGACGGATGCTGGCGTACAGTTTTTCGGCGCCGGCCACGGCGTCGCGTTCGGGCTTGGTGCGCACCGACATGTAGCCGACGATCTGGCCGTTCTCGCGGATTGGAGTGACGTTGGCGCGCACCCAGTAGTGGTCGCCATTCTTGCTGCGGTTCTTGACCAGACCGGTCCAGGGAGTGCCGCCCTTGATGGTGGCCCACATGTCGCCGAAGGCTTCGGCCGGCATGTCGGGATGGCGGATCAGATTCTGCGGCGCGCCCAGCAATTCGTTTTCCTCGAAACCGCTCATTTCGATGAAGTACGGGTTGACGTAGGTGATATTGCCCTTGAGATCGGTCTTGGAGACGATCGCCTTACCGTCGATCAGTAGACGCTCCTGGCCTGTGACCGGCATGTTCATGCGCATCTTGTACCCTCGTGTAGAGAAGCTTTGCGGTGATGGAAAGGGCAGGCTGGCGGCACCAGATGTGCGGCGGGCAGGGCAATCGCTCCCCTTGCGAATGCTGTGATCGCGCGCGCCAGGCAGGAACGACAACCTGACGCGGGCCATGTCCGACGATGGTCAGACGGGGGGATTGTCTCCGGAGTGCGGTGGGCTGTCGGACCCTCTGCGGGGCTTTCCGAAGACGGTAGTGTAAGTTGGATAGAACGAACAGTACATGATTACCGTCAATAATATCGAGATGGGCAACAGGATGAAGAACACCGCACTAAAGCTGCCGGTCAGCAGCGTGATCACCATGCTGATGACGGTGGGGACCACGATGGCGATCACGATCCATGCCAGGCCATAGACCAGGAAGGCTCCGCCGGCGCGGCGCACGGTGAAGAAGCTGTAGAACAGTGCTTTGCCCAGCGACATCTGTTGCCACATGATCAGCGGTGCGGCGTACCAGAACGCCATCGCAGCCGGCACGTAGAGCGCAGCCGCGATGAGCATGGCGATGCGCATGCTGCCGGCGGCGCTTTCCAGTTCCATGGTGGACAGGCCGCCGCCCATCATGGCCTTCCAGAACGCGCCGCCGTCGGCCAGCGCCGAGGCCGCCACTACCAGCGTGGCCACCAGCAGGTAGAGCAGGCCCAGCTTGAGCAGGGTATTGCGCGCCGGGCTGCGCCAGCCTACCAGTAGCAGATTGGGATAGACGCGTTCGCCCCTTTCGATCTGCGCGCAGGCTTGCATGAAGGACATGGCAAAGACCGGGATGAGGATTAGCGGCAGCATCTGGCCGAGCACCGGGATGATGCCCAGGGCCAGCATCAGGAACATGTAAGCCAGAAACAGGGTGGAAATCTCGGCCGGCTGCTTGCGGAACAGCGCGAAGCCTTGCTTGACCCAGGACCAGCCGATGTGTGCGGGGATCTTTTCCATAGCTCCAGTCAGGACAGCGTCGGCGGCGTTTCTGCGATGCGCAGGCGCAGGATACGTTCGAAGTGGGTGGGGTCGTGCGGCGTGAGCATCTCGGCCGCGCGGGGCATGTAGAAGTCGTACAGACGCGAGAGCCAGAAACGTAGCGCCGCCGCGCGCAGCATGGGCTGCCAGGCAGCGTGTTCGGCCTGCGAGAATGGACGCACGGCGCAGTAGGCAGCCAGCATGGCTTCGGTGCGGGGCAGGTCCAGCACGCCCGTATCCAGGTCCACGCACCAGTCGTTGACGGTCACGGCCAGGTCGAAGAGCCAGGTGTCGCAACCGGCGAAGTAGAAATCGAAGATGCCCGAGAGCTGCTCGCCGACGAACATCGCGTTGTTGCGGAACAGGTCGGCATGCACCGGGCCGCGCGCCAGGGCGCGGTACTCGGCGGTGGCGGCGAAGTCCTTCTGGTATTGCACTTCACTGGAGAGCAACTGCCCCAGTTCGGTCGGCAGGAAGGGCAGCACGGCGGGCGTGGTTTCCAGCCACCAGGCCAGCCCGCGCAGGTTGGGCTGCAGGATCTTGAAATCCTTGGCCGCCAGGTGCATGCGCGCCAGCATGTCGCCCAGCGCGGCGCAGTGGACCGGTTGCGGATCGAGCTGCGATTGGCCTTCGAGCTTGCTCACGATGGCCGCCGGCTTGTCGTTGAGCAGGCTGACGATGGCGCCCTTGTCGTTGGCTACCGGCGCGGGCACCGGGATGCCACGGTCGGCCAGGTGGCGCATCAGTTCCAGATAGAACGGGAGTTGTTCGATATGCAGCTTTTCGAACAGGGTCAGTACGTATTGGCCTCGTTCAGTACCGATGAAGAAGTTGCTGTTCTCGATGCCCGAGGAAATACCCTTGATCGAGGTGGCCGCGCCCAGCGGGAATTGTTTGATCCAGTCGGAGAGCTGTTCCAGACTGACCGGTGTAAAGACTGCCATGACGAAATCGAAAGTGGGATGCTGAGGGGCTTGCCCAGCCGTGCTGGCCGGTGGCAAGCCTGATGAACGACGAAGGCCGGGACGGCGCGAGCCCCGTTCCTGCCCCGTCCTGACCTGCCGCGCCGGGCGGCAGGGTAGGGGGCGCTGGCCTGATGCACCCGCGTAGGTGCGTCTGGCCAGGGCTGCTTACTTCTTGGCAGCGCCGTCGGTCTGGCCTTCCTGCTGCGGCTTCTTCACGCCCCAGTCGAATTCACCGACCTTCCACTGTGCCGAGGTCGGCGGGCCGCTCTGGGTATCGCCCGGGGTGGAGCTGCCGACGTTCTGGTTCGGGCGCAGGTAGTAGGTGCTGGGGCCGGACTTGACCTCGATTTCCTTGACCTGACCATGGTCACGCTGTTCCTTGATGCTGTTGCCCTGGTTGCGACCGTCATCACCCGGTTTGCGGATGGTCACGGCCGGCGGCTCACCCTCTTCCAGCTTCTCCAGCTCGGGCGGCGGCGGGGCGGGCTGGGCCGCCAGGCCGGCCGGGGCCGGTTGCGCTACCGCCAGCGGTGCGGCCAGGCCGACCGATGCGCACAGCAGCGCGGCTGCCAGGGACTCTTTGAACCAGAGGTTGGATGGTTTCATGATGTATGCGGGAAAAAAGGGGGTGTTGTTTGCTTCATTGTAGCAAACCATTGTGGTCCGCCCCCTGCGTTTATTCAGGGGAATGATCAGAGTGACAACATCCCTCTTTGCCTGCGCTTGCCCTGCTTGCTAGTCCAGCAGGGGGATGCGGGTGTGGATCCAGTCGATCAGGGTGGGCGGTATGGAGAGCACCCGGGTGAAGTCTTGCTCGTCGCTGGCATCGAAGTAGGTGAGATGGTCGCGCGAGTACTCCAGCAGGGCGGGGAAGTCGCGTCCCCATTGCACGGAGAAGTAGCGCACCGCGCGCAGCTCGCCGGTCTCGTCGTAGATGCGCAGCCTGATGCGGTCCTGCCGGTCGGATTCACGGGGGCCGGCCCCGCACAGCTCGATGCGGAAGCCCTGGCCGCGATAATGACGCAGGCCGCCGTTGAGCTTCTGGGTGTAGATATCGCATTCACGGTACTGCGGCGCTAGCGCGGAACTGCCGACGGCGGCCAGCGCATAGCTCATCGCCAGCATGTAGATCAGGGTAGCGGTCTGGTAGTTGAGCTTGAGCGCAGCCTTGGCGGGCGCGACGACGCGGTTCATGGAACGGTAGAACAGGCACAGCGCGCAAGCCAGGATGCCTCCCAGCGCCCAGTAGAGATCACTCGGATCGGCCGTGGCCTGCTCCATCCAGGGCAGCACGCCCAGTTGCCGCACGATGGCGGCCGGCATGACCAGCGGCAGCGTGATCAACGCTGCCATGAGGCTGCCCAGCAGGGCCACCATATAGATCGTTCCGATGAAGAGTTGGGTGAGGTAAGCTTTGGCGACCGGCATGATGGGACAGGACAGGCAAGGTGAGATGGTTCATCTGGTTGCCTTTCATCATGAAGTTTCCCTTGAGCTTTTTAAATCGTACCAAGGGGATGAAAAGTGAACATACCGCCACTGTTAATGGCAATTGCGCCGTTCATGTTGGACTAAGTGAAAAGGCCGGACGACATTCCTGTCGTCCGGCCTGATCAGCGAGAACGGCGATGGCTGCTGCTATCGCCCTGTCGAGCCTCCGCGATACCTCAGAGATACATGCCGCTTTGCCGCTCCGCCTCCTGCTGGGTTTCGGCCGGTTTGGTCTTTTCGGCGTGGAATTTCTGGATCGCCGCCAGCACCTCCGCCGGCTCGTCGATCACCTGCAGCAGGTTCACGTCCTTGGGCGAGATCATGCCGTCGTCCACCAGGCGGGTCTTGATCCAGTCCACCAGGCCGGCCCAGAACTCGCTACCCACCAGGATCACCGGCATCATGCGCGACTTGCCGGTCTGCATCAGGGTCAGCGCTTCGGTGAGTTCATCGAGCGTACCGAAACCGCCCGGCAGCACCACGTAGGCATCTGCGTATTTCACGAAGGCGACTTTGCGCGCGAAGAAGTGGCGGAAGGACAGCGAGATGTCCTGCCAGGCATTGCCGTGCTGTTCGTGCGGCAGTTCGATATTCAGGCCCACCGAAGGTGATGCGCCTTCGTAGGCGCCCTTGTTGGCGGCCTCCATGATGCCGGGGCCGCCGCCGGAGATGACGGCATAGCCGGCGTCGGAGATCAGACGGGCGATCTCCACACACAGTTGATAATGGGGATTGTCGGGCTTGATACGGGCAGAACCGAAGATGGAAACGGCAGGACGCAGCTCGGAGAGACGTTCGGT
>Ga0160495_100484_pt1 | contig 18971 bp, 18 predicted proteins | sample DID4MG_4_FD_108251 | JGI IMG/M metagenome (GOLD analysis project Ga0160495, IMG submission 108251) | Enriched soil microbial communities from UW Madison campus, WI, USA - DID2933_E24_FP4 MG | ecosystem: Environmental > Terrestrial > Soil > Unclassified | place: USA: Madison, Wisconsin | collected... | reverse complement strand
ATCTTTCCCAAGTGCAGAAATTCGCCGGAATGTGCGGTGCCACCGTGCCGGTATGGCTCGCCGAGCGGCTGTCGCCTGTCGACGAGAACCCGCAGGAGCGTATGGCAGTCGCAGTGGAACTCGCCGTGCGCCAACTCGAGGATCTCGTGGCACGCGGCATCGACGAATTCCATTTCTATACGATGAACCGCGCCAATCTCGTCTCGGCGGTCTGCGATGGCGCGGGGCTCGCGAAGATCGACCGCCGTCCGGCTGCCGGCGCCGCGGCCTGAACAAAAGCTTACTTATCCCCCAAATGAAAAATGCATGGCACCGTCTCCGGGGCCATGCATTTTTCCAAAAGGTTCGGGCAGGGATTTCTGGTTTGTAGCCTGCCGCTCGGGTTTCGCTTGTATCGCCTCAGATGAAGATCATCGTTGCGATGAAGAGGAATGCTGCACCGATCATCAGAACATTCAAGGAATGTGTGAGTCCCATGGCGACCTCCTTGCGTTAACTGTTCGATATTACGACCGAAAAAACCGGATTGAAAAGGTGTTTTGTTGCTGCGTTGCAACATTCGTACTTTGGCAGTCGGTTATTCACAGGTCTAACGCATTGTAATTTCTGCGCAAAAGCATCCGCCACAAAAATTTCACAATCCCTACCAGATGACGAATGCCGGCAATGTTCATTTACCAGTATGGCGCAACCGTGGCATAGCAAGGCTGCATATTTCGCAAAAACGGGCGTGAAAGGCCTTTGTTCCTGAGGCGATTAACGTTTTGGAAACCGGGCAAGGAGGCGGCCGTCGAGAACGACGAGGCCGAGCAGGACCAGCGCCATTCCCAGCATTCCGAGCAGCGTCAGCCGCTCGCCAAGGAACACCGCGCCGAGCACAATCGCGCTGGGCGGCACCAGCAGGGTAACGAGAGAGGTGTTGGTGCCTCCGGCCGCCGCCATGATTCGGAAGTAAAGGATATACCCGTAGGCCGTGGAAAGAAGCGCCAGCGCCAGAACAGCGAGGATGGCGCCGGTTGGGGGCAGGGGAAGCTGCCAGGGCGCGTCGATGGCGAGCGAGACCGGCAGCATGAGCAATGTAGAAGCCGTCAGTTGCCCGGCTGCGATGACCGGCGGGGCGGTGCCGCGAAAACGCTTGCCGTAAGTCGCGGCGAAACCGTAGGACACGGCGGCGAGCACGGGAAGGACGACGGCCCAGAGCGGCGGGCCGCTGTCGCCGGTGAACGGCGCAAGCGCACGCGGGCCGATGAGGACGGCGGTGCCGGCAAGGCCGATCAGGCAACCCGCGATCTTTGCGGGCGAAAGCTTCTCGTCCGCAGTCATCCGGTTGGCGATGAGCACGGTGAAGATCGGCGTCGTCGCATTGAGGATGGAGGCAAGGCCGGCGCCGATCTGCGTTTGACCGAGAAAGATCAGCATATGCGGCACGGCATTGTTGATGAGGCCGAGCAACAGGAAGGAGCGCCAGCGGGCGCGCAGCGTGGCATAAATCGAAAAGCGGCCGGCAATGTAGATGTGAAGGGCGATGGCGGCGATGGCCACGCGCAGCAGGACCAGCGTCGCCGGCGGCACATGGGGAACCGCCACGCGCGCGAAGAAGAACGAACCGCCCCAGATGAGGCCAAGCAGGCTCAAAAGCCCCCATGTGGCTGCAGACATGCGCGTCGAAGCCGGTGATGCCTGCTGTTCCATCGGATGTTCCAAGCGTCAGGATGAAAATGAAGCGGCGCCGCCGGTCTCGGCCGGCAGCGCCGCTCAGGTTTTCAAAGTCCTAGCGCACGGGATGGCGCCACGCCACCAGATTTCGTCAGAGCGCGGCGAGCAGGGCCGGCGTCGCCCAGCCATCGGCGGGCATGCCGAGGCGCAGCTGTTCTTTCTGGATGGCCGCGCGCGTGCCGGAGCCGAGAATGCCGTCGATCTTGCCGACATCGTGGCCATGGGCCTGCAGCTTCGTCTGAAGCTCCTTCATGGCGTCGCCGGACAGGCCTTCCTCGGGCATGCCGCGCTCATAGGGCGGGGCACCGGCCAGGCGCGTGGCGAAATAGGCCGCCGACGTCGTGTAGATGAAGGACTGGTTCCAGGCGAGGTAGATATTGAAGTTCGGATAGGTGATGAAAGCGGGGCCCTTGCGGCCCTGCGGCAGCACGAGCGAGGCTTCGAGATTGCCGAAGGAGGTATCGCCGTCGCGCGGCTTCACACCAAGGGCAAACCAGTCCGATGCCTTCATGCCCGGCTGGAGCCCCGTCTTTTCGAAGGGCAGGACATCGGGAACGGACACTTCCTGGATCCACGGCTGACCCTTTACGAAGCCGAGATGCTGGATGAACTTCGCGGCCGTGAGGATCGCGTCGGGCGCGCTCTGCTTGACATTGATGTGGTTGTCGCCATCGCCGTCGACGCCGAATTCGATGATATCCTTCGGCAGCATCTGCACCTGGCCGATCTCGCCGGCCCAGGCGCCCGTCGTGCCGTTCGGGTCGAGGTCGCCGTGACCGACCATCTCGACGGCAGCGATCAGCTGGGGACGGAAGAGTTCCGGGCGGCGGCAGTCATGCGAGAGGGTGACGAGCGCGTTGCGGGTGTTGAAATCGCCCTGTACTGCGCCGAAATCCGTCTCCATGGCCCAGAAAGCGGCAATAACGGGGCCGGGAACGCCGAATTCCTGCTCGGCGCGGCCGAACACCGAAGTCAGGTCGCTCAGCTTCTTGCGACCAATATCGAGGCGCGACTGGCTGACCGTGCGCTTGGAGAATTCAAGAAAGGTCTGGCGGAAGACGCCCTGCGCGCGGTCGCGCGACAGGACCTTCTGGTCGATGGCGGCGCCGGCAAGCGCGCGGTCGGCCACATCGGCGGAGACACCGTGTGTCAATGCTTCGGCCTTCACGCCCTGAAGAAAGGCGTCGAGATCGCCGCCGCAGGCCGTTGCCGTCTGGGCCTGCGCGCCGCCGGCCAGCAGGAAGGCCGTCAGGCCCGCTGCGAGTGTCGTCTTCAGGTTCTGCCGCATCTGGTGCTCCTTGGGTCCGCTGCCCTTCTGTAACATAGGGCGGCTGTCTCAGATGAATGTGACGGAAGCAAGAAGAAAAAGGCAAGCCAGGAGGCTCGCCGTTATTTCCCTCGTCAGTGTTGCGTCGTTAGCGGGAAACGGAGGCGACCCACTTGTTCCAGTTCTTTGCGGAACCGGCGAAGACGTTGATATCGGTGTTGCCGGAAAGGCCGGGCACGACGCCGGTCGAGGTATATTGCCAGAACGCCCACTTGCGCGCCGGGTAGATGTTTTCCGGGTGGTTGGCGACCGAGCGTAGCCAAAAGTGATAGCCCTCGAAATGACCGACGAGATTGTCGCGGTGGAAATCCACGGTCGTGTAGATGATCGGCCGCTTGCCGTAGTGGGCTTCCAGGCGGTCCATGAAGCGTTTCAGGACCGTGCGCACCTCGTCCGCCGGTGGGCGCAGTTTGCATGTCGGCGAGGCCGCGTTCCATTCGGCGTCCAGAACCGGAGGGAGGTGCACGGCCTCCTTCGGCACATTGGCAATGAACCAGTCCGCCTGCGCATCGGCCGTCGAGCAGAAATAGTAGAAATGGTAGGGCGCGTGAGCGACGCCCGCGGCCTTCGCGCCGCGCCAATATTCCGTAAAGCGGCTGTCGAGACGGTCCGTGCCTTCGGTGGCCTTCAGGAAGGCGAAGGAAACACCGCCTGCCTTGGCGGCGCGCCAGTCGATATCGCCGTTCCATTTGGAGACGTCGATGCCGTGGACCTCGTGACGATGCGGATTGCGGGCGCCGAAATCCTGCGGATCCTTGTCCTCGAAGCGCGGCGGCACGGAAGACGTGACCCCGAGATCGTAGTCGGTGGTGGAGCAGGATGTGGCGAGAAGGGCGAGCGGCAGGAGGGCCAGAATGAGCCGACGCATGTGTGTCCCGTTGTTACGCGTTTACCGATCCTGCCTCGAAAGCGGCGGAGCGTAAAGAGCAGCGCGCGAGACGGGCCCACGACCTATCGCATATTCTGGTAAAATTACGGTTAGCAGAGCGTTAAGCCGGGGCGATGGACCGCCCCGGCTTCAACCTCAGAATTTCATGCTAACGCCAAGCATGAGGGAGTGGGTCTTGAAGTCGCCCCGTACGCCCTGCGCGTCGAACACGTCCGACTTGCCGTAGTCGCTATAACGATATTCAAGACGGCCGGTTACTGTGTCGGTGAAGGCCTGTTCGACACCAGCGCCGATCGTCCAGCCATGGAGCGTGTCCTTTTCCCGAACGCCGGTCGTCTCGTTTTCCAGAGCGGCGTTGGTGAAGGCGTAACCGCCGGTGCCGTAGATCAGCGTGCGGTCGATGGCGTAACCGACGCGGGCGCGAACCGAACCACCCCACAGGGTTTCTGCCTTCAGGGTATCACCGGCGAAATCGAAGCGCTCGTCGTTGAAGTCGCGCTTGACGTCCGCTTCGACACCGTAGACGAAGCCGTTATTGAAGAAGTTATAGCCCGCATAGGCGCCGACCGCCCAACCGTTGAGGTCACGATCGTACAAGGGCGTCCCGGACCCGGCCGCGGAATAGTCGGCACCCGTCCAGCCATAGCCGGTGTTCACACCGACATAGAAGCCGCCCCAGTCATAAACGCCGGCGACTTCCGTGATCGGCGTTTCCATAGGCGGTTCGGCGACCGCCATATCGGCGGCGAATGCCGGCAGTGCGCCAGCGGTTGCAATGATGCCTGCGGCACCGAGGATCATGGATTTCATGTAAGGGTCCTTCCCACTCTATGGTCGCGCGAAGCCCCGCACGCGAATGACAACACCCCCCAAACGCCCGATTGCCGGCTTGGTTCCGAGAAAAATTACCCCCGTTAATTCTTGTGATGCGAACGCCAATACACTCTTAACACTCTGTCATCCTTTGTCCGCTAGAACCGTGATGCGCCGATATGTGGCTGGGCGCGTCCTGTTGTCATGATAACAACGGTTTAGGGTGCATGATGTTCAAAACCTTGTTGCCAGGGATCGAGCGGCGCTATGCGCTGGCGGGATCGATCTTCGGTGCCTTCCTGCCAACGATCTGCCTGGTGGCGGATCACGTCACACAAACCGAGATTCACGAAAGCATCTTCGATTTTTCGGTGCCGACGGCGACGGCGCTGGCGCTGATGCCCGTCTTCTTCGGGGTCGGTTTCTACCAGATCGGCCGATCCAAGGCGCAGCTGATGCGCGAGCTCAACCAGCGCCGCCAGACGGAGCGGCTGTTGGCGCATGAGGCCCATCACGACCGCCTGACGGGGCTTTCGAACCGGTGCTGCCTCGAGCGCGATATTCAGACCCTCGTGGAGGCGAGCGGAAAAGGGGCGCACTCTGCGCTGCTGCTTCTCGATCTCGACCGTTTCAAGTTCGTCAATGACAGTCTCGGCCACGATGCCGGCGATCTTCTCCTGGCAACAATTGCCGGCCGGTTGAAGCACACGCTCTCCCCGGCAGCGCAGGTCTACAGGCTGGGCGGCGACGAGTTCGTGGTGACGATCCCGGGCAGCCCGTCACAGGGCAAGGTAGAGGACGTCTGCCGCACCATCTGCCGCCTCTTCGAAGTGCCGATGGACCTGAAGGGAAATCGCGTGACGAGCGGCTGCAGCATCGGCGTCGCGCTGATTGCCGATGCGGACTGCGCGACAAGGGAACTGTTGAAACGGGCGGATGCCGCGCTCTACGAGGCCAAAGCCATACCCGGAAACAGCTACCGCTTCTTCGACGCCGTGCTCGCAGCCGACATCGAGGCGCGCGCGTCTATTGAACGCGATCTGACACGGGCGATCGATGCGCAGGAATTCTTTCTTGAATACCAGCCCATCGTTGGGGTCGAGAGCGGTTCGGTTCGCGCCTTCGAGGCATTGCTGCGCTGGCGGCACCCTGACAATGTGATCATCTTGCCCGACGTGTTCATTCCCGCTGCGGAGAAGACAGGCCTCATCCTGCCGCTTGGAAGCTGGGTGGTGCGCGAGGCCTGCCGACAGGCCAGCGGATGGCCGGCGCCGACGGGCGTGGTGGTCAATGTGGCGAGCGCCCAGTTCCGGGACAGGGGGTTCGTGGATCACGTCAAGCATTGCCTGGACGAGGCCGGCCTTGCGCCCGGTCGCCTTACCGTCGAGGTCACGGAAGCGGTATTTTCGTCCGATGATGCGGCCGTGCGCGAGGGGCTTCGCGCACTGCGCGCTCATGGCATCCGCGTCGCGCTCGACGATTTCGGCATCGGCTTCTCATCGATCAACAACCTGCGCACATTCCCGATCGACCAGTTGACCGTGGACCGCTCCTTCGCCCGCGCGATGATGGAGAGCAAGCGGGAGGCCGATCTCGTCGACATCATTCTCAAGCTCGGCCAGACCTTTCAGGTGACGACGACGGTAAAGGGCATCGAGTCGGAAGAACAGCTCGACTTCATTCGCCAGCGCGGTGCTTGCGAGGCGCAAGGCTATCTTATCTCGGCGCCGGTGCCGGCAGCGGACGTGCCCACATTTCTCGCGAGACCGGAAAGCCGGCTTTCGGCCTGACCTATCACGCGCCTGAAAGGTCTTTTCATGACGGTCAAATCCTGATTGTGTCCGTAGTGGAAGGAGAGGCTGCATGAGACGATTCTACAGGCGTCTGGCCTGGACAATCTCCGCGCTCGCATTGTTCGTTGCGGTCGCGGCGAGTTGGCTCATCGTTTCGCCGCCGGCACTGCTCAGCGTTGGCTCCGGCTATGCCGCCAAGATCGTGTGCTCCAACACGTTCATCGCCGGCCGCGACCCCGCTCAGGTGTTGAACGAGGATGTGCAGGCGCCGGGTCATCCGCTGCTCAAGCTCATGCGTCAGGACGTCGATCTCGACGGAAAGACGGTGACGACCCGCCTATTGGGCCTTTTCGCACCCGGCTACGCGGTATGGCACGAGGGCTTCGGCTGCACGGGGGTGCCGGACGGCGACTTTCAGGCGGCGCGCCAGGCCGTGTCCGACGTGGCTCTTCCCTCGATTCCCGCGGGAAATCCGGCTATCGCCTGGCCTGACGGGGAGGGCGTTACGCAGGACGAGCGCATTGCCGCCCTGCTTGCCGATCCAGAACTGACGGGGCCCGGAATGCGGGCGGTCGTCGTCGTGCATGACGGCCGGATCGTCGCGGAAACTTATGGTCCGGGCTTTTCGGCACAAACGCCGCTGCTCGGCTGGTCCATGGCAAAGTCGGTCAATGCGGCACTCCTGGGCCGGCTGATGCAGGCGGGCGCGTTGTCGCCGGGCATATCAGGGCTGTTTCCTGAGTGGCAGGGCGATGCGCGGTCCGGCATTACGATCGCCCAGCTGCTTGCGATGGAGAGCGGGCTTGCCTTCAATGAAAGCTACGGCTCCGTCACCGACGTCACGCGCATGCTTTTCCTCGAGCCCGACATGACGCGTTACGTCATCTCGCTGCCGCTGCAGGCCAATCCGGGCGAGGTGTTCAACTATTCGAGCGGTACGTCGATGCTGCTGACGCGTCTGTGGATGAGTGCGGCTGGCGGACGGGCGCAGGCGCTGTCCTTTCCCTCGCGGGCGCTGTTTGCGCCGCTTGGCATGGCGAGCGCGGTTCTGGAGCCGGACGAAACGGGCATCTTCGTCGGCTCTTCCTACATGTATGCGACGGCGCGCGACTGGGCGCGCTTCTCGCTTCTGCTGCTGAACGACGGCGTGTGGAAGGACGATCGCCTGCTGCCTCCTGGTTTCGTGACCGCCATGGCGACGCCGACGAAGGCCTCAGGGGGCGCCTATAGCCATATGCAGAGCTGGACGAAGGGTCCGGGGGACAAGAGCGATGCGGAATACGGTCTGCCGCCGGGCTCGTTCTGGATGTTGGGGCATGACGGCCAGTCCGCCGCCATCATGCCCTCCCGCAGGCTTGCGGTAATCCGGCTGGGGCTCACGCCGTCGAAACTCGGCTATCGGCCCCAGCTGCTGGTCAGACGCATCCTTGATGTGCTGGATGCGTCGGGCACTCAGGCGGATCAGCCGCCGACCTGAGCGATCCAGTCGTTGAGGTTGTAGGTGTTGGTGATGCGCGCGACCTTGCCGTCGCGGATCTCGAAGAAGGCGCCGGCGGGCAGCACGTAGGTCTGGCCGTTGGCTTCCGGCAGGCCTTCGTCGGTTGCCAGATACTGGCCGTTGACGACGAATTCGGCCGCACCGCGCGTGCCGTCGTCGTTCGACATGATGACGATATCGGTCAGCGTTTCACGATAGCTGCGGTTCATGTGGGCCATGAAGTCGCGGAAGGCGTCCTTGCCGACCTGACGTCCGCCCTGGTTGATATCGTGGACAACCTCATCATGCAGGAGGTCGAAGAAGGCCTCCATGTCCTGCCTGTTGAAAGCGTCGTAATAGGCGCGGATTGTCTCTTTTGCTGGCATGTCATCCCTCATATCTTTATCTCTCGGCCGAAGCCGACCGACTTATAGCACTGTTCAAGCCCCTGGGAACATTCGCGTATCATGCAAATTAAGATTGTCCATGGCGACGCCGTGACGCCTTACATCGCCGACCTTGCCCGCCTGCGCATTGCCGTGTTCCGCGCCTTTCCCTACCTCTACGAGGGCAGCGAGGACTACGAAGCGTCCTATCTTGCGACCTATGCGAAATCGCCCGAAAGCCTGTTCGTGCTGGCGCTCGACGGGGACCGTATCGTGGGCGCTTCGACGGGCGTGCCGATGACGGACGCCTCCGGCGAGTTCAAGGCGCCGTTCATCGATGCGGGCATCGATCCGCAGACTGTGTTCTATTTCGGTGAATCCGTGCTCTTGGACAGCTATCGGGGCATGGGGCTCGGCGTGCGTTTCTTCGAGGAACGCGAAGCCTATGCAGGCCGTCTCGGTCGGTTCGACTGGTGCGCCTTCTGCGCCGTCGAGCGCCCGGCCGATCATCCTCTGCGCCCGGCCGGCTATGTGCCGCTCGACGCCTTCTGGGGCAAGCGCGGCTATGAGAAGCGCGTAGACCTGCGCACCATGCTTTCCTGGCAGGATATCGGCGAGGCCGAGGAGACCGAAAAGCCCATGGCGTTCTGGCTGAAGTCGGCGCGCTGAGGCTGCGGCTTAGCGCAGGCCGGTCTCGTCAAGCAGGCCCTTGCGCTTGGCGTGATAGTAGTAGCCGGCCGCATAGAGGCGCACGGCGCCGTCATTCTTGTCGTCGGCCACCAGCCAGGCGCCGCGCAGATACTTGCCGGCATATTTGATGTTGGTCTCGGCGTCGAACAGGCCCTCAGCCGGGCCTTCGTAACCCATGCTTCTGGCCGTCGCGTACTTGATCTGCATCAGACCGTAGTGGCCGCGGTTATAGGCCCTCGGATTGTAGGTGCTTTCACGCCTGACGACGCGATGCAGAAGCGATTCCGGAATGCCGTAGAGGGCGGCGTATTTCGTGATGATGTCGTCGATCGGCGTGCCGGACTTCCTGAAGGGCTGTTCGGCGCGCGGCACGACGAGGCCGGTCTGCGTGGTCAGCACCGCGTTGCTGATCGTCGGCTTGGCCATCGGCACGATCTTGTGTGTCGCGACGAGCTGCTCGAGACCCTCCGGTTCACCCGTGTCGAAGCCGGGCTCCATCACCGAGACGCCGATAACGGTATCGGTTGCCTGCGGCATTTCGGCGACGGCGACCACACCGCCATTCGTCTGGCCGGCAAGAGCGGCCGTCGCGGCAGCGGCACCGGTTACAGCCTTCGTCTCTGTGAGGGCCGAGACGGGGGCATTTTCCGTCGCAGTCGCCACGACGATCGGGGTGGGCAGGGCCATCGCCGTGTTTTCGGTGCCGGGCTTTGCTACGGGCAGGGCGGCGTAGGCCACTTCCGTCGTCGCGCCGTCGGTGGCGGCAAGCTCCGTCGTCGTGGCTGTCGGCGTCACCGTCTTTGCCGAGGTCGCATCGTCGGCAACGCTGGCGCAGCCGGCGAGCGTCACGAGGAGGCCTGCACAGGCTAGCGCGGAGATGCGCGCCGGACGGAAAACGGGGGTATCAGCCATGATCGTCGTACTCGGTTTGCCGGGATGCGGGGCGCCGGAACGCCCCTGCTTTTGCAAATCAATCGGCCGTGGCCGTCAGACGCTCTTAACCGATCAGGCGCGGCGCGGCAACCCGCCGAACCGGGTCAGGCCTAGGCGGAGGCCCGCTTGAGGCCCGCCGTCAGCAGTCCGGCACCAATGAGAAGCGTGCCGCCCGTGCGGTTGACGACCTTCTGGACCGAGGGTTTCCGGATGGTTTTGCGGGCGGCCGAGGCCACCAGCGCATACGTAAAGGCGTTGAGTGTCGCCAGCACGAGGAAGGTGATTTCGAAGATCACCATCTGCGGCAGGACGGGCCGGGAAAGATCGAGGAACTGCGGGAGAAAGGCGACGAAGAACACGATGCTCTTGGGATTGAGCGCGGTGACGACATAGGTGTGCGCGAAGACGCGCAACGGCTTTTCGTCTGCGGGTGCCGCGGCGTCCGCGCCCGCTGCGACGGGCGCGCGCCACAACTTGATGCCGAGCCAGACAAGATAGGCGGCGCCGATCCATTTGAGCACGGTGAAGATCGCCGCGGAGGTGGCGAGCAGTGCGCCGAGACCGAGCATGGAGGCGGTCATGGCCGTGAAGTCGCCGAGCGCCACGCCTGCAACGGTGGCGCCTGCGGTGCGGCGCCCATGCCCCAGCGCGTAGGAGATGACGAGCAGGATCGTCGGACCGGGAATGGCCAGCATGACGGCGGAAGCGGCGGCGAAGGCCAGCCAATGTTCGAAAGACATGAAAAACTCCCCGGATCGATCTTATCCGGGGAGCAAGCCATTCTCTGTTCGGGACGTCAAGCGGGTTTAAGCCGCGGGCTTCCACTTCTGGCCGATCACGTCCATCACCTCGCCGAACCACTTTGCAGACGTGTCGAAGTGCTTGCCGCCCTTGATGCGCGGGAACTCGATGGTGCGCAGTTTGCCGCCCTGGCCCTCGTCATGGCCGGTAACGCCCGAGACCTTGTTGAGCGCGCTCTCGACGGCAAGGTCGGTCATGCTCTGGATGAGGCGCAGATCGTCACGGTTGGCCGGTGCCGAGCGGGCATAGTAGCCCGACTTCTGCACCATTGAGCGCTCTGCACCCAGAAGTGCTGCGAACTGCTTGGAGAACCAGTTGCCGACATTGATCGTGTCGATCTTCACATGGCCGAAGGCGTCGCGCTTGACGGTCTCGCCGGAGGCTTCCCGTTCCGCCACGATGGCGTCGAGGCAGGCGCCTTCCGACACGAAGAGCGTGACGAAGCCGGTGCGCTCCATGATCGCTTTCAGGCGCTCGGCTTCGGCTGCCAGATTGAAGTCCATTTCTGGCAGGTAGAGGCCATCGATGTTCTTCATCTGCGCGTTCATCATGAAGCCGTCGACATATTCGTTGGCGCTGGTTTTCTGAATGTATGCACGGGCGGTCGCGGCGGTGAGCCAGCCGCTGTGGCGGCCCATCACTTCGTGCACGACGAGGGTCTTGGGTGCCGCGCTCTGCTCGTTGCTGACATTGTCGAAGAAACCGGCGCCGACTTCGGCCGCCGTCCAGGCGCCGAGCGACTGGCGGATCGGAACGACATCGTTGTCGACAGTCTTCGGCAGGCCGACGACGGTGAGATTGTAGCCGTTGGCGCCGAGATAGGCGGCGAGGTCCGCAGCCGTCGTGTTGGTATCGTCACCGCCGATCGTGTGGAGAATGGTGACGCCGTCCTTGGCGAGGCGCTCGGCGGCGACGCGCAGCGGGTTTTCGCCTTCCTTGACAAGGCCGCGCTTCACGCAGTCGGCGGTGTTCGTCAGCTTCACACGGCTGTTGCCGATCGGCGAGCCGCCATAGCGGTGGAGGAGAGGGGCCTTCTCGCGCATCTGCGGGGTGATCTCGATGCGATCGGCGAGCAGCAGGCCCTGATAACCGGAGCGATAAGCGATGAGTTCGATATCCGGCGCCACGTCGCTGTAGCGTTCGATAAGGCCGCCGACAGCGGACGACAGGCAGGGCGCAAGCCCGCCCGCGGTCAGCATTGCGACTTTCTGCTTTGCCATGATTCCTCCTCGGCTTCTGCACGTCTGGTGGGTTGGCGTTGCTCGTAGCGCAGAATCCCTTTCAAGGGAAACGGCGCGGCAAACTTATCCGCACTCCATGACGGATTGTCTTCATCGTCCACAGCGTCGGTGCGGCGCACATAAAATTCGGATGACCCACTTAATGAGGGTCATCAAAATTTATTTATCCTGCCCTTCCTGCCTTGCTTTCCCTGCAATTGTCTGATCAAGATCACCTTATGTTCCAGAATTCGCCCAGTTGCTTCATCAGTGCCGTGTGGGATCGCCTCGTCGGCATGGTCTCGGATGCCGCCAGCAATGTGCTGACGGGCGTGGTCGAGGCCGTGCGTACCCTTTTCGAGGGCGATCCGGAGACCCGCCGGCAGGTTGCCTTTTCCGTCGCGATGATCGCGCTTTCGGCCAAGATGGCGAAGGCCGACGGCATTGTTACGACCGCCGAGGTCGATGCGTTCAAGGATATCTTCAAATATCCCGACAATCAGGCGGCCAATGTCGCGCGCCTCTATAATCTCGCGCGTCAGGACGTCGCGGGCTATGAAGCCTACGCCGAGAAGATGAAGGCACTGTGCGTCTCCTGCGAGAACAATTGCCCCATCCTCGAGGACATCATAGACGGTCTCTTCCATATCGCGAAGGCCGACGGTCTCATCCATGAGAACGAGATGGCATTCCTCCAGCGCGTCGCCGATATCTTCGGCATGGCCGAGGATCGCTTCGAGCAGATCACGGCGCGGCACGTGCATGTCAGCGGCCGCGATCCGTACAAGGTACTGGGCGTCAAGCCGAGCGACGACTTCGCCGACATTCGCAAGCGCTACCGCGTGCTTGCTTCGGAGAACCATCCTGATAGGCTGGTGGCGCGTGGCGTGCCGGCAGAGTTCCATCAGATTGCGAACGACCGCATGGCCGCGCTCAACGCTGCCTATGAGGCGATCGAGAAGGAACGCTGCGCTGCATGAGCGCATTCACATGTGACTATGCCGGCGCCGTCCCCGCGCCGTCGCCGAACTTCGGCGAACGGGCAGGCGGACGGACCCCGGACATCGTCCTCCTGCATTATACGGGTATGGAAACGGCCGAAGGCGCGCTGAAATGGCTGCGCGCGCCCGAAAGTCAGGTTTCCTGCCATTACTTCGTGCATGAAAACGGGCGCGTCGAGCAGCTCGTGCGTGAGGCCGATCGCGCCTGGCATGCCGGCAAGAGCTTCTGGAAGGGCGAGGTCGATATCAATTCGGCCTCCATCGGCATCGAGATCGTCAATGCCGGCCATCCCGGCGGCCTGCCGGATTTCCCCGAAAAGCAGATCGACGCGGTCGTGGAACTGTGTCTCGATTGTGGCCGAAGGTGGGGTATCGCCCCCGAACGGGTGCTTGCGCACAGCGATGTGGCCCCCATTCGCAAGGTTGATCCGGGTGAAAAGTTCCCTTGGAAGCGCCTTCATGCGGCAGGGGTCGGGCACTGGGTCGAGCCGTCCACGATTGCCGGCGGTCGCTTCTTCCAGAAAGGGGATGCGGGCCAGCCTGTCGAGGCCCTGCAGACCATGCTGTCGCTTTATGGCTATGCCATTGAAATAGATGGTGTTTATTCGGAAAAGACAGAAGGCGCAGTAGCGGCTTTCCAGCGGCATTTCCGGCCCGCGCGGGTTGACGGAATTGCCGATTTTTCGACCATCGACACCCTTCACAGGCTGCTCTCCGCATTGCCCCGTCTGGGTGCCTGAGCGTATATCGATTTCATCTAATGTTACGATATGTAACGGAAGTTTACCGCTTCGCCACATCCTGACCCGATTGGGGATGTTCTTTCCGCTTGCGTTCGTTGCAGCGCAGCATGCGGTCAGGGCCTGATCGCTATCAACAAGGATCAAGACGTTTGCGCGGGATGCGCGGCTTGATAGCCGCGCGCCCAAGGCTCTGCCTTTGCGCCTTTTGGAGACGATAACTCGATGAGAAGACTTTCTGCTGCCATCAGCGCGGCCTGCCTTTTTGCGTCCGTTTTTTCCGCCGGAATGGCGCATGCAGGGCGAGGCGACTACCGGACGAGCGGCACACAACCCGTTTTGCAAACCTCCACGAAGGACAAGGCCGACAAGGCCAAGAAAGAGCAGGCAGATGCAGCCAAGAAGCCCCGCAAGGTTTCCGGCAAGCGCAACAAGCGAAATGCCGGAGCAGACAAGGGCGATGTCGTCGTCGGTACGCTGAAGACCTACCGCAGCACCGCCGGATATCCCAAGGCGGAGAACCCGCTGGTGGCGGGCGTGAAGACCGCGAGCTATTCCGGCCTGATCCAGACCTACGCGAAAACCTATGGCGTGCCCGTCGATCTTGCCCATGCCGTCGTGCGCATCGAGAGCAATTTCAATCCGCGGGCGCGGGGAAGCGCCGGGGAGATCGGCCTCATGCAGATTAAGCCGGCCACGGCGCGCATGATGGGCTATCGCGGGGGCGCCAAGGGGCTCTACGATCCTGAAACGAACATCAAGTTCGGCATGAAGTATCTCGCCATGGCCCATGAACTGGGCGGAGGGACGGTCTGCGGCACCATCCTGAAATACAATGCCGGCCACGGCGCCAAGCGCATGAACCCGGTCTCCAAGCGCTATTGCGGCAAGGTGCAGAGCTACATCGACTGATAGGTGGAAAAGTCCTTTTCCTTGCCGCTGGAATCGGCGCATCGACATGTTATGCCTTGGGCAAAGAGTAGGGCGGCACATGGTTCAGCATTTCGATTTCGTGGTGGTGGGAAAAGGCATGATGGGGGCGGCCGCGGCTCGGCACCTGTCGAGAACGGGCGCTTCGGTCGCGCTCGTCGGACGCGGCGAGCCGGCCGACTGGCAAAAGCATGACGGCGTTTTCGCCAGCCACTACGACAGCGGCCGCATCACCCGCACCATCGATAGCGATCCGGACTGGGCTTTGCCCGCCCGCCGGTCGATTGCCCGATATCGGGACATCGAGGCGGAGAGCGGTATCGGCTTCTACAGCGAAGTCGGCTGCCTGATCACTGGCACATCCGGTGGCGCGTTCGTCCGCTCCGTCGAGGATGTCGCGCAGCGCTATGCGCTGGAGGCTCCTTCGCTGGACCGGGCAGACCTTCGTGCCCGTTTTCCGTGGTTCGCGCTGCCGGAAACATCGGCCGGCGTGTTCGAGCAGACGGGGGCGGGGCATATCGATCCGCGCAAGCTCGTGGCGGCGCAGGTCGCGTGTTTCGAAAAGGCCGGCGGGGTTTGCATTGAAGACGATGCCGTCGCGGTGACTGACATCGGCGACCGCGCCTCCGTCAGCCTGAAGTCTGGCGGCGCGGTGACCGGCGGCCGCGTGCTTGCAGCCACCGGCGGTTTTTCGCGTGCCCCGGGACTTTTGCCACGGTTGCCGGATGTGGTCGTGAGGGCCCGGACGGTCGTGCTGGCGCAGCTCACATCGGCGCAGGCCCACGCTTATCGCGACATGCCCTCATGGATCGATGAGAGCGGCGAGCCTTCGGAGCACTTCTATTTCCTGCCGCCCATCACCTATCCCGACGGCAATAGCTACCTCAAGATCGGCGGAGACCCGACCGATATCGAGATGGAAGAGCAGGGCGCCATCCTGGACTGGTTCCGCGGTGAGGGGAATGGCGAGGCGAGCCAACACCTCAAGGCGCTACTGATGCGGTTCATTCCCGATCTGGCGCCGGTGCGCATGGTTTGCGCACCCTGCGTCACGACCTACACGGTGCATGGCTATCCGTATGCCGGGTTCGTCGGGGGGGAGCGTGTAGCCCTGCTGACCGGCGGCAACGGGGCGGCGGCGAAGAGCTCCGACGAGATCGGCCGCATCGGTGCCGACCTGCTCCTGCGCGGGCGTCTGGACGAGCCGGATTACCGCACCGACTTCGCCGTCCATTTCCGATAGTCAGAAAACCGGCTCTTGCCGTCACCGGAATCGCGCTATGCCTCTGGTGTTTCATCTCCGCATGGGCTAGTCAGCGCCTGCCAGTTGGCCGGGCAGCCGCGCCTTGCAAGGGCCGAAAGGCCGCAGGGTGAGGAAAGTCCGGGCTCCACGGAAACACGGTGCCGGATAACGTCCGGCGGGGGCGACCCCAGGGAAAGTGCCACAGAAAGCAAACCGCCTTCCTCGGAAGGTAAGGGTGAAAGGGTGGGGTAAGAGCCCACCGCGTGCATGGCGACATGGACGGCACGGTAAACCCCACCGGGAGCAAAACCGAATAGGGATGACGCGGAGCGCGCAAGCGTTCCAGCCTGTTTCCGGGCCGGTCATCCGGGTGGGTTGCAAGAGGCCGGGCGCAAGTCCGGTCCCAGATGAATGGCTGCCACGTTCCGGTGAAAGCCGGAGCCTTACAGAACCCGGCTTACAGGCCAACTGGCAAATTCCCTTCTCGGGAGCGAGGATGCCCCGATGTCCATGTTCGGGGCGCGGGTGGCAAGGGGAGGCAGGTTGCGCTCCCCGAGGCTTGCCTAGCGCACCGTGACGGTGATGCAGCCAGACAGCGTTTTGCCCTTGATCTTGGCCGACCGGTTCTTGGTGCAGAACCTGTCCTTGCCCTTGAAGTTCGGGCCTGGCGTGTAGACGAGCCCCTTGCCGGCCACGACCGAGACGCTGCCCTTTGCGGGCTTGCGCGTGATGGTGACGTCCGTGGCAGGCGTGCGGGTCTTCCTCACATCGTCTATGAAGCCGGGAAAGCTGATCCTGCAATTCTTGTCGCTTGCGGTCATTTCAAACTGTCCGTTGCCGTTTCCCTTGCCCCAGCCACGTCCGTTGGTGCCGGTGCAGGCGGCATGGGCAGTCGATACCGAAAGAATTCCGGCGGCGGCGAGAACAATGAAGGTTATGGAGGAGCGCATGTCTGGAGCCTTTCTGACGTGTTTGCCAATTACGTTTCCATTCCTTTCGAGAAGGTCGTTCTGGAACAAATGAAAAAGGCGACTATTGACGAAAAATCGGAAACTGCGCAGAATTATACATCGCCGCCAATGAGTTAAATCAGCAATGCCGTCGAGGTGCACATGGGGGATGCGGACTTCGGAAAGTGGTCGGAGTTCGACAAGTGGCATCTCCTCTTCGATGAACTGTGCAATCGGTCCGGTGACTACGACAATGCTGCTCTCGGCAGTCGCTATTGCAGCCTCATGGGACGGCGCGGCGAGGCGCATTTCGAAACGGCTGTTCGCAATCTTAGAAACTGGCGGGCCGGGAGGCATATCCCCCGCCAGCGAAACTTCATGTTCCTGTCCCAGTTGCTCGACGTGGCGAGCGACACCGCGCTTTCGACGCGATGGAACGAACTCTATCTGAAGGCTCGGGAGGCGGAGGGGAGGGCGGAGCTTGCCGATGACCTGCCTGAGGCCGCCGACGCGGGCGACACCTTGGTGGCCGCCAATGCCACTGCGCCGGCTGCCCGCCGATTTGATGGCCGACGCCTGGCGACGGCCGTCGCTATCTTCTGCTGCGGGGTGCTTGCAAGCGAGCTCTATCGTGCTGAGCCGTGGCGCTGGACATACTCGGTCGAAAAACTGCCCCTCATTGTCCTGCGTCCGCATGTTTCCCTGATGGTGGGGGAAAGCCTGGTCATCCACGGGGAGCGTGGCGACTGCGGAAAGCCGCCGCCGGATTGGGAATATGTTCTGACGCGGCTTCCCATCAGCCGGATCGGCTCGTTTTCGGACGGCGGAATTGTCAGGCGCAACAGCAATTTCTGCCGGGGAGAAACGCCGGCCCGCGCCGTGACCTTCACTGCCCAAAAGCCTGGCGTCGAAGAGCTGCTCGTTCTAGGGGATGTCATGCGCGTGACGGTAACCGGACCATCTTCCTGAGCGTGGTTGATCGGCGTCTCGTTAAAATATTTCGTCCTGTAATAATTCGTGATGTCGTCGCGTCCCTGTCGATATGGGCGATCTGCGCGGACCTACGAAAATCCGCGCTCTTTCAAATGCCTCAGCGCCGTTTCCTGTTTTGTTCCAGGCATTGCTTTTTAACGTCATGTTAACCCTTCCTATCTAAGGTTAACAAACTGTTTTTACGTGCGAAAAATTGCCCGCGAGAGTGAGGTTTCCAGGCCGGTGCCAAGGCATGTGCCGGCATGCATCCGACGGTCCAAAGAGGGGAAGTGAGGTTCTCTTCCCATTGACGCCCATATGGTCCCATGGTATCCCAAAATCACACTGCACGAGGACGCATGAGCGTCCGATCATCGCAAAGTCTAGTAGCAAACCGGCCGGGGACGGTGCGGCGCGCAAGCGTTGCATCATGGTTGGTGCGTGGGCGTTGTTTTGTGTCGGTAGTGCCGGGGGGAATGCACAGCGTCCCGGCTTTGGAAGCGGCTGTATCGCGTCATGAACCGGTTCCTGTCGAATGCGACAAACAAGATCGATGCCAAGGGGCGGGTTTCCGTGCCTTCGGCCTTTCGTTCCGTTCTGTCGCAGCGAGACATCCGGGATCTGTATTGCTTCCAGGATTTCCTGTTTCCGGCGATCAGCGTCGGCGGGCTGGATCTGCTCGATCGTTTCGAGCGCCAGATCGTCAGCGAGGATGCGTTTTCGCCGTTGGCCAATCAGATGTCGCTCCTCATTCACGGGGGCGGGGTCTTCATGAAGCTCGATTCGGAGGGGCGCCTGCCAGTCACGGATTTCATCCGGGACTATACGGGGATCACCACGGACGTGACCTTTGTCGGTCGGGCGGATCATTTTCAGCTCTGGGCACCGCAGGCATTTCAAGCCACGCAGGCGGCGGCCCGGGAAGAGTTCAGAATGCGAGGTCTGGGCTCGGGGTAAGACGGAGAGACGGGATGGCGACGGACCTTGGCGGAGGCTCTTTAGAGGCCGATGGCGGACCGGTCCGTCACATCCCGGTTCTTCTATCCGAGGTGATCGAGGCGCTGGCGCCCAAGCCAGGCCAGACGATCCT
>Ga0160495_100483_pt1 | contig 18975 bp, 16 predicted proteins | sample DID4MG_4_FD_108251 | JGI IMG/M metagenome (GOLD analysis project Ga0160495, IMG submission 108251) | Enriched soil microbial communities from UW Madison campus, WI, USA - DID2933_E24_FP4 MG | ecosystem: Environmental > Terrestrial > Soil > Unclassified | place: USA: Madison, Wisconsin | collected... | reverse complement strand
TTGGAGAAATACCATGTTTGACAAGAACCAGACTCTCGCAAAAGTCGATCCCGACCTGTGGTCTGCCATCCAGAAGGAAAACACCCGCCAGCAGGATCACATCGAGCTGATCGCCTCGGAAAACTACACCTCGCCGGCCGTGATGGAAGCGCAAGGTTCGCAACTGACCAACAAGTACGCCGAAGGCTATCCGGGCAAGCGCTACTACGGCGGCTGCGAATACGTGGACGTGGCCGAACAGCTGGCCATCGACCGCCTCAAGGCCCTGTTCGGCGCCGAAGCCGCCAACGTGCAGCCGAACTCCGGTTCCCAGGCCAACCAGGGCGTGTTCTTCGCCATGTTGAAGCCGGGCGACACCATCATGGGCATGTCGCTGGCAGAAGGCGGCCACCTGACCCACGGCATGGCACTGAACATGTCGGGCAAGTGGTTCAACGTGGTTTCCTACGGCCTGAACGACAAGGAAGAGATCGACTACGACGCCATGGAAGCCCTGGCGCGTGAGAAGAAGCCCAAGCTGATCATCGCTGGCGCCTCGGCTTACTCGCTGCGCATCGACTTCGAGCGTTTCTCCAAGATCGCCAAGGAAGTCGGCGCCTACTTCATGGTGGACATGGCCCACTACGCCGGTCTGATCGCCGCAGGCGTCTACCCGAACCCGGTGCCTTTCGCCGACTTCGTCACCTCGACCACTCACAAGTCCCTGCGCGGTCCGCGCGGTGGCGTGATCCTGATGAAGGCCGAGCATGAGAAGGCCATCAACTCGGCCATCTTCCCCGGTATCCAGGGCGGTCCGCTGATGCACGTCATCGCTGCCAAGGCCGTGGCCTTCAAGGAAGCCGCATCGCCTGAATTCAAGGCCTACCAGCAGCAAGTGGTGAAGAACGCCGACGTGCTGGCCAAGACCCTGATCAAGCGTGGCCTGCGCATCGTCTCCGGCGGCACCGAGTCGCACGTGATGCTGGTGGACCTGCGTCCCAAGGGCCTGACCGGCAAGGAAGCCGAAGCCATCCTGGGTTCGGCCCACATGACCTGCAACAAGAACGGCATCCCCAACGATCCGGAAAAGCCATTCGTGACCTCCGGTATCCGTCTGGGCAGCCCGGCCATGACCACCCGTGGTTTCAAGGAAGCCGAAGCCGAGAAGGTCGGCAACCTGATCGCCGACGTGCTGGACAACCCGCACGACGCCGCCACCATCGAGCGCGTCAAGGCCGAGGTGAAGAAGCTGACCGAGGCTTTCCCGGTCTACGGCTGAATCACGGCCTGAGTCCAGGCAGGCTGGCGCGATGGATTGCGCCAGCCTTGCCCGGGCAGCTTGATGCATTACCGGCTGGCGCCCGTTCCTGCGGGCGCCTTCGCGTATCTGCCCTCCGGTACACTGGTTGCAGCCACACGATGATGCAATAGTGCGTAGCCCTCTTTGTCTAGTCCAACGGATTTGTTCCCGCCATGAAGTGCCCATTCTGCAATCACGAAGATACCCCGGTGCTGGACACGCGCCTGTCCGAAGACGGCCATTCCATTCGCCGTCGTCGCCGCTGTGGCAATTGCGACAAGCGCTTCACCACCTATGAGCGTATCGAGCTGACCTTGCCAGTGATCGTCAAGAAGAATGGCAGCCGCACCGAGTTCGATCCGGCCAAGCTGCGTGGCAGCCTGATGCTGGCCTTGCGCAAGCGTCCGGTGTCGGCCGAGGCGGTGGACGTGGCTATCCAGAGCATCCAGGACAAGCTGCTGCAAAGTGGTGAGCGTGAGGTGATGTCGGGGCAGATTGGCGAGCTGGTCATGCGCGAACTGAAGCGTCTGGACAAGATCGCGTATATCCGCTTTGCCTCGGTGTACAAGAGTTTCGAGGATGTGGCCGAATTCCAGGATGCGATTGCCGAGGTGGGGCAGGAGCGCAAGAGCGTCAAGCGGCGCGATGACTGAGTTGCGCTGAACCAATCTGCATCTGCATGAGCGCGCCTTTGCTGGCAGGGCGCGTAGGCATAAAAAAACGGCTGCATATGCAGCCGTTTTTCTTGAATCAAGTCCCGCCTGTGCCGCTGTGCCGGCATCCTGAACCTGACGGTTCAAGTTGGCTGCAGTAGTTCAATTTCGGGTTCATCGGGCTAGCGACGCTCACGCCCATCAAACGATCCCACAACCTATGCTCGTAAATGGTTCAAGGAATATATGGCAATCGCGAACACGGCAGGAGTACGAAGTTTAACGCATTCAATGCCACGATCCAAGACCTGCGTGAAAATTTTCTGGATGATTTTGTAACCAGTTTTTCCTGCGCGCATCCCAATGAAAAAATGGCTGCCCAGGGCAGCCATTTGCGTCTGATGTACCGGCGTTCTCCGGTGGATCAGAACAGTTTTTCCTGTGGAGCTAGCGCCTGATCGACCACCTCGGTGATGGTCGCGATCTGCTGCTGCCACTGCGCCAGCGTCATGCCGGCGAAGGGCCCCTCATTGCGTTGCATGCTCAGCAACTCGGCCGCAATGCCTAGTCCTGCCATCACGGCAATGCGGTCGGTGCCCTTGATGCGGCCGGCATCGCGAATGCTGCGCATCTTCTGGTCGAGATAGGCGACGGCGTGGTGCAGGGCTGCTTGTTCGCCCTCCTGGCAGGCCAGGGTGTAGGACTGGCCCATGATCATGGCATTGATCTGGATGGTGCTCATGCGGCCTCCTCATTGGCGGGCGCTGCCTCTTCCTCGGCCACAGGCAATTGCGCCAGGACCGTAGAGACGCGCCGATAGGCTTCGTCCACGCGGTTGTTGAGCGTGGCGTTGTCTTCGGAAAGTCCTTTGACTTTCCGGCGCAGCTCGGCATTTTCCTCGCGCAGGCGTTGCGCCAGTTGTGCCAGCTGGGAGACCTTTTCAGCCAGTTGCAGGAATTCGGAACTCATGTGTGGAATGTTCGCAGGATGGGAATTGCGCTGACCGGCATCATAGGCGTGGTCAGCAATCTTCAATTATAAGCCCATTGCACCGCGCCCAGAACAAGAACGGACGCCAGGGCCGGCCGGAAGAGCTTGGTCCGCGGCCAGCGGCATTGGTTCCGTCCGGATGATGAAGCGCTGCATCTTATTCGCCCCGGCGCACCGCCTGGCCGTGCAGGCGCATATAGCCCTGCTGCAGCACGAAGTTGTCGAAGGCGGTCAGCAGCGGATGGTATTTCTCGCTGTTGCGCTCCAGTTGCATCAGGGCATAGCCCACGGCTTCCAGCGTCGAGAGCTGCTCGGGTTTGTGCGATTTGCGGATGGTGTAGCGCGAGGCCGGGGTGTCGGCCAGCACCAGGCGCGGCAGGGTTTGCAGGATGGGATTCTCGAAGAGCATCTTGCGGCTCTTGCGCCAGGTGCCATCGAGGATCACCAGGCGGATGCGCGGGTATTGTTCCTGCCCGTCCACCCTCATCGTGCGTGCGTCGAAGTGCGTGGTGGCCGGGGTGCTGGCGTCGTCCGTATAGAGCAGCACCGGGTGCACCTTCTCGTCGGGATTGACGTGGCGCAGCCGGGATGGCGCGTGCAGCAGCGCCGCCAGTTCGTCCGTGTCGAAGACCGAGCCGACCATCAGCTTGCTGGCCGGCAGGCTCAGGTGCAGCAGACGCACGCTGTTCTTGGCATTGCCCACTTCCAGTGGGTGCTGCAGGATCAGCACATCGAACGCATGGTCGATGGGCGAGGTCCAGTGGCAGATGCAAGCCGTCATGGCGCGCTGGCAGATGGGGCAAAGCAGTCTGCGGGTCGCCTGTTGATCGAGGGGGGAAACCAAAATGATGGGCCTTCTTTAGGATGCGCAATGGTTCATCTTGCTGCCGGCGACCCTGTATTTGCGCTTTTCAGGCCACCAGCATGACAATTCATCTCGGTGGCCTAGAGTGGACCTTGCATTGCATGACGTCAATCGACATTAAGCGAAGATGCTCTCGATTTTTGGTGATATTGAAAGGCAATTTTGGCTAGATCGCGGGGCGACTCTTGTCGCCGTTAATCGCTTGATACAAGCTGTAAGGCTTTGTTGACGCGCCACCTCATCAGCATCTTCAACTACACCTTGAGAAAATCTTCCCGTCCTCCGAGCCAGCGTGCCAGATGGCGGTCAACGATGTCCGGGGCGTGCTGGAGCAGCGCCTGGGCCGTATCCCTTGCCTTTTCCACCAGCCACTGGTCGGTGGCCAGGTCGGCGAAGCGCAGCATGGCTTCACCCGACTGACGCGCGCCCAGGAATTCACCGGGGCCGCGGATGTCCAGGTCGCGCCGAGCGATCTCGAAGCCGTCGGTGGTCTCGCGCATGGTCGCCAGACGCTGCTTGGCCGTGCCGCCCAGCGGCCCCTGGTACAGCAGCAGGCACACGCTGGCCGCCGAGCCCCGTCCCACGCGTCCGCGCAGCTGATGCAACTGCGACAGGCCGAAACGTTCGGCATGCTCGATCACCATCAGTGAAGCATTGGGAACATCCACGCCCACCTCGATGACCGTAGTCGCTACCAGCAAGTGGATGGCACCACGGCTGAAACCCTCCATGACCACCTGCTTTTCCACGGGCTTCATGCGGCCATGCACCAGGCCGATGTTCAGGTCGGGCAGGGCGGCCGACAGCGCCGCATGGGTGTCGGTGGCGGTTTGCAACTGCAGCGCTTCGGATTCCTCGATCAGTGGGCAGACCCAGTAGATCTGCTTGCCTTCCAGCGCGGCGGCGTAGACCCGCTCGATCACCTCGTCGCGGCGGTTCTGGTCGATCACACGCGTGACGATGGGCGAGCGGCCTGGCGGCAATTCGTCGATCACCGAGACTTCCAGGTCGGCGTAATAGGTCATGGCCAGGGTGCGCGGGATGGGCGTGGCCGACATCATCAACTGATGCGGCACCGCCGCCGTGTCGCGATCGGCCGGATTGAAGCTCTTGTTGCGCAGGGCCAGCCGCTGGCCCACGCCAAAGCGGTGTTGCTCATCCACGATCACCAGGCCCAGGTTCTCGAACTGCACCGTGTCCTGGATCAGCGCGTGGGTACCGATAACGAGGCGAGCCGCACCGGATTCGATGTGGGCCAGCGCCTCGGTCTTCTCCTTTTTCTTCTGGCTGCCGGAGAGCCAGGCAACGCCGACATTGAGCGGTTCCATCCAGGCTGCGATCTTGCGGAAATGCTGCTCGGCCAGGATTTCGGTGGGTGCCATCAACACCGCCTGGCAACCGCTGTCGATGGCCTGGGCCGCTGCCAGCGCAGCCACCACTGTCTTGCCGCTGCCGACATCGCCCTGCAGCAGACGCTGCATCGGGAAGGACTGGCGCAGGTCGGCGCGGATTTCTTCCAGCACGCGCTGCTGCGCGCCGGTGAGCTGGAAGGGCAGAACCTTGGTCAATTCTTCAGTGATGCGTCCGGTCACCGGCAGGGCGCGCGAGGTCTTGGCGCGCCGCGCGGCCTGGGCGCGCTTGAGCGAGAGCTGCTGGGCCAGCAATTCATCGAACTTCATGCGTATCCAGGCCGGATGTGAGCGTTCGATCAAGGCGTGTTCATCCACGTCCGGCGGCGGGTTGTGAAGCAGCCGCACGGAGGGTTCGAAGCCGGCCAGGTTCAGGGTGTCCAGCATCGAAGGGGGGAGCGTATCGCTCCAGTCCAGCCGGCTCAGGGCATTGGCGATGGCCTTGCGCAGGTAGGCCTGCGACAGTCCTTCGCCGGCCGGGTAGACCGGCGTGAGCACGTCGGGCAATGGCGCGCCTTCATTGACCACCTTGTAGGAAGGATGGACCATCTCCGCGCCAAAGAAACCGTGTCGCAATTCGCCCCGGACCCGCACCCGCGTGCCCTCGGCCAGTTGCTTGGTCTGGCTGCCATAGAAATTGATGAAGCGCAGGGTAAGCTGCCCACTGTCGTCGCCCATGGTCACGATCAGTTGCCGGCGCGGGCGGAACTGCACTTCGCAGGCCGTCACGATGCCTTCCACCTGCACCGTCTGCAAGCCCCGCATCGACGCCTCGGCGATGCTCATGAGGGTGGTTTCGTCCTCATAGCGCAGCGGCAGGTGCAGCACCAGGTCCATGTCATTGTGCAGGCCCAGCTTGGCCAGCTTGTTTTCGGGCTTGGCGGCAGGCTTGGCGGCGGAGGCGGCCTTTTTCTTCGAGGCCGGCGGGCTGGTTTTCTTCGCGGTGGCGGGCATGCGGTCGGCGTTGTATGAACGTAGGGCTATCCTGGCTAGTCGCACGCGCATATGGGAAAAACGCGCAGACAGCGTAAAATAGCGGGTTACGCTATTTTACTGTGAATATTCACAGTATCAATCCCGCCGGCAACACTTCTTGCCCGGGAAGCGCCCCGGCGTCGCGCCCCGAGCGCCGTCGCGCGCATCGCCTCCACCCATATTTTGCAAGCATGTACTCTCTTTCCGACTTCGATTTCGAGCTCCCCCCCGAGCTGATCGCCCAGACCCCGCTGGCCGAGCGCAGCGCCTCGCGCCTGCTGCAGGTGCAGGGCGCGCAACTGACCGACCGCCGCTTCTCGGACATCCTCGACCTGCTGCAAGCCGGCGACCTGCTGGTCTTCAACGACACCCGCGTGATCAAGGCACGCCTGTTCGGCGTCAAGGAAACCGGCGGCAAGATCGAGGCGCTGGTCGAGCGCATCCTTGATGCGCGCACCGTCCATGCCCAGGTGCGCGCTTCCAAATCGCCGCCCCCCGGCACCCGCATCCGTCTGGCCGATGCCTTCGATGTGACCGTGGGTGAGCGTTTCGGCGAGTTCTATACCCTGCATTTCCCCGGCGATGCCTTCGAGCTGCTGGAACAATACGGCAGCCTGCCGCTGCCCCCCTACATCGACCACGAAGCCGATGCCTACGACGAGACGCGCTATCAGACCGTCTATGCCAAGGAACCCGGCGCCGTGGCCGCACCGACCGCCGGCCTGCACTTTGACGAGGCGCTGTTGCAGCAACTGGCTGCACGCGGCGTCAAGCAGGCTTTCGTGACCCTGCACGTGGGTGCCGGTACCTTCCAGCCGGTGCGCGTGGAAGACCTGTCGCAGCACAAGATGCATAGCGAGTGGTACACCATCTCGCCTGAGACCGTCGAAGCGGTGCGCGCCACCAAGGCCGCCGGCGGCCGCGTCATTGCGGTGGGCACCACCAGCATGCGCGCGCTGGAGTCCGGCTCGCAGAGCGGCGAACTCAGGGCCGGCAGCGACGATACCCAGCTCTTCATCACGCCCGGCTACACCTTCAAGACGGTGGATCAACTGGTGACCAACTTCCACCTGCCCAAGTCCACGCTGCTGATGCTGGTGTCGGCCTTCGCCGGCTATGACCACATCCGTGCTGCCTATGCGCATGCCATCGAGCAGAAATACCGTTTCTTCAGCTATGGCGACGCCATGCTGCTGACCCGCATCTGAGAAACCCGAAAAGAAAACAGAGAGCCCCCATGCTGGAATTCACCCTCCTGAAGACCGACGGCAAAGCCCGTCGTGGTCGCGTCAAACTGAACCACGGCACCGTCGAGACCCCCATCTTCATGCCGGTCGGCACCTATGGTTCGGTCAAGGCCATGTCGCCGCTGGAACTGAAGGAAATCAACGCCCAGATCATCCTCGGCAATACCTTCCACCTGTGGCTGCGCCCTGGCCTGGAAGTGGTCAGCAAGTTCGGCGGCCTGCACAAGTTCATCGGCTGGGACAAGCCCATCCTGACCGACTCCGGCGGTTTTCAGGTGTTTTCTCTGGGCGAGATGCGCAAGATCACTGAAGAGGGCGTGCACTTTGCTTCCCCCATCAATGGTGATCGCCTGTTCCTGTCGCCGGAAATCTCGATGCAGATCCAGCGCGTGCTCAATTCCGACATCGTCATGCAGTTCGACGAATGCACGCCCTACGAGATCGATGGCCGTCCCGCCACCCGCGAAGAAGCTGGCAAGTCCATGCGCATGTCGCTGCGCTGGGCCAAGCGTTCCAAGGATGAGTTCGATCGCGGCGAGAATCCCAACGCGCTCTTCGGCATCGTCCAGGGTGGCATGTTCGAGGGCCTGCGCGACGAATCGCTGGCCGGGCTGGAAGAACTGGGCTTCGACGGTTTCGCCATCGGCGGCCTGTCGGTGGGCGAGCCCAAGGAAGACATGATGCGCGTGCTGGAACACGTCGGCCCGCGCCTGCCGGCCAACAAGCCGCATTACCTGATGGGGGTGGGCACGCCGGAAGATCTGGTGGAAGGCGTCTCCAACGGCGTGGACATGTTCGATTGCGTCATGCCGACCCGCAATGCGCGCAATGGCTGGATATTCACCCGCTATGGCGACGTCAAGATCAAGAACGCCAAGTACAAGAACGACGACCGTCCCTTCGACGAGAGCTGCGACTGCTACGCCTGCAAGAACTTCTCGCGTGCCTACCTGCACCACCTGCATCGGGCTGGCGAAATCCTGGGCGCGCGCATGAATACCGTACACAACCTGCACTACTACCTGCAATTGATGCAGGAGATGCGCGATGCCATCGACGCTGGCACCTTCCAGGACTTCGTCAAGAAATTCAAGGAAGACCGCGCCCGCGGGGTGGACTGATCACACCCCGATGCGCTGGCGCGGTGACGGATGCTGGGTCTGCACGGACAGACGCTGCAACTGTTCCCACAACTGCGCCGGTGCCACTGGCTTGTGCAGCATCGGAATGCCGCTCTCGGCGGCTTCGCGCAGCCGTGCCGGCGCGGTGTCGCCGGTGATGAGCAGGGCGCTGACCGGCTTGCCGAGGACGCGGCGCACGGCGGCGATGGCATCGGTGCCGTTGCTGTGCTGGCGCAGGCGGTAGTCGCTGATGACCAGTTCCGGCGCATGTTGCTGCGCCAGCGTTTGGGCCTGCTCCAGTGTTTCGGCGCAGTGGCAGCGGCAGCCCCAGTGTTCCAGTAGTTGCGCCATGCTCTCGCGTACGCGCCGGTCATCGTCGATCAGCAAGACCCGCAATCCGTGCAGATCATGTCGCACCGGCGGCGGTACCGGGCGCAGGGTAGCGGCCAGCGATTGGCCTTCCTGGCGCACCAGCGGTAGTGTCAGGCGGAATACGCTGCCGCGTCCCGGGACCGATTGCACACTCAGCGTCAGCCCTTGCAGACGCGCCAGCCCCTGGGCGATAGCCAGTCCGAGCCCAAGGCCCTTGCGATGGTCGCGCTCGGGATTGCCCAACTGGCGGAACTCTTCAAAAATCTCTTCTTGCTGGGTCGGGGAAATGCCGACCCCGGTATCCCACACTTCCAACCAGGCCTGCGCGCCGCGCCGGCGGCAAGCCACCAGGATGCCGCCGTGCTCGGTGTAGCGGATGGCGTTGGTGACCAGGTTGCGCAGGATCAGCTCGGTCAGCGAGGCATCGGCGCTGACTACCGCCGTGCTTTCGCGCGAGCGGAACACCAGCCCCTTGGCCTCGGCCTGGGCCGCCATTTCCTCGCTGATGCGGCTCACCAGCGCTTGCACCCTGAAGCGCATGACCTGCGGTTCAACCACACCGGCTTCGATGCGCGAGTAGTCGAGCAGGGTATGCAGCATATCGGCGCAGTTGTCGGCCGCGCCGCGTAGCTTGGCGACCACCTCGCGCTGCATCGGGTTCAGTGGCGTAGTGTCGAGCACCTCCAGAAACAGGCCTTGCGCGTGGATCGGTTGGCGCAGATCGTGGCTGGCCGCCGCCAGAAACTTGGACTTGGCGGCATTGGCCTGCTCGGCCTTGGCCAGCGCCTGCTGGGTCTTTTCGGATTCGTGCTGGAGCCGACGGATCAGTTCAGTGTTTTCATAGCGCAGCGTGATGGCGGCCTGGGCCGCGCGCGCGCTGTTGCGCGCCTGCACCAGCAGCGAGGCCACGTAGAGCACGGCTGCCACGCTGAGCACCTGCAGGGAAGGATCGTTCATGATCCACACCCAACTGGCCAGTATGCCCAGTTCCACCCCGCAGAATGCAATGAAGACCGGCAGCACGGGCGACAGGATGGACATCGAGTTGCCCGCGACCCCGGCCAGCACCCCGATGACCAGGATGCTGCCGCCCGGGCTGGTCGTGTCCAGCGCCACCGTCGCCAGCACTGCCCAGGCCGCGCCGTCCAGCCCGTGCAGCAGCACCAGCCGTCGCCGTATCGCACCGATGCGGGCCGGAGTGATGGTAGTGGCCAGGATCCGGCGGGCATCGGCGAAATCGACCAGCTTGGAGATGATCACCCCGCTGGCCCAGGCCATCAGTGGCCAGAATCCAGCGCTTTCGCGCAAGGCATAGACCACCAGCAGTGCGACCAGAATGCCGGGGATGACCGAACTGCCGAGGTTGCCGCACAGCAGCCGGATCTGTTCCACCCGGATCTGGTGCGCCACGGCGTCTGGGGGAAGCGTTCCAGGCTGGGAGGGGGAGGGAGGCGGAGAGGGGGCATCCATGGCATCAACTGACCAGGCCGCGCCGGCGTGCCGCAAAGGCGGCTTCGGCGCGGTTGTCCACATCCAGCGCCAGCAGGATGGCTTGGACGTGGCCGCGAATGGTGTTTTCCGACAGGTTCAGGCGTCGCCCGATGGCCTTGTTGGTCAGCCCCTGGCTGAGCAGCCCCAGCACTTCGTACTGGCGTGGAGTGAACTGGGGTTTGTCGTCGGCCAGGTCGCTGCGCGGGTCCTGGCAAAGCGCTGGTCCGCCGCCGACCCGGGCGATCACCGTCATGATGTGTTCCGCCGTCGCCGCCTTGGAAACAAAGGCCGATGCACCGCGCTGGAGGGCCTGGCGTACTGTGTAATCGGTGTCATCGGCCGAGAGGATGATGGCCGGCACGCCCGGCCATTTGCGCGCCAGCACGGCCATGCCTTCGATGCCGTTGAGCCCGCCCAACTGGATGTCCAGCAACAGCAGGCTGGGGGCGTCTTCGCCTTGCAGGCGCAGCGCTTCTTCCAGCGAGGCTGCTTCGGATACGCGTGCTTGCGGCAGGCCATTTTGCAGCACCAGGCGCAGACCGCTGCGAAACAGGGCGTGATCATCAATGATCAGCAGATGAGGGGTTGAGATCGGCAAGGCATCCTCCCGCAGCTCGTTTTGACGGACTGCCGGTATTGTTGGGTGTTTTTATGCCGCGATTCTACGCCTTAACGCTCTGATATGCCCTGATCTGCCTTGATACGGCTCAGCATCGCATGACCTTGCGCAAGTTGCGTGCTCAGCCAGGGTGGTCCATGCACAGCGTGAAGCTGCTGCCCACGCCCACCTGGCTCTCTACGCTGATGGTGCCGCCCAGCATGGCTGCCAGCTTCTGGCTCAGGTACAGACCCTGGCCCATGCCCTCGTGCCTGCGCGAGGCGGAAGCGTCGATCTGGCTGAAGGCGCGGAACAGCTTGTGCTGGTCGGCTTGGCTGATGCCGCAGCCGCTGTCGCGCACTTCGATGGTGGTCGTCAGGCCATGGGCATGAGCTTGCTGGCGCAGGGCAATGAGCACCTGGCCGTGATCGGTGAACTTGATGGCGTTGCCGGCCAGGTTGAAGAGGATCTGGCTCAGCGCCTGGCGCTGGGTAACCAGGCGGGTTTCGCTGTCGCACAGCTGCAGGTCCAGCCGCAAGCCCTTTTGCGCCGCAGCCGGACGTAATGCGGCGGCGGTTTCCTGGATCAGTTCCGAGCACAGCAGCGATTCGGCGGCCTGTGCATCCGTTTCTTCCATCCGCGAGATCTCCAGCAGGCTGGTGATCAGCGCGAGCAGGTGTTCTGCGCTGTCATGGACGGTCTGCAGCTGCTGTTGCTGCTCAGCAGTCAGCGGCCCGGCCATGCGGGTCAGCAGGATCTCGGTGAAGCCGAGGATGGCGTTGAGCGGTGTGCGCAATTCATGCGAGGTATTGGCCAGGAAGCGGTCACGCGACTGCACCGCTTCCTGCAGGGCGCGGTTCTTTTCGGCCAGGTCTTGCTCGATGTGCTTGCGGTCGCTGATATCGCGGATGGCGCTCATGACGAAGCTCTCACCCTCGACCTCCAGCGGACTGAGGCTGATCTCCACCGGAAACTCCGTGCCGTCGCGCCTGAGGCCAAACAGCTCCAGCCCTGCGCCCATGGCGCGCACACGCGGCTGGCTCAGATAGCCGCTCGCGTGCTGCGGATGCAACTGGCGAAAGCGGTGCGGCAGCAGTACTTCGATGGGCTGGCCCGGCAGCGCCGGCATGTCCCAGCCGAACAGCTCGGCGGTGCGGCGGTTGGCCAGCACGATGCGCCCCAGCGCATTGACCACCACGAGGCCATCCGGCACCGAATCGAACAAGCCCTGCACCTTGGCAGCGATCAGGCGGATGTCGCGCTGCACGGTGGCGGCGCTGATGTCGCGCTTGCAGGAGAGCACATATTGCGGTCGCCCGGCTTCATCGTAGAGCAGCTTGTTGGAGACCGACAGATGCAGCAGCGAGCCATCCTTGCGCCGGCGGATCGACTGGCATTCGGCCCAGCCCTGGGCCAGGGTGTCGGCGAACACCTGCTCTTCCTCGGCGCGCCGCTCGGGCGGCACGATGAATTGGCTCAAGTGCTGGCCCAGCACTTCGTCGGCGCTATAGCCGAAGATCTGTTCGGCGCAGCGGTTCCAGTACACCACCCGGCCGTCCGGTTCCATCAGGACGTAGGCATCGGGGGCTTCACTGAGCAGCAGGCGTTCAAGTTGATGCATCGTATCCTGTGCCTCCTTGTGCTTGCTGGTGCAGGGCGTCGAGGGTCTGCGCGTTGAGCGCTTGCCACGGCGACGTCCCGACGATGCGCATGGTCTGGGTCCACTCCTGCCAGTCCTGGCCAGCCTGCTGGTACAGCACCAGCAGATCGTGCGGCGCCAGCTGCAGCTGCGCCAGCGCCATCCCGACTCGGGTCAGTGCCGTCGGAGCCTGCTGCGCCGGGCCGCAGCCTAGTTCAGCCATGGCCTGCGCCAGATGCAGGGTCCACATGATCTCATCCTGGCGCGTGGTAGCGACGGCCTGGGTGGCGATGGGCGTTTCATAGTGCAGCACGGCGTCGCAGAACAGGTCCGGGATCTTCCAGTCCTGCATCAGCGCGGCGGCAATATTGAGATGGTTGAAGCCGAACAGCGACTGTTCCATGACCGACTGCGCCGGCGCATCCAGCGCGCGAGTGAGCAGCGCCGAGTAGCCGGTCGGCTGGGCCGAGGCCAGCGTGAGCTTGCCGATGTTGGCCAGCAGGCCGGTGGTGAACATCTCTCCCAGCGGTGCCACACGGGTGTGGCTGGTGATGGCCTGGGCGCTGCAGGCCATGGCAAAGCTGTGCGCCCAGAATCCCGGCAGGCTGAAGTTGGCGCAGGCGGCCGGCGCTTGGGCTTCGGCCAGCGCCAGCGCGAGGGCCAGCTGGCGCACCGCCTGCAGGCCGACCAGCAAGAGGCTGTCCATGCTCACCGAAGCGATGGGTCGCACCCGCTGGGCATTGAGGACGTTGACGATGCGGATGATGCGCCCCGACAGCGCCGGATCGGCCTGCACCAGATGGATCAATTCGGCCATGTCCGGATTGTCCTGGACACACAGCTGCATGATGCTCAGGCGCACACCGCCCGGCGAAGGCAGGGCCTGGGCGCTGCGCAGCTTGTCAAACAGCGTCGGTTCGATGAATGTCAGCATTCACTGGCCATCCTGGTAGCGATTGAAAATCTCCAGCACTTCCTCCCAGCCGGCGAAGAAGGCGTCCACGCAGCGCGGGTCGAAGTGCGTGCCGCTATGCTCGCGCAGGTACTGCGAGGCCTGCTCCAGGCTCCAACCCTTTTTGTAGGGGCGCGAGGAGGTCAGCGCGTCGAACACGTCCGCCACCGCGACGATACGGCCATACAGCGGAATCTCTTCACCCTTGAGTCCGTTCGGATAGCCGCTGCCGTCCCATTTCTCATGGTGGGTGAGGGCGATCTGCGAGGCCGTCTGCAGCAGCGGCGTGGGACTGGCCACCAGGATGTCGGCACCGATGCGGGCGTGCATGCGCATGACCTTCAGCTCTTCCTCATCCAGCCGGCCCGGCTTGAGCAGGATGTGGTCGGGGATGCCCATCTTGCCGATGTCGTGCATGGGCGCGGCATTGAGCAGCAATTCCTGCTCCTGGCTGCCCAGGCCCATGCGGGCGGCGATGATCCTGGTGTAGTTGGCCATGCGCGTGAGGTGTTCGCCGGTCTCGGGATCGCGATAGCCGGCCGCGCGCGCGAGCAGGTCCACCGAGTTCAGCGCCAGCGTGTCGCTGTGGCGGGTCTGCTGGTCCACCTGTTCGGCGAGGGTATCGATCTTCTGATTCATGGCCAGTTGCGATCGCCGCATGGTCAGCATGTTCTTGACCCGCGCCAGTAGCTCGATCCGGTTGACCGGCTTGGAGAGGAAATCGTTGGCGCTCATCTGCAGGGCGGTATGGCGCACTTGCAGGCCCATGTCGGCGGTGATCATGATGACTGGCGTCATTTCCTGCCCGGGCATGGCGCGAAAGCGCGAAAGGAAATCCAGGCCATCCATGCCCGGCATCATGTAGTCCAGCAGGATCAGGTCCGGCGCGTGCTGCTGGCACCAGTCCAGCGCCTGGCGCGCATCGGGGCAAGTGCTGATGCTGGTCTCCGGCACCTGCGCCAGCATGTGCGAGAACAAGGACAGATTGGTCTTGTCATCATCCACGATCAGGATGTTCATGTTGCTCATTGGCCCCCCGGTTTGTTCGCTTGTATGTGTTGGCACAGTTGTGTGAATGTCACAGCACATGCCTGCGCCAGTGTGCGCATCTGCGCCAGATCCCCCTGGCGTGCCGCCATTTCCAGTTCCCGTCCCAGCTGGCCAAGCGCATCCAGGCCCAGGTTCAGGCAACTGCCCGCCAGCCGATGTCCCAGCGCCTGTATCTGGTCCAGCAAGGGCTGGCCAGCCTGGTAGTGCGCCTCCAGCTCTTCCATCACGGGGCTGGTATGTTCGACAAACATGGCCAGCATGTCGTGGGCCAGCGCGTGGTCTTCGCCGAACAGCTCCTGCAGACGGCTTTCATTGATCAGTGGCGGCGCTGGCGACGCCTGCACCGGCTGCGTCGGCAGGTAGTGCGCCAGCATGGCCGCCAACTGCGAGCGCAGCAGGGGTTTGGTCAGGTAATCGTCCATGCCTGCCGCCAGGCATTGCTCACGGTCACCGGCCATGGCGTTGGCCGTCATCGCTACGATCGTCGTACGGGCCTGCTCCCCTTGCAGGCGGCGGATGCGGCGCGTGGTCTCGTAGCCGTCCAGCACCGGCATCTGGCAATCCATCAGGATCAGCGCATAGCGGCGGCGCGCCAGCCGCTCCAGCGCCTCGGCGCCATTGGCGGCGATATCGACCGCGTAGCCCATGGCATTGAGCTGGTACACCGCCACTTTCTGGTTCATCACATTGTCTTCCACCAGCAGGATCTCGTGCTGCCCTGGTACGCCCCGCTGACCTTGATGCGGCGGGGTTGGCGCAGCCGACGCGGCGCGCTCGCCCGCATGGGCCGCGTCGCTGACCATGTCGATGGCGCGCAGCAGGTGCTGCTTGCGCAGCGGCAACTGCAAGACTTCCTGATGGGGTTTGCCGTCTATATTAAGCCCGTGCACGCCATGGTCAAGCAGCACCCGGCGCAGCGTCGGTCGTTCGGCCTGCAGCCGCGCCATGACCGTGACGGCATCGACGTCCTGGACCTGGGTGCTGACGATGACCGCATCGATGCCGCTGGCGCTCGCACCAGGGCCGGTCATGGCCGCCAGCGCATCGCTGGCGCTGCCAAAGCGCAGCGTTTCGACGGCGGCGCTGCGCAGGTATTCATGCAGCATGGCGGCGCTGGCGTCATGCGGTTCGACCAGCGCGATGCGGCGCGGCGGTCCGTCTGAGGGCAGTTCTGCCCGGGTCGCGCACGCGCCGGCGGCCACCGGAATGCCCAGTTCGAACCAGAAGCACGAACCGCTCCCCAGCGCACTCTCCACGCCGATGCTGCCGCCCATCAGTTCCACCAGGCGCTTGCAGATCGACAGGCCCAGGCCGGTGCCGCCGTATTGGCGCGTCACCGAACTGTCGGCCTGGGAAAAGGGGGAGAACAGGCGGCGCAGGGTGTCCTCGTCCATGCCGATGCCGCTGTCGCGCACCTCGAAGCGGATGCGGCAATGATCGCCCGCCACATGCAATGCCTGCACCCGCAACAGCACTTCGCCGGCATGGGTGAACTTGAGCGCATTGCCCAGCAGGTTGAGCAGGATCTGGCGGATCCGTCCGGGGTCGCCCAGCAGTCGGCGCGGCAGGCGGCTGTCCACATGAGCCAGCAGGCGCACCCGCTTTTCCCTGGCCTTGAAGGAGAGCGCCTCGGCGCTGGCTTCGACGACCTCGGCCAGGTCAAATTCGACCACCGCGATATCCATTTTGCCGACATCGATCTTGGAAAAGTCCAGTACGTCATTGACGATGGCCAGCAAGGCATTGGCGGAATCCTCAATGGCCTTGGCGAACTCGGCCTGCTGGGTGTCCAGGCGCGTCGAACGCAACAAGCCGGCCATGCCCAGTACGGCATTCATGGGCGTACGGATTTCATGGCTCATGGTGGAGAGGAAGGCACCTCGCGTGAGCATGGCGTGGTCGGCAGCTTCCTTGGCTTGTACCAGCTTGGCGGCGGTGCGTTCGTTTTCGCGCAGCAGGCGCAACAGAGTCAGGGCGTGGATGCCCCAGACGGCCGCCAGCAGCAGCTTGAGCCACGCCGGCAGCGCCCCTTGTGCCAGCGCGACTGCCGCCAGCACGGCAAAGCAGGTCTCTGACACGATGAGCAGCATGCGCCCGTGGCGGGGAAACAAGCCGCCCTGGCTGCCCGATGTGCATCGCATCACAAGATTCTCCCCATGGTTTCTCCGTTGTTGGCATGTGCATCCTGGTCCGTGGTCTGGGATGCATGCTGCAATCAATTATAATGAATAATATCAATAATTATCGAAATTGGTTTATTTGTTTCATGCGGGGTGCCAAGGTGTCGGGAAAATGATGCGTATCCGCAGACGATTGCCTTATTACCAACTCGTGGTTGAGGCTGTTTCGGCTATCTGATCTAGCTCAATCCACTGTTTAAATCGTTAATATTGTCAAATAACTATATTAAATTAATTTAATTGATTTAATCGATTAAATCATATAATATCGAATCGCTATGTAGAGCAACGCAGTGGCTACAACAATTCCACAGGAGCCGCAGGTGAGCAATGATTCCCCCTTGATGCAGATCGCACGGCCGGTACGGTCCGAATGGTTGCGCCTGAGCGGCGTGCTGGGTTTGCTGTTGCTGAGCGCCCTTGCGTGGCAGCGTCCCCATGCGGCCACGGTCGGCAAGTTGACCATGTCGGCGCTGGTGCTGACACGTTGCCAGGTGACGGTCAATGTCGTCAATGGCCTGGCGGCCGTCACCAATCTGTGCGGCGCGGTACCTCCTGGCGTCCAGGATGGCCGCGCATTGCTGCTGGTGGACCAGCAGGCGCGCTCGGTGCTGGTGGTCTATTAGTCCATCGGATCAGTTCAGGCTGGCCAGCCCCGGCAGCAGTGCTGCCAGAACGACCAGCAGCACCACCGCCCAGGACGGCATGCGCAGATACATCAGCGCGGTCAGCGCTGCCAGCGCCACCAGCAGGTCGCGCAAGCTATGGATGGCGCTGGTCCAGACCGGCTGGTAGAGCGCGGCCAGCAATAATCCCACCACTGCCGCATTCACCCCTGCCAGCGCGGCCTGCATCGGGCCATTGCGGCGCACGCTATCCCAGAACGGCAGCAAGCCGATCACCAGCAAAAACGATGGTGCGAAGATGGCCGCCAGGCATAGCAGCCCACCGGCCACGCCGTTGGGCCAGGACGACATCACCACGCCCAGGTAGGCAGCCAGTGTGAACAAGGGTCCTGGCACCGCCTGCGCTGCGCCATAGCCGGCCAGGAAGACATCCTTGTCCAGCCATCCGGTGGGCACCAGTTCGGCTTGCAGCAGCGGCAGCACCACATGGCCGCCTCCAAACACCAGCGATCCGACCCGATAGAAAATGCTGGTCAATTGCAGCCAGGGAGCCGGATGCCAGGCTGCCAGCACAGGGATGCCCGCCAGCAGCGCCAGGAACAGCAGCAGGCACGCCGCGCCCGTGCGCCGGCTCAAGGTCGGCGGCAAGTCTTCCAGGCGCTTCGCAGGCAGGCTCTTCAAGATCAGCCAGCCGGCCAGGGCGGCAGTGACGATGATCGCCAGTTGCGCCAGCGCGCCACCCATGAGCAGCGCCGCTACGGTTGCGGCCGCTGCAATCGCCTGCCGCACCAGGCCCTGGCACAGGCTTCTGGCCATGCCCCAGACCGCCTGCGCGACGATGGCCACGGCCACGATCTTCAATCCATGCACCACCTCCCCCGAGACCCCGTGCGCCTGCTGGAGCACCGACAGCGCCAGCCCCATCAGCAACAGCGCCGAGGGCAGCGTGAAGCCTAGCCAGGCCGCCAGCGCCCCGCCATAGCCCGCGCGCAGCACGCCGATGGCCATGCCGACCTGGCTGCTGGAGGGGCCAGGCAAGAACTGGCACATCGCCACCAGATCAGCATAGGCCGCCTCGGACAGCCAGCCGCGCCGCGCCACGAATTCCGTGCGGAAATAGCCCAGGTGCGCCGCCGGCCCGCCGAAGGAGCTTAAGCCCAGCCGCAGGAAGACCAGAAATACTTCCAGGCAAGCGCGTAGCGAGGTCCTGGCGTGGGCTCGATTGACGGTAGCAGGGGCGGGAGGCTGGGCGGGCATGGGCGAGCTGGGCCGAGGCGGAATTGGAGAGAGGCGGACGGTGAGGCTATCTTGGTGGGGCTATCTTAGAAGTGTCCACCCGGAAAATGAAGCATTTTTCAGTAGCCTCGCAGGGCTTTGCGCTTTCCCGTCCTGCTAAAAAACCCCAATTTGCCCTTGATCTACGGCAAGCTGTCCCGATTTGGCGGTATAGCGCCTGCGCAATGCTAGAATGCAGGGCTATTTTTCAATCAACCTTTGGAGCCTTACGTGTTTATTTCCGACGCATACG